>ENA-UEPG01002133-UEPG01002133.1-human-gut-metagenome-genome-assembly--contig:-NODE-2133-length-13135-cov-3.477255_pt1 | contig 13135 bp, 9 predicted proteins | sample MGYA00242893_ERZ507902 | MGnify/ENA primary metagenome ERZ507902 (study PRJEB26167, sample SAMN06115491) | human gut metagenome | host: Homo sapiens | place: China:Gansu | collected 2015-04-23 | study... | reverse complement strand
GGCCGTACCAGTGGGGTGTGCACTGGCTGTTGTGGTCGGTTGAGCTTGTGGGGCACCACACTGGGTGCAGAATTTGACTCCCGGTTTTAATGGGGCGTGGCAAGCACTGCATTGAGACGTTGTTTCTGTTTCAACAGGCTGTGGGGCGCCACACTGGGTGCAGAATTTAGCTCCCGGCTTGAGTGGAGCGTGGCAAGATATGCATGTATCATTCATACTTGTTTTTATTTTGATGTTAATATTTCCATAATTTCTCCTTGGGGCGAAGTATTTACCAATAACCGGGTGTATTCGTCAAGGGAGTAGGCGTACGTGTACTCTTTCTTCCCATTCGCATATTTATTCAGAAAAATATGGGTTAGCTCGCGTGGTTTTATTTGGTAATATTCATATAAATGCTTATCTATTTTTTCTCTGATATGTTGCAGGTTGATATTGACAAGTTGTCTGACGGTCGAAAGGATAGAACCGGGTTTATTCTCGTACAGATTCTCTATTTCACATTTTGTGGTGACAGCAGATGGTACGATCAAGACATCTGTTTCTGATGCCTTCGAATGTTCTGAAGTTCCGGAAGCCTTTAAACTCGGATCTCCGAATAAATTAAATTCTGTCACCGTCAGCATATTTTCTGCTGAGGTTTCCGGAGTACGTTTGAAAACTTCGCTGCGTGCTTTGAATAAGGCTTCACCCGCTGTGGATCCGGATAACATTTCGGACAGAGGATTGGAGAGGTTGATCGACGGCTCCGTAAGCAATGCGTGAGGAGCCTATATAGATCATGGTCTGCCTGCTGATGGCTGATAACAACATGGAATCATCCACTCTCTTCTGGATGTATTTGGCACCGTAACAAGCTTCTGTGACAACAATATTCGCTTTATTTGCACGTGCCAGTTCCCGAGGAGAGATGCCAATACTAGCTCCTTGCCCTTCTATGATCGATTGTCCCAGAAATCCGCTGACAGAAGGTGCATTGCTTCCATGCATATTGAAGTAGTACAATCGGGCGTCAGCATTGAACACTTTGTCGACCACATCTACTGTTATATCAGGTGTGAGAAAGATATATTGATAATAAAAGCGTGGATCTATGGGAGGATTGTAAGAGGGCATGCAGCGGCTGTTTATGATCTCTTTCATTACCTCTATACTCACTTTTTTCCAATGTGGGTCGCATTGGGCATAAGCTTCGTTGAGAGGGAGACCTTTTGATTGATTCAGTAGTACACAGCGATGGATATAGTTTTCAAGGTGTTCCCAGCTTGCATCTGCAGCCAATGGGAGACGGCCTGTGTGTACGGTTTGGGGATATTGGAACAATTCCCATTTTTCAAGCTTTTGTTGTGTATCCGGTTCCGACAGGAAACTGTAAAGAATATCTGTTTCAATGTCTTTTTCATAACCGGTGGGACGAAAGTGCTTTACGACCGGCATCGGAATGATGTCGTCACCACCGATGATGAATACATATATAATCTTTTTATTTTCATGATAAAGAGAATGCCGATATTTCCCAGCCAATACTTTTTGGTGTTTTTCCCAACTATCCCTAGGAGAAAGTCCGGCATCCGAGACATCTATATATTCATAATGTATATTTTCATGCTTTCGGGCAGAGATAAAGAGAGAAAGGAGCTCTTTTATCTGTGATGCGTTTACTTTCAGCTTTTTGGCCAAAGCAGTTAAGTTTGTGAGGATGTATCCATATTTAGCTGTCGCACCTGTTTTGTGGACAGTGTGACTTTCTTGTTCACTGTATAACCGAACCCCGCAGTTTGAACAAAACTGTTCGTCATTTTCAACCTTTTGGCCGCAATTGTGACAGAAACTCATAGTAATTAGTCGTCTTAATTAATGAATTTCACAAATATAAAGAATGTTTTTTAGTTAGGAAGTTAAATTTAGTTTTTTCTATCTGCAGAGTTTATTCATCAGGCTTACCTAGAAACTGTTTTGAATTATTTGCCACAGAGTAACACTGGGTTACACAGAACGAACTTAATCTATTGATAATTCATGATATTTATCTGTGCAAATCGGTGTAACCCTGTGGTGAATATGAGTTTCGACTTTACTCTCAAGAGCTGTCTTATTGCAACTCAATAATCTCTTCGTTGCAGATAGTCAGTTTCTCAACACCTTCAGGAGTTACTGCCCAAGAGTTTTCGATACCTACGGGACCTACACCCGGAATGACGATTTTCGGTTCGAGAGCGAAAACCATTCCCGGTTCCAATTCTTGTTTCATACGGGGAGCAAGTACAGGGGCCTCGTTGATTTCCAGGCCGATACCGTGGCCAATGAATTTGGCTTGTTGACTGATACCCATAAATTTGTCGGCAAAACCGGCTTTGGTTACTATGTTGATCGCTGCATTATATAAGTCTTCGCATACAACGCCGGGTTGAGCCATCGATGAAACGGCTTCCTGAATGTCAAGACAGACCTGATGAGCTGTATAAGCCTCGTCACTTAGCTTTCCGACAGAGAATACACGACTCATATCTCCCATATATCCATTGAAATTTCCGCCTAAATCTACCATAACACTTTGTCCTTCTTTTAAAGGAGTCTTATTCAGTCCGCCTGGCAAAGCCGGATCCAACCCTTCGCCCCCCAAAGCGAAATCGTAAGGTGAAGGATAAGCTGCATTGTCACCCGTCAGTACGCTACCCATAAAAATCTCCATACTTTGACCGAATACGCGGAAGATACCTAAGTTACCTTGCAGACGCATCAGCCTCTCTATTTCAATGGAGAATTCCAGATCAGTCATCCCCGGGCGATATACCGAAGGAATCTGGTCGTAGGCTTTGGCATGAGCTACACCCGAACGACGGAATAATTCTATCTCTACAGGAGTCTTAACGCTGCGCGCTTCACGGATCAGAGGAGTACCGTTTACAATTTCCGATTCAGGGAAAATAGCAGCAAGGCGATTGTATTCTGTAAACGAAAGTTCGTCGCCTTCCAACATCAACTTTTGTGGCATCGGCAGATTGTTTTCTTTGATCAAGTCTGGAATCTGTTCCGGTTTACGGATGGGAAATACATGTTCGCCGGTGATATTGTTGGGGCGTTTGATGAATAATAAAGCCGGTGAGTGGAGAGGTAAGTAGAGGTATCCGCTGACGATACGGCCGTAAGTATAGAGCAAATTTACATTACAAGTGATAAGTGCGGCTTCAATATTTTGCTGAGCCATAAGCACACGAATTTTATCGCGGCGCATCTTTAATTCGGGTTGTAACATTTTGTATTATTATTTGGTTTCGAGATGCAAAGTTAGGCGATTTTAGTTGAAAATGAAACCTTTTTATAAAAAAGTAGCGTTACCCATGTCCTGTCTCAGGAGATGGATAACGCAAACCATAAATACAAATACAACTAAACAAAGTTTTTATGTTAAGTAATAATCAGATGATTCCTTGTCCCATCATTGCATGGGCTACTTTCATGAAACCTGCAATATTGGCACCTTTTACATAATTGATATATCCGTCGGGCTCTGTACCATACTTCACACATTGTGCATGAATGCCGTGCATGATAGAATGCAGTTTTTCGTCTACCTCGGCTGCACTCCAACTCAAGTGCATTGCATTTTGTGACATTTCGAGTCCGGATGTTGCCACACCGCCTGCATTGACAGCTTTGCCGGGAGCGTACATTGTTTTGTGTTCGATAAAGAGATCGATAGCTTCGGGTGTACAACCCATATTGGAGATCTCTCCGACACAAAGAACGTTGTTGTCGATCAGGTTCTTGGCATCTTCGCCATTCAATTCGTTTTGAGTGGCGCAAGGAAGCGCTATGTCTGCTTTTACTTCCCATGGGCGTTTACCGGCTACGAATGTAGAACCCGGAAATTCGTCTGCATACGGAGCCACAATATCGTTGCCCGAAGCACGCAACTCAAGCATATAATCGATCTTCTCTCCACTGATTCCATTCGGATCATAGATATATCCGTCCGGTCCGGAGATGGTAACTACTTTGGCTCCCAGTTCGGTAGCTTTGGTAGCAGCTCCCCAGGCAACGTTTCCGAATCCGGAGATAGCCACAGTTTTACCTTTTATGTCGATACCCTTGGTCTGCAACATTTGGTTGACGAAATACAATCCGCCGAATCCGGTGGCTTCCGGGCGAATCAGTGAACCGCCAAATTCAAGTCCTTTACCCGTGAAAGTTCCTGTAAACTCACGGGTCAGTTTCTTGTACATACCGAACATATAGCCGACTTCACGTCCTCCTACACCGATATCACCGGCAGGCACATCCATATCCGGCCCTAGATGACGCCACAATTCAAGCATGAATGCCTGACAGAAACGCATGATTTCCGCATCACTTTTTCCTCGTGGAGAGAAGTCGGAACCTCCTTTGCCACCGCCCATAGGTAAAGTTGTCAGTGCATTTTTGAAAGTCTGTTCGAATCCCAGGAATTTCAGGATCGAGAGGTTGACAGAAGCGTGGAAACGGATACCGCCTTTGTACGGGCCGATAGCGTTGTTGAACTGAACACGATATCCCAGGTTGGTCTGAACTTCACCTTTATCATCCACCCATGTTACACGGAATGTGAAAATACGGTCGGGCTCTACCAGTCTTTCGATGATTTTGGCCTTTTCAAATTCTGGGTGTTGGTTGTAGATATCTTCGATAGAGAGTAATACTTCTTTTACAGCCTGAAGATATTCAGATTCACCGGGATGTTTTGCCTCAAGAGAGGACATGATTTTTTCGATGTTCATAATAGTATGTTTTAAAAAGGTTGATTCTGATAAAATGTAACTTGTTTCATATGCAAATATAAGAAAAGTTTTCTGATGTCATTCGGAATGGCGTATTATTTTGATTAAATAATGATAAAATGACAAAAATACCCATTCAGATATTTATGTCAGTATTTCATTTTCATCCCCAGGTTATACATGATAAATGCATAGATGTCTGCTTGCTCCTTTACTAACTTTGTTGTGGCTTTGTTGAAGCCATGTCCGGCCTTGTGGTCGATACGTATGAGAGTAGGAGAGATTTTAAGCCGAAAACGAGAAAGCAATCTGTGCATATATGGATAGTCAGCAATAAAGTGAATTGTTTTTTCTTGTTTTTCCCAATAAAAACAGCGACTTTTGTCTGTTGAATTTTAAAACTACGGGAAGCCCATGCTCAGCAAATTTAAATTAAACCAGCTCTACTTTAAAGATACCCAGTTTGCTAACCTGATGACAAGGCGAATTTTTAACGTCTTACTGATAGCTAATCCTTATGATGCTTTTATGCTGGAGGATGACGGGCGTATCGATGAAAAGATTTTCAATGAATATACCTCACTTTCTCTCCGTTATCCCCCCCGTTTTTCACAAGTTTCCACCGAAGAAGAGGCGTTGAGGCAGCTTGAAAGTGTATCGTTCGATCTGGTGATTTGCATGCCGGGTACGGGAGATAACGATAGTTTTGATATCGGGCGTCATATTAAGGAGAAGTACGAACAGATACCGATTGTTATCCTGACACCGTTCAGTCATGGTATTACCAAACGGATTGCAAACGAAGATCTGAGTGCATTCGACTATGTGTTCTGTTGGTTGGGAAATACCGATTTGCTGGTGTCTATCATTAAGCTGATCGAAGACAAGATGAATCTGGAGCATGATGTAAAAGAGGTGGGCGTGCAGTTGATTCTGTTGGTGGAAGACAGTATCCGCTTCTATTCTTCCGTACTTCCCAATCTTTATAAATTTGTATTGAAGCAGAGTCAGGAGTTTTCTACCGAGGCCTTGAATGCCCATCAACGTACACTCCGTATGCGTGGTCGTCCCAAAATTGTATTGGCTCGTACTTACGAGGAAGCGATGGATATATATAATAAGTATACTAACAATATATTGGGAGTTATAACCGATGTTCGTTTTCCTCGTGTGGATAAGGGAGAGAAGGACGGTATGGCAGGTATCAAGTTGTGTGCCGAGGTAAGAAAGAAAGATCCGTTTGTTCCTTTAATCATCCAGTCGTCCGAGACGGAGAATGCGGCCTATGCGGCAAAATACGGGGCCACGTTTATCGATAAGAATTCCAAGAAGATGGATGTCGATCTTCGCCGGATTGTTTCCGATAATTTCGGTTTTGGTGACTTTGTGTTCCGTAATCCCGAAACGGGAGTCGAGATAGCCCGCGTACGGAATCTGAAAGAGTTGCAAAATATCCTTTTTGCCGTTCCTGCCGAATCTTTCCTTTATCATATCAGCCGTAACCATGTCTCACGTTGGTTGTATTCACGCGCCATGTTTCCGGTAGCCGAATTTCTTCGTCCCATCACCTGGCATAGTCTGCAGGATGTCGATGCACACCGCAAAATCATCTTTGAGGCCATCGTGAAATATCGAAAGATGAAAAACCAGGGAGTGGTAGCCGTATTCAAGCGCGACCGTTTCGACCGTTATTCAAACTTTGCCCGTATCGGAGACGGTTCGTTGGGAGGAAAAGGGCGCGGACTGGCGTTTATTGACAATATGGTGAAGCGCCATCCGGAATTTGAAGAATTTGAGAATGCCCGTGTAGCTATCCCGAAAACAGTAGTGCTCTGTACCGATGTATTCGACGAGTTTATGGATACGAATAATCTGTATCAGGTTGCCCTTTCCGATGCTGATGACGATACGATTCTGAGATATTTCCTGAAAGCAAAGTTACCCGACCGCTTGGTTGAGGACTTTTTTACTTTCTTCGATGTAGTGAAGTCCCCTATTGCCATCCGTTCTTCTTCTCTGCTTGAAGATTCCCATTATCAGCCTTTTGCAGGCATCTATAACACTTATATGATTCCTTATCTGGACGATAAATATGAGATGCTTCGCATGTTGTCCGATGCTATTAAGGGAGTATATGCATCAGTCTATTTTCGTGACAGTAAGGCATATATGCAAGCCACTTCGAATGTGATCGATCAGGAAAAGATGGCCGTTATCCTGCAACAGGTAGTCGGCAATCAGTATGGTGACCGTTATTATCCTTCCATGTCCGGTGTAGCCCGCTCTCTCAATTATTATCCCATTGGTGACGAAAAGGCTGAAGAAGGTACGGTAAATCTGGCTCTCGGTTTGGGCAAGTATATCGTAGATGGAGGCATGACTTTGCGTTTCTCGCCTGCCCATCCTTCGAAAGTGCTACAGACCAGTGAATTGGATATTGCCTTGAAAGAGACGCAGACCCGTTTTTATGCCCTCGACCTGAAGAATGCCGGTGATAACTTCTCGATTGACGATGGCTTCAATCTTTTGAAGTTACATGTGAAGGAAGCTGAAAAAGACGGTTCGTTGCGTTATATTGCCTCTACTTACGATCCTTACGATCAGGTGATTCGGGACGGTTTGTATCCCGGAGGGCGCAAAGTGATCACGTTTGCCAACATCCTGCAGCACGATGTATTTCCGTTGGCACGCATCCTGCGCTGGGTGCTTCGTTATGGTCAGCAGGAGATGCGCCGTCCGGTAGAGATCGAATTTGCCGTGACGCTCAATCACGACCGTGATAAGACCGGTACATTCTATCTGCTTCAGGTGCGTCCTATTGTGGACAGTAAAGATATGTTGGACGAGGATCTTACGACTATTCCTGACGAAGACGTGTTGCTTCGTTCCAACAACTCTTTGGGGCATGGCATTATGAACGAGATACACGATATTGTGTATGTCAAAACCGATCATTACAGTGCATCGAACAATCAGAATATAGCTTGGGAAATAGAGAAAATCAACCAGCAATTTCTGAATGAAGGCAAGAACTATGTGCTTGTCGGCCCCGGACGATGGGGAAGCAGTGATACTTGGTTGGGTATTCCGGTGAAGTGGCCACATATTTCTGCCGCGCGTGTCATTGTGGAGGCCGGACTTACTAACTATCGGGTAGATCCCAGTCAGGGAACGCATTTCTTCCAGAACCTGACTTCTTTTGGTGTGGGATATTTCACGATTAACGCGTTTATGAATGATGGAGTATACAATCAGGAGTTCCTGAATGCTCAACCCGCCGTATTTGAAACCGAATATCTCCGTCATGTACGCTTTGAAACGCCGATTGTTGTGAAAATGGATGGCAAAAAGAAACTTGGAGTAGTCCTTATGCCCGATAAATAATTGAATAACGTTGTATAAAAAAAGTCCTGTTTTTCATAAGAAATGCAGGACTTTCTTGTTTTACCTCCTTTTTGTGGTCTGTTTTTATGATTAAACAACTTTTTGTGGCTCTTTTTTCAGATTTTGTAAGGAATCGCATGTTGTGCATTTATTATAATAAAGGAAAACTATAACTTTGCGCTCGGTTTTTACAACTTATGAGTAATAATTAGTAGTTATCATTATGAAAAGACTCTCTTTTATGGTTAGTATGGCGATGCTAATTTCATGTGTTGCCTCGTGTGATTCCGGCAGTGATGCTGTTTCATACGGTGTAGGAACATTGAGCCTCGGGCTCTCTGCCAATCCTTCTTTTTCCACGAAAACCCGTTCCGTCAACGAAGCGGAATATAAAAAAGCCGATAATTATCAAGTGACGGTCAAGGATGTCGACGGTGCCTCTTTATACAATGTCTGGTACAAAGACATGCCCTTGTCCATTGATCTGACGGCCGGTAATTGGTATACCGTAAAAGCTTTCTATGGTGAGAATGTGAACGCAGGCTTCGACAAGCTATATGTGGAAGGTAGTCAGGAGTTCACGGTCAGCGAAGGCGAACAAAAGAATGTTATTTTGTACTGCAAACCGGCTAATGTCAAAGTATCGGTTGTCTATACCGAAGATTTTCTGAAATATTATTCGGATTGTACCGTATCGCTCTCTACTTCACACCTGACTGCTCCTTTTGAAGTGAATATGAAAAAAGATTCCGGCAAGGATGCTTATCTGAAAGCAAATGCCGATGGCGAGAAGGTATCGATTACGGTAGGAGGCTTCAGAGATAAAGAAGGCAATGAGGTAGTAATGGACCTCGTGGCGGCCGAAAGAGTCGTAAAGCCCAAAACCCACCTTACGATAACTGTCGATCCGGAAGTGATTACTATTTCTACGGGTACGGCATCGATCGATGTTGATGTGGATACCAGTACGGAAGATAAAGATATCAATATTGAGATACCGGAAGAATATTGGCCGGGCAACGTATAAGTAAACTAAGAAAATTGACGAAAATGAATACGATCAGAAATATATATGCGGTGCTGGTATTGGTGGCACTCTGCTTGGCTTCTTGCGAGATGAAGAATGAACTGGAAGGCAAATATAACTTGAAGAACGATGAAGGGCTGCTGACATTGGAACTGATGAACAAGGCGCAGACCACTCCTGTCACAAAAGCTGAAGGCGTCGCTTTAGAAGATGAATTGGATGTAAATACCTATAAGGTGGAGATTATAGACAAAAACACCGAAGCAGTGGTTCGTTCGTTTAAAAGTTATGCCGATTTGAAGGAGGCTTTGCCGTTAGTGGTTCCTACGGGAGAGTATATGATTGCGGCCCGGAGCGGTGAGAAGCAAGAGGCTTCACGTGTTCCCTATTATGAAGGAGCTTCTGCCATTAAAGTACAGCAGGGAATGGAAGCCAGAGCGGAGGTTGTTTGCAAATCGGCCATGGTGAAAGTTAGCTTAAACGTATCGGAAGAGTTCCTTAAAATGTTTGCTGATGACTATGTATTTACCATTTCCAATGGTAAAGGTGGCGTGCTTTATGTTTCTAAAAAAGATCTGGGAGCTGTTTATCTGAGTGTTCACGATGGTGCCACTTCGATCCAGATTATGGCTAAAGTGAAAGAGGCGGAAACGGGCAGGGATATTCAGACTGTTTATACCGTGTCGAAACCGGGTGCCGAGACGTTGCAGGGAGGTGATTCCTTTAATGTGACGGTGAAGCCGATAGAGGAGGGAGTGGATCCGGATGATCCGGACGTAACCCCATCCGGTCCGAAGTTGGGCATCCAGTTGGCTATCGATCTGACTATGGATGAGGATGGCATCACTGTGTCGATACCGACTGAGTGCATTGACGAGTCGACCCCTGATCCGACTCCAGATCCGACGCCAGACCCGACGCCGGTAGGCGGTCCGGAGATTATCGGAGCGGATGACGTGGTGGAAGTGGATACCAATAATCCTCCAACAGTTCAGGTTACAATGAAAGCTCCGGCCGGAATTCAGAATTTACTTGTGACGATAACTTCAGACTCCAACGAGTTTATAGGTTTAATTTCTCAAATGGGGTTGGGCGAAACGTTCGATTTAGCTAATCCCGGTGATTTGGAGGATAAACTTGGAGGTAGTTTAGAAGATGGGTCCGGTATAGGCTTGATTGACCCGAATGATCCGATTAAAGATAAAAAAGAATTTATCTTTGATGTATCCGGTTTTATGCCTATGCTATCGCCGTTTGGTCTTCAGCAACACTATTTTACTATTAAACTGATTGATAATAATGGTAAGGAGTTAGCCAAGAAATTGACAGTAAAAGTGGTGAAAAACTAATTTGAATTTTCAATGAAAAGATATATATATTTGTTCGTCTCTGTCTTTACTCTTGTGATGGCATCATGCCAACAAGAGGAGACTTCCAATGGTAAGACCGGATTTCTCCAGTTTTCCGTGGAGAAGAATACAAGTACAATTTTAGTTCCGACAACAAGGGCAGAAGAGTTGCCCATTGCCTTGCAGGTAGTCGATAAAGCCGGAAACGTTGTTAAGGAGACTGATGATTGGCATACCTGGATGTCTACTCCTCTTGAATTGCCATTAGGTTCTTATACCATTAACGCTTTCTCGAAAGGGGTGGATGTAGGGATAGCCGGATTTGATGAGCCTTATTACTGGGGGCAAAGCGAAGTAACGGTTGTTCCGAAAGTGAATCAGAGTGTAAACATAGAGTGTCGTTTGGCCAATGTGAAAGTGACAGTCAATTACAGTGCTGATGTGAAGAAGTATTTTTCGAAACTGAATTGTTCTGTGGGTAATTCTTCCGGTAAGTTGGTTTTTGGTAAGGACGAAACACGCTCCGGATATTTTGCGGTGGATGAGTTGAATGTTTCGTTGGCACTGACAAATACCGATGGGCGTTCTTTTGTTTTTGAATCCGCACCGATTACAGATGTAAAAGAGCGTCAGCACTATCGTATTAACTATACGATGAAGGCCAATGGTGCTATTGGTGGGGTATCAGTCACTTTAGATCCTTCTACCCACGAGTATAATGTGGATATAGCCATTCCTAAAGAAAGTAATCCGAGTGTAAATATCTGGTCTGATTTTGCAGACGTGACTCTTCCTCTTCCCGATGGTGTTGTTACCAAAGAGTGTAAGTATCGCATTTCCGGAACGGAAGATTGGAATGCGGTGTCCAATGTTGAACAGGCCGATGGAAAGCTTGTTGCAACCATAACCGGTCTGATTCCCGGTACGGAGTATGATTTCTGTTTTGCAATAAATGGAGTAAACGGAAAAATAACGACTGCGACCACCGAACTCCAGAAACAACTGGAAAATGGAAGTTTTGATGAATGGAATCAGAATGGAAAAACTTGGTTCCCGGGAACTGCGGCTGAGGCTTCTGCAAAGAATTCGTATTGGGATACCGGTAATGTGGGAGCAGCTACCATGAGTAAAAATCCAAGTATCGGAGAAAGCAACGATGTACATACCGTAGGTGGTAAATCGGCCAAATTGTCTTCGCAATTTGGGGGAAGGTTTGGTATCGGAAAATTTGCTGCCGGTAACATCTATATCGGGCGTTATATGGAAACGTATACAAGCCCGATGGGAGCACGGATACGTTTCGGCCGTGAGTTTACGTCACGTCCTACGCAGCTGAAGGGATGGTACAAATACACTCGTGGAACCAGTATAGATCGTGGAGATCATAATGTGGAGGAATTGAAAAACTCGGGTGGTGATAAATGTGCCATCTATATTGCCTTGACTGACAATGAAGGTTTGGTTGATGATAATGGAGTGAAGACAGCTTATGAAGTCAACAATAACAAAGAAGGCAGTCCTACGCGTTATACGGTTGATCTTTCTGAAGCCAATAAAGATGTCATCGCTTACGGTTCCATTACCGATGAAGAATCGAAAGGTTCTTTCGATGAAAGCGGAAAGGTAGTCTGGAAGCAGTTTACGATTGATTTGCAATACCGTGATTTGACTCGTAAACCCAAATATATTATCGTTGTCGCTTCTGCAAGTAAATACGGTGACTTCTTTACGGGCAGTGAAAGCAGTGTCATGTTGATTGATGATTTTGAATTGGTATACGGAACGCCTGTGACCGCTAACTAATCCATAACAAATGAGAAAAATAATAATTATACTACTTCTTCTTTGTCCGGCATGGGGCCAGGCAAAGAAGAAGTTTGACCGTGGAATCGTGAAGACTGTATTTGTGCCTAAAGGTCAATGGTTTATGGGCTCTACGGTTTCGTATTCGGAACAGAGTGCCGATAAATACCAGTTTATGGTATTGGCGGATATTGACGCCAAAGGTTATACATTCCGTTTGAGTCCGTTCGGTGGATATTTTTTTGCCGACAATATGGCGGCGGGAGGACGTTTCACTTATTCGCGCACCTATTTCAATATAGGGAATGTCGATATTAATCTGGGAGACGATCTCTCGTTCCACATCAAAGATGATATGTATTTGGAGCATAACTACTCCGCATCCGGATTTCTGCGTACCTACATGGGATTGGGTAGTAGTAAAGTGTTCGGGTTCTTCAATGAAGTTCGTCTGACTTATGCTTACGGGCAGGGAAAACACTCCAATGGTACAGGTAATGATCTGACCGGATATTATCAGCGTTCCCATTGCTTTGAGATTGGTGCGGCACCGGGACTGGCGGCTTTTGTTTCTGATTTTGCTTCGGTAGAAGTTTCGGTAGGTGTAATGGGATTCAGTTATAAATGGGTCGATCAAGTGCACAATCAGGTGAATCAGGCATCTCGCCATAGTGCCAATGGTAATTTTAAGATTGACTTGTTCTCAATCAATTTGGGAATGACGATGTATTTCTAAATGTTTAGCTGTATTTCAAGGAGATGAAGAATTTGTGGATATATGGATGCTTATTTGCATCGGTTCTTTTGTTGAGTGC
>ENA-UEPG01002131-UEPG01002131.1-human-gut-metagenome-genome-assembly--contig:-NODE-2131-length-13156-cov-3.038612_pt1 | contig 13156 bp, 10 predicted proteins | sample MGYA00242893_ERZ507902 | MGnify/ENA primary metagenome ERZ507902 (study PRJEB26167, sample SAMN06115491) | human gut metagenome | host: Homo sapiens | place: China:Gansu | collected 2015-04-23... | reverse complement strand
GCACCGATGCATACAGCAGAGCATTTGCTCAATGCCACTATGGTAAAAACATTCGGATGTCCTCGTTCACGAAATGCACATATCGAAAAGAAAAAAAGCAAATGTGATTACGAACTTCCGACTTGCCCAACGGAGGAGCAAATTCATGCCATTGAAGAAAAAGTAAATGAAGCTATCGATCGCCATTTACCTGTAACCTGTGAGTTCATGACACACGAAGAAGCCAAAAGCATTGTGGACCTGAGTAAGCTTCCGGAAAATGCAAGCGAAACATTACGTATTGTCAGAATAGGAGATTACGATGCTTGCGCCTGCATCGGGCAACACGTAGAAAACACATCAGAAATAGGTCTTTTTAAAATTATCAGTTACGACTATGCCGACGGAAAATTACGCCTCAGATTCAAACTGATAAAATAGGTATGTAACAGTCTCAATCAACTAATAGATTATTAACAAAAGTCTTATCAAAGTATAAATTTATGAATAATTTGACAGCAAAATGGTAAAATTGGCATTATCTCCCTGACATTTAGTCAAACTAAGGAAGAATATGGCACTGGCACAAATTTTGTAATTTCTTTAGTGAACGACGGTTCGAAACGACGAACCGAGATTCAAGAATTAATCTGAATGTTTAACTAAAAGATAGGAGACTAAATTATGATGCCTGTTAGAAGATCTCAGAATTGGTTACCAAGTATCTTTAATGATTTCTTTGATAACGAATTAATGGCTAAAGCAAATGCTACCGCACCTGCTATTAATGTAATTGAAACCGATAAGGCCTATAAATTAGAGTTGGCCGCACCAGGGATGACTAAGGAAGATTTCAGCGTACGGATTGATGAAGAAAACAACCTGGTAATTTCAATGGAAAAGAAAGCTGAAAACAAGGAAGAAAAGAAAGACGGTCGCTATTTACGCCGTGAATTTTCATATTCTAAATTCCAGCAGACAATGATTCTGCCGGAGAACGTAGATAAAGATCACATCTCCGCGCAAGTGGAAAACGGTGTTCTGAACATCGAACTACCCAAGTTGAGTGAAGAAGAAGTGAAGAAACCTGACAGAACCATTGAAGTTAAATAAACTCATTGAATTAGTGGAAATTCCTTAATACAAAGGGATTAAAGATCACCCCGGAATCATCTCCCCATTAGAGAGAAAGATTCCGGGGTATTCTTTTATAAAACAAGAGTTGAAGGGTGGCAGTATTTGCGCAATACAGACATTAGTCTTGCTTTATCCACCGGCTTCACGAGATAATCATTGCAACCAGATTTCAGCGCAGCTACCTTGTCGGACTCGAAAGCATGCGCTGTAAGAGCTACAATAGGAATATTCGTATCAAACTTCCGAATCTCAGCTGTTGCCGTCAGTCCGTCCATTACCGGCATTTTCATATCCATCAACAAGAGATCTATTTTATACTCTTTTACCATCGCTACAGCCTGCTCCCCATTCACAGCGTGAAGCAAATTATAATGTTTGGACAACATAGCCGATATCAGCAGATAATTACTTGAAATATCTTCTACAACCAAGACTGTTTTTCTATCCAAAGCCGAATGCTGATTTCCGCTACGTATCAGATCATCTTTACCCGCATTCTGTCCAATGGCGATATTGGACTCCCGACGCATTTGTACCTCCGGATCGCAAGGTAGAACAGCCCAGAAAAGAGATCCCCGGCTATATTCCGATTCAAAACCGACACTTCCTCCCATCGATTCGGTAATAGCCTTACATATAGAGAGTCCAAGACCGGTGCCTTGTGCAAATTCATCCAATTTCTCAAACCGATGAAAGACTTTTCTCTTTTTCTCCTCCGGTATACCGATACCGGTATCCCTTACATAAAGACGGATTCCGGCGTCTACCACCTCGTATCCCATCTCGATAGTTCCCTGCGGCGTATATTTGATGGCATTAGTTACATAATTAGTCACCACTTGTGCAACCCGATTTTTGTCAAGTCTCACCCGGCACACACTATAAGGATTCACCGCGACCAACTGCACTTTAGGATTTGTCACCCGTTGCTTCATTGAAGATGCCATACTATCGAAATATTCTGCCAGATCAAATTCCTCATATTTCAGCTCCACCGAACCGGACTCCAACTTCGACAAATCCAGAATATCATTAATAAGTTTCAGCAGCAATTCGTTATTGGTATTGATAATCTGCATGTATTCTTCTTTATCACCCTGTTCTTCCGAATTCATCAATAGGTCAGAGAAGCCGACAATAGCATTTAGTGGAGTACGGATTTCGTGACTCATATTGGCAAGAAAGGCCGACTTGAGCTTATCCGATTGTTCGGCCAACAATTTCGCCTGTCTCAACTCCTCAATCATCCTCTCCCTGTCAGTAATATCATCCACACGAATGACAATACCGTCGATCTCTTCACTTTCATTAAATACAGGAGTAGCCAGCACTTCTACAATCCGGTTATTCTCCAGATGAAACTTGATCTTTTCCATCTGTCTTGATACCAATACTTTGCTTAGCACACAGTTGTCACAAGGAGAAGTCCGATTATGAGCACTTTTATAACAGCATTCTCCTCTTTTATAAGCCTCAAAAGAGAGGCTGGATGAACAGACAGACACATTTTCCCATTGTACTACGTAATCTGTCGTGATATAGGCCAACCCCGAATTAGTGTTATTCAATACCAGTTCATTCTGTCGGATAAGTTTATTCAGCTTTTCCTTATTTTTCAGCAGAGTCAACTCTGTCTGTTTGTAGGATTCGATGCTGATTGACATTCCGGAAACATACTGATAAGGATGATCATTGAGTATGGAGGTTTCAAGTACTCCGCGGGTTTTCCACCATTCATAGTTTCCGTTTCCTCTCAGATCAGCACGATATTCTATATCCCATTCGCCGCTATCCTGTTTGAGCACCGCATCCATTGTATCGACAAACCGTTGCCGATCATCAGGGTGCACACACTCTGCAAACTTTTCAAACGAGTTGATATCCAATGCATTCCGCCCGATCTTATCAAATCCTTCACCAAAGCTTACCCTTTGTTTCGACGGTTCATAAAACCAGGTATAAGCGTTCATTACTTCCATTGACATAGAGAGCACTTTAGCACGGCGCTTAAGATCATTCTGCAATTTCTAATCCCAGCGGATATTAAGCAACAGACGCTTGGTACCATCATAGATGATATTCTTGCGCACGATGGTATCATAGCTGCGTCCGTCTTTCAATATGATTCTTTCTACCCCAAAATAAGGCTTTCCGGTAGTGAAGACTTCCAGATCTGTTTTCTGCATACGTTCCGCCTGTTCGCTATCCAGAACGCTACATACGGTTTCACCCTCATGGGTGCCGAACATCCGCATGCTTTCTTCATTGCAGAAGACATAACGAAAATCATCTTCCACATCTTTTATATGAATGGGAAGCGGTATGCTGTTCAAAATATTCTCTTGTAGCAGCTTGCGCCTTTGCAGCTCCGTATTGTTTTTACGAAAACCCACATATTTAATTACCTTTCCATCCGTCCCTCTTTCATACGGGGTACAGTTCAGTTTACAATATTGCCATTCGGATGTATCGGACAACCTGATCCGGAAATCTATTTCATACAGACAATCGCAACCACTGAGCATATCCAATAGGATAATCTCCGCTTTTTTCCAATCCTCCGGATGAATCTGTTTCTTATAGTCTTCGATAGTGAGTGCTTGGGTAGGATCATAACCATTAAGAGGTTCATTCTCCGCATAAAACAACCGGGTACAAACATCAAATTCCCACAACATCACCTCAGCAGCCTGCATGGCCAATGCCGTTTTTTGCTTGCTTTGCCGCAATATCTCTTGAGTATGCACAGCTTCAGTCACATCCTGTGCTATGAAAAGAAACTTATCAATCTCCTTATTTTCATCCAGAACGACCGATACAGTAATTTCAAAATAACTGATTCCTGATAAAACAGTCGGATAATGGGCTTTTGCCAGGTCAAAATCATATTTGACCGTAAAACGGATATTCTCTCCCGCACGTAGACGCCTCTTCATCTCCACCGGAATATTCGGATTCTCAAAGATATTGATTCCCAACATATCTTGTTTATCCTTCACTCCCATCATCTTTAGTCCCACACTATTAATCTCTATCAGATACCCATCGCCATCGTACAATTCCATTCCTACAGGAAGATTTTCATAAATGGTCTGCTGAAGTCGATGAATCTGAGAAGGGGTTGATGTTTGTTTGTTCATTACGTAATAACTTTGTATATCTGTTTTTTCCTTCTACAAAAATACACATAAGTTACAAGCTAACGTACATTTACAGAGAAATTTAAGTCTCTCAACCACTTTTCGGAGGCTTTTGAGGCCCTCTTCCATAAAGTCAACCGCTTTTCCGATAGCTCTTCACTGCCCAAACATTGAAAAGCAGTGCAAAGGCCAGCAACGCCCCCAGCTGTGGCAACAAATCAATAAAGCCACTCCCTTTGAGATAAACCATACGCATCACTTGCATAAAATATTTCAGAGGATTGAGCATTGTTATCCATTGCGCCCATTCGGGCATACTACGAATAGGGGTAAACAGCCCGCTCATCAGAATCAGGATCAACATACAGAACCACATGACAAACATAGCTTGCTGCATCGTAGCCGAATGGTTGGAAATGACCAGCCCGAGGCCGGATACAGCCAGGACAAATATAATGGAGAAACAATAGATGACCCCAAAATGCCCCACAGGAAAGATACCATAAAGTGTCCATGCCAAAACAAAGCAAAGAGTCAGGACAACAAAACCGATCAGCCAATAGGGAATCAATTTGGCAAGAATAAAGGTAAACTTTCCGACAGGAGTTACATTGATCTGTTCAATCGTACCGGCTTCTTTCTCCCCTACTATATTTAATGCAGGCAGAAAGCCGCAAAGCATCGTAAGCAACATCACCATCAGGGCCGGAACCATAAACAGCTTATAATCCAAACGGGCATTAAAAAGATTCTGGGTGAGAATATCAATCCGGGGCAGATTTCCGTCGGCAGAGAAAGAGGTGGTACCGCTTTCAGTCCGTAATTCTTCTCCATAGTCATTGACAATGGCAGACAAATAGGAACTTCCCAAGCCACCCTTGGTACCATTCACGGCATTGACAGCCAAAAGTACGTTGGCAGCACTGCCATTCACCCAATCCTTCTCGAAGCCTCTGGGTATTTCAAGTAACAGGTCGGCTGTTCCCGCTTCAATCGCCTCCATACCTTTTTCGTAAGAATCCGGCAAAGCAGTGGTCTGAAAGTAAGTTGAAGCCGTTATTTTATCCACCAGCCTGCGGGAAATAACCGAATGATCATTATCAATTATATTCATCCGGATATTTTTTATCTCAAGATTGGCCGCCCAAGGCATAAGAAGCATAATCATGCAAGGGAAGATAAATATCAACCTCGGCAGGAAGGAGTTGCGGAGCAACTGCTTGAATTCTTTCTCTATAAGATATTTAATCATAACCTGTTTTTGAATTTCTTGAAGCTTATTGTTATCAACAGAACTGCCATCAAAGCCAGAATACTGACTTCAGACCATACAAACGAGATGTCCACTCCCTCGATCATCAACTTACGTACAGCCTGAATATACCAGCGAGCAGGCAGTATATCAGAAATTAATTGCAGCACCAAAGGCATACTTTCTATCGGAAATATCATACCCGAAAGCAACATGGTAGGCATCATCAGTACCAAACCCGAGGCCAGCATGGCAGCTACCTGTGTCCGTGTCACCGTAGAGATAAGGAATCCCAGCGACAACGATACAAAAATGAAAAGCAACGACACCATAATCAGCCAGAACAGGCTGCCTGCCACAGGCACATCGAGTACATAAACAGAAAGCAACAGAATCGTCGTAAGATTGACAAATGACAATACAAAATAGGGAACTGCCTTGGCCAGAATAATAAACAGCGGTTTCACCGGAGACACCAACAGGATCTCCATCGTGCCGGTTTCCTTCTCCCGGACAATAGAAATAGAGGTCATCATGGCACAAATCAACATCAAGATAAGCCCCATCACACCGGGTACAAAATTGTAAGCACTCTTCATCTGAGGGTTATAAAGCAATTTCACATTGGGTACGACAGAAGGCACTGACATTCCGGGAGGAAGCATTTCCTGCCGGACAGCAGCAATCACTCCTGTGGCATAGCCGGCTTGTGTGGTAGCCATATTCGGATCCGTTGCATCGGAAACCAGTTGCACACGGGCATCACCTGTATAAAGGCGGTCGGCAAACTGCTCGCTGAAAACGAGTGCCATATCTATCTCGTTTTCCTGAAACGCCCTTTCCATCTCTTGCGGAGAATGTAAAAGGCACTTCACGGAAAAGTATTCGCTGGCATCCAGACGATCGATAATTTTGCGTGTGACGATGTCATTCGACGGATCGAGTACGCCCACTCGTACATTTTTCACTTCTGTAGTGATGGCAAAGCCAAAGAGGATAATCTGCACGACAGGCATTCCCAACAAAATCAACATAGTCCGCCGGTCACGGAATATGTGGAAGAATTCCTTTTTTACAAATGCTATAAATTGTTTCATATACTAATCAGCTTTACGCACTGCCTTACGGGCCAGTTGTTGGAATACATCATCCATCGTATCGGCATGAAAATGCGCCTTCAACCCACGGGGGGTGTCGAGTGCTTCGATACGTCCGTCCACCATGATAGATACGCGGTTACAATATTCTGCTTCATCCATGTAATGGGTAGTCACAAAGACCGTTATCCCCCGGTCGGCAGCCTGATAAATCAGTTCCCAGAACTGACGGCGGGTAGCCGGATCGACTCCTCCCGTCGGTTCATCAAGAAACACGATCCGGGGATCGTGGAAGATTGAAACGGAAAAGGCCAGTTTCTGTTTCCATCCCAAAGGCAGGCTTTTCACAAGTGTGTCACGCTCTCCGCTGAAGCCCAAGCGATCAAGAAGAGCATCTGTCTTTTCGGCTATTTCCCGATCCTGCATTCCGTAAATTCCGGCAAAGAGGCGGATGTTCTCCCACACTTTAAGGTCCTCATACAACGAAAACTTCTGGCTCATATAACCGATATTCTTCTTTACCTCTTCGGGGTGAGCCGCTACATCAAAACCTGCTACCCGCGCCATGCCCGAAGTAGGCTTACTCAGTCCGCAAAGCATGCGCATAGCAGTGGTCTTCCCTGCACCGTTTGCTCCGAGAAATCCGAAGATCTCTCCACGGTTTACCCGAAAGGAGATATGATCGACTGCGGTAAAATGACCGAAACACTTGGTCAATTGATCCACCTCGATGGCAAAATCGTTTCCGGCGTGCACTTCCATACGTTCCAGACCGGGCGGGCAAAGAATATGGCTGAAACGTTGCAGGATACGTTCCGGCACATCGATACCTTGTATCTCGCCCTCATTGATAAAAGCGATACGGTCGCATTGACGGGCTTCGTCCATGATCGGAGTGGAAACAAGAATTGTGATACCTTGATCCTTAAGATGCCTCAGCATTTCCCAGAACTCCTTGCGCGAAACAGGATCCACACCGGTAGTCGGCTCGTCCAGAAAAAGAATCTCCGGCTTATGAATCAACGCACAACTCAGAGCAAGTTTTTGCTTCATTCCCCCGGATAAAGCTCCTGCCCTGCGTTTACGGAAAGGCTCTATTTGCTGATAGATATCTTTCACCAGATCGTAGTTTTCACGAATGGTCGTATGAAACACGGTAGCGAAAAAGTCAAGATTCTCCTCCACTGTCAGATCCTGATAGAGCGAAAAGCGTCCGGGCATATATCCCACTTGTTGCCGGATTTGTTTGTAGTCTTTCACGACATCGAGTCCGTTCACTGTAGCTGTCCCGCTATCGGCCAGCAACAATGTGGTCAATATCCGGAAGAGAGTGCTCTTACCTGCTCCGTCCGGGCCGATAATACCGAATAATTCGCCGGGATTTACAGAAAAGGTAGCACTTTTCAGGGCTTCTACCTCCCCGTAACGTTTCGTCACGTCATTTACAGATACAGCTGGTTTCATAAGCAGGCATCATTTATAACTTCACTCCTCCGTACATACCTATCTTCAGAAGTCCATCGTTCTTTACCGCTATCTTAACGGCATACACCAGATTGGCACGTTCTTCTTTTGTCAGAATCGTTTTAGGAGTAAACTCCGAACGATCTGAAATCCATGTCACGACACCCGGATATTCCTTACGCTCATCTCCCCCATAATCGGAAAAGACCGTCACCCGATTACCAAGTTTGACTTGTGAAAGCTGTTCGGAAGTGATATAGGCACGAAGATACATCTGATCGATATCTGCCACCTTAAAAAGAGGTTTACCCACAGCAGCCAGCTCCCCGGCTTCGGCATATTTTGCCAATACAGTACCACTGATAGGCGAAACGACGTGACACTTCGCCAATTGGTCTTCTACTTGTGCCACCTGGATTGCGACTGATGATCCTTGTTCCGTCAAACTGTTCGTACTGTTCTGTAAAGACGACATCTGGGCAGTAAGCTGCCGTTCGAGCAATGCGATCTGTGCCTCCCAATCATCCAGTTGCTTCTGATTGGCGGCTCCCGCTTTCAACAGGTTTTCCACACGTCTCTTCTCTCTCCGGGCGGTAGCGATCTGCTGCCGGGTAGCAGCAATCTGTTTGTTAACATCCGGACGTTGGCTTTCAACCGACTTCATGCTGGCCTGCAATTGCAGTTTCTTCAGATAGAGTTGTAGCGTATCGATCAGCCCTACTTCTTCGCCTGCTTTCAGCCGGGTACCTTCTTCAACATGAAAGTACAAGAGTTTCCCCGAAGCTTCGGCCGAAACCAGAACTTCCGTAGCTTCGAAAGTTCCCGTGGCATCATAATCCGAAGTTCTGCTTCCACAAGCGGAAAGTAAAGCCAGTAAGTATAGACATCCTATAAATTTCATTGATTTCATAACTGCTATTCTATTTTTGTTTCAGTAATAAGAGAAGTTTAATTATTCGTTGTATACTTCAGTTGATACATGTTCATCAAGAGCTGTACTTCATGCAGCGCCTTGGTTTGTCGCGCCAGGTTCTCGGAAGTCATGTCCCGAAGCATATCGGTTACGGTCATGGTACCATTGACCACTTTGGCTTCCGAGGCCTTGCGAATACTGGTTCGCAAACGGATTATTTCGTCATCGTCCGCCATCTGCCGGCGCACACTCTCTACGGCACTCCCCTGCTGGGTTGCCTGAAGGCGGGTATTAAACAGGAACACATCCCGGTTGCTGTCCAACAGCTGACGATTGGCAGCTATCACCCGCCGGTCGTTGCGTAAAGTATACAAACTACCGAAGTTCCACGACAAGCGGACTCCTGCCACATAGTAAGGCGAGAATTCATTTTTCAGCATATTGAGTCCCGGATTACCGTATGCTCCCTGAACAAACAGCCCGAAACGTGGCATCAGCTGAGTTTTCAAAGCTTCTTCCTGCACTTGTAAACGTCCGTTTTGCGCATCAAACCATATCAGCTCCGGACGGTTATTCGCTATCACCGGTATATCCCATTCCGGCACCGGCTTCTGCAAAGAGATCCCGGCAGGCATCTCTTCGCCTGTCAGCAATGCAAGCATAGACAGATAGGCCTGACGAGAGGAGGTCAGTTCTATCCGCTTTTGCCGGGTATTAAGCTGTTCCACACTGACAGCATCCAGATCGGACTGGCTGGCTATGCCATTCTCAATGTACGATGAAATCTGCTTATGGGTACGTTCCAGATCTTCCAGAAAGAGTTGGTTTTGCCTTAACTGTTCGTCCAGTAACAGAATTCCGAAATACACTTGATTCACCCGCTCGGTAAGTGCATACATATCTACGTTCAATTTCTCCCGGTCCACATCCGACGATGCCTTGACCTGCTCTTTTCTCGAACGAATCTCACCGCCGTCCCAAATGTTCTGTTTCAGTTCCAGCATCACCTGATACTGGTCTTTCGGCAAACCTTTGATATCTACTCCGGGAACCTGTACAGGTAATTCCGTAACCTCACTCTGCCAACTGGCCTTACCCGAAAGGGTAAACTGAGGCAGATAACCTTTCGACGCATTGGCCAGATTATATTCTTTTGTCTTCTCTATCAATCCATACTGCCTTACCAGCGGATAGTTTTCCCGGGTTTTCCGTTGACACTCTTCAAGGGTGATCTGTCCATACATCAGCAGGGCAAACAGGGAAAAAGACAAAGAAAAGATAACTCGTTTCATATTCCTATTCCTATTAATTCTTCTTTTCGACAAAGATAGGAAATAAGAACACGCAAGCAGGTTCCAATTGTTTGCAATAATGTTCTATTTGTTCGATTCCCACATAAAAAAAGTATGGGGATGTGTCAAAATCCGTATGATGACACACCCCCATCACATCTGGGAATAATAGTTTCTAAGTCGGTATCACCCTCTTCTGTATACCGGCTCTTTATTTCTTAACCTTTCCGATAAACAGAATATTATTATCATTCTCAGTCAAAGTAGCCGCCAGTTCCTTGAGTTTCTGTTCATCCTGACCGGAGCATTTGCCGGAAGCGATCTGTTTTTCTATCTTTTCAATCAACTGTCCCGGTTCCAGACTCTGTATAAAGTATCCGCGATAAAAGCTATGGCCCGGAGCCGGAATAGGAAGGTTACCGTAAAAGTCGTTCACAAGGCGGAAATAAGAAGAAGCATTCTTCTCAGTGTCTACCAAGACATCTCCACCTCCCTCTCCCTTATTACCCCAGTAGGTGACAATGAAATGATGGGGAAGTCTGTAATATAAATGTATCGGCTTCTCATTCATATTCGGGAAAGTCATCGTGAATTTCGGCAACAGTTTATTGCCGGCGGGATCGTAAGTGAAAAGAGTATCTATACCGGTATGGAAGAAATCGAAATCGCCACAGTTCCTATAAGAGAAAACCTCTCCGTCGAAGTTCATCACCTTCGTTGCGGCAGTTGCCGGAATTTGGTTCAGTATATTCCCTTCGGTATCCACCCTGAAAGCAAGGGGCTCACCTTCCTCGAAAGGCATGTGTACAACAGATAAGCTTCCGTCTTCATTCACCCATATTTTCGCTTTATTAATTTGCATGGGAAGCGGAATATCTTTAATCCATTGCCCGTTGATATCATACATCATGATTCTTTTCCCCACAAAAGGTGTGAAGAAGATATGGCCGTTCTTCTCATCAATACATTCATCGTAGAGGGTGGTGTCATATTCACCGGGACCGCTTCCTACGGAACCGACATTATACAGGAACTTACCATCCCTGTCAAACAGTTTAAACACATCCTGATTTCCCTGGCGGATACCGATATGCTTATCGGTAGCATTGATAAACCAGGCTTTGAAGTATGCCTCTTCAGAGGTCTCAAAACGCACAATGCGACAGTCTTCCACAAACTCGCTGAGCGGCACTTCTATCGTGTCTTTTACAGCCGATAAGTCACATACCGTCAGTTTGTTTCCGTTGCTTTCGATAATAGTTACGCTTCCATCGTTTGCTTCCATAACTTTAGATTCCCGGGGGGAAGTGTTGCAAGCGGATAGGCATCCCAGCAACAAAGCGGAGGACAGGAGTAGATAAGAGGTTTTCATGCAGAATTATATTTAAGTTATTAATTACTAACAAATATACGAATAGTTCGTAACTCCGGATTGTTTGTACGGATAAATTTGATTCCGATTAAATTATATTAACTGTTTTGAAACAAACTCCACACTACCGTGTGCCCTTCATTACCCCAATGACAGCCACACTCTTCAGCCCGGCCGGGAGATCAGGTTCCGGTCCGGATGTATCTTTCGGTTCGCGGGAGCATGCATTAAATTTCATTCTTTTATGGGATAAAATATGCTATTCTTTATATCGGGCCTGCTTATAAATCGTATATTTTACCTAAGTTTGCCGTGTGATAAAAACAGATTTATGGAAAAGAACAAACCTCTGGAACTGGCGCTCGACCTGCTGAAACACAGCAATATCGTACGCAATAACGAATATCGCTTTGTCACCCCCGATTTCGGGATTGTCATCAGCTTCACCCATATGGAAAGCCGCCTGTTCCGTCTGGGACAGCCCTATCGGCTGAAAGAAGGAAGAATTATCCGGGGCCTACGCGGCAAAGCCCGGATCACAATCAACCTGATAGAGTACAACATATATCCCCAAACCATTGCCACATTCCTCCCCGGCTCTATCATCGAACTTTTGGAGTTCACACCCGATTGTGATTTTCAGATGATTGCAGCCGACAAAGATTTCCTTCCGCTCCTGCGAGGCGACCAGCTCTTTGAATCGCATACACGGCAAAACCTTGTCATGCAGGTGACGGATACCGAATGGAAACTGTCAGATGCATATTTCACGCTGATATGGGGCACGGTTCAGGAAGTCCCTTTCCGCCGGGAAGTGGTGCAGCATCTGCTTGCAGCCTTGTTGCACAACATAAAGTATATACGCACGGAAGAAGCGAACGACACTTCCCGCAGGTTTTCACATCAGGAAGAAATATTCTGGCGGTTCATCGCATTGGTGAACGAGTTCAGCAAAAACGAACGCACCGTGGGCTTCTATGCCGACAAGTTATGCCTGACCCCACGTTACCTGAACACCCTGATCCGGCAGGTCAGTCACCAGACAGTAATGGAATGGATCAACCAGTCCGTTATTCTCGAAGCAAAAGTGTTATTGAAACACAGCAATCTGCTTGTTTACCAAATCTCGGACGAACTTCATTTTCCGAATCCCTCTTTCTTCTGCAAGTTCTTTAAGCGAATGACGGGAATGACTCCACAGGAAGACCAATAAAGGTGAATTCACCGTGATATCCTTACTGCATATTTACCTGCCATTTTATTGTTATTTCCACTTGTTTGCTTACTCACACTTTTATCAAAACAGGTATAATAGAGGACAGGATTGCATACAGAACGCATACAAAACGCAAAATAATGCAGAATCGGATCGGAATATTCAATAAAGATGCTCTTTTCCTAAGGAACCAAAGTGGTATTTCTTTAAAAGAGAGGCGGCATTAGTTTAAAACAAAAGCTCTATTTCATTAAAACAAACGTTGCATCAGGTATAAAGAAAGCGTAAGAAGCT
>ENA-UEPG01002130-UEPG01002130.1-human-gut-metagenome-genome-assembly--contig:-NODE-2130-length-13164-cov-2.995645_pt1 | contig 13164 bp, 10 predicted proteins | sample MGYA00242893_ERZ507902 | MGnify/ENA primary metagenome ERZ507902 (study PRJEB26167, sample SAMN06115491) | human gut metagenome | host: Homo sapiens | place: China:Gansu | collected 2015-04-23... | reverse complement strand
CCGCCATAAGGTTTATTAAAGCTAGTATCCATAAAACTAAAAGTCGGATTCAAACGCTTGGCTGCAACTGAAATAGCCAGCTGGAATAAATCATAGTTAGGATCACCTTTGTCCAGATTTATACCGCGTTTAACACGGAAAATAACATTCGGAAAAATAGGATTCTCCCCGCGTCCAAGACCTTTAGCATATGCATTCAATAAATTACGCGTCACCTTGCGACCATTTTCAGAAGTATCAAGACCCAGATTTAAACTCGAAAACGGTACCTGCGCACCAGCCCTGGAGTGCATACTGTTCAAATTATAAACAAGCGCTTCCATCGCCTGAAATACTTCTTCTTCAGAAGCACCTTCCATAAAAGGCGCTATATCAGTATCAAAATAACCAAAAGACTGTCCACCGAACATATCATTCTGAGAGCTTTGCAGAATAATTGCCGCTAAAGCTGTCGCAGAACCTGGACGTCTGGGAGGACGGATAAACCCATGTCCATTATTAAAACCTTTGGCCAGCAACCGACCTAATGGAATATTGAGGCAATTTAATGTTTTTCCATAAAAATCAAGATCATGGATATGGATATCACCTCGCTTGTGAGCCGTAGCCATTTCTTCAGGGATCAACCGATTCAGATAAAATTCCCGACTGGCAGCAGATGCTATCTGAAGCATTTTTGCAGAAGGAGAGTTAGAAATATTAGCATTATCGCGGTCAGTTTCCTTTAATATCTCTGCCACAGTGTCCATCAGCTCACTGCGAGAGCTGCGCATACCAGTTCTTCTAGCTCTGTACAGAATATATGATTTAGCCGTACGGGCATGTCCGCTTTCAATCAGTACTTTTTCTACAATATCTTGAATATGTTCAACATCAACAGTCTGCTTATTTTCATTTTTTAAGGCTTTTAAAACATTCAAAGTCAATTCCATTGCCAGCTGCCTGTCGGCGCCGCCTACTGATTTAGCCGCTTCAAAAATAGCATCCGTGATTTTTGTTTCATCAAACTCCACAACCCTGCCGTCACGCTTACGGATCATCATTCCTTATCACTCCGATCAATACTTTCATTGTTTTTCATAATACGTTGTAATTCCTGCATAAAATTATTAACGTCAGCAAACTGCCTATAAACAGAAGCAAACCGTACATAAGCGATCTGGTCAGTTTTCTCTAAATGATTCATTACCGCTTCGCCGATAACTTCGCTCCTGATCTCTGCTTCTCCGCGCATCCTCAGTTCCCGTTCGATATGCTCAGCAATTTCCTGGATTTTCTCATAAGAAATAGGCCGCTTTTCAAAAGCTTTGATCAATCCACTCAAAAGTTTTTTAGCGTCGAACAACTCCCGACGTCCATCTTTTTTACTTACCATCAAAGGAGTTTCCTCATATTTTTCATAAGTAGTGAACCTGCGTCCACAATCAGGACATTCTCGACGACGCCGAATAGAAACGCCATCATCCACAGCACGGGAATCAACAACTCGACTGTCACGATAAGAGCAAAACGGGCACTTCATAACGTCACTTCCTTTTACAGCCTTATTTAGATCAGCTCTTTTACTATATCATACCTTTCAGTTTATTCAAACGATATCTTGTGTTTTTCATCCACATTTCTATCATATATGCCCAAGATATAGAAAAACTCCCTTTGCATAAACAAAGGGAGTTCGCATTTGTAAGTTTAACCGCGAATCCAAGGCGGAATTTCAGTATCGGAGGTTGGCGGTTTGATAACACCAGAACCATACGAAGGAGCTTGTCCCGGCTGCGCAGGAGCAGCAGCCTGTTGTTTTTCACTGCTGTGCTGCTGTGCATAGCTGTTGTTATAACTTGGACGGGAAGCGCCACGCGCTCCGACAGCAGGATTTCTGCGCTCAAAACCGGTAGCAATAACCGTAACACGGATCTCATCTTCCAACTCTTCATTAATAACAGCACCAAAAATGATATTAGCTTCAGCATCAACAGCTTCAGTAATAATATTAGATGCTTCAGTAACATCGAACAGTGATAAATCTTTACCGCCGGTAATATTAAAGAGTACACCACGTGCCCCTTCAATAGAAGCTTCCAAAAGCGGACTCTTGATTGCAGCTTCAGCTGCTGCACGGGCTCCGCCCTCACCTTTGGCCGTACCGATACCCATTAAAGCAGACCCTGCATCAGACATGATAGTTTTCACGTCAGCAAAGTCGGCATTGATAAGTCCCGGAACTCCGATTAGGTCAGAAATACCCTGCACACCCTGACGCAGTACGTCATCAGCAATACGGAAAGCATCAAGCATCGAAGTACGACGATCAATTACCTGCAGCAAACGATCATTAGGTATGGTGATCAAAGTATCAACTTTATCTTTCAAATTAACTATACCGTTTTCAGCCTGCGTCATGCGACGTTTGCCTTCAAAAGAAAACGGTTTGGTAACTACTCCGACTGTCAAAGCGCCAACTTCTTTGGCACACTCAGCCACAACATGCGCAGCGCCGGTACCTGTACCGCCGCCCATACCTGCTGTTACAAAAACCATGTCAGCACCGCGCAGAGATTCCAGCAACTGATCTCTGGACTCCTCGGCCGCTTTTTCACCAACTTCAGGATTGGCACCGGCCCCAAGACCTTTGGTCAGTTTTTCGCCGATCTGAATACGGTTGGGAGCTTTCGAAAGCAACAAAGCCTGGGCATCACAGTTTACGGAAATAAATTCCACACCCTGAACACCGGCTGAAATCATCCGGTTGACAGCATTGTTACCGCCGCCGCCGACACCGATAACTTTTATATTGGCTAAATTTTCAAAACTTTTCTCTTCAAATTCTTCAAACATCGTATTGTGCTCCCCCTTATGTATTTGGGTCAAAATGAAAAATCAAAACCATTGACATTTTACATTCAACATTAATAGTCTTTTTTCCTGCTTTTTATAAAATTTTTTTTATTTTTTCAAAAACAGATGTCTGATCGCCGCCAGATTTTGGAAAATGCGCATCCCAAAAATCAGGATACCAACCAGATACAAGTCTATACCAAGAATCATACCAACGTAGCACAAAAAAGCCGCCAGCACAGCGTTAGTAAAAAATCCCGTAATAAAGACCGTATTATCATAAGACCCTTCCATGCTGGAACGAATCCCGCCGAAAGCAGTATCCAATGCCGCCATCAAAGCTACAGAAAGCATTTTACCATATTCAGGCGGTATATAAACCGGGAAATACAATCCTGCACAGATGCCTGCCGCCAAACCAGCAAGAACATAAAAAATCATTTTTCTGCCGCCTCCTTCTCTGCATCGGAAGCTTGCCCTTCTGCTATTTTGGCATACTCAAAACTTTTACGGCCTTTAAAAGCCGGAATAACGATATCATCAGACTGACTTAAATCGGCCTGGATACCCCAAAATTTGAAGTTTTCCAGAACGCCGCCGCGCAATTTGAGCGCACTTTCTAAATTGTTAGGATTCCCAATAGCTTTTATCTCATAAGGCGGTGCCGAACGATTGTTATTTACCGATAAAGTCGGACCCGCACAGCGGATCTCACTCATCGCTACAATCCTTTCGCCGTTGATGGCAATAGCCTCAGCGCCTGCGGCACGCAGCTCATTGATAACTCTTAATAAATCATCATCATGAATAATATACAAGTTAGGATTTTCTCCAGGTTTGCTGGCAATCTTACTGTCATCCAAAACCAGTTTGATACCCTTACCGTGCATTTCCAAATCACCTGCAAAAGCTTTTAACCGAACTATTTCTCTGGCAACAACCTCGTCACCTGCTTTTGCCTGCAGCTTTTCCATTTCTTTAGATAATTCATCTCGTTCTTTTTCTACTGCTTTCAAACGGTCAGACAAATCCTCGGCACGCTGAATATTAATAGTTTTTTGTCGTTCTGTAGTTTTAAACTGTGTAGCCAACATAAAACCGAGTACGGCGCAAACCAGTGCAATTAAAATTTTTGCATGTTTGTTCGCAAACATTTTATCCTCCGTGTAATTCTTGCTATGTTACTGTTTCAATTTAATATATGGCTTCGTAAATGTCAAGTCAATAAATTCAGCTTGTATGTTTTTTGCTTTTATTTCATTAAAAACAGTAACAAATAAATTAAGTTTATCCATAATCTTATAAACATCACCCAATAAAATCGGATAACCATATTGCAGATAGAACTTAACATTATTCTGCTGGTCTACAGCAATTTCGGAAATATGCGCCACAGTATCACGATCCAATTGACTCAAAAATTCCAAAATCAGTAAAACCTGCTTTTCACCGATTCTGTCTCCAAAGTAAATATTACCTGTAACAATACCTGATAATACAGGAGCGTTGGCATCCTTGATTCCATCACTGACTTCCATCACCACGCCGGTATAATCTACCTTTGCATATCCGTTATAAGAGCAGGCCAAATATACTGCCGGGCGCCGTTCTGTGATCTTCACGCGCATCACACCAGGCCAACTGTAAGAAACATCAGCCTTCTCGAATCTTACGTCATGAGTCAGCGCCTTCTGTACCTGCCACGGTGATATCACAAACAAATTAACAGGCTCCTGCACACCAGAGATCTGCAGAATATCTTTAGCCGTAACCTTATCACTGCCTTCGACATTAATACTGCCAAAAGCAAAACCCGGCTGACGAACCCAATGCCAGCCAGCAGCCAGCAAAGCAGCACATATTATGCAAAAACAGATGAAACGCAAAAGGCGCACCCGACGCCTTCTCCGCTCTTTTCGCAAACGTTCACGTGTCGACTGCACCTTTCTCACCTCACTTCGTCAATATCAGCAGTATCGATCTTACTATTTATCGTTCAAAGATGCCGACAAAAGAATCTTCTCACACAAGTCAGGGAAAGATATCCCCACAGCAGCTGCTGCTTTCGGCACCAGGCTGGTAGCAGTCATTCCTGGAACTGTATTAGCCTCCAGTACATAGCCTTTACCTGCTTCATCAAGCATCACATCCACACGCGCAACACCACTGCATCCCAAAACCTTGTAGGTTGCAACAGCCAGTTCCTGCACATGCCTTGTCGTTTCTTTATCAAGCGGCGCCGGAACTAAATATTCAGTTTCACCTTTGGTATATTTAGAATGAAAATCATAAACCCCGGAATGCGGTACGATATTGATAACAGGCAATGCAACAGCCATGCCCCCATCCTGCATAATGGCAACAGTAAGCTCTTTGCCCTGAATAAACTCTTCCACAACAACCTCACGGGAATAAGTAAAAGCCTTCTCCATAGCAGAATTAATATCAGTATCATTTTTTACGATCTCAACACCAATACTGGATCCCTGTGTCGCCGGTTTAACAACAACAGGCATCTTTTTAAAAGCAGATAGAATCTCACCGCAAAAATCATGCGTTTCTCCCTTTACAAAAATCAACGATTTAGGAGTAGCAATACCTGCGGCCTGCATGATGCGTTTAGATGCCGCTTTATCCATGCCCAACGCACTTGCAAGCATACCTGAACCAGTATAGGGAATTTCCAGCATCTCCAGTAAAGTCTGCAGCCGACCATCTTCACCATACATTCCATGTACAGCATTAAAAACTACTTTTGCACTGCATTCTTCCAATTGCAGTGCCAGTTTTTTCGGTTCCAGATCTATTTCGGCAACATTGTAGCCTTTTTCACGCAGAGCCCCAGCAATAGCGGCACCAGTAACCAGAGAAATTTCTCGTTCAGCCGACGGGCCTCCCATTATTACTGCAACAACATCGTTTTTATTCATCATTATCTACCTCTCTCAAGCTCGGTAACAAGCTCTTCACCGACCTTAAAAATATCGCCGGCGCCAACAGTCATAATCAAATCTCCCGGCTCGGCAATTTTAAACAAGTACTCCTCTAACTTCGGCAAAGTAGGAATAAACGTAACCTGCTGCTGTGTCGCCTCAGTCACAGCTTCTGCCAGTGAAGCCCCACTTACACCATCAATTGGGAATTCACCTGCAGAATAAATATCAGTCAATATCAGCTGATCGCAATCAGCAAAGCATCGGCTGAATTCATCAAACAATAATTTTGTGCGGGTATAACGGTGCGGCTGAAAAGCACAAATCAACCTTTTAGGCTGGGTCTGCCTGGCCGCTTTTAACGTAACACCGATTTCCGTCGGATGATGCGCATAATCGTCAACAACCCAGATCCCATCAATGCGGCCTTTTGTTTCAAAACGTCTTCTAGCACCGCTGAATTTCTTCAATGCAGGTAAAATCTGCTGCATCGGTATCCCCATTGCCTGTGCCGTCGCTATTGCTCCCAAAGAATTAAGCACATTATGCTGTCCTGGTACGATCAGCTCAACGGTGCTGACAAAAACTCCTTCTACATATAAATCATAACAGGTACCATTGACACTGTATCGGATGTTTCTCGCCTGATAACGAGCGTCTTCATGCTCCAGGCCATAGCTGATAACAGGAGTTGTCGTTTCTGATGCCAGCTTGCGCAGTTTTGGACTGTCCATGCATAAAATTGCTGCGCCGCCGTCTTTGACATTAGACAAAAACTCTGTAAAAGCCAGATAAATATTTTCTTCGCTGCCATAATGGTCCATATGATCGTTTTCAATATTTGTAACAATGGCATACTTAGGATAAAACTTTAAAAAAGAACCGTCGCTTTCATCAGCCTCAGCTACCACATATGGTCCTGCCCCATTACGGGCGTTACCGCCCAAGCTGCCAACCTCACCGCCAATAATAATGGTCGGATCGATATCCGATGCAGCAGCAATACAGGAAATCATTGCACTGGTAGTAGTTTTGCCGTGAGCACCTGCCACAGCCACCCCATCAGCATGATTAAGAATCTCTGCCAGCACATCTGATCTGTGCAGAATAGGTAAATTACGTTTTTTCGCTTCCATCAGTTCGGGGTTATTTTGATGGATAGCACTGGATATAACTACGGCGTCGACATCGTCGACCTGACATTCGGCATGACCCATGTAAACCAAAGCGCCCTCTTGAGCAAGCTTAGCTCCCATATGACCGGCATTAAGATCAGAACCTGATACCTGATAACCGCGTTTGAGCAAAACATGCGCAATAGCACTCATTCCGGCTCCTCCAATACCGATAAAATGAATGTTTTGCAGACCTTTAAGCACTAAAAGCCCTCCTCCGTCATTTTCTTACTAAGTTCAACGCCTGCTGCGCGATTTCTGCCGCCGCCTCAGGTCTTCCCAAACTTTTTGCAGCTTTTTTCATAGCCTGCAGTTGGTTATCGTTGATCAGTAATTTTTCTATCTCTTCCAACAATTTTTCGCCTGTCAGTTCTTTATCCAAAATAACCTTAGCTGCTCCGGCCGCCTCTACGGCCTTAGCGTTAAATTCCTGGTGATTGGCTGTAGCGTAAGGATATGGTACAAGCACAGCAGGAACACCCTTTGCTGTCAACTCTGCCAAACCGATAGCTCCGGCCCGAAATACAGCCAGATCGGCAGCTGCCAAAGCAACCGGCATATTATGCAGATATGGCCTGATCATAATGTTATCGTCCAATGATCCGGCCTTCCTCATTTCAGCCATATAATATTCATAATTAACTTCACCGGTAGCATGCAGCACCTGCACATCTGAGCGTCCCGACAGCTCGCGCTCTACATACTGCATGGCATTATTGATGCTGCGGGCCCCTCGGCTTCCACCTGATACAAGAATAGTTTTTTTGTTTGCATCAAGCCCAAGCTCAGCAACAGCATCCTTACGTTTTTTCTGCATGATCTCGCTGCGAATAGGATTCCCTGTAAAAATCTTTTTTGACGAACCGCCAAAATATTTTTCGGCCTCGCTATAACCTAAAAAAACCTTTCTCACATAACGCGCCAGAATTTTATTAGTTACACCAGGCATTGCGTTCTGTTCCTGAATACATGTGGGAATACCTTTTAAAGAAGCTAAAAACACGATTGGACCACAAACATAACCGCCAGTACCAATAACTAAATCCGGCTTCAACTTATCAAGCAGGCTGTAGGCATCTTTAAGCCCATGCAGCAGTTTTATGCCTGAACGCAATGTGTCTAAACTTAAACTGCGTTTAAAACCTGCAACATCAATAAATTCCAAATTATAACCGTAACGTGGAATAATATCTTTTTCCAAACCTTGCCTTGTCCCGACAAAGGTAATTTCCACATCAGGACGGATAGCCTTGATTTGATCGGCAATAGTCAGCGCCGGATAAATATGCCCGCCGGTACCGCCGCCAGAAAGTATAACTTTCACAGTTTTTCCTCCTAGCCTTTACTTTGGCAATGCCGCAACCAAATTTTTAAAATAACGGCCGCGTGCAGGGAAATTTTCAAACATATCATACGAAGAACAGGCAGGTGACAGTAATACTACCTGTGGCGCAGCAGCCAGCTTATACGCCAGCTCAACAGCCTCATCCATTGTCTCTACTTTTCTGATATCGCCTACGCCTGCTGCTGCGGCGGCTTCATAAAAACGTTCTTTCGCTTCACCCAATAAAATCAGCACATCTGCCTTGGCCTGCACTAATTTCATCATCGGTTCCAAAGATGTCATTTTATCATGTCCGCCTGCCAGCAAAATTATATGCCCGTCAAAAGCTTCCAAAGCTTTTATTGTCGAATCAGGATTAGTTGCTTTCGAATCATTATAATATGGTACACCGTTAACTGTCATCACATACTCCAAACGGTGCTCAACACCTGTGAAATCCAGCAAAACCCTGCGCATATTTTCAATAGTGACCCCGGCAAAAAAACATGCCGCAATAGCCGCCAGTACATTTTCTTCATTATGACCGCCAAATACACGCAAGTCTTTTTTATGACAAACAGTATAAAGCTGTCTGTCCCAGGCAATAGTAAAATTACCTCCGTTTAAATATACGCCCCGATTAAGCTGCTCCCTGCGGCTGAACCAGCAAACCTTTGAAGGGGCCAATTCGCCCCAGCTGCGTATAATAGGATCATCATAATTTAAAATCACGATATCATTCTCACGCTGTTTTTTAAATATATTACACTTCGCCGCACCATAAGCTTCCATCGTATGGTGGCGATCTAAATGATCGGGAGTCAGATTCAAAATTACTGCTACATCTGGGCGAAACTCACGCACACCTTCCAGCTGAAAACTAGACAGTTCCGCTGCAAGCCAGGCGTCAGCTCCTAAATTCTCAACTTCCTTAGACAATGCCTGTCCAATATTACCGCCAACGGCCGTTGGCACAGGCATTGTTTTCAGCATTTCTCCTACTAAAGTAGTAGTTGTTGTTTTTCCATTCGTACCCGTAATTCCTATAATATGCCCATGATAACTGCGATATGCCGCTTCTACTTCACTTATGACCTCTATTCCCATCTGCACGGCCATATCAGTCAAAGGATTAGCCAAAGGAATACCAGGCGATAAAACTATCTGTTCTACTTCCTGCAGCAAAGTTTCCCCATTGCCGCAGTACAGGCCGCCACCTTGCTTTTTCAGCAGTTCCAGCAAAGCATTATCTATCTTTGTTTCCTTATCGCTATATAGAAGCACCCTGCATCCTTGTTTCGCCAAAGCGTCAGCAGCTCCGCAGCCACTGATGCCAGTACCGTATACTAAAACCGTCTTTGTCATTAGCAGCCGCCTCCGTTCCCCAAACACCATAACCAGATACCGATTAAACTAAGCAGCAAACTACTGCCCGCAAAAACTTGCACAATCTTTGTTTCTTTCCACCCGCCCAATTCAAAATGATGATGAATAGGCGTCATACGAAAAATACGCTTACCGCCTGTTTTCTTAAAATAACCGACCTGAATAATAACCGAAGCTGCTTCCATAACATAAATCCCGCCAAGAATAATCAGCAACAGCTCTGTCCGTGTCAACAGGGCCAACGCAGCAATTCCTCCGCCCAGTGCCAAAGAACCTGTATCGCCCATAAAAACTTTAGCCGGATAACGATTGAACAGTAAAAAGCCCAAACAAGCACCCGTCAATGTCAAAGCAAAAATACTGAGGTCCATACTGCCTGACTGATAAGCAATATAAGCATAAGCCAACGTTACCGGTACTGTTACGGATGCAGCCAGGCCATCTAACCCATCAGTAAGATTGACAGCATTCGTAGTACCTACCAGAAGCAAAAACGCCAGTACGTAATATAGGCTTCCCAAGGGAACTGACAATGAGGTTCCTGGAATATTCAACCCCAAATTTACATGCGGCTGCAATTCAAGATAATAAACATAGGCACCAGCCAGCAAGAATTGTAAAAACAGTTTCTGTTTAGCTGTAAGCCCAAGATTACGTTTCATTACCACTTTAATATAATCGTCAACAAAACCAATCAGCGCATGCCCAAAAGTCAGAAGCAATGCAATCAAAACTGCCGGCGTCAGCTTGCACCATACCAGCACTGCAACCAGAACTGCAGTCAGTATCATCAACCCGCCCATTGTCGGTGTGCCACTCTTTTTTTGATGTGCCTGCGGCCCGCAGTCACGAATGCTCTGACCAAATTTCAATTTATGAAGCAGCGGTATCAGCACAGGTCCACTGGCTGCGCAGATCACAAAAGATGTCGCCAATGCTCCCCAAAGGCTGTAATCCATTTTCTATCAATCTCCAAACCTTATAGCTATAGCTGTTTATTTTTTAAAACTAACTCCAAAAGAGAATCCACCTGCATCGAATGCGAACCTTTTAAAAGCACTATGTCATGCGACTGCAGAAGGCTATCCAAAAGCTTGGCCGCTTCATCTCGACCAGCACACCAATATGCTTTGCCTCCCAAAGCTTCAACTGCCGCGGCAATAGCTTTTGCTTCATCACCATAAGCGATTACCATATCCGTCTTTTCGCGAACAGCAAACTGACCAACTCTGCGATGAGAATCGAAAGAAATATCACCCAGCTCCAGCATATCAGCCAACACTGCAATCGTGCGGGCGCCGTGGACAGCTTTCTTTGCTTCATGTAAAGTTTTTAACGCTGCTTCCATTGAAGCAGGGCTGGCATTATAGGCATCATTGATTACCGTCATAGTACCTATATGCACTATTTCCTGACGGCTGCCTGTCAGTTTTGCTGTCATTAAAGCTTTAGCACTATCATTTAATTTTACACCAAAAGCAGCACCCACTGCAATCGCTGCCAAAGCATTTTGTACATTGTGTTCACCAATAAATGGCATATTCACTTCCGTACGTTCTCCTGATCTGCTGTCAATGCAGGTAAATACACTCCCATGAGCAGTTGTTACCACATTATCACCGCGGAAAGTAGCTTTACCTGAATACCCATAAGTAACAACCTGTGCCTTAGTTTTATCCGCCATTGCTGCAACATATTCATTATCCACTTCAGCACCGCCAATTGTTCCTGTGTCAGATCTTCAACTAGCTCACTTTTTGCTCTGGCAATATTTTCCATACTTCCCAGAAGCTCCATATGTGTTTCACCAACATTAGTCACAACCGCTACATCAGGTTTTGCAATATCGCATAATTCCCTAATCTGACCCAAGCCGCGCATTCCCATTTCGACAACAGCAATCTCTGTATCAGCCTTAACGCTCAGCAATGTTTTTGGCAAACCAATTTCATTATTAAAATTTTCCTGAGTTTTGATCACCTTAAACTTAGTCGACAAGCAGGCAGCAATCATATCCTTAGTAGAAGTTTTACCATTAGAACCAGTAACAGCAACCACCTTTAAATTTTTATTACTCATTCTGTATGCATGCGCTATCTGCTGATAAGCAAGCAGCGTATCCTCAACAGTAATAATTACAGTTTCAGAGGGCAGTTCAGGCACAGGCTTTGACACCAGCACTGCCGCCGCTCCATGTTCCAACGCCATTTTACAATAAGCATGACCGTCAAAACGCTCACCACACAAAGCTACGAACAATTCACCACTGCTTTCAATCCGCGAATCAGTCGTAATCCCTGTGAAAATAAGCTCCTGCATATTTTCACAATGTCCACCTGTTGCCGTTATTATTTCCTGCAAGCTCAACATACAATCACCTTTTCTTCCAATATTCCTGCACTACTTCACGATCATCAAAGTGAATAGTTTTATCTGCCAGAATTTGATAGTTTTCATGGCCTTTACCGGCGATCATAATTACATCATTCGCAGCAGCCTCAGACAAGGCGTGATAAATAGCGTCTCTGCGCTCTGCAATCAATTCCACACTCTTCCCTTCCGGAACATCCTTCAGCGCCTCTGCAATCTCGTCAATGATAACTGCCGGATCCTCAGTACGCGGATTATCAGAAGTAACTACGACCCTATCTGCCAGCTCCAAAGCGATCCTTCCCATAATAGGCCTTTTTTTATTGTCACGGTCACCACCGCAGCCAAATACTACCCACAGTTTGCCTTCCGTAATACTACGAGCAGTTTTCAGCACATTTTCCAAACCATCAGGAGTATGAGCATAATCAACAATAACAGTATACGGCTGTCCTGCTTCCACTAACTGGAAACGTCCAGGAACACCGTCGAAACCATTTAAAACATCAACAATAGTTTTTTTATCAATTTGTTCTGCCAACGCAATAGCCACAGCCGCCATAACATTGTAAACATTAAATTCACCCGTAATTTTTAAAAGCAGATCCATCTCGCCCACCGGCGTATGCAGCTGTAACCGCATTTGTTTAGCCTCAACTTTAAAAAACAACGGATAAATATCATTATTACGTCCTTCGCCATAAGTCAGTATTCTTGTTTTTGTGCGGTCGCATAAAATCGGCGAACTTGCATCATCCATATTAAAAACTGCTGTTTTATTCTCTTTTTTACCTTCATGCAAATGTTCAAACAACAGCCCTTTCGCATCGCGATAGTTTTCCAGTGTTTTATGAAAATCCAAATGATCCTGCGTTATGTTGGTTAAAGCAGCAGTGTCATATTCACAGCCGGCAACACGATTAAGTGCCAGTGCATGCGACGAAACCTCCATGACCACATACTCGCATCCGGCTTCTTTCATTCTGTATAAAGCACGCTGCAGATCTACTACGTCTGGAGTAGTATTATGAGCTACAATAGCCTCGTCCTCGATCATTATATTGATAGTTCCTATAAGCCCAACCTTAAATCCGGCCTTACGTAAAATAGCACGCACAATATTGGTAGTAGTGGTTTTACC
>ENA-UEPG01002124-UEPG01002124.1-human-gut-metagenome-genome-assembly--contig:-NODE-2124-length-13190-cov-2.695646_pt1 | contig 13190 bp, 8 predicted proteins | sample MGYA00242893_ERZ507902 | MGnify/ENA primary metagenome ERZ507902 (study PRJEB26167, sample SAMN06115491) | human gut metagenome | host: Homo sapiens | place: China:Gansu | collected 2015-04-23 | study... | reverse complement strand
ACTCGCTGAACGCCGTTCTATCGTGTTATACAACGAAGATTGGCACAAAGGTGTTATCGGTATTGTTGCCTCCCGTCTGACGGAAATTTACTACCGCCCTGCCGTGGTACTGACACGCACGGATGATATGGCAACAGGTTCCGCCCGCTCTGTATCCGGTTTCGACGTGTACAAAGCCATCGAGTATTGCCGCGACTTGCTTGAAAACTTTGGCGGACATACATACGCTGCCGGACTTTCTATGAAAGTGGAAAACGTCACCGCCTTTACCGAACGTTTTGAAGAATTTGTATCACAGAACATTCTTCCTGAACAGACCAGTGCCCTCATCAATATTGATGCAGAGATAGACTTCAGAGACATCAATCCAAAATTTTTCAGTGACCTGAAGAAATTCAACCCCTATTGACCGGACAATCCGAAACCTATATTCTGCACCCATAACGTGTATGATTATGGTACGAGCAAGGTTGTGGGACGTGACCAAGAGCACATTAAACTGGAACTGGTGGACAATAAATCGAACAATGTAATGAATGGTATTGCCTTCGGACAAAGTTCTCATGTGCGTTTCATCAAGACTAAACGTTCATTCGACATCTGTTACTCCATCGAAGAAAACACCCACAAACGGGGAGAAGTACAGTTGCAGATAGAGGATATTAAACCCAATTAAATGAAGAATGAGGGATGAAGAATTAACTGCGATTGCACCGCATGGTAATTCTTCATTCCTCATTCTTCATTCTTCACTTCTATGTACAAGGAAATCTTAAAGCAATATTGGGGATATGATAACTTCCGCGGTATACAGGAAGATATTATCAACAGCATTGGCGAGGGTAAGGATACATTAGGATTGATGCCTACAGGTGGCGGTAAATCCATCACATTTCAGGTGCCCGCACTTGCCAAAGAGGGACTTTGCCTGGTGGTTACCCCCTTGATTTCTCTGATGAAAGACCAAGTACAGAACCTGAGGAAACGGGGTATCAAAGCACTTTCCATCTACTCCGGAATGTCCCGACAGGAAATCATCACCACTCTGGAAAACTGCATCTTCGGCAATTACAAGTTCCTGTACATATCTCCCGAACGGCTGGACACTGAAATCTTCCGTACCAAATTACGGAAGATGAATATCAGTATGATTACCGTAGACGAGAGCCACTGCATCTCGCAATGGGGGTACGACTTTCGCCCCGCCTATCTGAAAATAGCCGAAATACGCGATTTATTGCCGAACGTCCCCGTACTGGCACTTACTGCCACCGCCACGCCCGAAGTAGTGAAAGACATTCAGGAACGGCTGTGCTTCAAGAAGGAGAATGTTTTCCGTATGAGCTTCGAGCGCAAGAACCTTGCTTATATAGTTCGCAAAACGGAGAACAAGACTGGGGAATTGCTTCATATCCTGCGCCGTATGCCCGGCAGTGCCATCGTCTACGTACGCAACCGCCGCCGGACTAAAGAGATCACCGAACTCTTAATCCATGAAGACATCACCGCCGACTTTTACCATGCCGGCCTGGATGATGCTACCAAAGATGTGCGCCAGCACCGCTGGCAGAAGGGCGAAAGCCGGGTGATGGTTGCCACCAACGCTTTCGGCATGGGTATTGACAAACCGGATGTGCGCATCGTCATCCACCTTGACCTGCCGGACTCTATCGAAGCCTATTTTCAGGAAGCGGGACGTGCAGGACGTGACGGCGACAAGGCATACGCCGTTACCTTGTATGGCAAATCGGATAAGATTACCCTCCATAAACGTATTCCGGATACTTTCCCGGAGAAAGATTACATCAAACAGGTGTACGAACACTTACAATATTATTACCAGATGGCTATGGGTGATGGTCTGGGATGCGTCAGAGAGTTTAGTCTGGAAGATTTCTGCCGGAAGTTCAAGTACTTCCCTGTGCCTGCCCACAGTGCATTGAAGATTCTGACACAGGCAGGTTATCTGGAATATACTGATGAACAGGATAATGCTTCCCGCCTCTACTTCACCGTGCGCCGTGACGAACTATACAAGTTGCGGGAATTAGGAGAGGATATGGATAAGCTTATCCAAGTCGTCCTGCGCTCCTATACCGGTGTGTTTACAGACTACATTTTTATCAATGAAGATACGCTCGCTGTGCGTAGCGGGCTGACCCGACAACGGGTGTACGATATGCTGATACGCTTGTCTAAAATGCACATCATCCACTATATTCCCCACAAGAAGACACCTTATATTATATATACGCGTGAACGCATAGACATGCAGCAACTGCAAATATCACGCAGTGTATATGAAGAACGTAAAGAACGGTACGAAAACCGAATCGGAGCAATGGTAGATTATGTGACGACTGACACTATTTGTCGCAGCCGTATGCTGTTACGTTATTTCGGCGAGAAGAATGAACACAACTGCGGGATATGCGATGTTTGTCTCAGCCACCATGCAGAAGAAGTACCACAGGAGATTTCAATGGAAGAGTTACGTGATAAAGTGCTCCAACTTCTTGCGGAAGAATCAGTCACTCCGGCAGACCTCGCCGAACAAATATTGGTAGATAAAGAACTTCTGACCGAAGCTGTACACCAGCTATTGGAAGAAGGGAGGATTAGTTCTATAAATGGAATACTGCAAACCTAATAGAAAGGAACTACTTCACCACAGAGGGCACAGAGGTTATAATTATCTCTGAATAAGAAGTATAAAAACTCTGCGTCCTCTGTGGTGAAAAGATTCATAACCGTTACAGAAAGAAACAATTATTCAACAGGATTATTTCAAAAAATGACTCTGCTGCCGGTTTCTCAATACCTTCGCTGGTTGCACGTTCTTCCATGCGTTTGATACGGGCATCCAAATCCGGATGGGTAGAGAACAACTGGTTCAGTTTACTACTCTTTTGTGCACCGGCTTCTTCCTGCAATTTCTTCAACTTCTGGAAAGACAAAGCCATTGCCCAGGGGTTCTTGCCATGGCTCTTCAGGAATTCATAACCATAATCGTCAGCACTGCGTTCCTGCTTTTGTGAGTAAGTGGAATTCACCAATGCCTCTCCCAGGTCACCCAACTGAGAGTCTGTCAGTTTAGCAGCCGTACCGCCTTGTGAAGAAATACCATCTTTCAGGGCAGAAGTCAGCAATGCTGTGCGGAAACCATTCTTAGAATCCTTGTGTGCCACGTGTCCAACTTCATGACCGATAACACCCAGTAACTCTTCATCCGTCATGATGTCCATAAGAGAAGAGAAGACACGCACACTACCATCTGCACAGGCAAAGGCATTGACGTCTATCACATAGTAAACCTTAAAATTCAAAGGAATTCCTTCTACATCCGTCAAGCCGTCAGTCAACTTTTTCAGGCGGATAGCATACTCATTATCATCAGCACACACCTGATTGTGAGTATCCATCCAGTCGATGTACTCTTTCACATACTCCGTCATCTGGGCATCCGTCAAAGTCACCGCTTTCACGGCTTTTGCTGCACCTTTCAGTGCTTTCACATTAAACTGAGCCATTGCAGGCATGGCCACCACCATACATACGAGAAGGAGGGTCCACTTCATAATAGTCTTTTTCATTCTTGTGTTTTTAAAAGATGATTATTTAATTTGATAAATGCGGCGCAAAAGAACAAATTTTAAATGATACCATCAACATATTAGGGAATGTTTTTCTCTTTTTCGGTGGAGTTCTTGGTATGAAGACAAGATTTTTATGTAAGTTTGCAAAAGAATAGAAACAAAATATCAAAGACATACATAATTATGGGATTCTTTAAATCTTTCTTCTCCGGTAAACAAGACAAACCGGAAACTGAAAAACAGAAAAACGAGCAGAAGAACTTTGAAATATTCAAGTATGACGGCATGCGTGCACAGCGCATGGGACGCCCGGACTACGCCATCAAATGCTTCACCGAAGCCTTGGCAATCCAGGATGATTTTGAGACCATGAGCTATCTCAGTCAGGTTTACATCCAGACAAATGCCCTCAGTGAAGCACATGAGCTTTTGGAACGTATGGCAAAGCTGGAACCGGAACATACTTCCACTTTCCTCACCCTTGCCAACGTATGCTACCTGCAAGAAGATTATCAGGCTATGGCCGAAGCCGCACAGAAAGCCATTGAAATTGAAGAGGGCAATGCCATGGCGCACTATCTTCTGGGAAGGGCCAAACAGGGAATGGATGACGGCATTATGAGTATCGCCCACCTCACCAAAGCCATCGTTCTGAAAGATGATTTCACCGAAGCCCGCCTTTTACGTGCTGAAGCTCTAACTAAGATGAAGCAGTACAATGAAGCCATGGAGGACATTGACGCCATATTGGCACAAGATGCAGATGACGAAAACGCCCTCTTGCTACGCGGAAAAATAAAAGAAGCCACCGGTGATGCAGAGGCAGCAGAAGCCGATTATTCTCACGTAACCGAACTGAATCCTTTCAATGAGCAAGGTTTCCTCTATCTGGGACAGCTTTACATCGAGCAAAAAAAACTTCCGGAAGCCATCGCACTTTTTGATGAAGCCATAGAGCTGAATCCTAACTTTGCGCAGGCCTACCACGAACGCGGCCGTGCCAAGCTATTGAATGGTGATAAGGATGGTTCGGTTGAAGACACAAAGATAGCATTGGAACTAAATCCGAAAGAAGTACAAGCCTTCAATGGACAATATGGTAACCAGCCTAACGAAAGACAGTCGAATGTATTAGGACTATAGCGCCATGAAAAGCGTCCTCTCCATACTCGTATTTTGTTTTCTTTTTCCAGCAATGGCATCTGCCGATAATTTCAAACGCAGTTTTGAAGAAAACAAAAAACTTCTTTACTCCCTGGATAGCCTGTTAGCCCATCAGGATTTCTTTGTGAAAGTAAAAGAGGAACGCATCATGCAGTTGAAGAAACAACGTAACCAGGTAAAAGATGTGAAGGAGCTCTATGCAATGAATCGAATGATTTATTTAGAGTACCGGGTATATGATGCGGATTCAGCTTTGCACTACATCAATAAAAACATACGGCTGGCACAGCAAACCAATAACCGCACCTGGGAAGTGGTATCTTTGCTCGAACAATCTTTCGTCCTTACATCTTCCGGACTTCTGACCGAAGCGCTGAAAGCCGTAAGCGATATCCGTTCGGAAGAATTGCCTCAGAATCTCCGTTCTGAGTATTTTGGTCGTTTGTGTACGCTCTATTCCCGCCTAAGGGACTATTCCGGTGAAAACTCCCATTTATCGGAACACTACAATAATCTCCAAAAGATTTATCGGGACTCAGTACTCAACACTGCTACTCCCGATGAATTGCGCTACTGGAACACTCGGGCGTGGCTCTACCTTGGAAGTCCTGAGATAGCTCCCGTAAAACAAGCACTGGAGCATAACAAACGGATACTGCCCAATGATAGCCGTAAATATTCCATCGCTACTTATAACCTGTCCGCCATCTACCGGAGTGAGAATGATGAAAGTAAATATCTGGAAAATCTGATTCTCTCCGCTATGGCAGATATCCGGTGTGTCAACGGGGATATAGGCTCGTTGCAGGAAATAGCGGAATACTTGTTTAGGCACGGGAAAATAGACCGTGCATACAACTATATTGCCTACTGTTCCCAGAAAGCCATGTTTTTCCACAACCGGGTGCGGATAATCAAAATGTCTCATTTGCAAAATCAAATCTATAAAGCCTATCAGGAACGGGACCGCACACAGCAAAAGCGGCTCCAGGCTTCCCTCATCGCCGTTAGTTTACTTTTCCTTGTACTTATAGGTGCCTTTTTGTTCATCCGTAAGCAAATGCGCCGACTGAAAGAAACCAATATGAGGTTGGACAATACTAACCAGAAGCTCTCAGTCAATATGGATGCCCTCTCCACTGCCCATCAATGCCTCGAAGCGGCAAACAACCAGTTGAAAGACCTGAATACCCAATTAAAAGAAGTAAACTCCCAATTACGGGAATCCAATTACGTAAAAGAGGAATACATCGGGTATGTATTCAACATCTGTTCCACTTACATCAGCAAATTGGAAGAATTCCGCAAAAACATCAACCGGAAACTTAAGGTAGGCCAGATAGAAGATGTCAAGACAATGACCGATCCTTCAACCATGGCCTCCAATGAATTGAAAGAATTCTATCAGCACTTCGATACTATCTTCCTCCACCTCTACCCCAATTTCGTAGAAGACTTCAATGCCTTGCTTCTGCCCGAAGAACGGATTGAATTGAAAGAAGGTGAATTGCTGAATACGGAACTGCGCATACATGCATTGATAAGACTCGGCATTACGGACAGCGTGAAAATAGCAGACTTCCTTCATTGCTCTGCACAAACTGTTTATAACAACCGACTTCGCACTCGCAACAAATCCATCGTCCCGAAAGAAGATTTCATTAATGCTGTGAAAAAGCTCGGAAAACACAAAGCCTAATCCCTACTTTCCACTACCGTTCAGGATTGGAGAGTTTACTTCCGACTCTCTTATTCCACACCAACCACCACTAATACTCAATCACTTACCGCTTTTAACAGTTTACTTTGTCTGTTTACCTTGCGAAGTAAGCAACTACTATTGCACATATCTTTGCCACAGAGATTCAAACTAAAAACTTATGTTAACTATTAGATTAATCATGAAGAACAAAAGAAAAGAAAAACGCTCATGCAGACTCATTTTTGCCTGCTGCGCTTTGTTACTGTTCATTTCGGCAAATGTATTTGCACAACAGCAAGTCACAGTTACCGGAAACGTGAAAGATGAAAAGGGAGAACCCATCATCGGAGCTAACGTCATTGTGAAGGGCACAGGTACAGGAAGTGTCAGCAATGTAGACGGGGATTTCTCATTAGTCAATGTGCCCAACGGGGCTACACTCGAAATCTCCTTTATCGGCTATCTGAACCAAGATGTAAAAGTCAACGGAACCAAACCTATCAGCATCATTTTAGAGGAAGACAGCAAAATGCTGGATGAAGTAGTGGTAGTGGGATACGGTGTACAACGCAAGTCGGACATGACAGGTGCGGTTGCCTCCGTAAATGCCAAAACATTAGAGAACCGCCCGCAGACCAACATTATTCAATCTTTACAGGGAGCCGTACCGGGTCTGAATATTTCAGTGACCGGAACCAATGCGGAAGGTTCTTCCACTAAAACCCGTATTCGTGGCGAGAACTCAATCACAGCAGACAACAAGCCGTTGATTATTCTGGATGGTATTCCTTTCGATGGTCCCTGGTCGGAAATCAATCCGAATGATATTGAATCTATCGAAGTGCTGAAAGATGCTTCCTCGGCTGCCATTTATGGTGCCCGCGGTTCGAATGGTGTAATTCTAATTACCTCCAAAAGGGGTGAGAAAGGAAAATTAGTCGTATCTTATGATACATACGTCACCATTGATGACCCAATAAACTTCCCCCGCCTCATGAATGGCGCCGAGTTCTGGAAATACAAGACAGAAGCTTTGCGAAATGCCAATACCACTCCTCCGACAGAAAGTAATCCGGAACCGTGGATGGGCTCTATGACTGCTACTGAACTACGTATGCATGAGGCTGGAATGGATACAGACTGGTTGGACCTTGCAACCCGCACCGGCTTCAAGCAGCAGCATAACATCTCGCTCCGTGGCGGAGTGAACAAAACGAATTATTTTGTTTCGTTGAACTATACGGACGTAAAGGGTACGGCTGTAGGCAATCAATTCAAACGGTATAATATCCGCTTCAATCTGGATCAGGAGTTTACTTCCTGGTTTAAATTCTCCACCAGTACACAATTGGGCCGTTACGACCGTAGCGGCAGCAGTGCCTCCTTCTCCAGAGCTTTCCGGATGAACCCGTTGGCAGAAGCCTATGACGCAGAAGGTAATATTCGTTCTGCTGCTTGGGAAGACTCCAGCGAAGCTTTCTCTGTAAACCCGTTGAGCAGCCTCAACAACAAAAGCAATGACATACGTTCCAAAGTCATCACTAACAACGTCATTGAAATTAAACTGCCGTTTGTTCCGGGATCAAGCTACAAACTGAACACAGGTTATACCTATCAGAACAGCAGTTGGAAACAATATCAGGGAATGGATACTTACTACGGCGCACGTTCCAACGGTATTCTGAACACCGACGACTGGCATTCACAAGAGTGGATTCTGGAAAATATCATCACCTATACCCGCGAATTCGGTAAACACCGCATCTTCTTCACCGGATTATATTCCGCTCAAAGTTATGAGAAAGAGGGTAACGGCATGGAAGGAAAAGATTTCCCAAACGACGTAATGTATTATTATCAGATTTCCAAAGCAGCCACCATGTCCGGTAGTTCCAGCTATACCAGGCAGAACCACATTTCACAGATGGCGCGTCTGAATTACTCATACGACAGCCGCTATCTGCTGACGCTGACTGCACGCCGTGACGGTTACTCTGCATTCGGCAGCAAATCCAAGTTCGGTGTATTTCCTTCTATGGCTATCGGCTGGAATATATCTAACGAACATTTCTTCCAGGCAAGCCCGTTGGCAAAAGTCGTAAGCAACCTGAAATATCGTCTGTCATGGGGTAAGAACGGTAACGAAGCAGTGGGTGCCTACACTACCTTACCCGAACTTTCAACTTTCAATTATCTGAAAGATGACCACACACCGAGCTACGGTTTCTACCCTTCCAAACTGGCTTCTCCTTCATTAGGATGGGAAACAACACAGTCCGTCAATACCGGCATTGACTTCCAATTGTGGAGTGGTCGTATTCAGGGAACATTTGATATGTACTGGTCAAAGACAAACGACCTGTTGCTGAACCGTTCCATTCCTACCATTAACGGAACTGGCAACATCACCGAAAATATCGGTGAGACTCAGAACCGCGGTTTGGAGCTGCAAATCACATCAAACAATATCACCAAGAAGAATTTTGAATGGTCCACTACTTTCAACCTGTCACACTATAAAACAAAGATTGTGAACGTAGGTCTCTATGATGCTGACGGCAAACCGATGGATGATGTCGGTTCCAGATGGTTCATCGGCCAACCTATCAGTGTGAACTACGACTACCGCTTCATCGGCATCTGGCAGATTACCGACCCTGCAAACCCCAACGGCCAGCAAGATCCTAACTATCGCTACTCCATCCCCGGATACATGAAGTATCACGATAAGGATGGTGTGAACGACATCACCCCGGCAGACAAGGAAATCATCGGTTCGGCTATCCCTAAAGTAACGATGGGGCTGACAAATACTTTCCGTTACAAGAATGTAAGTCTGAGCGTATTCCTGAATGCACAATTGGGACAGACTGCCAACAACTGGCTCTACGATGTGTCTCACAACTCTTACCGTCAGAACCGCTTGATGGTAGACTTCTGGACGCCAGAAAATCCGACCAACAAGTATCCGAAGAATTCCCTAGATACTTCTGTAAATCCGATGGGTGCAGGCTTCTACGAAAAGACCGACTTCCTCCGGGTACAGGACATCACTTTGGGATACCGCATTCCCCAGCGTTGGTTAAAGAAGATTTCCCTGAACCGCCTCGAAGTGTACATGAACATCAAGAACCTGGCAACCTGGACAAGCTGGACCGGTCTGGATCCGGAATTCATCAGTGACCAACAGTCCACGCCGCAGGTGCGTTCATTCACATTCGGTCTGAAACTTGATTTATAAACCGCTAAAAAAGAGAAAAGTATGAAAAAGCTAAAATATACACTGATAGCACTGTTTGTGCTCTGCACCACCGGATGCAACGAAACCTGTTTCCTGGAGGAAGACCCACGTGCTTCACTCTATCCCGAAAACTTGTTAGTAGATTACAGCGGATTCCAGTCCATGGTAATCACTCTCAACGGAATGATGCGCAACGAATACCGCCGCGCCGATGCGCTGGGTGGTGGTCTACCACTCGTACTACACTCAGCATGGGGTTGCGGTGTCGACAACTCATGGAGCAACAACTCACACAGCGACTTTAAGTATATGTACTATCCGTCTCAAATCAACCAGACTGATTTACAGATATTCCAGAACATTTTCCAATGGTGCTACCGTCTCATCAACACCGCCAACATGGTGATTTCGCGTGCTGAAGGCAGCGGCATCGACTGGAAAGGAACAGAATCAGAAGCTGCCACCCATAAAAATAAGATTATAGCACAAGCCCGCTTCTTCCGCGCATGGGCCTATCGCCACCTGACTTATTCATACGGTGCCGTGCCTCTGTCAACCGAAGAGATTACAGGCATGAACTATCGTAACGACTGGGAACGCAACTCCGTAGAATCGATTCGCGAAGTAATGGAACAGGATTTTATATTCGCAATGAACAACCTGCCGCTCCGCGAAGAGAACAACAGCAAAATTTCGGGAGCCGTAGCACGCCACTATCTGGGCGAATTATATCTGGCTATGGACCAGCCGGGTAAAGCTGCCGAAGTATTGAAGCCACTGGTAGAAGGTACGGAATACAGCCTGATGACTACCCGCTTCGGCAAGAACGCCTCCAATCCCGGTTGCCCATTCATCGATGTATTCCGCACACCGATGTATGCGGACGGAAATACGGAAGTACTGTATGCCTTTGTTAATACAGAACCGGAAAACAGTGCTTTCGGTACGGCTGAAGTATATATGAAGAGTACTTATAAGAACTATTATTCCAATGATGGCGTCATCAACAAGAGCAATATGAAAGACCCTGACTATACGAGCGGTACAGCCACCTGGCCCCAGGTATTCTGGATAAACAACGGTGGTAAAGGTGCCGGACGTTGCGTGCCTTCACGGGGTGCTTTCCGCCTCTATAACTACAAAGACCAGGGCACAAAGGATGACCGCGTATCCGATTACGCAGTGGTATGGACCATCAACGAAAAAGGTGCTGATGGCAAAGTCACGGAATATCTGAATAACGGGAAAATGGTAGTAGATACCATCGTAAGCGCAGCCATGCTGGATGACAACAAGACCACCATTAAGAAGTACAACTGGCCTACCACCCGCAAATGGGACTACGTAGCACCATTGATGGCGAACGGTGACAAAGACGGATGCTATCAGGACATCGTTTACCTCCGTCTGGCAGACACCTACCTGCTTTATGCGGAAGCTCTGCTGAAAAACAATCAGGCAGGCGAAGCCATCAAGTGGATTAATAAAGTACGTAACCGCTCCAACGCAGTCAGTATCACGGAAGCCGAACTAACCGCAGGAGGACTCGACTTCATTCTGGACGAACGTAGCCGCGAACTCCTTTCGGAAGAAGAACGCCGCCATACCCTGATTCGCGTGAGCCAGGAAAAAGGCGGAGATGAACGCGACGTGAATAATTACTTCAAACGCCGTATGCGCCAGTTGAATGAGATTGCCGGACGTGATGCACGAGGCATGAATACGTACGAAACTCCGGTACTCTTCCCGATTCCACAAGAGTTCATAGACTCTAATACTGGTCGTCAACTGGAGAATAATCCGGGATATCTATAAAAGAACAGCACACAGATGAAACGGATGTAAACGGACTGATACCGATATACATAAAACTGATAATAACTCTCAAAGTAAAATCCGTTGTAGTCCGTTTCATCGTGTGCATGTTTACTCCAGCTCTATTTATAAACTTAGAACCCATCAAGATATGTCAGTCATAGCCTTCCTACTCTGTATTGTAGTGACCACTTTCACTGCCATTTACCTCTACCGGAAACTCAATCCGCAAGGAGTATTGATGTTGGCCGGACTCATAATGCTGACATTTGCCCTTGTGCTCAACATCCAACCGGTTATTCCGATCAAGCCTACCGGCAGCATTGTTTTCGACTTGGTGAAGGTAGTGGAGGAAACATTTATCAGCAACCTCTCCCGCGCAGGACTGATGATTATGACTATCGGCGGTTATGTAGCCTTTATGAACCACATACAAGCCACCAATGCCCTGGTGCATATTTCCATGAAACCACTTGGCTTCTTCCGCCGTTACCCCTATCTGGCAGCCACTGTCACCATTCCTATCGGCCAACTACTATTTATTACAACACCTTCAGCAGCGGGTTTAGGACTGTTACTTGTCGCATCCGTCTATCCCGTTCTTATCGGACTGGGAGTGAGCCGACTGACAGCACTATCTGTCATAGCCGCCGCAACGCTTTTCGATCAAGGCCCCGGTTCAGCAAACACAGCCCTTGCCGCCGAACTTATCGAGCAGACCAACGTAGCTTATTTCATTACCCATCAGTTGCCGTTGGTTCGCCCTACTACCTTGGTAGTCATGACACTATTTTATTTCAACAATAGGTATTTCGATAAAAAAGAAGCTGCCAGGCAGCATACGGAACAAAGCGAAAAGGCAGAGACTCCGCAAACTTCCGCCAAACCGGATATTCCATTGATATTCGCTTTACTTCCCGTACTTCCACTGGCACTTCTCATTCTTTTTTCACCTTATGTAGGTTTGTTCCAACCGCCCATCACGCTCAATACAACTACAGCAATGATGTTCTCTCTTTTCACCTCGCTCCTATTCGTAGGTTGCCACACACGCAATATACGGAAAACGTTCGATGCTTTCTCCAGCTTCTGGAAGGGAATGGGAAATGTCTTTGCGAGTGTGGTGACGTTGATTGTGGCATCCGAGATCTTCTCAAAAGGACTTATCAGTCTCGGATTTATCGACTCACTGGTCAATTATTCCACACATATAGGCCTTTCGGGCATCGCCATCGCGGCAGTCTTCGCCTTGATCATTTTCTGTGCAGCTATGCTGATGGGAAGCGGGAATGCAGCTTTCTTCTCTTTCGGTCCCCTTCTACCCGGCATTGCCGGACAACTGGGCATGCCAGCCTATTCCCTCGTACTCCCATTGCAACTATCCGCCAGCATGGGACGTGCAGCGTCACCTATAGCGGGAATCATTGTCGCCATTGCCGGTGTGGCGGGTGTATCGCCCATTGAACTGGCAAAGAGAAACACCTTGCCCCTCATAGGCAGCATCCTATTTCTGATAGTTTATCATTTCATTACACTATAAAACTTCATAACCATGTTTACACTGATAAAAAATGCAAATCTGTACGCTCCCGAACCTCTCGGCATGAACGACATTCTGCTGGCGGACGACAAGATTGCTCTCATAGACCGGAAAATAGACTTGACAGGCATC
>ENA-UEPG01002122-UEPG01002122.1-human-gut-metagenome-genome-assembly--contig:-NODE-2122-length-13210-cov-2.955456_pt1 | contig 13210 bp, 6 predicted proteins | sample MGYA00242893_ERZ507902 | MGnify/ENA primary metagenome ERZ507902 (study PRJEB26167, sample SAMN06115491) | human gut metagenome | host: Homo sapiens | place: China:Gansu | collected 2015-04-23 | study... | reverse complement strand
TAGCGGCAGATTCCACGTACGTGGCTGACTCTACCATGTCTGTTTTTGTTGTTCCTCCCGGTGTTGATTTCACGTTTTGAAACAGGAGATTATGAGGTCGCACCAGGTTTTGCCGGGATGTCGGATTATGAGACCAAAATAGGGAGGCGTTATATTTCCTTTGAGCAATGGAAAGAAGAGAATCCTTATTTGCCGGAGTATTTCTATGCTGAAAACATATTAATTGATTTGTGTGATAAAGATCCGGATAATGCTTACAAACGTAGAGGTTTTGCTTCTCAATTAGGGGAAGATTTTAAACCGATAACCAATTTGAATGGAAGGCAAACTTATGGCGCTCCGACATGGATGCCTTGGATTACCCGGTTGTTTGAGAATGAATGGGGCTCTATCGTGTATGATGAAAATCCGGGGCCTATTGCAGGAACCGTGGAAGAACGTGTGCGATTGGATTTTTTGAATATGATCCGAGTGGCAATGACTTACCCGGAAGAGGAAGTTCGGGAGATGTATCCTGTTGATGCCGAAGATCCATTGGATCAGGTAGGGAATCGGATTATTAATGACAAATATGATTTGGTCGTGGAATACATGAGAACAACTTACGGGATCAATTTGCAGGGATACGCTGAAATTCTGGATGAATAATTGAACAAGGGGACTGCAAGTTTCTGGCATTTCAAGACTGCCTTTTGAAATTAAGATGATTGTAAATAAATCACAGGATAAATTTGTATGAAACAAAGAAAAATTAGTTCTATTGCGATCTTTTTGATCGGGATGGGGATTATGGGATGTACTTCTTCTGAAGGATATAAAATACGAGGAACAATAGGAGATGTGCAAGAGGGAAAAGTTACTCTTGTTACTTATAACGGAAAAATGTGTGATACGTTGTCCGTGGCGGAGATTAAGGACGGGAAATTCGAGATGCAAGGGAGTGTTCCCGAATTGACGGTGGGAATCATGTCGGTTGAGGGGGTGTTTGCTCAGACCGTAATTTATTTAGAGGATAAGGAGTACGAGGTGAAATTGGATCCTGGTAATCTGGGATTCAGTGAAATTTCGGGTGGTGGTGACACGCAGCAACTTGCCAATAAATATTTGGCTATCGACATCAACCTGTCGAAAGCTGTCGCTCAGGTGCGGGATGAATATATGGTAGCAATCAGGAATCCTGAAAGTGAACATTTCCTGCAATTGAAAGGGTTTGTGGATTCTCTGCAGCAGGCTGCCGATGTGGAGAAAGAAGCGTTTCTGACTCAACATGCAGACTCCTATATCGCCCTATGTGAACTGGCCAATAGGGCCGAGAGGCTCCCTTTGGATGAATTGAAAAAACGATTCGGTCTGTTGTCCGCAGAGTTGCAGCAAAATGCTTTAGGGAAAGCGATAAATGAGCAAATATGTAAAAAGGAGGCTTTAGCCGCGGGACAGGTGGCTCCGGATTTTACCGTGCAGAATGCGGAGGGGAAATCTTTTACCTTATATTCGATTAAGGCTAAAATGAAGATTATTGATTTTTGGGCTTCGTGGTGTGCACCTTGTCGGGCACTTACTCCTCAGTTGAAAAAGCTCTATGAGGAGTTTCACGACCGGGGGCTTGAAATCGTGGGGATTTCTATGGATGATGACAAGGAAAAGTGGGTAAAAGCGATAGAAGAGGAGAATTTGGTCTGGATTCAAGGATCTAATTTGGAGGGGTTTAAGCGGGAAAACTCTTTGTGTCAACTGTATAATATCACCAACGGGATCCCTCATCTTGTGTTAATTGATGAGAATAATCGTATTATTACAGCAGGGGCGAAAGTGGAACCCTTGCGAAATGAAATCATGAAAATCTTTCAAAAATAATAGTGTATCTTATGAAGAAATTTATTGTTTATTTGTTCTTTCTTAATTTGTCGTGTGGTTTATTTGCCCAAAATGCAAATTATGAACAAGCAGAAAAAGCCAAGTCAAATAGGCTCCCTTGGAATAGTGATCAATTAACTCCATTTTTCACTCAGGGGAGCGATGATTTTTGGTTTCGGGAAGTGAAAGAGGGAGAAGAAAAATATTATTATGTGGATTTAAAGGCGAGAAAGGTAGAGAAGTTATGGGATCCGGTTTACTTGGCTGCTGAAATGGAAAAAGCCACGGGAAGGAAATATGATCCGAAGAAATTTGGTTTTTGGAAAATTTATTTCAACAAGGGAGGGGAAATACTCAATTGGATGGACGGAAATGTTATATTCGAATATAACCGGAAGACTAGAAAATTGAGTTACACGAAAAAGGAGATTAACCCTTCCGATATGATGCCTAGGAGGATGAGGTTTGATACCGGCATTTCACCTGATGGAAGGTATCAGGTTTTTGGTAAAGAGCATAATGCTTATATCCGGGACTTACAAGATTCTACCGTGGTGCAATTAACCTTTGATGGAATCCCCGGGTTTAGTTACACGGATGAGAGGGAGACGACAAAAGAAGTTCCTTTGGCACCTCTTTGGTTTGATGATTCTAAAAACTTTTGTCTGTTTCGTCAAGATTTACGTGGACTGGGAGAGGTTTCTTATATAAATTGTTTGAAGGGACGGCCGTTGGCTCAGAATTCACCGATAATTTTAGTCGGAGATTCTGTTGTGCTGTACAATGAAATAACGCTATATGACGTGAGCACAAAGACGCAAAAGAAAGTGAAAATTGATAAGTGGCAGGATCAGCAAATGAGGATACTTCATTCAGATACGAAAGCAAATAAACTCTATCTGGAACGTAGAAATAGGCGAAATACGATGTTGGACGTTTGTGAAGTAGATCTTTCGACCGGAGATGTAAAAGTCATTATTCATGAAGAAGGGGATCCGTATATTGGCATTGAGTTAGCTTCGATCACGTTCTTAAATGATTATAAGGATATAATCTGGTGGTCAGAGCGTACGGGGCATGGACATCTTTACCATTACGACGGGGAAGGTAACTTGAAAAATGTTATAACCTCGGGTAACTGGACGGCAGGAAAAGTCGTCTCGATAGACGAGAAAAACCGGACGGTTTATTTTCAAGCGTATGGCGTTACTCCCGGGGAAAATCCCAGTTACGCGAAGATTTGTAAAGCTAACGTTGACGGGAAGGGAAAAATGGTTGTTCTCACTCCTGAAGAAGCAACTCATAATGTCATATTCTGCCCAAGTAAAAGGTTTATAATAGATGCTTTTTCACGTCCGGATCTTCCCTATCAATTTACGGTGAGGGATACTCGGCAGGGTGATCTGGTTTTTAAGTTGAGTGAACTGGACTTGAATGATATGTATAAACAGGGGTGGAAGATGCCTGAGACTTTTTCTGTGAAAGCTGCAGATGGAGAAACAGATTTGTATGGTGTTATGTGGAAACCTTTCGATTTTGATTCCACGAAACGATACCCGATTATTTCTTGCGTGTATCCCGGGCCGCAGACGGATAATGTCCCGTTAACATTTGAAGTGGGATCTACGAATGAGGCTTTGGCTCAGGTTGGCTTTATCGTTGTTGCTTTCAATCATCGGGGGGGACTCCCACTCCGGGGACGAGAGTATCATTCCTTCGGTTACAATAGTATTCGTGATCATGCTTTGGCAGACGATAAATGTGGCTTGGAGCAGTTGATAGCTCGTCATTCTTTCATAGACGGTGATCGAGTGGGGATATACGGGCATTCCGGGGGAGGAATGATGTCCACCGCCGCGATTTGTACCTATCCCGATTTTTATAAAGCATGTGTATCATCGGCGGGTAATCATGATAATAATATTTACTCGCAGTTCTATGTGGAAAGTCATTATGCTATCGACGAGGAAGTGAAGGTGATAGAGGAGAAACTCGAAACGAAAGACGGGCGAGATTCCGTGATCATGCGTGAAAAAACGTTTTATTCCGTGAATTTGCCCACGAATATGGAGCTGGCTAAAAATCTGAAAGGCCATTTAATGCTTATTGTCGGCGGTATGGATGGGAATGTTCATCCGGTGCAAACGATTCGCATGGTGGATGCTTTCATTAATCATGGTAAAGATGTGGAGTTCGTGTTGTTGCCACGCGGGCGGCACACGTATGATGGGGTTTCTGCCTGGTATTTTGAGAATAAGTTGCGTTCGCATTTTGCGAAATATTTGTTGGGGGATTTTAAGTCTTCCGGTTTTTATGATATTGAAATAAATGAGTATGAACAAATAATAAAATGATCAGTTATGAAAATTATTGTATGGTGCTTGTGTATGTTGTTTTCTATCAACGCTTTTGCTGATGGAGAAGAAGGGGCAAAAGTTGGAGATCAGTCTCCCGACTTTGAATATGAAGATAAAGATGGGAAAATCTATTCTTTAAAGGATTTTAGAGGGAAATACGTTTTGATTGATTTTTGGGCGACTTATTGCGCTCCCTGTAAAAAGGAGATTCCTTATCTGGAGAAGATTCAAGAGAAATTTAAAAAGAAGAATATCTTTTTTGTTAGTATCGCGATAGATCTCAATAAGAAGGAGTGGATTCAGTTTTTAGAACAAAATCCTTTAAAGGGTACTCAATTGGTGTTCGACCGGAAGTGGCTCTCTTTTGTACATTATTATCAGGTTACCACGATTCCTCGTTATATTTTGTTGGATAAAGAGGGTAAAGTGGTTCATTTGGATATGCCTCGTCCTTCGAATCCGGAGTTCGAGAAAATTCTGAAATCATTGAAGGGATTGTAATATTTACGTGAGATGGTTTTCCGAATTGGCTTTATATGTTTTCGCAAACAGGAAAATTTTGTATTCCCCGTGATTTATATCCGCAAAGTTTGCGTTTCTAGTGAGAACTAGGAGAAAAAGAATGGAAATGTAATAGAGAAACTACCTTTTTCTCGAAGATCATTCGAAGCTTACACGTGGCTTAGTCATCCCGTTATGGATGATCAACGTTTGAGCTTCGAATGAGCTCTGAGAAAAAGGTAGTATTTGGAACTTATTTGTCCTTTATTTGGAATATATTTGTGTATAAATCCTAGGTTAGATGTTCTTTTTATTTTACCATTATTTGCTGGGTAACTTACTCCCATTTGTTTGGAGGCTAATAAATAATTTGCAATAAAGGACACGATTTGTATGTCAATGCAAATTATTTATATCTTTCGCTTGAAGATAATCTGCTGAATATAAGGATGTAGATAAGACAAAATTATATTATATATATGTTTTTCATTACGGCTAAATTTGTTGGGTTGACTTGCGCGGTCACTTGCTCTTTGACTTGCACGGTAATAACGGATTAGTGTTCAAGAAAAGTATTTATTGGTTTAAAATAGAGAAAGATGAGGGCATATCCAAACTTTTTTCTATCTTTGTAACCGCCGTAACTGTTACGGAAATAACAAAGATAAAAACATGAAGTTTTATAATAGAACAAGTGAATTGGCAGAGTTGCAACGAATACAAACTTTATCGTTCAGCGACTATTCTCGTCTGACAGTAGTAACCGGAAGAAGAAGGATTGGTAAGACTAGCCTTATTATGAAGTCAGTTGAAGGCTTATCGACTGTCTATCTGTTTGTTGGTCGTAAAAGCGAAGCAACGCTTTGCTCCGAATTTATTCCTATTATCAGTCAATCGCTTGATACTTTTATTCCTGCTGAAATACGCACCTTTCGGTCTTTGTTCCAATATCTAATGGAGTTGGCTTCGCGGAAACCGTTCAATCTTGTTATAGATGAATTTCAGGAGTTCTACAATATCAACGAATCGGTGTATAGCGATATGCAGAATATATGGGACACCTATCGAAAGAAATCAAAAATGAATCTGATTGTATCCGGCTCTATTTATTCATTGATGCAGAAAATATTCCAGAACAATAAAGAGCCTCTATTCGGCAGAGCAGACAATATCATCAAATTATCGGCTTTTGATTTAAACACGCTGAAAGAAATTATGCGTGATTACAATCCAAGTTACACCAATGATGACTTACTTGCGCTCTATACCTTTACAGGTGGAGTTCCTAAGTATGTTGAGTTGTTTTGCGACAACATCACATTGAACATAGACGAAATGATTTCATTTATGGTTCGGGAAAACTCTCCTTTTACCGATGAAGGGAAAAACCTGTTGATAGAAGAGTTTGGGAAAAACTATGCCACCTATTTCTCTATCCTGAGTGCCATTTCGGGCGGTGTCAATACACAACCCGAAATAGAAACTGCATTAGGAGATAAAAGCATAGGCGGTCAAATCAAGCGACTTATTGAAGATTACAACATCATTGTTCGTCAACGCCCAATATTGGCAAAAGAGGGAAGTCAAGCTGTTCGATATGAGATACAGGACAACTTTATTCGTTTTTGGTTCAATTATTTCGACCGTCATCGCTCCCTGATAGAGATAAAGAACTTTATTGGTTTACAGGCTATTATCAAATCAGACTACCCGACTTATTCGGGCATCATGCTGGAAAGATATTTCAAACAGCAGTTTGCTGAAAGTTTCCAGTACAGAGCCATAGGTTCATGGTGGGAACCTAAAGGTAATCAGAACGAAATTGATATTGTTGCTCTGAAATTGGAGAAAAATCAAGCAGTAGCAGCAGAAGTAAAGCGACAAAAGAAGAACTTCAAGCCAGAGTTATTGGCAGCAAAAGTAGAGCATCTTAAGAATAAGTTATTGCCAAAATATCAGATTGATAGGGTTTACCTATCGTTGGAGGATATGTAGTGGTTATTGTGAACTCGTATATAGTTACCTTATCTGATTCTATAGTCATTTTTAAGCGGCTTTTATATTAATTCAGAAAAGCTTGAAGCATAAAACAATCTCCAATTTGTGAGAAGCTTTCTCATAAATTGTCGTGTGTACAAATCATCAAATGTTCTTTCTGTTCATTACTAAAAAAGCTATTGGAAAAAGTATATATCGTATGGCAGAACTTATCCATATTGCTATTGAATATTAGAATAAAACAAAACGAAAGGAGATTTTTTGTTATTTACTTGCAGGGTACTTGCGGGGTAGCCTGTCTTTGGTATATTTAGTGGACTTGTTGATCAAGAATAAGAGTGTTATGTTAATGCTTTATTTTGTTGGAAATGATGTAATAGATTAATATATTTGTAAATTATCATTGTGGATTGGTAAAGAGATTTTTTGAATAGAAAATGTAAGTAAATATAGCTCATGAGATCCATAACCTTTTTTGACCTAGAGATAGATCCTAATAGTCATAAAATAGTTGACATCGGGAGTGTAAAAAGTAATGGAGAGATATTTCATTCTACTTTCATCAGTGATTTTGTCAATTTTTTAGATGGAACGGAGTATATATGCGGGCATAATATATTCAAACATGATTTGATATATATAGGAAAGGAAATACCGGGAGTGAACAATTTCAATAGAATCGATACTCTTTACTTTTCACCGTTGTTATTTCCTGCTCAGCCATACCATAATCTGGTTAAAGATGACAAACTCGATCCGGAAAATTATAACAATCCTCTTAATGATTCCATTAAAGCAAAGAATTTGTTTTATGACGAAGAAAATGCATTTAAGCAATTGGATGAAGAATTGAAGCAAATTTATTATCTGCTTTTAAATGATATAGAAGAATTTTCTGCATTCTTTCGGTACATGGATTATTCTGTAAGTTTCTTGAATGTGGTAACTTTGATTCGACGGAAATTCCATGGTGAAGTTTGTGATGAGGCTGATTTCGAATATTTCGTGCATCAATATCCGGTAGAACTTGCTTATTGTCTTGCTTTGATACACGCTCGAAGTCGTTATTCAATAACGCCGCGTTGGGTGCTTAAAAATTATCCTGTGGTGGAGAATATCATGCACATGTTGCGAGGCAATCCTTGTTTAGCGGGATGTTCTTATTGTAGGCATTCACTGGATATTCATGGGGCATTAAAGCGTTATTTTAACTTTGACTCTTATAGGAAATATGCAGGAGAGGCTTTGCAGGAAAATGCCGTAAAAGCGGCAGTCGCCAATAAATCAATATTGGCGCTATTTCCAACAGGCGGGGGAAAGTCGTTGACGTTTCAAGTGCCGGCGCTTATGGCGGGAGAGAATGTGAAGGGACTAACGATTGTGATCTCTCCCTTGCAGTCGCTAATGAAAGACCAGGTGGATAATCTTGAGAAAAGTGGTATCACCGATGCCGTGACAATTAATGGTTTACTGGATCCGATTGAAAGGGCTAAATCTATCGAAAGGATAGAAAATGGCTCGGCTTGTATTTTGTATATCTCCCCGGAATCGTTACGTTCTAAAACGATAGAGCGTTTACTACTTGGACGGAAAATCGCGCGGTTCGTGATTGACGAAGCACATTGTTTTTCGGTATGGGGACAGGATTTTCGACCGGATTATATGTATATTGCGGACTTTATAAAGTTGATACAAAGGGAAAAACAACTCGATGACCCCATACCGATCTCGTGTTTTACAGCCACGGCAAAACAAAAAGTAATAGGAGATATAAAGACATATTTCAAGGATAGGCTTTCGGTAGAACTTGAACTTTTTGCTGCCAATACTTCAAGGACTAACCTTCATTATGAAGTTTATAATAATGGAAATGATGAAGAAAAGTACAATATGTTGCGCAATCTGTTAGAATCTAAAGATTGTCCGGTTATCGTGTACACGTCCAGAACTCACCGGGCAACTATGCTCGCACAACAACTTCGAGAGGATGGTTTTGATGCGAGAGCGTATCACGGGAAAATGGATATGAAGCAGAAAAAAGAAAATCAAGATGCTTTTATGGCGGGGAAAGTTAGAATCATCGTGGCTACGTCTGCCTTTGGTATGGGTGTTGATAAAAAGGATGTGGGGATGGTTATTCATTATGAGATTTCCGATTCTCTTGAGAATTACGTGCAGGAAGCGGGAAGAGCGGGACGGGATGAAAATATAACGGCAGATTGTTATGTCTTGTTTAACGAACAGGATTTGGACAAGCATTTTACATTGCTTAATCAGACACGCTTGAACCAGAAAGAGATCCAACAAATATGGAAGGCTATTAAAAATCTTACCGGATTCAGGTCAAAGATATCTAATTCTGCATTGGAAATTGCCCGTAAAGCAGGTTGGGATGATAATCTGAATGAAATAGAAACACGAGTGAAATCTGCGATTGCGGCACTTGAGGAAGCGGGGTACTTGAAACGAGGCCAGAATATGCCTAGGGTTTTCGCGAATAGTATTTTAACGAGAAATGCGGAAGAGGCTATCACGAAAATCAGAAACTCTTCCCGTTTTGATGATAAACAAAAAGAACATGCGGTACGGATCATAAAGAAGCTGTTTTCGACGAGAAGCCGTAGGCATGTTAATGATGAGGTCGCTGAATCACGGGTTGATTATATTTCCGATCATTTGGGAATTGTACGGGAAGATGTGATCCACATTATAAATCTGATGCGTGAAGAGCAAATATTGGCAGATGCGAAGGATCTTACCGCTTTTATAAAAAAAGGCGAAAAATCTAACCGCTCGATTTTAATACTTGAAACATATTGTAAAATAGAAAATTACCTGTTATCGGTCTTGGATGAAGAGGGAAACACGTATAACCTAAAAGAACTAAATGAAGGAATAGCCGAGGGGCAGGATAAGAATGTTACTCCCGATAAAATAAAAACGATCATTAATTTTTGGGATATACAGAAATGGCTTAACCGGAAACGATATGATAATAGTAATTATTCTAAAAATCATATTGTTTTGGGACTTAAACAGCCTAAGAAGAGAATAGAGGAATGGTTGGAAAAGAGGCAACAGTTGGCAAAATTCATTTTAGAGTATATTTACGAGAAAAATAAAAAAATCATATTAGAATCTTTTAATGATGAGGTTTTAATAGAGTTTTCCGTTCTTGAACTGAAAGATGCGTACGAGAAACAGCGATCTCTTTTTAAAATGAATGTGGGGCTTGCTGACGTGGAAAATGCTTTGTTTTATCTTTCTCGTATTGAGGCTATTAAAATAGAAGGAGGATTCTTGGTTGTTTATAACAAGCTAACAATTGAGAGATTAGAGAAGAATAATTACAAACAGTACACGAGTAATGATTACGGGAAACTCGATCAATTCTATAAAAATAAGACGGAACAGATCCATATTGTTGGGGAATATGCAAAAAAAATGATTAGCGGTTACAAAGAAGCTTTACAATTCGTGGATGATTATTTCCGTTTGAATCATGTTTCCTTTTTACACAAATATTTTAGTACCAGCAGACAAACAGAATTGACAAGGACTATCACTCCGACTAAATTTCAACAGCTTTTTGGAGAATTATCCACGGAACAATTGAAAATAATCAAAGACAATAAGTCTAAATATATTGTTGTTGCTGCGGGTCCGGGAAGCGGGAAAACGAGAGTGTTGGTACACAAATTAGCTTCATTGTTACTTATGGAGGATGTGAAACACGAACAATTACTGATGCTTACATTCTCCCGGGCTGCCGCAACCGAGTTCAAGAAACGGTTAATCAAACTGATCGGAAACGCCGCAAGTTTCGTTGAGATAAAAACATTTCATTCTTTTTGTTTCGATCTATTGGGATTTGTCGGTGATTTAGAAAAGTCCAAAAATATAGTTCGTGTTGCAACCGAAAAAATAAGAAGCAGGGAGGCAGACTTGTGTAAGATCACCAAAACGGTATTGGTGATTGATGAGGCTCAAGATATGAACAGTGATGAATTTTCCCTGGTGGAAACCTTGATGGATTTTAATGAAGAGATGCGTGTTATTGCCGTGGGCGATGATGATCAGAATATTTATGGGTTCAGGGATGCAGATTCGAAATATCTGAAAGAATTGATTACAAGGAAAGGTGCTATTAAATATGAATTGATCGAAAATTATCGGAGTAAAAACAATTTGGTATTATTTTCAAATGAATTTGTGGGGCGTATCCGGGATAGATTAAAGAAGGAATCTATTGTTGCTGTTCAACCTGATAATGGGGATATACGAATCACTTATTATAAGAATACCGATAATCTTATTGTTCCCTTGGTCGAGGAGGTATATGACACAGGGCTTGCGGGTACAACTTGTGTGCTCACGAAAAAGAATGAGGATGCGGCGCAAATTGCGGGGTTGTTGTTGAGAAAAGGTTTACGTGCTAAGCTTATTCAGTCTAATGATCGATTTAATTTATATGATTTGCAAGAGATAAGGTATTTTGTTGAGCAACTTTATTCGGAATTTTATACTCCTAAAATAAGTGATGGTAAATGGACGTATGCTAAACAGGAGTTACAAAAGAAGTATGGGAAGAGTTCCAAAATTGAAATTGTTAATAGACTTATCAAAGATTTTGAGGAAACAAATAAATCCAGCAGATATAAATCGGATTTAGATTTGTTTATAAGAGAATCCAAACTTGAAGACTTTTTGGAACAAGATGATGAGACTATTTTTGTGTCGACCATGCATAAAGCGAAAGGAAGGGAATTTGACAATATTTTCTTGCATTTGGAGGATTTCACCCTCGCCTCTGATGAAGAAAAAAGATTGCTTTACGTGGCTATGACTAGGGCGAAACGAAATCTTTACATTCATACGAACAAGCCATATTGGAATCATGTAGATATGAAAACTATTCAGAAAATGGAGAATTGTAATGCGTATGGTGTACCCGATGAATTATGTCTGCATTTAGGGCATAAAGATGTTTGGTTGGATTTTTTTCGTAATAAACAACGATACATTAGTGGTTTGATGAGTGGCGATGAATTGGTATTTGAGGGGGATACTTGTTTTACAGTTCAAAAGGACCCCGTACTGAAATTTTCAACGAATTTCGGAGAGAAGTTAGAAGTGTTGCAACAAAAAGGATATATGCTTAAAACGATTAAGGTTAACTTTATTGTGTATTGGAAATGTGATGAGAATAAGGAAGTAAAAATCATACTTCCGGAACTCATCTTGAAAAAAATTTTCATAGGTGGGGGATAATTATAATGAGACTCTAGTAACACAAAATTGTGGACACTCTTTAGAAAATTAATCAGTCGCATTATTTGAAAATAATAAATGATTTAATTTCTTTCAAATATGGAAAAATATTTATTTATAAATGGCTCAGAGAGCGTGCTGGTGCAAAAAGATAAAGATGATAAGGTTAACAACGTCTATATTGATGGAAAGATCGTTGATGAAGACCGATTTAAAGATGCTTTAACAGATAAAGAAGCATTTGCAAAACAGGCTCAAAGAAATAAGTATCAGAAGTTTTTGAATAAACAATTCGAAAATTTAATAATTCTTACAGGGGCGGGCTCTTCTGTAGGCATAGGAGCTAATGATGAGAATGGAAAAAAGAAAGAAGGACGGCTTCTTAGTCATTTATGGGATGATGTAGAAATGAAATATACCAAAGAGAAACTTAAGAAATTTTGTGCATTAGTCCATTATACTGCAAAAGATTCAAAAGGTGAGTATGTAAAAAACTTAGAAAGTCTATTGTCAATGGCTAATGCTGCAAAAGAATATGTTACTGATAAGGATATTGACATTAAAACAATGATAGATGAAATACAGCAACTCATAAAAGAGAGTTGTGAATTGGTTCTGCCTGATGATGCACCTCATTTACCATTTCTTGAAAAAATAACAAAAAGAAAAGTAACCTTGCCGCGTGTAAAAATATTTACTTTAAATTATGACACGTTATTTGAACAAGCTGCATTAAAGAAAAATTTTACACTCATAGATGGGTTCTCCTTTTCATTCCCGCGCTATTTTAGTGGAAGAAATTTCGATTATGATATTGTATTACGCAATAGTAGCAGAGTAAAGGAAGAAGATAATTTTGTTACAAGGGTCCTTCATTTGTATAAACCACATGGGTCTGTTGATTGGGAAAAAACGGATAGAGGAATTAAGCAGTCAGAGAAAGTGAATAAGGCTTTGATGATTTATCCTAAAGATAGTAAATATGAAAGTTCTTACGAACAGCCTTTTTTCGAAATGATGGCTCGCTTTCAACAAAGTCTCCGTAAAGAAAACGTGATGTTGGTTTGTATAGGATTCAGTTTTAATGACAAGCATATTGTAACTGTTATTCAAGAAGCATTGGAGCAGAATCCCAGTTTTCAGATAATGGTAGTAAATAGAAGTATCAAAGAAAAGGGTTCTTTAAAATGGCTCTATGATTTATCTTTTAAGCATTCCAATATCTGCCT
>ENA-UEPG01002120-UEPG01002120.1-human-gut-metagenome-genome-assembly--contig:-NODE-2120-length-13213-cov-2.753045_pt1 | contig 13213 bp, 6 predicted proteins | sample MGYA00242893_ERZ507902 | MGnify/ENA primary metagenome ERZ507902 (study PRJEB26167, sample SAMN06115491) | human gut metagenome | host: Homo sapiens | place: China:Gansu | collected 2015-04-23 | study... | reverse complement strand
AGGATCGAAAACGAACTACACCGGAAGTTAATACCAGAGGCCCTTTGCTGTAAACGTAAATTCCAGTTTGACAGGCGTGGCCTGTATGCCTGCGATTTGGAAAGTAAAGCAAAGTACCAGGCCCAGACGATCGCAGCGGGTATATACACGGTGAACGACTGGCGAAAGGAAGAAAATAAAGAGCCTATAGCTGGCGGCGATACTGTGCTAATTTCTGCCAATTTGAGAAAATTATAACCGAAAAACGTAGATAATATGAAGAAATTACCGAAAACAAACAGCCCAGAAATACTTTGCGTTTGGTCTATGGGTAACGAACCAGGAAGAAATAATGCGATCCGCGAGTTTACACCAGCTGCACGCGTTTTGCGCCGCAGGGAAATAGACCGCACGACGGATCCAAAGCGAAAACGCCAGCTGCTCAGAGATGCGGCGGCAGTTACGGCAAACGAGCTGCGGAACGTAGCAAACCAGGTTAAAGAGATGCGCGAAAGCACAAAAAACGTATTGTAAATCTGAATAACTAAAATAGCAGGATATGATAAGTTTATTTAAAAGTAACAAGCAAAAAGCAGACAGTATGAAAAAAGTAGTATTTTTTGACAGTAAAAGACGTGAAGCCCTGGAAGCGACTTTAGCCACTACGGCTAATATTGTAACCGCTACAGGAAACGTAGTAAAAAACCATTTTCCTAATCTTATCTGGTGTACTCAGCTGGTATGGGTACTGTGTTACGAAGCAGAAGCAAGAAAGCAGCTTTGCCAAGCGATTCTGAAAGAAACAGCCAAACGCGAGGGGCTTGAGTGCGAATGGGAAAAAGGTACACCAACGGCACCCGCTGTTAAATTGTCCATACTCGAAGAAACAATAGAACGCCCGCAACCGTTAAGCGAGGAAACCCGTATAAATAGGAAACTTTGCGAACTGAAAGTAAAAGACACCCTGACCGCAATTGAAGATATAGGAGGCGCAGCAAACCTGGAAGTTTATTTACGTACTGGCGTTATTTACATAGATAAGAAAGGGCAAACAGCCATAGCAGACGATGCAGACGATCGCCTGAATGACTTTTGTACTCTATGCGCCGAAACGGAAGAACAAGCCGCGTTTGTCTCAGCTATTGAAAAGATGCAGGCCGCCGCGCTGGATTTGGAAAACGCCTATAAAGAAATTTGCAAAGTTAACGTATACCCGATAGCGCGCAGGGAATTTGTGGCCTGTGGCAGCGAATACGATCAGAGCCGATACCGCCTAACAAGCGACCAAAACAGTGTGCTCCGACTAACTGCCGAGGATACGGCCGCGCGTGCGTTAATTACTTTCTTTGGCCTTTCCAGAATACGACGAATACCGAAGTTTTATAATAATGCTGGGGTATATGCCTATACTGCCCACGATGCGGCAAAACTTTTAGGCCGTGAATTAGAAGCCTTACAAATACGCTGCTATTATCCAGAATATTATAAAACAGATGCCTACACAGGGCAGTTAGAAGTTTACCCAAAAATAAGTTAGTTTATCACATAAAATTATGATATACTTTTGCTTGCTATAATTTGTAAATAGATTATCTTTGCATCGAAAACCCGCAGCAACTATTAAACAAGGTTTGTTACAAATGCCCAGTTTACTATAGTTTATAGCTGTGGGTTTTCTTTGCTTTTGTTACTATTTTGTTACTTGAAGCAAATAAATAACTGCATAATACACTAATATATAGTGGATTAAACACATACTTTTAATTATTGATTGTCAATTAGATATCGGAGATGTAAAAGGGTGTAGGCAGATGTATGAAATCTTCTGCCTACACCCCGAAACATGCCTTGAAGTGCATGGATTACTCTGTAACTTATTTATTATCAGCTATTGTGAATGCTTTATGTGCATCTTGCCAGTTTATGTGCAAATATCCCTTTTTCTCAAGTAAATAGAGGATATTTATCCCTTTCTTCTTCGAAAACTCAGTAAACAGTGGCAACTTTTTACGATATGCGTGTTTAAAGAGGGCAATTCTCCGTTACTAATCCCCCATTGTCCCTTTCCTTTTCCCCTTTTGCTTTAAAGAAAATGATGTTATGTCATAGGCAAAACCTCGTTTTTCAATTGCGGGCTGTCCGGTTTCCAGTTGCGGGCCGTACAGCCCCCAAGTGGAAACTGTACGTCCCGCAATTGGAGGACGAAGTTTTGTTACTGGCAAAAGGATAAAAACAATAAGGCAGAGTATAGTTTTCAACCTATCCTATTTGAATCTTTGTTGTTGTATTGGGATGATAATGAAGCAGGATATTCCAATAAGAGCACTTGGTGGAAGTAAAGGAATTACTTCTGATTAGCTTTTAATGTAATACTGAACTCGCCAACGAAAGGCTTACCTGTATCCGTGCTCAATTGTGGGACAGATTCTTCTGCCTTGCGTCCCTTTTCCGGACGGGCGAATACACCGGATAGGATATACATAGTTTCGGGCCTTGATGCATTGTGTTCCATATATCCAATACTTGCAATGCGCAGACAGCCTATAGCACCCGTACGTTCTACCCAACGGGTAGCCTTTATTCCTGTTGTTTCTGTACTGCCGGCTTTTCCTCCCCATAGCCCGAGAATTGGGGCTGCCTGTTTATTGGGATAAGCGTCACAGGGACTGAGTCCTAACCAATGCAGTTGATTGAGTTCGGAAGCAGATTGAACAGCCATACCTATTATAGGTAGCCAGGGTATGGCTACATTAGTCAGGATCTGATAGCTGACATCTAAGCGGCCGTCTGCTCCAATGGTATAACGATAGGTGGTGGTGAAGCGATTGTTTGTATCCACGGTATAATTTACCTCTGGTTTAATTACTACCTTGCCTTCACTTTCTTCTACTGGGTATATTTATTGAGATCGACAGCTTTCCGCACATTCTCTTTTCCGAAAGCGGAAGTTTCGCTACGATCAAGAGTACGCCATATGACGGGACGCAAGTCTGTAATCATTTGCTTCCCTTGAATATCGGCAGAGGCCAATTGCCCGGTTCGAGGGTTGAATATGTAACGTATATCATTGGTTGCAACTATAACTGATTCTTTGTCTTTGCTTACTATTAATTTCCCGTTAGATACAGCCTGTACTATTTGTTCTGTCTGAGGACAAAGTTCAACAGCTTCGCGGGTAATCTCCGATCCGTCTGCACGGATGAAGATAAATCGGATGAAGTATGTTTTTCCCGGCTGTATGTTTTTCAGTTTGCTGATGGGCAGTTTAAGTGCTGATGTAGCATGCGGCTGACCATTGATAGAACTGTTGTCTGAAGATAGTTCTTGTCCGTCTTCCCATATAGACCAGTTAATTTTCACGGTATTAAGATTGGTGAAGTCAAAGTCATTCTGAATGGGAATGCGTATAGAATCCTGGCCGGGAACGAAATATATCTTGTCTATAGCCGGATAAACCTGGGCATAAACAGCTTTAGTTTCCAGATAATCTCTCGTCAGATTGCGGTAAGAATCTACGATACCATCCCATCCGGCATAGTCGATGCGCAGATACTTGTCGCCTTGGCTGATGTCATCTTCCGAGTATTCGGCTTTGGCTACCGGAGTTTTTATCCCTTGGTCTGCCCACATCCAAATGGCGGCTCCGGTTCCTGCCGGATGCTTGGTCAATGCTTTCCAACGGGCTTCCAGTCCACCGAAACCATCTACACCATAGGCATGGGTGTATTCGGTAGAGATAATCGGACGGTCGGAATGACTCGCCAGTTGGTCGTATTCACGGTCTTTCCAGTAATGAGGGGCGAGGATATCAACCTCTTTGGGCAACCATTCTTCGTGACGCCAGGGTAGCAGGACAGGTCGGGTAGGGTCAAGCGCTTTCACAGACTTTACTGAAGCCATGTGCAATGTAGTCAACGGGTCTTCATTGCCGATAGACCAGTAGATGACGGAAGGGCTGTTGATATCGCGTACAACGGTTTCGTAAGAACGTTGCAGCACGGCATTGGAGAATGAGGGATCGTACATCAGATTACCTGCACCTCCCAGTGAAATTTCATTGCCTACATACATGCCCATTTCATCGCATAGTTCGATGAAACCTTTAGCGGGAGTGTAATGCGAGAGTCGGATATAGTTAATATTGGCTGCTTTCATCAGTGTGATATCCTGTAGCCAGTGAGCACGGGTGGTGGCTCTGCCTACATCCGGGTGCTCATCGTGACGGTTTACGCCACGGAGTTTCACTGCCTGACCGTTGATGCGGAATACCCCTCCGATGGTTGAAATCTGTCGGAAACCGATTCGTTCGGTTCGTGTATGCGCTACTTGGCCTTTCTCTAACAGATCGATGCGGAGGTTGTAGAGATTGGGAGTCTCTGCCGTCCAGTGTAGAGGAGACAGTATACGCAAGGTAAAATCAGTCTCACGCTCGGTCGAAGTATGTGCAGGAATGGTAATCTGCTGGCGGGCAACTTCTTGTCCTTCCTTGTCGGAGAGCGTGAAACGGAGATTATAAGGCTCTCCCGGACTTGGATAATTGCCCGGAAGCGTGTTCTTATGCTTGTCACTGACCATCACACGTACTTTTAGGTCGGCATCTTTGAAGTAGTTGTCGAAGGTGGTTTGTGCCACTACGTTATCAATCCAACGTTTGGCGGGCATGGCTTCGAGTGTGACATCCCGATAGATGCCCCCCAATGTCCAGTCATCAAAGACATCGAATTTATACTCTCTTGTCACTTGTCTTACGCGGACGGCAAGCCGATTGATACTGTCTGTCTTTAACTTGCCCGTAGCATTAAAGGAAAAAGAGGTATAACCGCTGTCATGACGACCCAAGTATTGCCCATTCAACCATACTTCGGCTGATGACCATACTCCGCCGAAGTGCAACAACACTCGCTTCTCATTCCAATCTTTGGGAACGGTGAAGGTATGCAAGTAGAAACCTTCACTGGCTATGTCTTCTTTGAATCCGCGGTAAACGGGTTCTTCGTACCCCAGTACAGCCCAGTTTGATGGAACGGGAATGGGCTTGAAGTCATTGTTAGTAAATCCGGGAGCATGGAAGTTCTCTAAACGCAGGGCTTCTTCTCCTGTCTTGGCTAATGCAAAATCCCACGTGCCGTTCAAACTTATCTGCTCTTGGGCAGATAGTCGGAGGGCAGCAATCATTAGGACGAATGATAAGATACGTCTGAAATTCATGTTATATATGTATTAAGATGTAGTAATAGGTAATGATTCGCTATTATTATTAACAGCTTTCACTTTATCAACTTTTAAGTTTGATACAAACTTATATCTTATTTTTTTTACTACAAGATGATTGGATGAATGTCCATGAAAATGGAAAATTATCCATGTCTTAGCATAGTGGGACGCAAGGTATGGACATTCGTAAAATGCCTTGATGGAAAATAATCCATATAAACGGAATATTGTCCTTTTAGGAGTTTGAAAGGCTCTCTACATTTGCAGTGTCACTTCGGAAAGTAATAGCTGAAAATAACCATTAAAGAAATCTGATACGAAGCGAAATTAGAATTTAGTATTACTATAATTAAACTTTGATTTTAGAACAATGAAAAACAAAGAAGAAAAGGAAAGGAATGTTCGTTGCATGTCGCTTAAGTTAGCGTTCCTGTTTATTTTAAGTTTGGCGACGACACTCAGTGCATTCGCACAGAATAAGACTGTCACCGGTACAGTTTTAGATTCTACAGGTGAATCTATCATTGGTGCTAATGTAATGGCAAAAGGAACTACTAATGGAACGATTACTGATATTGACGGGAACTTTTCCCTATCTGTTCCCAACACAGCCAAGACATTGGAAATCTCGTTTATCGGTTACGAAACTGCCATCGTTACTATCCCTCAGAATAATCAGGTAAAAGTGACCTTGAAAGAATCATCAATCGTTCTGAACGAAGTAGTTGCCATCGGTTATGGAGTTCAGAAGAAAGGAAGCGTGACCGGTTCTATTGCAAAGGTGAACTCTGAGAAATTGGGCAACCGTCCTATTTCAGATGTGTCTTCGGCCTTGCAAGGGCAGATGGCCGGCGTCGAAATCCGTACTACTTCGGGCGAACCGGGTAAGGATATTCAGATTCGCGTACGTGGGGCAGCTTCTATCAATGCTGACTCTGATCCGCTTTATGTAGTGGATGGAATTCCCGTTGATAATCTGAACAGCTTGAATCCCAGTGATATCGAGTCGATTGAAGTCTTGAAAGATGCATCTTCATCTGCCATTTATGGTTCACGTGGCGCAAATGGAGTTGTGCTGGTTACCACTAAGAAGGGTAAAGAAGGCAAGGTTAAAGTTGAATTCTCTGCAAATGTAGGTCTGCAACAGATGGAACGGAAGATGGATATTCTCTCTTCCGAAGAGTGGATTGATTTTAAGTCATATTATAATAATATGAACTATGTTCAGAAGTATGCTGGTAAAGGTGCTACGATCAATGATGATTGGAACACCCGTAAGGCACTTATTGGAGGCGTAGATTATAATAGTATGCTTGATCCCAGATGGTCGGAACCTAATTATGGCGGCTTAAGGCTGATTGACTGGCAGGATGAGTTCTACCGTACGGCTCTGATGCAGGATTATCAGGTTTCAGTATCGGGTGGTACCGATAAGACCAATTACCGTTTTTCTGTGGGCTACCTGGATCAACAAGGTATTGCTACCGGAACTGATTTCAGCCGTTTGAACTTGCGTACCAATATCGAATCGCAATTATCGGATCGTATTAAAGTTGGTTTGATCATTGCCCCTACTGTTTCCTGGGCTAATGGTGGTCGTGTAGACGGAAAAGATTCCCAGTCGCATATCACTCTGTCCGCAGCTCCTGTTGCTGAGGCTGAAGCGGGAATTTATACCGGAGCTGAACCTTACGAAAGATACATGTGGGCAGGTGGTGCAGTCAGCCCGGTGGCTTATATGGAAGAATCGACCAATGCTACTGATATGGTTCGTATTAACACTTCCGCTTACTTGCAGGCCGATTTAGGCAAGGGATTCAAAGCCGAAGTAACCGGTTCGTGGAACTATTATGATAAAGAAAACCGTTCTTTTGTTCCAAGTTCCGTAACGAAGAACTGGAATCAGGGCGAAGGTGTACAAACTACTGCCGCCAGAAGTAATGAGAAAGAGAACAATATCATGTTTCAGGCTTTGCTGCACTATAATCAAGTGTTTGGAAAGCATACGGTAGGTGCCATGTTGGGCTATTCTATGGAAGAATCCAAAGGTTCGTCTTCTTCATTGAAAGCAAAACAATTCCCTAATAACTCGTTGGAAGTATTCGATATGGCGTATACTACCATCACTGGTGCTAAAGCCGATTTATCTACACCCGTCCGTTTGTTGTCTTACTTCGGACGTGTGCAGTACGACTATGCCGATCGCTATTTGCTTACTGCCAGTTTGCGCCGCGACGGTTCTTCCAAGTTTGGTCAGAATAATCGTTGGGGATGGTTCCCGGCAGTGTCGGCTGCATGGCGTGTTTCCAATGAGGCATTCTGGCCGGAAGATTTCGTAATCAATTCTTTGAAACTTCGTGGAAGCTGGGGTATGAATGGTAATAACTCTATTCCGTCTAATGCGGCTCTTAGTGCTTTGGGCAATGCCAATTATGCATTCAACGGTTCTTTAAGTTCAGGATTCTCCCCATCTTCTGTTGCAAATCCTGATTTGGGCTGGGAAAAGACACATAGCTGGAACGTGGCTCTCGACTTGGGGCTGTTCAATAATCGAATTTATCTGTCGGCCGATTATTATGTAAAACGTACGAAGGACTTATTGTACAAAGTAGCAGTTCCTTCTATCTTGGGATATTCTAATGCATGGGGAAATATCGGTAGCCTTGAGAATAAAGGCTTTGAGGTGGAACTGGCAACCCAGAATATGGTTGGCCGTTTCAACTGGTCTACTTCCTTGAACTTGGGCTTGAATAAAAATGAAGTCCTTAGTTTGGGTGCTGATAATGCTACTGTGTATACAGGTTATTCCAATACGCAAGTCTTGCAAGTAGGTCATCCGTTGAAGGAGTTTTATATGTACAAGGCTGTCGGGGTATATCAGAAGCAGTCTGAAATAGACGATCCTAAAGTTGCCAAGATGAAAGGCCAGAAAGTGGGCGACGTTCGCTATGAAGACGTCGATAGGAACGGTGTGATTGATGAGCGGGACAGGACTTATGTAGGAAAACCTTCTCCTGACTTGACCTTTGGTATGACGAACACATTCAAATATAAGAATTTTGATTTATCCGTTTTGGTAACCGGACAGACGGGTGGTCAGGTGTATGGCTTGTTAGGTCGTGCTATCGACCGTCCGGGAATGGGAGTGAGCGCCAATGCTTTGGGTTGTTGGAGAAACATGTGGCGTTCGGAAGCAGAACCGGGCGATGGCAAGACGCCGAGCATATTCTCTTCAACTACCAGTACGCTTTATGACACACGCTGGCTTTATGATTCTGACTTTATCAAGATTAAAAATATAACATTGGGCTATCAGATTCCTGTGCGTAAATATTTCAGTTACGCTCGTGTATATGTTTCAATTGAGAATGTGTATATGTGGGACAAATATGATGGTGGCTATTCTCCCGAATCTAATAATGGCGGCTCGGGCGGCGATTATGATTATGGTGCTTATCCGCAAGCCAGAACCTTCTCATTGGGTGTAAACTTGACTTTTTAATATGATAAATAGATACAGTTATGAAAATGATTAAATATATAGTAGGGCTTTCCATTGTAGCGACTTTGTCGTTTACTTCCTGTAGCGATTTCCTAGATGTGGAATCAAGAAATACACAGACAACAGATACTTTTTATAAGACAGAAGGTCAGGCAGACCAAGCCTTGACAGGTATTTATCATGACCTTCTTCCCATGTCGTTATACTCTCTGATGTTGTCCGAAGTTCGTTCCGACAATACTTATAAAGAGAATGACGGTGCTCAGCGTGACTTTTCTTCTATCGGCAGATTCGAGAAGAACATAGCTAATCTGTCAGTGTTGAGTAATGCGTGGGATGATTATTATAAATTGGTTTCCGACGCTAATACTTTCCTTGAGAAAGTGGAGAAGATCAGTTTTGCAAACGAAGATATCAAGAAGCAGTATATGGCTGAAGTTCATTTTCTTCGTGCTTTGGCTTATTTTGATCTGGTTCGTTATTGGGAGCATATTCCGATAGTTACAAAGACTATCTCGCAGGCTGAAGCATTGGCTCTTCCCCAGTCCGAAGCTAAAGAGGTTTACGAACAGGTGATTATTCCCGATCTGGAGTTTGCATGCGCCAATCTGAATAATTCTCCTAAGAACTATTTAGGAAAAGCGGTTGAAGGGCATGCTACCCAAATAGCTGCAAAAGCATTATTGGGTAGGGTTTACTTAACGATGGCCGGTTTTCCGTTGAATGATGGTTCGAAGAAGGACCTGGCAAGATCTTTGTTTAAGGAAGTTATTGACTATGCGGATGCAAATAAAAAGTATTGGGCAAAAGATAGCGAAGAGTGGAAGCGTATCTGGATTAGCGACAATGACAATAAATATCATATTTTTGAGATACAATACCAGAATGGAGGTCTCGGCCTGGGTAACCAAATGCTTTTCGAAGCTTGCCCCAGCTTGTATTCCGCATATACAATTGTGCGTATCTTTGGTAATCATATTTATTGCGAGCGCCGGTTAAGTGAAGAGTTTCAAAAGATATACAATGAAAAGATGGATGCTCGTTGCTTGGCAACCATTGATACTACCAAGTTTGTGAATACAGATGGAGCTACTCCTATCAAGTACACCGGCGATGATTTCTTTATAAAATTCCTGGAACATAAGATGAAACGTTCACAATTGGGCTATAGTGACATTGATAATTCGATTGTTGATGTGAAAGATTGGCCAATCAATCATCCCATTATCCGTCTGGAAGATGTTATGTTGATGTATGCCGAGATTGTCGGGCCTACTATGGAAGGCTTGAATATGGTGAACCGTATTCGCACCAGAGCAGGTATGGATGCTATCCCAGCTTGTTCGGATGCAGAATTCCAAAAGTATGTGGAGCGGGAACGTCGTCTGGAACTTGCTTTCGAAGGTATTCGCTGGCACGATTTAGTGCGTCATAATAACTTGCAGGCGATACGTGATATGTATACACGTTATGCAACCAATGAGGAGACAGGACAGGTTAATGCTGATATCCTAGCGTTTACTCAAAATGTGAAAGATAATATGTACATTTATCCTATACCGGAAGCACAAATGAAGGTGAGAGAAGGATTATATAAGCAGAATGAAGCGTATAAATAAATTGAGTTGAATAATTAATAGTTTTTTTATTGAGAAAATAATGAATAAACTATGATTAGCAGGCTTATCGAATGCTGCCATTATCTGTAAACTCTTGTTTTCCATCTCGCCCTGGGGTCGATGTGACTACTATGGAATAGGCATGAGAAAAGTTCTCTCATCCTATCCTTCGTTTTGATAGTTTAAACTCCATAGGGCGAGTTTGGTTGATAAAGTTGGAATATATTAACCAAATAAAGAATTAAGTTTATGTCATTAACAAGTATCATTTGTGGTATAGCATTGTTGACAATAGGTGAGGTTGGACCGAAAAATATGCCTAACGCCATAGAACCTGTTGAAGCACCGTTCGCTATGCCTGCATTTCAGCGACCTGTTTTCCCTGAACGTACTGTGCAGGTAAGTATGGAACGGGAAGGAATGTCCACTAAAAATATCCAGGAAGCTATTGACAGGACAAGCTGTCAAGGCGGAGGTACAGTAGTGATTCCTGCCGGCATATGGCAGACGGGGCGTATTACTTTGAAGAGCAACGTGAACCTGCATCTTTCGGAGGGAACAGAACTACATTTCAGCGGTTATATAACAGACTATCTTCCAGCTGTCTTCACACGTGATGAGGGTGTGGAGGTATATTCTTTGGGAGCTTGTTTCTATGCCAACGGGCAGGAGAACATCGCATTGACCGGAAAGGGAAAAGTAATCGGTCCGTCTATAGATTGCGAAATATACAAATGCAACGAGGGAATGTCTAGCGAAGAGGCAATGAAAAAGCCGCTTGTCGGGCGTATTTACAATGGGAAGGAGGGTAAAGGTGTTTTTTTACCTAAGACGTTTGCTCCCATCCATTGTAAAAACGTGTTTCTAGAAGGTGTCACATTCGAACAAGGTCTGTATTGGAATATCGTACCGCAATATTGCGAGCACGTTGTCATCCGCGGTGTTACGGTGAACAGCTTCGGGCACGGACGTACCGATGGCATTGATATTGATTCGAGCAGTGATGTGTTGATAGAATATTGCTCGCTTGATTGTCAGGATGATTGCTACACTATGAAGTCGGGTCGGGGCGAAGACGGATTGAAGGTGAATCGCCTCACCCGTAATGTCGTTATACGTAAAAGTATAGCACTGCGGGGTGCGGGCGGCATTGTGTGCGGCACCGAAATTGCCGGTGGGGTGAGAAACGTATATATGTGCGATTGCGTCTTCGAAGGAACCGACCAGGCTTTCCGTTTCAAGACCCGTCGTCCGCGAGGAGGATTTGTAGAAAATGTCTATGTGGAACGAGTGTTGGCCAATGTGAAAAGGCAGGCTTTATATTGCGACATGCTCGGCTCTGCCCGTTGGGTGGGCGAGTTGGCACAGCGCTATCCAGCCCGTGCGGTAACGCCGCTTACGCCGTGGTTTGCCAATATTTCCATTCACGATGTGGAGATAACTGGATGCAGCACATTGGTGGATGTGTCGGGACTTCCGGAAATACCTGTGAAGAACTTCTTTTTCGGCAATGTCAAGGCACGCTGTAACCAGATAGGCAGGGTGTGCGATGTCACGAAATTCTCTATGAAGGATGTAAGGGTAGAAAGTAGCGACACCGTGATGTGCATTGACAATTGCGATTACGCCTCTTTTTTCGGCTTCAGCAATGTAGCTACAGACAGTCCGATGAAGATAGAAAAGGCGGGAGGGGAATGCCGCTATCTGAATGTGCAGACTTATCCGCTCGCTCCAGTAAACTATCAATCCATCCGCCCTGGCGAGGTGTGGCTTGATACTGAAGGTAAACCTATTCAGGCACATGGATTTCAGGTGACTTTCCGTGACGGTAAATACTATTGGTATGGAGAAGACAAGACCCATACACTGTTTGGAACTAACCGTATGTTTGGTGGCGTGCGTTGTTACTCATCCACCGACTTTTATAATTGGAAGGATGAAGGAAGAATAATCGAACCAGATACCGAACCACATTCGCCTTTGCATCATTGCCAGAAATTGGAACGGCCGCATATTCTTTATTGTGCCAAAACCGGCAAATATGTATGCTGGCTGAAATCGCAAAGTAATGATGGCTATTTTACCATTCTTGAAGCTGAACGTTTTATGGGACCGTATCATTTTGTCCGTAACTTGAAGCCTAACGGTTTTGCTGTGGGGGATTTTGATATGTATGCTGATCCCGAAACAGGAAAAGGTTATGTTTGGTTTGAGCGTCCGCATTGGGAACAGATATGTGCTGAACTTTCTGATGACTATACTAATGTAAATGGCCGGTACTCAGAACATTTTGTAGGGAAGGTTCCGCCGTTTACGCGTGAGGCGGCAGCACATTTTGTAATGAATGGCAAACATTATATTTATACCTCAGGGACAACAAGTTATACTCCCAATCCTTCGGAGGTGGCAGTGTTCGATGACTATCATGGTAAATACACTGTGTTGGGCGATCCGCACATTGGCGATGAGTATGCACATTCTTTCTGTTCGCAGATTACAAGTGTGATAAAGATTCCAGGAAAGAATCTTTATGTAGTTATGGCTGATCGTTGGCAGCCGCATACTAATAAAACAGACATACCGAAGAAAGACTGGCAGTCGTTTTTGAACCGATATAAGGACCACCGTCCCTATCCCAAGGATTTTGAAACACCGAAAGTGGCTGATAGATTTTATACGCTTGTTAATCCTAATCAAGATGTATATAAGGCTACATATGTATTTCTGCCAGTAGTAGTGAAAGATGGCGTACCGATGATAGAGTGGAAGGATGAATGGAAACTGGAAGACTATGAATAAATGTCTTTTGGTGCGGTAGCCTTGGTTTTCTCCAAACAATGATTTCCCGATTCCGTTTTTTATCGTACTTTGGGGTGGTAATAATTTCCGCTTCATTATG
>ENA-UEPG01002112-UEPG01002112.1-human-gut-metagenome-genome-assembly--contig:-NODE-2112-length-13261-cov-3.560300_pt1 | contig 13261 bp, 8 predicted proteins | sample MGYA00242893_ERZ507902 | MGnify/ENA primary metagenome ERZ507902 (study PRJEB26167, sample SAMN06115491) | human gut metagenome | host: Homo sapiens | place: China:Gansu | collected 2015-04-23 | study... | reverse complement strand
GCACAACACTTTTAATGTTGGGGTCCTGGGTTCGAGCCCCAGGCGGATCACTGAAAACAAAAGAAAAATCAAGCAAATCCCTGATAATCAAGTATTATCGGGGATTTCTTTTTTCTGGCAGGTAGCAAAAAATAGCCGTTTCAAGCATATTATCGGTGGATAAAATCAAAATTAAGACTTGCAGCAATCTGATTTTCAAAATATTACAAAAAACAACAACAGTACCTTTTAGGTATTTTCCAATCTCACCGGAACTCTAAACAAATTGCACGAAAATCAACAAAAAGATTTCAGTATCCATAAAGGAAATAGAGAAACTGATCTCCGAAAAGGAAACAGTAGTGGAATATCCTCTTTTCAGTCCGGACAAATAGCAGTTCTTATAGACGAACTTTACCACAACTTATGTGATAGACCTCAGCCTACGGAGAAAATACCGCAAAGAATAACAAATGTGAAGGAGGAGTTGAGACAGCATATTCAAGAACCGGACAATCGGCTACATCTGTATTCCAAAGGAGTAAGTCCGAACTTTCGCTTGAAAGCAGTAGAGAAATGAGCATGATATTCATAACCGACACACGCCCCAATCTCCTGTATCGTCTTACTGCTGTCCAATAGATAGCGACAAGCCATCTTCATGCGATACTCAAAGATGTGACCAAATACGGTTGTACCAAATACTGTCTTAAATCCTCGCTTAAGCGTACATTCATTGGTACCCACCCGCAATGCCAGCTGGTGAAGTGACGGAGGATTTAGATATTCCTGCTCAATAATGGCCCTTGCATGATGAATTTTATCACATGTTATCCCGATAGTACATGAGCAATGAAGATAATTTTCTTCTTCCTGCCCAGCCAGAAAAAGTGAAAGGATCTCCCGTATCTTAGCATCTGTATACATAGATGCCATATTGCCATTGAGCTGTGAAAGTCTGATGTCATGCAACGCTTTATAAACACCCGGACCAAACGGACGATTTTTCCGGTACGCCCTGTACTGACCATCACAAAGGACGGTTTCAAAATCTTTACCGCCCAGCAAATCGGGATAGTGTATGGCAAGTTCACGGAGATAATCATGTGACAGCATGATTTCCATCATATGGAATGGCGTGTTTTTAGGAAAGTGAACACAAGATTCTACCCCGTCACATTTTAACAAATTGGCATCTCCTTTATTCCACTCCTCACTTCGGATTACAGAGTTATAACAACAGGTAGTATGCCCTGCAAAAGTGGCACAAAACCAAACGGCATGATAGTCGTCAGCCCGAGTATATATTTTAATAGGTTCTTCACTGGATATATGTTGATCCATAATCGAAAACAACGGAGTAGATATCTCTTCAAATGTCGCTTTCAAATACGTATTATCAATCCGGTAGTTATTTTTTTCCGTCCGTTTTCCTTTTACGATGTTCGGCATGGGCCATTCCAAAACCATTTCACACAAATCATGTTTCATTAACCGAGTAACCATCATTATTCCTTTAAGTTAAAGTCAAGTTCCTTTTCGCGTAAGCAGTAAAAGCCGGTAAGGCTCTACTTTTGTCCCCAATTGGAGAACTGATACAAAATTACGATAACCCATACATCGGTACAATCCCCATTAATAGGTAAATTACAGTAAATCATAAACATCAACCCAAAACATAAAAACTAAATATGAAAGTAAATTTATCCGGAGTTCCCGAAACTCTGTTTATCACCTTACGGGTACAGGCTGCCGAAACCGCCAAGCCTAACAGTAGCACCAGGGCCCCCTATACCATTGAAGTTCGACCGACATTTATCGAAATAAGGAGAGAAAGCCATGAAATATAGGATACTTGTTTTAACCGCCATCCTGTTTACCGCATGCAACTTACTTCATGCACAAGTGCAGACAGGAAAATTAAGCGGAGTCATCATAGATGCCAATAATGAAGAAACACTGGTGGGGGCCAATATATACGTAGAGTCACTGAAAAAAGGGACTTCCACCGATAAGAACGGTGAATTTTCAATAGAAGTCCCTGCGGGACACTATCGAATTGTTATCTCCTATATGGGATATCGTACCCGACAAGAAGAGGTCAGAATCTCCGAATTGAAAACCAAGAAGTTAGTGATTCGTCTAGAACCGGAAACTCAGTCGTTGGGTGAAGTTGTCGTCACAGCCAAAAGCGAAGCCCGCCAACTGCGCGAACAGGCTATGCCCATGTCAGTGATAAGTATGCAACAGTTGCAGGGAACAGTCAGTAATGTTCAGGATGTTCTGTCGAAAACGGTAGGTGTAACTATCCGCAACACAGGAGGGGTAGGCAGTTCGTCCCGTGTTTCCGTACGTGGGTTAGAGGGAAAACGCATCGGCTTTTTCATAGACGGTAGCCCGATGAATGACAATTCAGACTTCATCGATATCAATGACATACCGGTAGACATGATCGACCGAATCGAAATCTACAAAGGAGTGGTACCGGCCAGGTTTGGCGGCTCTTCTGTGGGGGGAGCCGTAAATATTGTCATCAGAGAGTATCCGCCTAAATACCTCGATGCCAGTTACAGTATCGAAAGTTTTAACACACACAAACTTTCGTTAGTAACCAAACGCAACATCGCTACCAAAGGATTAGAATTCGGAGGCGGAGGATTCTATACTTACTCTGACAATAACTATAAGATGGAATCTCCTTTTGAAGAAGGGCTTATCATTAAGCGCAACCATGACAAATTCAAGAAACTGGCTGTTGCAGGTAGCCTGAAGGCTCGTAAATGGTGGTTCGATTTGGTAGAGTTCGAACCTGTCTTTATACACACTTTCAAAGAGATACAAGGTATTGAATATAATATTGAGAAAGCCCACACTTACTCAGACGCCTTCATTTTCGCCAACAAACTGGAAAAAGAAAACTTCCTGACAGAAGGGCTCGATATGGAATCGAATCTGGCCTATGCCTACACGGTATTCCACATGGTGGATACCGCTGCTTACCGATACAACTGGGACGGTACGACTTATCCTGCTGTATCCGAATATGGAGGAGAGATAGGCAAATGGGCCTCGAATGCCAGAAACGAGAAACACACCATCACCCACAAGTTGCATCTGAACTATGTGATCAATAATAATCATTCTATCAACTTGAACTCACTCTTCAGTTTCGCATCCGGACACCCGAAAGATGACCTGAAAAATAAAGTTGTTGGTTATAAAACCAATTTCAGAAGTACGATGGCAAGCTGGATTGCCGGATTGGGATACGATTTCCGCACCGACAATGATATCTTCCTGAATTCGCTCAACGTGAAATATTATATGTATGGTATGAATACTCACATGAGCAGTATCATGTCTTCGGAAGCCGAGAAAGTGGATATGTTGAAACGGGATTTTGGCATCAGCAACGCTCTACGCTATAGATTTACTCCGGATTTCATGGGTAAACTCTCGGTAGGATATGACGTACGCCTGCCGGTCGAAAGCGAACTTTTGGGTGACGGATATACAGTCGCCCCTTCCGGAAACCTGCTTCCTGAACGCAATACAAGCGTAAACCTGGGTTTTCTTTTAGATCGCACCGGAAAGGATGCCAGCAACTTACAGGTAGAAGTAAATACCTTCTATGGCTATCTTGAGAATATGATCCGGTTTACAGGAGGATATCTCCAGTCTCAATATCAAAACTTCGGAAAAATGCGTACCCTTGGAGTTGAAGTAGAGGTCAAGGCGGACTTGACTCATTGGCTTTACGGCTACTGCAACATGACCTACCAGGACTTACGGGATGTGCGGAAATTTGAACCGAATACCCATATAACCAACCCGACCAAAGGTAGTCGGATGCCTAACATTCCCTACCTTCTGGCAAATGCCGGACTAGAATATCATAAAGAGAATCTGTTCGGAGGCAAGGGACAGAACACCCGTATCTTTACAGACGGTTCTTTTGTTGAAGAATATTTCTACGATTTTGAACAAAGCCGGTTTCAGGAACGGAGAATTCCACGCACTTTCTCGGCCAATATCGGAATAGAACACAGCTTTATGAACGGACGGTTCATCATTTCGGCGCGAATGAATAATCTGACTGACGCCCGAATGATGTCTGAGTTCAATCGTCCCCTACCCGGACGTAACTGGGGAGTAAGGCTAAGATATGTATTGAAATGAAACAAGATTATTTATTTTAAAAACCCAAAAACTATGAAGATTAGAAATTTGATGCTGGCACTTGCCGGCACTGCACTCGTATTTTCTGCATGCGAAAAAGATCCGAACCCTAAAGTCCCGACCACCGATGCCAACATCGCTCTGGCAACCATCCTGCCCAATCCCGACGGAATGACAGGAGCAGCTTACCTGCAACTGATCCGTGACGAGTTTCCACAAAATACAAATAACAACAACGGAATTCCCATTCCGTACGGAGGATCATACCCGATTATCGAAGGGAACGATATTTTCGTTTTTCCGGGATACATGGGCGATAGCAAGAACGAGTTAGTGAAATATACACGGACCAACGGGCAGCTGTCAAGAACGGGAACAATGAAATTGCCACCCAACTCTTCCGCCACCAATATCGTTTTTGCGTCCACCGGCAAAGCTTATCTATCCATGGCAGGATTAGGCAAGATCGCTATCTTCGATCCCACTACCATGACACAGCAAGGAGAGATAGACCTGACTTCATTAGGAGTATCCGACAGCAATCCGGATCCATCCGCCATGTTACTGCGCGACGGACTCCTATTCGTAGGCCTCAGCCAGATGGTGGGTGGATGGATTCCCCCACAGGATCGCCCGTACAGCGACATTGCCATCATTGACACCCAAACGGATAAGTTGCTGAAAATGATAACAGACAAGACCAGCGGCATCTCTATGCCAACCCGCCCAATCGACCGCTATTCCATCTTCATGGACGAGAAGAAAGACATCTACATTTCGTGTATGGGAGGCTTTGGTATGGTCAAAGGGCATAATGCCGGAGTTCTGCGTATCAAAGCCGGAGAAACGGAGTTCGACCCGACTTATCAATGGACAATCACAGGAGCCGCCATCAGCGGAGAAGAAAAGACTGCCGGATTTATCTCCGCCATCCGGTATGTAGGTAATGGAAAAGCGTATGCTTACATCAATATGCCGGGTTACTACAAACCGGGAGAACAAGGACACACAGCCATCGCCGATCTTGCAGTGGAAATAGATCTGTACAATAAAACCATGAAAAAAGTGCAAGGACTTGACTTGTCCAACGGTTTCGGGGTTATGCTTTCCCTTTATAAAGGGAGTATGTTGATAGGTAACTCATCGGCTAAAGCAAAAGGTATCTACTCACTGGATATACAGACAGGTGAAGTGTCTAAAGAACCGATACTGACCACGGTAGGCAATCCGATATTATGTTACTATTTTGAAAAATAAGGATAGTCACCTTTGGATGATTTTAAGAAAGAAGTGCTCTTGCAGGATACACAGAGTTACCGTATCTTTGCAGCCGTTTTAAAAAAAGAATAATTATGGAACTTCCTGAAGATCCGATGATGCTGTTTAGCGTCATCAACATGAAACTTCGCGATTGCTATGCATCGCTCGACGAACTCTGTGAAGATATGAATATCAGCAAGGACATACTGATCGGAAAACTGGAATCGATCGGGTTCGAATACAATGCCGAACAAAATAAGTTCTGGTAAATGTGCCATATACCTGAAATCGCCACAGATTGAAAGTATGTCGAAACTCGCACTCATCACAGCTTACACGGATTTATACTAATAAATATCATTAGCTATCAATAGGTTAAATTCGTTCTGTGGAACTCTATGTTACTCTGCAATGAGTTTCGGCACACTCCCAATCTATGGCGAAAAGGTTATCCCCGCCTTTTATTATTTATTGGTGAAACGGAACCAATTAAAATCGGTATATCCGTCTTCTCCCGCTTTCTCCTTACTAAAATTGAATAAGGCAAAACGATTGGCAGTCCAGACCAGCCCAAGCCCCATACTAAGTTCATTACCGATGGGAAGGAAATACTTGCCATCGGTACTGTAATAGAAAACGGCACGGAAACCTACATCCATCACACGGGCACGTATCCATATTTTGTTCCCTTCAAAACGATCGATTGTTTCAATCGTTTGACCATCATTACACATTACAATTTTCTTTTCACCATTAGTCTGCTCTACAGCCACATAGGCATAGGGGAATTCAAATACACCGAAACCGGCTACATTTCCGTCTTTCAGTCCGGAGACATCCAGTTCGACTGTTGCTTCGGAAGAAGGTCCCTGTACCCTCTGGGTCAATGTATTGCGGGCTGTCTTCAACGATTCGGCATACGAGGCTTTCAGTCGCATATGTCCTTTCCGTTCCTTCAGGGACCAACGGCTATTGTCCGGATTATGGTTCCACTGCCATTGAAGTCCGAGCGAAGATGTATTGAATTCATCCGTTGTGGCAGGAGAAGCGAACGGATAGGTCTTTCCGACCTCAGGTTTCGGATAGGTAATAATGTCTTTACCACCACTGCCAAGCATCGGCCATCCATCTACCCATTTCACCGGTACCAAATGAGGTACACGCCCGATAGGGCCTCTGTCTTGCATGATAATAAACCACCAGTCACCATTCTTCAACTGCACCATCCCCCCCTGATGCAAACCGTTGGGGGGATAAGAACCGGAATCATTCATGATCAGTTTATGTTCGTAGGGTCCATAGATGTTATCGGAACGCAGACATATTTGCCAGCCTTCGGTTCCACCGGCCGGACAAGTGAGATAATACTTCCCGTTGATCTTATAAGCATGGGCACCTTCCATACCATAGCCTCCTCCGAATTCATGGGCATTCTTAAATCGCTTATCCCATATCTTCACTTTCTCTCCCTTCACAGATTTAGCATCGGTAGCCATCTCTGTAACATACAGTGTCCCTTGTCCGTGGAAAACATATACTTTGCCATCGTCATCGAACAGTAATCCCGGATCATACAGGTATTCCGGAAAGATAGTCCGTTCCCAAGGGCCTTTCACATCATCGGCAATGCAAATGGAAAAGTGCCCGGGGCCCTCTCCTTCCCAAGAAGGAGTGCAAAAGCCAACATAGAATTTACCGTTATGATGACGGATAGTGGCAGCCCATGATCCACGCAGATAACGATCGCCCCCCTTCAAATCATAGCGTGCATCTTCATCGTATCGGTCGACAGCATACCCTGCCATCTTCCAATTCACCAAATCTTTCGATGTGGCAATGGGACAACCGGGAACATAATGCATACTTGTGGAGACAAAATAGAAGTCATCGCCCACCCGGATCACATCCGGATCAGGCCAATCACCCCACATAATAGGATTAGTAAACGTCCCATTTCCATTATCCGGATTCCAAACCGGAGCTTGTGCATGGATACTACATAAAGGCAACATCCATGCAATCAATACATACAAATATTTTTTCATGACAGCTCTTATTATTTCATACATTCGACATCCTCTGTATAAGGAGCCACCTCAGCGCCAAACAGGCAGGCACCTTTCGTTTCGGACTGACGTAATCCAAGTATTATCACATTCTTTTCTCCGGCACGTAACCAACACTCCGGAAGATAGAACTCTCGTTGCGGCCCCTCTTCCCAATAGCGCCCGATATTGTGTCCGTTCAACCACATATATCCCGTTCCGGTAGCATTTACAATCAACTTCCAGGGAATCCATACCGAAGGATTTTTCCGGGGCATATTGAATTCGAGACGATACCAGGTAAGCAATGCATCCCGTCCGCCATCGACTGTTCCGGTTAGCTCTCCTTTACGCACCAAAGGATAATCGGCTGATAACTTCACAACAGACCAGCCCTCTGTGCTTCCCGTTCCCAAATTCCAGTCCTGACAGATTCCTCCGAGATCGGTGGAAACTTCCCAGTTCAGCTTCTTGATCACCTCGAACTCCTGTTTTAAACGGACTCCCTTGAGCAGACCACCTGCCCCGCTCCGGTTACTCACCACCATAGCTATCTCATTATCGCCCTCGTGAATGAAAGGGGCCACATTGATTACATAAGGTTTATCCCACTCTTCGTGCGTACCTACTTCCACACCATTCACCCATAAGGTCCCGGCATCATCTATACAACCAAATTCAAGGACAGTCATCCCTTCACGAATCATTTCTGGTGTCCAGCGGATACATGTACGATAGACGGCACAACCGGCTTTCTCCTGTAAAATCCAGGCAGCAGGCCATTTCGGTTTCTCCAATCCGGCAATTTGCAAGGTAGCCAGGTTATCAATCGTTTGCTGATCGAGCAGAATTTTTTCCCACCCCGCATCTTCAGCAAATACAGCGGGCATCAAACGGGGCTCGTCCGTTCCGACAGATTTTACAAACCATTCTTCAATAGGCTGAATACCTGTCTGCCTGCGTCCGAAACCGGCCTGCTTGACTCCGCTTAATTCCCCCATCGGACGGTATCCGTGAGCATGCCCCCGGTTCTCGTAAATGGCAATGATCTCGTTAACGCCTTTGTGTAAAAGCCCGGATACGATAAAAGTATTGTCCAGCTCGTCCTTCGATACACGCTCAGCAAATTCCCCATTCACGCGGACGTAAACAGGATCACCGGTGAAGAGTTCAAAAACCAGCGAACCATAGCGGTCAATTTCTTTCTGGGTAAGATTCACCTGACTACGATACATTGAATAACGGCAATCATTGACTCCCAACTCGGGAAGAGATTTACCTTTACGCAACGGTATCCAGTCTCCACGAAAGTCTTCGTCTTTCCGCCAGACATCTGTAATAGTGATAGGTAAGGGTAAAGCGACCGGACGTTCCGGCAAAGTTTGTTCACGCGGATACCACTCCACCATATCAGTTCCGGCGTGCACCACCAGTAACTTACTATCCAAAGCTGCCAACTGACAATCTATCCTCATGGGTTTCCCTTCAACAGTCAGGTTGACTAATTGACGGAATGCCTGTTTTTTATCACGATTCAACAGAAAGACAAACAAAGTTCCGTCGGCAGCCCGGCGAATCCCAATAGTCAGGTTATCGGCTCCTTGCACATCGAACCGGACAGGCCGACTTCTGACAAGCAGTCCCCCGAACTTATCGACCACCTCACCAATTCCTTTCACTGCAGCGTATTTCTCACCGACCCCTCCGTTTTCCTTTAGCGGAGCTCCATAATCATAAGTAGTAGTCATACGACGGGCTCCCCATCCGGCAAAATGAGTACCGCCAAAGAACATATAATAATTCAATCCGGTAGAACCACCCGCCATAGCCATCAAAGCCATCCCCCGAGCATGACGTCCGTCCAGATAACTGTCTTCACTCAGACGCCCACCGACGGTAGAGAACCAGCCACCTTGCAACTCGCACACAAATGCAGGTGCATTGGGTTGTTCGGCCTTTAACTTCTCTATACGCGATTTAGCCTCGTGCATATTCCACCATACATATTGATTATCCATGTCAAACAGCTGGCTGATCACCGGATCAGGAGAACCGCGCACTTCGGGAGTCACACAAGTAAAAAGAGGGACATCAATGCCATTTCGGATGCAAGCATCCGAAAGTACCCGCAGAAATTCTTCCTTTTTCTCGGACTCCATATCAAAGTAAATGTATTCATTCTCCAATTGTACCATTATGATACCCTTCTCACCCGGTTGCTTACGAGTGAGTTGTTCCTCACTAAATACCCGGCAAACAGCATTGTACCAATGCTCCGACCATTTCATGTGCTCAGGATGGTTGCTCCGAAGCCAGAAACTGGTATCATAGCTGTCCGGGCAAAATTTGGCAAGCCAGCGCGGATAAGCACCACCGGCCCACTCGGCACAAATAAAAGGACCGGGACGGACAATGGTATACAATCCGAACTCTTCATGTGCCATATGCAGCCATGCTTTCAGATCATCAAAATTGCATTGCGAATAGTCGTCCACACTCTTCGGCATATTCCGTTCATGCCAATTCCAGGGGACATAGGTTTCCACAGTATTGAATCCGGCTTCTTTTATCTTCCGGAAGCGGTCACGCCACAATTCCTGCGGGCAACGGAAGTAATGGAACGCAGCACTGAGTATAAAAATATCCTTTCCTTCGATAGTAAAACAATCTTTATCATATTTCACCCGGTCGGGATGGAAAAATTGCTTCTCCGGCAAGGTCTGTGCCTCCACAGCGAAATGTACTATCATTCCTAACAGAATGGATAGAGTCAAACTTCGATAATTCATATTCATTACTTTTTTCATTTATTGATACAATGTAACTTCAGCCAATCCGGCTGCTCCCTCCGAGCTTTTCTCAATGGTAAGGCGCATATATTTCAGTTCCTTACCGATCTGCACAGGCTTAAAATCCCATCCGGTACATTCTCGTTCGTATAGAGTCTCCCAACTCTTTCCGTCGATAGAAATTTCGACCTTATGGGTATAAGTAGAACTATCCTTCTGAAAACGAATCCGACTGGCAAACACATTCACAGATCGTTCCAATTCAAGTAGAACGATCTGGGGCTGAGATTCATCATCAGCAATCCACCATGAAAAATCATCTCCATCTGTAATATGAGAAGCCTCATAGCGTTTCTGTTCCGAAGTAGCCTCAACCCGAACCACTTTTAACGGAGTTTTTGTACAGATGACGTTTTCCCAAGCAGTAGCCTTTACAACAACTCCCTCTTCTTCATCTCCGGAATAGGGAACGTGATACCCTTCAGGTACAAATACCCCGTCGTATCTCCGGGTTACAATTTCCCGGGTGTCCCCCCGGAGTCCGTCTGCCGTAACCGAAATATGAATTTTACCGGGACGACAAGTCGTTCGTATCAGCGCATATCCTACTCCGCCTTCCACCAACTGGGGATTAATCCCGATACGCTCTATTCCATCCCCGATCAGACTTCCCTCACCGGATACGGAAATATGTATCCGGACATCCGATGTATTGACAAGAGTACCATTTGAATCACAGACCTTAAAGTAGACAGGAATCATATCCGATCCGTCCGCCACAGGTTGTATATTCTCTTCCTTCAACCAGATTTTGACCTGTCGAGGTTGTTCCGGAGTGCGTACACTGTGGGTAGCAACGACTTTTCCATCTACTATCCCTTCTGCCACTAATTCACCGGCCTCATAAGTACCGGCATTAAAAACATAACAGGGACTCCCACCTTTTTCTACAATGGAACGATAGAGAGGAGTACGCTCCTTACGCATCTGTTTTCCAATCAAATGATGATTACGGAAAAGGCGTACTTCGTCACAATTGGAAAATACGGTGATCTCATTTACTGACGAAACATAACGTGAAGCAGTGTTTTGTGATGCAATAAATACCATCGGCCCATCATATAATCCCGGTTGGGATATTTCTTTATCACGCATGCTCTGCACCATATAGTAACTGAACTTAGGATATCTGTTTATATCGACTATCCCACAAAACATGGTTTCCTGCTCTGCTCCACGTGCATAATCATTATAACTCCACAAAAAATGTCCTCCCATTCTGGGATTAGCATCAAGCATGCACCAGTCGAAATATCCATGCCCGTTAAGTTGCAAAAAACGCCCTCTGCACTGTTTCAATTGCTCTTCTTCATTTTCCATCAGGCTTACCCTAGGTTTTTCTCCTACTCCGTCACCCCACTCACGACAAAACAAAGGTTTCACTGCGATCTGGTCCTCCGGATAATTACTCATCACATCACCGTCTTTTGGAAAACGGGATACCTGTTTATAAAAAACATCGAAACAGTCTACCCGGTCTGCATGTCCAAAGTAGTCGCCGGCAGTGTACATCTGATCTCCGGGATATTCGATATGTGCTATAGCATATAGATTCCGGGCTATCTCTGCCGGATAGCGGCTTTCATTAAGCGCTGTTTCCCATAGTATGACGGAAGGGTGATTCCTATCCCGACGAATCATTTGCTTCCCAACTTCATAAAGACGGGAAATGAATGTAGAATCGTTCTTGAAATACTGCCATCCGGGGATACACTCCACTACCAGCAACCCGTACTTATCACAAGCAGCCAAAAATGCAGGATCCTGCGGATAATGAGCTGCTCTGACGGCATTGCATCCGCCCCGCTTCAAATCGATCACATCTCTTTCTTGCATAGAATTAGCAGCTGCATCTCCTATATGTGCAAATGCCTGATGGCGATTGGCTCCACGCAGATAAAGTGATTCGCCATTAATATAGAAACCTCCGTCGCGGGTATAAGCAATAGTACGTATACCTATGGATTCAGTATGACAATCTACAACCTTACCGTTTTCAACAATCTCATTTTGCAACGTATACAAGTTTGGATCATAGGGATGCCATAACGATGGATGTACTATTTCCAGATTTTGCTCCAGATGAATGGCCTCACCGGCTGACAACCGAAAAGGAGTCAATTGACAGGCCACTATTTTTCCACTCTTATCTATCAGTTGTGTACGAAGTTGGGCTTTCCTCTTTCGTTTCCCTTCGTTTCTGACATGAGCCTTAACATGGGTCACGGCTTTTTCTTTTCCGACTACCGGATAAGTAACAAAGATGCCTCCTCCAGCTACCTCTTCCTCTTCTAAAGCATGAGTGATATGTAACGGATCACTGATAACCATTTCCACATCTCTATAAATCCCGCTATAGTAATAGAAGTCCATACCTGCCTGTGGTTTTCCAGGAGGTGTAAGTGGATCATATTCGGCAGAAACCCGAACTGCCAGCAGATTGTCCCGGTCCCAGTTTATCCGGGTAGTAATATCTGTTACAAAACCGACATAACCTCCCCGATGAGCACTAATCTTCTGTCCGTTCAAATAGACTTCACAAGCATTCATGACTCCTTCAAACGAAATTTTTATTTGTTTGTCTTTGTATTGTGACGGTACTCTGAAAGTACGTCGATACCACCCGACTCCATCATAAATAATATCTCCTCCACAATGCTTCTTCTCTAATTGCATAATATGAGGGATGATAGCTGCTATCCAACCGGAATCATCCAAACCGGGCTGCCCACCGCTTTCAACTTCTCCCCGATGAAAAGCCCAACCGGTATTCATGTTCAACACCACTCTTGCCTCTGCCTCCCCTGCCAATGCAGGGAAGGAGCAGAATACAAGCATACTACAGAAAAAAAATATCCTGAAAAACATCTCTGTTACCTTAACCATATATCAAATAGAGAGAAATTAATAATGGGGATTTTGTACAATTGCCGGAGTGGCATCAATCAC
>ENA-UEPG01002109-UEPG01002109.1-human-gut-metagenome-genome-assembly--contig:-NODE-2109-length-13274-cov-6.731681_pt1 | contig 13274 bp, 10 predicted proteins | sample MGYA00242893_ERZ507902 | MGnify/ENA primary metagenome ERZ507902 (study PRJEB26167, sample SAMN06115491) | human gut metagenome | host: Homo sapiens | place: China:Gansu | collected 2015-04-23... | reverse complement strand
TATATTTTCAGACATTATACAATTCTCCTATTCTTATCAATAAATTGTTGTTTCACTCGCTTCAACTGCGTGGCAACGCTTGCATCCAACCGATAGTCGTTGATATCAAAGATAAACCCACCTTCGATAGAAGGATCTATCACCGTTTCCAGCTCCATCTGAGCATGCAGGATATGTGCGGCAGCCGACCGGATCCGGTCTTCTGTTTCCTTATTGACAGGAACGGCTGTAATCAGCTTTCCTACGCCAATATGTTTCAACTTCCGGTAGAGATCCAGATACATCAGGCTGATAAATTGCAGATAGCCTTCACGCCTGTTTCGCAGTACCAAAGTGATAAATTGGACAAACTCTCTGGTCGATTTACCGTCACCATCGGCAGCTGTGCAGACTAACGCCAACTTTTCCTTGGTCGTGATGACGGGATTATCAAGCGCTTCGCGCAGACCGGGCTGTTCACAAAAGCTGTGCGACAGGGTCAGAAACTCCTGATACAACCTGTCTTCCAGACCTTTTTCCTGTGCGTATTCAATGATAGCTTTTGCATAACGCATTGAGAGTATTCCGACTTCCATCTTCCTTAGTTCTTATTCGGGGTTAGTACTTCATCCAGCATGCGGTCGATCATGCCCATCTGTGCATCCTTGTCCTCAAGACTCTTGCGGAGCACTTTCTCGGCGATGTCAACAGAAAGCACGGCCACCTGGCGACGGATGTCGCGGATTGCTTCGTCTTTCTCCATCTGGATTTGTTGTTTCACCGCATCAAGTTCTTTTTGTGCGGCAATTTCGGCTTGTTTACGGGCCTCGTGAACAATCTTGTCACGTTCTTCCATTGCTTCCCTCAAGATGCGTCCTTGCTCTTTGTTGGCGGCTGCCACCAATGCGTCGCCTTCTTGTTTCAGTTTAGACAACTGGGCATTAGCTTCCCTCGCCACCTCCAAAGACTGGTCGATATAGGTCTTACGGCCTTCCACCATCTTGATGATGACGGGGAAGCCGTATTTCGCCAATATCACGAACACAATCCCGAATGAGAGAAACATCCAGAACAGCAGGCCACTATCAGGTAATAGTAATGACATAATCTTTATTTACGATTTTACGATTTACAATTTACGATTTCGCGGCTGCCCATTGCATGAGGATCTCCCCCATTTAGAAACAGGGTTTTACGCCTGCGAAATCCGCTTGTTATATACCTGATTAGAGGAAGAACACCAACAGACAAACTACTACCGCCAACAGGGCCACACCTTCAATCAAGGCGGCGGCGATAATCATGTTCATACGAATGTCTCCCGATGCTTCCGGCTGGCGTGCGATAGCTTCCATTGCCGAACCACCAATCTTACCAATACCCAAACCAGCTCCGATTACTGCACCATCTCGGTCGAAGCCGCCCCCGCGCCCGCGCCCACCCCGGCGCCCGCGCCCGCTCCGGCACATGCCGCCCCCGGCTCCTTCGAGCCCGAGCCCGAGATTCCCATCCAGTCGATCCCCGATCCAACCGCACCCGTCTCGCCTGAGGACACGGCCGAGATCGACCTCCAGGCCGTGGAGGCCAAGCTCAACGATCCCGGCTCGACCATGGACTTCGAGCCCATCACCGACGACCTGATCGACACCGACGCCACCTTCGACGCCGGCACGTCCTCCATGCTCATGTGGGGCGCCCGCTCCGACGTGGGGTGTGTGCGCAGCCACAACGAGGACTCCTATCTCGCCGCCTCGCCGCTGTTCTGCGTGTGCGACGGCATGGGCGGCCACGCCGCCGGTGAGGTTGCCAGCGCGATCGCCGTCGAGACCATCGCCAAGACCGGCCCCAAGTCGGCCGATGCCGCACAGCTCGCCGCCTCCATCGAGGCGGCCAACGCCGCCATCATCGAGGCGGCCGTGAACGGCGTGGGCAGGCCCGGCATGGGCTGCACCGCCACCGCCGCCTACATCGAGGGCACCACCCTCGCCATCGCGCACGTGGGCGACTCGCGCGCCTACCTGCTACACGAGGGCACCCTCATCCGTGTCACGCGCGATCACTCCTACGTCGAGGAGCTTGTCGATGCCGGCGAGATCACCGCCGACGAGGCGCGCACGCATCCCAACCGATCCGTCATCACGCGAGCCCTGGGCTCCGATCCGGCGATGTACGCCGACCATTTCACCTTGAACGTCGAGGAGGGCGACCGCCTCATCCTGTGCTCCGACGGCATGTCGGGCATGGTCCCGGACGGCGAGATCGAGCGCATCGCCCAGCAGAGCTCCACCGCGCAGATCTGCACGGACAACCTGGTCGACGCCGCGCTCGCCGCAGGCGGCGGGGACAACGTCACCGTCGTGGTGGTCGACATCACCGACGACGGCCGCGTTCGGGAGGTCGCCCGCAAACACAAGCGCACGCTGTTCTTCGCCATCGTTGGTCTGCTCATCGCGCTCATCGTGGCCAGCGTGGCCTCGTTCATCTCCATCCGCAAGTCCGTCTACCTGGGCGTGAAGGACGATGCGGTCGCCATCTACACCGGCATTCCCGACTCGCTCCTCGGGCTCAAGCTCAACTGGCTCGAGGATGAGACCTCCATCCAGCTCAAGTACCTCCCCGAGGACACTCAAAACCGCCTGCGCGAGGGCATCCCGCAGAAGAACCTCAAGGACGCGCAGGACGCGGTGGAGAACTACCGAGCGCAGATCGACGAGACGCAGACCAAACTCATCGAGGACGCGCGCGCCATCCAACAGGATCTCACCGGGTCCACGGAGGCGCCGGGCACAAGCCCCGCAGACGCCCTGGCAGGCGGAACGTCCCCGAGCGAATCGCCCGCCGATGCCATTTCACCTTCAACCACGACCGAGGGAGGTGCCGCGTAAATGAGTCGCCGCACGACCGAACTGCTCCTACTCATAGCCGCCGCGTTCCCCGTCACACTGCTCTACGCCATGTACGTGGTCACCACGGGCGCCGCGCTCTCCTTCCAGACGCTGGCCGTCCCGCTGGGGCTGTTCGCCGCATTCGCCGCGGCCCATATCGGCGTGCGCATCTTCGCGCCCGGCGCCGACCCGGCGATCCTGCCCGTCGTGTTCACGCTCTCGGGCATTGGTATCACCTTCGTCACGCGTCTGCAGCCCGACGCCTCGCTGGGCCAGGTGATTTTCCTGTTCCTGGGCGTGGCCCTCATGGTGGGCACGCTCGCCGTGGTGAAGAACCTCGAGGTCATCAAACGCTACAAATACGTCCTGGGCATCGCCGGCATCATCTTGCTCGTGCTGCCCATGTTCATCGGCACCGAGATCTATGGCTCCAAGCTGTGGATCAAGATCGGCGGCTTCCAGTTCCAGCCCGGTGAGTTCGCCAAGGTCCTCATCGTCTTGTTCCTCGCCGGCTACCTGGCCGAGAACCGCGAGCTGCTGTCCATATCCAACCGCACCGTGCTCGGCATCAAGTTCCCGCGCCTGCGCCTGCTCTACCCGCTGTTCATCGTGTGGGGCGTCTGCCTGCTCGTCGTCGCGTTCGAACGCGACCTGGGCAGCGCGCTTTTGTTCTACACCATCTTCTTGATCATGCTCTACGTGGCCACGGGCCGCGTGTCCTACGTGATCATCGGCCTTGCGCTGCTCGCCGTCGGTGCATTCGGCATGTACCAGATCATGAGCCACGTGCAGGTCCGCGTGGCCATCTGGCTCGACCCGTTCTCCGACGCGCAGAACCTCGGCTACCAGATCGTCCAGTCACTGTTCTCCCTGGCAGACGGCGGCCTCGCGGGCGTCGGCATCGGCAAGGGCATGGCCGACATCATCCCCGTCGTGGCCTCCGACATGATCTTTGCCGCGATCGGCGAGGAGATGGGCCTGCTCGGCGGCTCCGCCGTGCTGCTGCTGTTCATGCTGTTCGCGGTCCGCGGCCTCACCACCGCCGCGCGTGCCAAGTCCGACCTGGCGGCCTTCTCCGCCGCCGGCCTCACCGCGGCCATCTCCTTCCAGGCCTTCACCATCGTGGGCGGCGTCACCAAGCTCATCCCGCTCACCGGCGTGACCCTGCCCTTCATGAGCCAGGGCGGTTCCTCCCTGCTCGCGAGCTTCGTGATCGTCGCCCTGCTGCTGCGCGCCGGTGACGAGGCAACCGGCCGCTCGACCGAAATCGCCAACACGAGCACCGACTTGGCCACCGCCGGCTACCGCACCACCGTGCGCGGCTCCCACATGCGCCGCCCCGCCCTCGACACGCCCGAGAGCGGCCTGCTCGGCCGCGTGGCGCTCGCCAACCGCCTGACCCGCACCGTGTTCCTGTTCACTGCGCTGTTCGCCGTGCTCATCGGAAACATCACCTATATCCAGGTGATCAAGGCGTCCGAGTATCAGGACATGCCGAGCAACAACCACACCATCAACAAGGCGCGCTTCATCAAGCGCGGCTCGATCATCACCGCGGATGGCCTTACGCTCGCCGAGTCCGTCCAGCAGGCCGATGGTACGTACGCCCGCTCCTACCCCAACGGCAATCTCGCCGCACACGTGGTGGGCTACTACTCCCAGCAATACGGCACCATGGGCATCGAGAACACGCAAAACGACACGCTCACGGGGTCCAAGGATTACTCGAGCTGGCAAAACGCCCTCAACTCGCTCGCCGGCATCAGCGAGCCGGGCAACTCGGTCCAACTCACCATCGACTCGCGCATCCAGCGTGCAGCCGAGCAGGCCCTCGCCGGCCGCGTGGGCGCCATCGTCGCCCTCGACCCGCGCAGCGGCGCCGTGCTCGCCTGGGCCAGCGCCCCCACGTTCGACAACACGAACATCCAAGCGGCGATCGAGGCCGCCAACGCCAGCGGCGGTGCGGACACCTCCATGTACGACCGCGCAACCCTCGCGCTCTACACGCCGGGCTCCACCTTCAAGGTGCTCACGCTCGCCTCGGCGCTCGAGAATGGCCTGACCACGCTCGACACCACCTACGATAGCCCGGGACGCATGGAAATCGGCGGCGCGGACGTTGTGAGCATCGGCGAGCGCGGTCACGGCAAGATTTCGCTCGCCAAGGCCTTCGCGCTCTCGTCCAACACGGTCTTTGGCCAGGTGGCCGACGGCCTGGGCGCCGAGAAGCTCGTGGCCACGGCGCGCGCCTTTGGCTACGGACAGCAACTCGGCCTGGATTTCACCACCGCTGCATCCGTCATGCCCAATCCCGAGGAGATGACTGAGTGGGAGCTCGCCTGGGCGGGCGCCGGCCAGCCTGTCGGCCAGGGCCACACGCCCGGCCCGCAGGCTACCGTGATGCAAAACGCGCTCATGGCCGCCACGATCGCCAACAACGGCATCGCCATGAACCCCTACGTGGTCTCGCAGATCCTCGCCCCCGACGGCACGGTCCTCAAGACCACGCGCGGCCACTCCCTCGGCCAGGCCGTGGGCAACGGCACCGCCGAGCAGGTCAAGCAGGCCATGCTCGACGTCGTCCAAAACGGCACCGGCTCGGCCGCGGCGATCGCGGGCGTGAAGGTGGCCGGTAAGACCGGCACCGCCGAGACCAACAACGCCAACGCGAACTCCACGTTCGTTGGATTTGCCCCCTACGACACCCCCACCGTGGCAATCGCCGTCGTGATCGAACAGAACGCGAAGGGCGAGGAAAGCGCGGCGGCCGTAGGCGGACAGGTCCTGCGCGCGGCGCTCGCAACACAGGGGTTGTAGCAATTCACCGGTACGAGGTAACACTTCCGCCCACGGCGGATAGATTGATGAGGAGTTAAAGACATGCCAGACGGACAGCGTGTACTTGGAGGAAGGTACCTGCTCAAGGATAAGGTCGGAAACGGCGGCATGGCCAGCGTGTATCGCGCGCAGGACCAGGTGCTCGACCGCACCGTTGCCGTGAAGATCATGCTGCCCCAGTACGCCGGGGACGCCACCTTCGCAGCTCGCTTCAAGCAGGAGGCACAGGCCGCGGCCGGTCTGCAGAGCCCCTACATCGTGGGCGTGTACGACTGGGGCAAGGACGGCGACACCTACTACATCGTCATGGAGTACCTGCGCGGCACCGACCTCAAGAGCGGCGTGCGCAGCCACGGCGCCCTCGATCCCAAGAAGGTCGCCCAGATCGGCTCTCAGATCTGCGGCGCCCTCTCCGTCGCACACAAGCACGAGATCATTCACCGCGACATCAAGCCGCAAAACATCATGGTGCTGCCCGACGGCAACATCAAGGTGATGGACTTTGGCATCGCGCGCGCCAAGAACAGCCATCTCACCCAGGACAACAACGTCCTGGGCACCGCCCACTACGTCTCCCCCGAGCAGACCCGCGGCCAGGACCTGGGCGCCACGAGCGACATCTACTCCCTCGGCGTGGTCATGTACGAGTGCGCCACCGGCCGCGTGCCCTTCGATGGTGACGATGCCATCTCCGTGGCTCTCAAGCAGGTCAACGAACTGCCCATCCCGCCGAGCCAGGTGAACCCCGGCGTTGACCCGGCACTCGAGCGCATCATCCTCAAGTGCATGGAGAAGGACCCCGCCAACCGCTTCCAGACCGCCGACGAGCTGCGCCAGGTGCTCAACGCCTATGCCACCGGTCGCGCGGTCGACGTGGCAGAACCCACCCGCGTGATTGCCGCCCCCATGGGCGTCGGCGGTGCCGAGACCCGCGTGATGAGCGACGCCACCCAGGCCATGGTGCGCCCCGCAGGCGCTGCCGGTCCCGGCTCCACCACCGCCGGTCCGCGCGTCGCACCGCCCGCATCCTCGCGCGGCCAGAACGACTACGAGGAGCCCAAGAAGGGCAACGGCGCCAAAATCGCCGCCATCGTGATCGGCGCCATCGTGGTAATCGCCGCCGCTGTCTTCTTTGCCAGCAACCTGTTCGGCGGTTCCGGCGAGATGGTCATCGTTCCCAACGTCATCGACTACACGCAGGAAGAGGCCGAGGACGCGCTCAAGAACGCCGGCTTCAACGTCGAGTACGGCAAGGCTGTGAATGACGATGAGGTCGAAGAGGGCCGCGTCGTCGACCAGACGCCCGACGGTAACAAGGAGGCGCCCGAGGGCTCCACGGTCACGCTGACGCTCTCCAAGGGCCCCGTCCCCGTCAAGGAGACCGAGGTGCCCAACATCACCGGTAAGACCGCCGATGAGGCCGAGGCTCTGCTCACCGCCGCCAACCTCAAGGGCCAGGCGCACGAGGAGTCCAACGAGGCCGAGGCCGGCACCGTCTTCAAGCAGGGCAAAAACACCGGCGAGGTTGTTGAGGAGGGCACCGTCATCGAGTACTGGGTGTCCACCGGCCCCGACACCATTGACGTGCCCAACCTCACCGGCAAGACCAAGGAGCAGGCCATCGAGGCGCTCGGCGATAAGCTCAGCTACACCTTCAGCTCCGATTACAGCGCCACCGTTCCAGCCGGCTCTGTGATCAGCTACGAGCCCGGTGGCAGCGTCAAGCCCGGCACCACCATCAAGATCGTGCTGTCCCAGGGTCCCGAGCCGGTCGCCAAGGTCAACGCACCTAACTTTGTGAACGACTCCGCCTCCCACGCCAAGCCGCAGCTCGAGTCGCTCGGCTTCAAGGTCGTGGTGAACGGTCCGGCAGACGGCATCATCGTGAGCCAGTCCGCCTCCGGATCGCTGGACAAGGGCACCACGATCACCCTCACCACGCAAGCGCGAACCGACGCCAACACCGAAGACTAGCGGATAACGAGAAAAGGCCGCCACGCGAACGAGCGCGTGGCGGCCTTTTTAGTTGCAATGGTGCCCCCGATACGATTCGAACGTACGACACCCGCTTTAGGAGAGCGGTGCTCTATCCCCTGAGCTACGGAGGCATTACCATGGTTGCGCGATCGGAACATGCTCGACGAACAAGCCCATCGACGCATCCGAAAGCGCGTATGGGATATTCTAGCGGTTTTTGCGGAACAGTGACAGCACACCGCGTTTGATCACGTCAAAGAAGCTCAGAGAGCGCAAAAGTTTGTCTTCGGGCACATGCTCGCGCATAGCGCGCAACGTGGCCTTATTGTCCCTCGTGGAGAACGAGAGCCCGCTTTCGCTCCCCTTCCCGAAGATCGCGAAGCGCGAGATCTTTTTGCCGCCGAACAGCACCGACGCCGCCACGTGATCGATCTCGGACCAGGGGATCTGGATGAAGTCCTCGGGGTTTCTCTCGTTATAGAACTCGAAGGCGTTGTTGCCGAGCATCACCGAACCATAGGTCGACATCCCATGAAACGACGTGGCCTTCTCCGTGTAGTAGACCGAGCTGTTCTGCGATTGCGCCATCCCTGCATCCTCCTCAAGCGTTTCCCTGCATGTTCAGCCGGAAACGCGCGTGTGTCGAAATCCCGCCAGGCGTTCTTGAAGAACTATACGACCGCGGCGGGAACGCCCGCAAGTACGGAAAAGCCGCGCCGCTGCGAATGGCGAACCATGGCAGCGGCGCGGCTCGAGGCTCAAGCGCCTGAGTGCGCTTGATACCGAAGCGTCTTACATGATGCCGAGCAGGCGGGCAACGATACCCACGGCGAACAGGGCGATGATGATGACGATCGGGGAGACCTTCTTCTTGAGCAGCTTGCAGCACAGAAGCGTGAGGCCCACGGCGGCAAGGCCGGGGATCAGCTGGTCGAGATTGGCCTGGAGCGTGGTCACCTTGGCGACCTCGAGGCCGGTGGGACCGAGCGCTGCGTACTGGCTCAGGGCCTGATGGATGCCCTCAGCGCCCGCGGGCAGGCTCGCCCAATCGATGTAGGCGCCGGGGGACTGCTGAACCGTGGAGACGACCGGGGTGAAGGAGATGCTCACCCAGCGCTGCACGAGCGCGCCGATGATGAACATGCCCAGAATGGAGGCACCCTCGGTGATCTTGCCCATCAGACCGCCAGAGAGGTCCTTGGTGATGGAGGTACCAACCTTGTAGCCGAACTCCTGGGTGTACCAAAGGAACGCGATGCGGATGATGTTCCACGCGAAGAAGAACAGCAGCGGACCCATGATGGAGCCACCGAGGGCCAGGGAAGCGCCGAGCGCGCCGAGGATCGGGCGAAGGGTGAACCAGAAGACGGGGTCGCCGACACCGGCCAGCGGGCCCATCATACCGACCTTCACGCCCTGGATCGCAGCGTCCTCGACCTGAGCGCCGTTGGCGCGGTCCTCCTCAAGAGCGAGGGTGACGCCGATGACGGGAGCGGACACGTACGGATGCGTGTTGTAGAACTCCATGTGACGCTTGAGCGCCGCAATCTGGTCCTCCTTGTTGGAGTAGAGCTTCTTGATCGCGGGGATCATAGCGAAGCACCAGCCGCCGTTCTGCATGCGCTCGTAGTTCCACGAGCCCTGCAGGAACTGATGACGCATGCACACCGACATGCGGTCGGACTTGGAAAGCTGAACCTTGTTCTCTGCCATGATGTACGTCCTCCCTTCCTTACTCGTAATCGTTCAGGATGTCGCCGAGCGGATCGCCGGTACCGGCAGAGCCGCCGCTGTTCTTGGCCAGGTCCTTGAGGCCGAGGTACAGCAGAGCGAGGGACACGCCGATGACGCCGAGGGCGATGAGCGTGAGCTGCTGGATAGCGGCGAAGACGAAGCCGAGCGCGAAGAACGGCCAGACCTCCTTGGTCTCCATCATGTTGATGACCATGGCGTAACCGACGGCAGCGACCATGCCACCGCCGACGGCCATGCCGCCGGACAGCCATGCGGGCATCATGTTGAGCGCGTTAGTCACAATCTCGGGCGAGACGAAACACAGGGCCACAGCCGGGATAGCGATGCGGGCACCCTGCATGAGGATAGCCAGGATCTGCCACATCTCAATGCCCTTGAAGTCGCCCTTCTCGGCGGCGGCATCCATAGCGTGAACTATGGGGATGGCGAGCGTGCGGCAAATCATCGTCAGGAACAGGCCAGCCACGGACAGCGGCACGGCGAGAGCGATGGAGGTGGTGATGGCGGTCTGGGAGTCGGCCGTGCCACCGTCGAGCGCGAGCACCATGATGATGGCGGACGCAACGGAGGCCAGGGCCGCATCGGGCGCGACGGCGGCGCCGACGTTCGCCCAACCGAGGGCGATCATCTGCAGGGAGCCGCCGAGCATGACGCCCTCCTGCAGGTGGCCGGACACGAGACCGATGAGCGTGCAGGCCACGAGCGGCTGGTGGAACTGGAACTCGTCCAGAATACCCTCCATACCGGCCAGCAGCGCGATGATGGCGATCAAAACGATCGAAAGTGCTGACATATTCCCTCCTTTACTGGGCGGCCAGCTCGGACTTGGCCTTCTTGATCATCGCGTCGAAGGACTCGGCGGAATCGGCCGGGACCTTGCGGATATCGAAGGTGATGCCGCGGGCGGCGAGCTTCTCGAGCGTCTCGACATCGTCGTTATCCATGGCGATGGCGTTGGTCACGACGACCTTGCCCACGGAGTGGGCCATCGAGCCGAGGTTGACCTCCTTGATGTCCACGCCGCCCTCGACCGCGCGGAGCAGGTCCTGCGGGGTCTCGAACAGGAGCATGGCCTTGGTGGCGCCGAAACGCGGGTCCTTGGCGACCTCGATCATCTTCTGGACCGGGACGACGTGGGCCTTAACTCCGGGAGGCGCGGCCTCCATGATCATAGACTTGCGCAGGTCATCGTGAGAGACGGCGTCGGACACGACGATGATGCGATCGGGGCTGGTCATCTTGGTCCACGTGGTTGCCACCTGACCGTGGAGCAGACGGGTATCGACACGGGCGAGCACGAACTTGATGTGGCCGTCGCCGAGGACCGTGCCCTCGGGGATGGCACCCTGATGGGCGGCCGGCGCCGCGGCTGCCGCGGGCTTGGCCTCCACAGGCTCGAGAGACTCGGGCTTGACGCGAACGCCGGCGCGGGCCTCGGAAATGACGTGCTTGGCGATATCGTGGGCCGTCTTGGATGCGTCGAAGCGAGCGGTGTACACCTCGACAAGCATCGGCAGGTTCACACCAGTCAGGATCGCCCAACTGGGATGGGCGTCGAACAGACCGCTGATCTGGTTGAAGGGGGTGCCGCCCCACAGATCGACGAGGAACAAGACGTCCTCGGGATCGTCGAAGGAAGCGACCGCCTCTTCCACCTTCTGGCGGAAGTCGTCCGGACCCATGCTCGGCATGAGGGAAACCGTGGCGACGTTGGGCTGATCGCCGAAGACCATCGAACCGGTCATCTTCAGACCCTCTGCCAAGTCACCGTGGCTTGCCAAAACGATACTTACCATCACACAACCTCCTTTGTTGCTACACGTTTTGAACACAACATAGGTAATGGTATGCCGTTCGTCTGCGCTAAACAACCCTTCATCGAACTGCGGGAATAGTACATATTCGCAGCTAGATGGGTCTTTTATTTATTTTCGTTGTTAACAGAATCCTAATTTCCGCAGCTAGATATCCATGTTCATGCATATATTCGCAAACCGTCTCATTACGCAACGCATACAAAGACCCCCGGGGTACCACTCGGCGAACGGCATCCCGGGGGCCTTGAACGACACCTGTCACGTAGCCGCGTCTCAATTGAGGACAGGCACAAATTGAGACGTCTCTATAAGCGCGTCCGCGCGACCTGCGACGCGCCGAATGTCTCAATTTGTGCCTGTCCCCAATTGAGACATGGGCAGGGAGACCTAGGCGAACTGGCTCCGGTAGAGATCGGCGTAGGGACCGTTCTCCGCGAGTAGCTCCTCATGGGTGCCCTGCTCGATGATAGTGCCGGCACGCATGTGCAAGATCAGATCGGCGTCCACGATGGTGCTCAGGCGATGCGCGATCACAAAGCTGGTGCGCCCGTGCATGAGCGTCTCCATCGCCTGCACGATGTCGCGCTCCGTACGCGTGTCCACGCTCGACGTCGCCTCATCCAAAATGAGGATCGCAGGGTTGCACAGAATCACGCGCGCGATGGTGAGCAGCTGACGCTGGCCCTGGCTGATGGTCTCGGCATCGTTTTCGATATGCGTGTCGTAGCCCTGCGGCATCGTGCGAACGAAGTGGTCCACATGCGCCATCTCGGCCGCGCGAACGATTTCCTCGCGAGTGGCATCGGGACGGCCATAGGCGATGTTCTCGGCGATCGTCCCGTCGAACAGCCATGCATCCTGCAGCACCATGCCAAAGTTCGCTCGCAGGTCCGGGCGAGCCATCGCATGGGTGTCCACACCGTCGAGCTCGATCGAGCCCCCGCCGATTTCGTAAAAACGCATAAGCAGATTGATGAGCGTGGTCTTGCCGGCGCCGGTGGCACCCACAATGGCGACCTTCTGCCCGGGTTTCACATGGAACGTCACGTCGCGCATAAGCGGCTTTTCCGGATTGTATCCAAAGCGCACACGGCTAAAGTCCACGCGCCCTTCCACGGCGGCGGGAAGCTTCGCGGCGACCTCGGGCAGCGGGTCGGGCTCGACCTCCTCTTCGTCGAGAATGTCGAACACGCGCTCGACGCTGGCAAGCGCGTTCTGCAGCGTGTTGATGGTGAAGGACAGCTGAGTGAGCGGCTCGGATGCCTGGTGGATGTACTGGAAGAACGCCTGGAACACGCCGATGGTGATCTGGCCGCCCACGAGCATGCCGCCCGCCACTACGGCAATCAGCACCTGGGCCAGGCGGATGATGAAACGGATCAGCGGGCTGATGGCATTGGTGGCAAAGTCCGCGCGACGGCTGGCACGAGCGAGCTTGTCAGACAGCTCGTGCACCCTCTGCGAGCTCGACCCCTCGCGGTTGAAGCTCTTGATGATGAGACGCCCCGAGTAGGCCTCCTCCACCGTCGCGGTGAGCTCGCCCACATAACGCTGGCGCTCGGCGGCGAGCTTGAGCGTCCACTTGGACACGCCCTTGGTGATGAGGGTCGACACAAAGGCGAACACCAGGAAGATCGCCGTGAGCAGCACGCTGTAGCGCAGCATCATGTAGAGCGCGCCGATGATCGTGCCCACCGCGCTCATGAGCTTGAGCAGACCCGTCTGCAGCACTTCGGACATCTTGTCCAGGTCGTTCGTGGCACGACTCACCACCCCACCGGGTTTGTGACCGTCGTAGAACTTCAGCGGCAGGCGGCTGAGCTTCTCGGCGATGCTCCGGCGCAGCGAAAGGTTGAGCTTCTCGGCAAAGCCCGCCATAACGAAGCACTGCACGGAGTACAGCGCGCAGGCGCCCGTCCAAATACCGAAATAGGTAGCGAGCTCGCGACCGCCGGTCTCCCAACCCACCGTGAAGGCACGGCCCTCGGCAAAAGCGGCCTGGATATTGGTCCATAGCACGTCG
>ENA-UEPG01002098-UEPG01002098.1-human-gut-metagenome-genome-assembly--contig:-NODE-2098-length-13332-cov-6.185741_pt1 | contig 13332 bp, 10 predicted proteins | sample MGYA00242893_ERZ507902 | MGnify/ENA primary metagenome ERZ507902 (study PRJEB26167, sample SAMN06115491) | human gut metagenome | host: Homo sapiens | place: China:Gansu | collected 2015-04-23... | reverse complement strand
CACTTTTTTGCAAGTTTTTTCAGGTTTTTTCGCGCTGACTCAAATCCGCTTCATCCTCTTGGATTCTTCAGGTAAATTCTTTTGTCTTATATAATGTATTATATAAAGGGGCACAGTATAGACAATGGCCTTTATTACCCTGCGGAAAGCACTACTTCCTTTGTGCAGATTGTCAAGAGGTTTCGTCTCAAATTTTGTTCCGGAAATTTTCCTCTATTTTTGGCGAAAGCTACAAAACACAAAATGTAGTGGTTCTTCCATTGACATATCACTAAATAGTGATATGATAGTATTAACGACCAATGAGAGTTGCGGGTGCCTCTTGTATCAGGAGACACCCGTTCACACTGTATACGCGAAACAGGAGGAGCGCTATGAAGATCATCAAACGCAACGGTGCGGAAGTGCCTTTTGATATTACCAAGATCATCACCGCTGTCACCAAGGCCAGCGATTCGGTAGGCGGCAAGGCCCGTCTCTCCCGAGAGCAGATCACTGACATCGCCGCAGCTGTGACCGACCAGTGTCAGGCACTCAACCGCGCTGTCAGCGTGGAAGAGGTACAGGATATGGTGGAAAACCAGCTCATGGACATCAAGGCCCATGACATCGCCCGCCACTATATCACCTACCGCTATACCCAGAGCCTCAAGCGCCAGACCAACACCACCGACGAGCGCATCCTGAGCCTCATCGAGTGCCAGAACGAAGAAGTCAAGCAGGAGAACGCCAACAAGAACCCCACCGTCAACAGCGTCCAGCGCGACTATATGGCCGGTGAGATCTCCAAAGACCTGACTGCCCGCCTGCTGCTGGACCCGGAGATCGTTAAAGCGCATCAGGAAGGCCTTATCCACTTCCACGACTCCGACTATTTTGCCCAGCACATGCACAACTGTGACCTCGTCAATCTGGACGATATGCTCCAGAACGGCACCGTCATCTCCGGCACCTATATTGAGAAGCCCCACAGCTTCTCCACCGCCTGCAATATCGCCACCCAGATCATTGCACAGGTGGCTTCCAACCAGTATGGCGGTCAGAGCATCAGCCTGACCCATCTCGCCCCCTTCGTGGACGTCTCCCGCAAGAAGATCGCTGCCGAGGTCGAGGCCGAGATGGAGGGTCTGGATGTCTCTGACGAGCGCAAGCGTGAGATCGTGGAACGCCGCCTGCGCAGCGAGATCAACCGCGGCGTCCAGACCATCCAGTATCAGGTCGTCACCCTCATGACCACCAACGGTCAGGCCCCCTTCATCACCGTGTTCATGTATCTGGGCGAAGCCCGCAACGCGCAGGAGAAAGCTGACCTCGCCATCATCATCGAGGAGACCATCCGTCAGCGCTATCAGGGCGTGAAGAACGAGGCCGGTGTCTGGATCACCCCCGCCTTCCCCAAACTCATCTACGTGCTGGAAGAGGACAACATCCACCCCGGTGACCCCTACTACTACCTGACCGAGCTGGCTGCCAAGTGTACCGCCAAGCGGATGGTCCCCGACTATATCTCCGAGAAGAAGATGCTCGAGCTGAAGGTAGACAAGAATGGCGAGGGCCACTGCTACACCTGCATGGGCTGCCGCAGCTTCCTGACCCCCTATGTCGACCCCGAGACCGGCAAGCCCAAGTATTATGGCCGCTTCAATCAGGGCGTCGTGACCATCAATCTGGTGGACGTGGCCCTCAGCTCCGGCGGCAACTTTGATAAGTTCTGGAAGATATTCGACGAGCGTCTGGCCCTCTGCCACCGCGCTCTGCAGGCCCGCCACAAGCGCCTGCTGGGTACCCCCAGCGACGCCGCCCCCATCCTGTGGCAGTACGGCGCATTGGCCCGCCTCAAGAAGGGTGAGAAGATCGACAAGCTGCTCTTCGGCGGCTACTCCACCATCAGCCTCGGCTACGCCGGCCTGTATGAGTGCGTAAAGTATATGACCGGCAAGAGCCACACCGACGCCGGCGCAAAGCCCTTCGCCCTCAGCGTGATGCAGCACATGAACGACAAGTGCAACGAGTGGAAGAAGGCCGAAAACATGGACTACTCCCTCTATGGCACCCCGCTGGAATCCACCACCTACAAGTTCGCCAAGTGCCTGCAGAAGCGGTTCGGCATCGTCCCCGGCATCACCGACAAGAACTATATCACCAACAGCTACCACGTCCATGTCTCCGAGCACATCGACGCATTCACCAAGCTGAAGTTCGAGAGCGAGTTCCAGAAGCTGTCTCCGGGCGGTGCCATCAGCTATGTGGAAGTCCCCAATATGCAGGACAACCTCGAGGCGGTCATGAGCGTGCTGCAGTTCATCTACGACAACATCATGTACGCCGAGTTGAACACCAAGTCCGACTACTGCCAGTGCTGCGGCTACGACGGCGAGATCAAGATCGTCGAGGACGACGGCAAGCTGGTGTGGGAATGCCCCAAGTGCGGCAACCGTGACCAGAACAAGCTGAATGTCGCCCGCCGCACCTGCGGCTATATCGGCACCCAGTTCTGGAACCAGGGCCGGACGCAGGAGATCAAGGATCGGGTGTTACACCTGTGACCCTCTCAGGCGCTTCGCGCCAGCTCCCCCAGAGGGGGAGCCATTGGCAAGCTACCCAAGCACAAAAAAATTGCAAGGCAAAGCAGCGTGCTCTGCTTTCAGGTCTGATTTATGAATTACGCGACTATTAAATATTACGACATCGCCAACGGGCCGGGCGTCCGCACCAGCGTCTTCGTTTCCGGCTGCCGCCACCACTGCCCCGGCTGCTTCAATGAGGTGGCATGGGATTTCGGCTATGGCCAGCCCTTCGACAAGCCCGTCCGCAACGAGGTGTTCGCCTCCTGCAAGCCGGACTATATCACGGGCCTCTCCCTGCTGGGCGGCGAGCCGATGGAGCCGGAGAACCAGCGGGAGCTGGTGACCTTCGTGCAAAATTTCAAAGCCCTTTACCCGAAGAAAACGGTCTGGTGCTACTCCGGCTACACCTGGGAGCAGCTGACCGGCAAAGTCCCCTGCCACGCGCGGTGCGAAGTCACCGACGAGCTGCTGCGTCTGCTGGATGTGCTGGTGGATGGCCGCTTCGTGGAGGCTGAGCACGACATCTCCCTCCGCTTCCGGGGCAGCCGGAACCAGCGTCTGCTGGATGTTCCCAAGTCCCTCGCCGCCGGGCAGCCGGTGTGGTGGCAGGACGAAAAAGTGTTCTCCACCCATACGATGGAATGATAAACAAAAGCGCAGATCTTCCACAACGAGCCTCTCCGCTCGCGGAAGATCTGCGCCTTTTCTTATTCTCTGCTTCCCACCACATCCTCAATGGCCCGCAGGAAGGCCATGCCATAGCGGGCGGCTTTCTTTTCGCCGACGCCGGTGATGTTCAAAAACTCATCCATGCTCAGGGGCTTGCTCTGGACCATCTCGCGGAGGGTCGCGTCGCTGAACACCATGTAGGCCGGAACATTCTGCTTCGCCGCAAGACGCTTGCGGAGGGCGTAGAGCGCGGCCAGCAGCTTCTCGTCGGCCTCGCTGAGGTCGCCGCCGGCAGCAGCACGGCGGGCCGACAGCCGCCGGGAGTTGGCCGCGGCCCTCTGCTTTGCGGCGGCAGCGCGCTGTTCCACCTCCTGCGCGTTCTGCTCGGCAAAGAGGCAGCAGGAACAGTTGCCGCATTTTTCAGGTGCAGCCTCGCCGAAATAGTTCAGCATGAACCGCCGCAGGCACTTCTGAGTGGTGGAGTAGAAGGTCATATACTTGAGCCGCTCTTCCGCCTTGCGGGCGGCCTCGGCTTTGACGTCGGCGGGCAGGCCGTTGTCCGCCTCCATCTCTTTGTCGATGAAGAAGCGGATGGTGCGCACATCCGTACCGGAATAGAGCAGGATGCAGCGGGACGGCAGACCGTCGCGGCCCGCGCGGCCCGCCTCCTGATAATAGCTTTCCAGATCCTTGGGCATATTGTAATGGATGACGAACCGGACGTTGGGCTTGTCGATGCCCATGCCGAAGGCGTTGGTCGCCACCATGATTTGAACGCGGTCGTAGAGGAAGTCGTCCTGATTCTTCCGCCGGGTGTCCGCGTCCAGCTTGGCGTGGTAGGCCGCAGCCCGGATGCCCCGGCTCTGGAGCAGGCGGGCCGTCTCGTCCACCTGCTTCGTAGTGCTGCAATAGACGATGCCCGCGTTGTCTCCCTCCCGGAGCACAAGGTCCAACAGCTCCTTGGGCTTCTGGCTGGGCAGGGCGCGGCGCGTCTCGAAGTAGAGGTTGGGCCGGTCGAAGCCGGTCGTCACCTCATAGGGCTGATGGAGCTCGAGGTGGCTGCGGATGTCGTCCCGCACCCGGGCCGTCGCCGTGGCCGTGAACGCGCCCACCACCGGGCGATTCGGCAGGCTGTCCACGAACTCCTTGATTCGGAGATAGCTGGGTCGGAAGTCCTGCCCCCACTGGCTGATGCAGTGGGCCTCGTCCACCGTCACCATGCTGATGAGCTTTTCCTGCGCGAAGCGCTGGAAGCCCGGCATTTCCAGCCGCTCCGGGGCCACATAGATGATCTTATACCAGCCCTCCCGGGCGCGGCGGAGCATGAGGGCCTTCTGGTTGTCGGTGAGGCTGTTGTTAAGGAAGGCCGCCGCCACCCCCGCCTGCACCAGCGCCCCCACCTGGTCCTTCATCAGGCTGACCAGCGGCGACACCACGATGGTGATGCCGGGCAGAAGCAGGGCCGGCACCTGATAGCAGATGGATTTGCCCGCGCCGGTGGGCATCACGGCCAGCACATCCTGCCCGTCCAGCAGCCGCCGGACGATGTCCTCCTGCCCCGGGCGGAAACTGTCGTAGCCAAAAACTTTTTTCAAGATAGAATGCGGGTCTGCCATGGGTGCCTCCTGCGTTTTTCAAATCTGTATCCGTATTATTATAGCACAGCCCGGCCCGAAATGGTATCAGATCGCTCTTCTGTCGTCGTTTTTTGGCAGGTATTTGCTGGTGTTCCTAGCTTTTTGTGCGCGAAAATGCTATAATAAGAACACATATCTCCATCTCCGGCCCATTTTGTTCTGAACATGGCCGGGCAAGCACGATAAGGAGCTTTATCTTATGCAACAGAAACTCATCACCTTTGCCGTCCCGTGCTACAACTCGGCGGCATATATGCGCCACTGCATCGAAACGCTGCTCTCCGCCGGGGAGCAGGCCGAGATCATCCTCGTGGACGACGGTTCCGTGAAGGACGAGACCCCGGCCATCTGCGACGAGTACGCCGCCAAGTACCCCACCATCGTCAAGGCCATCCATCAGGAGAACGGCGGCCACGGTGAGGGCGTCAACCAGGGCATCCGCAACGCCACCGGCCTCTACTACAAGGTCGTGGACAGCGACGACTGGCTGGACACCGACGCCCTCCAGAAGGTGCTGGCCCGCCTGCACACCCTCGTGACCCGCGGCACCGCCCCCGACCTCATGATCTGCAACTATGTCTACGAGCACACCGAGGACGGCACCCGCCACACTGTGCGGTACACCAACATCTTCCCGCAGGAGCGTCTGTTCACCTGGATGCACGTCGGCCACTTCCGCCCCGACCAGAACCTGCTGATGCACTCGGTCATGTACCGCACTGAGGTGCTGCGCAAGTGCGGCATGGTGCTGCCCAAGCATACCTTCTACGTGGACAACATCTTCGTCTACCAGCCTCTGCCTTTCGTCAAGACCATGTATTATATGGACCTCGACCTCTACCGCTACTTCATCGGCCGCGCCGACCAGAGCGTCAACGAGAGCATCATGGTCAAGCGCGTGGACCAGCAGCTCCGGGTCACCAGGCACATGATCGACTGTCAGGACCTCGACGCCCTCAAGGGCGAGAAGAAACTGCGGGCCTATATGCTCCACTACCTCTCCATGATGATGGCCGTCAGCGACATCTTCCTGCTGCTGGACGGCAGCGCCGAGGCGAAAGAAAAGCAGAAGGGCCTGTGGCAGTATCTGCGCGAGCACACCAGCGCCGCAGTCTACCGCTCCATCCGCTTCGGCTTTGGCGGCGTGACCAACCTGCCCTTCCCCAAGGGCGACGCCATCGTGGTGGGCGGCTACCGCATCGCACGGAAGATCTTCAAATTCAACTAAATTCACGATTGTTGCATACAACAGGGTCGCTGCGCAGGCAGCGGCCCTGTTTTTTTGCCTTTTTCGGCCATTTGTTAAGGAATCTTCAATTTTGCCGCCTGAAAAGATGTTGCTTTTTAGAAAGTGGAATAGTATAATTTATTACTGTGCTGTGTTTTTTGGGCTTTTGGCAAGCAGCAAGAAAACGCGCCCGACTGAGAAAAAGGAGGAAAGGGCGGCTGCGCGTCGATATCGTGCTGCTGCCCGCAATATCGCATGGAACAGCTTCTCATCTGCCTTTCCGCGGCGCTCATCGCAGGTCTTTTGATGTCGCGCCTCGCAAAGGCGATCCATTTGCCGGCGGTCACATCGTATCTGCTGGCGGGCCTGCTGCTGGGGCCTTTCTTTCTGGGGCGTCTGGGCCTGAGTAATTTTGGCATCGGCTTCGGCACCCTCGAGCAGGTGGACAGCCTGTCCATCATCACCCAGGTGGCGCTGGGCTTCATCGCCTTCGTCATCGGCAACGAGTTCCGTCTCTCGGCTCTTGAGAACATGGGCAAACAGGCCATCACGGTCGGCATTTTACAGGCCGTCATGACCACCGCCCTCGTGGATGCGGCGCTGGTCATCCTGCACTTCATCCGGCCCGACATCATCTCCATGGCCTCGGCCATCACGCTGGGTGCTATCGCAGCAGCCACGGCCCCTGCCGCCACCCTGATGGTCGTCAAGCAGTACAAGGCCGACGGCCCCCTCACCCGCCTGCTGCTGATGGTGGTCGCCATCGACGACGCCGTGGGCCTCGTGCTCTTCTCCGCCTCCTTCGGCATTGCCAACGCCCTCGAGCAGGGCCGCATCGACGCCATCAGTATTCTGGTGGAGCCGGTGGTGGAGATCGTCTTCTCGCTGGGTCTGGGCGCTGCGGCGGGCTTCGCGCTCAACCAGCTGGAAATTTATTTTCACTCCCGCTCCAAGCGCATGAGCCTTTCCGTGGCCTTCGTGCTGCTGACGGTGGGCCTGTCCATGGTCACCTTTGACATCGGGCCGCTGCACTGCGGCTTCTCGCTGCTGCTGGTCTGCATGATGACCGGTACGGTGTTCTGCAACATCTGCCCCACTTCCGATGAGCTGATGGACCGCCTCGACCGCTGGGTGTCGCCGGTGAACATCCTCTTCTTCGTGCTCAGCGGTGCAGAGCTGGATCTGAACATCCTCTCCGACCCGCTGGTGCTCCTCATCGGCGTGGTGTACATCGCCTTCCGCTCTCTGGGCAAAATTTCCGGCGCCTTCGTCAGCGGCCGGGCCACCCACTGCAGCCGCAACATCCAGAAGTACCTCGGCATCACCCTGCTGCCGCAGGCTGGCGTGGCGCTGGGCATGGCAGCCGAGGCCGCTGAGCTTTCCGACGGCCACATGGTGCGCAACGTCGTGCTCTTCTCGGTGCTGGTGTATGAGCTGGTAGGCCCCACCCTCACCAAGCTGGCGCTGACCGCCGCCGGCGAGATCATTCCCGAGGGCCGCACCAATGCCCGTATGGCCAACAAGCCCGAGTTCCCGGTCTCCCTCGACTAAGTCTTCCTATGACAAACGGCACTCCGAACTGCTTCGGAGTGCCGTTTACTGTATCTTTTGGTCGAATTATATGTTATAATCGTCTCACGGTCCTTACCGACCCAATTTCATTGGGAAGGGAGGTGTGTCCTATGCACGAGATGTTGTCTTTCATGGTATCTGTCGCAGCTGGTGTGACTTCGAATCTCATCAGCAAGTGGCTTGACAGAATGCTGAACAAGGACTGTAAGCACTAAAAAGAAGACCCCTTCTTTGGAGCTGCAACTCCAGGAAGGGGTTTTCTTCTTTTGGTGTGAATTCTATGCACGAATTCATTGTCTTTCTGTCTTTATTATATGCGATCGTACAGAAAAGTCAAGCATTCACTTCAAGATAACTTCGCCATTCTCGGCATCCACCGCCAGGCTGCCGCCCGCTTTCAGGGTGCCGTCGATGATGCGCTCGGCAGCGGGGTCCTCCACAGCCTTGCGGATGACGCGGCGCAGGTCGCGGGCGCCGAATTTGCCGCCCTGACTCTTGGCCACGAGGGCAGAGAGAGCCGCCGGGGTGTAGCTGTAGGCGATGCCCTTGGCTTCCATACTGGGCTTGTACTCATCCAGCATGAGAGCCGCGATGCCTTCCAGCGTCTGCTGGCTCAGCGGCTTGAAGGCGATGACCTCATCCACACGGCCAAGGAACTCAGGCCGCAGGAACTGGCTCAGAGCCTTGCGGGTCTTTTCCTCACTCAGCTGCTCCTCGCTCTTGTTGAAGCCGAGGCCGGAGGTCGTCTTGTCGCCGCTGCCGGCGTTGGAGGTCATGCAGATGACCGTATTGGAGAAGTCCACCGTCCGGCCCTGTGCATCGTTAATCTTGCCCTCGTCGAGGATCTGGAGCAGGATGTTCATAACGTCGGGGTGGGCCTTTTCGATCTCATCGAACAGCACCACGCTGTAGGGGCGGCGGCGCACCTTTTCGGTGAGCTGGCCGGCCTCCTCGTAGCCCACATAGCCCGGAGGCGAACCGATCATGCGGGACACCGCATATTTCTCCATATACTCGCTCATGTCGAGACGGATGAGCGGGTCGGGGCCGTCGAAGAGCTGGTTTGCCAGCTGCTTGACCAGCTCCGTCTTGCCGACGCCGGTGGGGCCGACGAAGATGAAGCTTGCGGGACGGCGGCGGCCCGACAGGTCGGCGCGGCTCCGCTTGACGGCCTGTGCCACCAGATGGACAGCCTCGTCCTGACCAATGATCTTCTTTTTCAGCTCGGCTTCCAGCCCGGCCAGTTTGACGAACTCCGTCTCCTGGATCTTTACCGCCGGGATGCCCGTCCACAGCTCAATGACCTTGGCCACATCGTCCATGGTCACTTTTATCTCGCTGGCAGCAGCCTGCTTTGCGGGCAGCTCTGCCTCGAGCTTGGCGATGCGGGTCTTCCGCTGGGCCACCTGCTCGTAGTCGATGGCCTCATTGACGTCGGAGGACTCCATGTCTGCCTCTTCCTGCCTGAGGCCGTCCAGCTCCTTCTGCATCTCGAGATACTCCGAGATGACCGGGTGGGCGAGATTGCAGCAGGCGCAGGCTTCGTCCAGCAGGTCGATAGCCTTATCGGGCAGGTAGCGGTCCGTGATATACCGCTCACTGAGGGTGACGATGGCACTCAGCACATCGGCATCCACCTGCACATGGTGGTGCTCCTCGTAATACTTCTTGATGCCGTTCATGACGGCCAGCGTATCGGCCACGCTGGGCTCTTCCACGCGGACAGGCTGGAAGCGGCGCTCAAGGGCCTGGTCCTTCTCGATATACTTGCGGTACTCGTTGAAGGTGGTGGCTCCGATGACCTGTATCTCACCGCGGGAGAGGGCGGGCTTGAGGATGTTGCCCGCGTTCATGGCGCCCTCGCTCTCACCGGCGGAGGTGATGGTGTGGATCTCGTCAATGAACAGGATGATGTTGCCGGCGGCCTTGACCTCGCTCAGCAGGCCCTTGACCCGCTGCTCGAACTGGCCGCGGAACTGGGTGCCGGCCACGAGGCTGGTCAGATCCAGCAGGAAGATCTCCTTATCCTTCAGGCCCACAGGGACATTGCCCCTGGCGATGCGTTCCGCGATGCCCTCGGCGATGGCCGTCTTGCCGACGCCTGCCTCACCGATGAGGCAGGGGTTGTTCTTCTGGCGGCGGCTCAAGATCTGGATGGTGCGGTAGATCTCGCGGTCGCGGCCCACGATGTCGTCGAGCTTACCCTCCCGGGCTTTGCGGGTCAGATTCTCACAGTAGGTGTCGAGGAATTTGCGGCGGGGCGGCTTCTTGCCGTTCTTCTGGGCCTTTTTGCTGTTTCCGGCATCGCCCTCCGCCTTGACGCCCAGCGGGAAGGTGGCGCTGGAGCCGGGGACAAGGTCGTCGTCCCCTTCGTTCTCCTCGCCGTCCATGAGCTGGCCCATATTCATCATGAGGGAGAGGGGGTTCGCGTCCCCCATCTCATCCATCATGCTCTCCATCCGGTTTTCCATGTTATCCATGTCCTCGTCGGACATACCGAACTGCTTCATCAGGTCTTCCACCGGCTTGATGTGCAGCTCACGCGCACAGTGCAGGCAAAAGCCCTCATTTTTCATCTGGCCGTTCTCCATCCGCTGGACGAAGATGATGGCCGGACGTTTCTGACAGCGATTGCAGACCATATAGGTTCCTCCTAAAGCTCCCCTTTACAGGAAGGGGTTGAACAGATTGAATGCTTTATAGTAAAGGCTGCCGCTCATGACCGTATCGTTCAGGACGGTCAGATTGCCGCCGGTGATGACGATGACGGCCCACACCACGCAGAGCACCAGATAGATGTCCATGGTGCTGGCGACACAGCCGGTGACCCAGCCCAGCCAGCGGTTGACGGTGCCGATGACCGGCAGCCGGTTGACGAGGCCCAGCACGGTGACCAGCATACTCACCAGCATCCGCAGCAGGGCAAAGGCCACGAAAAAGAGCACGACCGAAATGACCGGCGTGAGCAGCGGAGCCAGCACCTTCTGGACGATGGCGTCCGCCAGCACCACGGCGTTGTCGCTGAGCACAGCCGAGATGGAGCGCTCGCAGGTCTCCACGATGGAGGCGCGGAAGCTCTCGGGCAGAAAGCCCGCGTACTTGTCCGCGATGCCGGTCAGGTCCACGACCCCTCCGGCCGAGATGCTCTCGGCGATCTGGGTACGGAAGCTCCCGGCCAGAAAGCGCTGGAACACCTCGGCAGCGGCCCAGCCCGAAAAGACCCGGGCGCCCACGAGGCTGAAGACATTCCCGCCCAGCTGGACACTGGATGCGAGAAAGCCCTTGCGGGCATAGCGCACAGCCAGAAGCAGCCAGACCACGGTACATACTATATCAAAAAGAAATGACGGATTCTTGAACATATCTTGTTTTCCTTATTATGTATTGCTTTGAGCGTTGTTTTCCGCCGCAGGCGGGGTCAATCCCTGCACCGTATTGCCGCAGAAGACCAGCAGCTGCCTGCGGTCGGCCAGCAGACCCTGCGGGCGGGCCGAAAGGCTCTGGGTCCACTGGGAGGTGCCGTCGGTGGAAAGGCACTCCACCCCTGTATCGGTGAGCAGATAAAAGGTGTCTCCTGCCCGGACGATGCGGTTGGACGCCTGCACCTGCGTGGTGTTCTCGACGCCGAGGTCACGGCCCAGCATCACGGCCTGACAGAGCTGGCCGGAGGCCAGCAGAAGGGCAGTATTGCCCGAAGCGTCCACCGAGATGTCCCGGAGGGTCTGCCCGGTAAAGTCATAGGCTGCCCTCTCGCCGCCCGATGCGTTGTAGAGGACAGCGCGGCTGTCGCAGACGGCCAGGATGCTCTGGGAACCGATCCAGCTCAGCCACTGAGCCGCGCCGCTTCCGCTGCCCACCAGCATGGGGTCGCCCTGCGCCAGGGTGACGACATAGAAATTCGTGACCATCTGTCCGCCGTTCACCGTCACCGCCGCCACTGCCAGCCGCCGCCCATCCGGCGAAAAGGCCAGCCGCAGCGGGGTGCCGTCGGCGATGGTGAGGCTCCAGCTCAGCAGCTGCTCCATTGAGGACGAGTAGACCCGAAGCCGGGCCGCGCTGCCGGGGTCCTCTGTGACGACGGCCAGCGTGCCGTTGTCGGCCATGGCACAGAGGGTGATGCTGTTCTCCATCGTCTTGGTGTAGAGATTCTGGGTCCGGCTCTCCACCCGCAGCTCATTGCCCGAGCGGTTGTAGAGCACAAAGCGGTTCTTGCCCACAGCCAGCGCAGGGCGGGCGTAGCCGCTCTGGATGGAGTTGAGGCGGGTGCCGGTGCGGGACCAGACCACACACCCTTCCTCGCCCAGCTCCACAAAGCTGCTGTTCATGGCGGCAAGCTGTTTCACCTCCATAACGCCGGTCTGCTGGGGCCAGCCCGTGCCGGGGAAGAGCAGGATGCGGGCGGTATCGGCCCAGTCCTTGGCCATGGCAACAGAGCTGCCCACGATGCCGGTGGTGAACAGCACCACCAGCGTCAGCGCCACGACGATGAGTGCCGTGCGGCGGATGCGCCGGTTGCGCACCCGCTCGCGGGCCTGCTCGAGGTATTCGACCCGTCCCGCCGAAAGCGGCTCGTCCGACACAGGCCGGGGGCCGCGCTGTCTTTTTCTCATACTCTCCTGTCCCTTCGTGCAATGACAGTGCTCCCAAAGGGGCGTTTTCCCTCCGGGAGCATCGGTCGTGTTTGCGTTATTCTATGGGCGTGTCGTAGTCCACGCTCTTGAGGAAAAGCCCTTTCGCCGCCAGCGTCGGCCCGGCGTTTTTGCGGTCGCGGCTGGCGAGGATGCCCGGCACGGCCTCAGGCGCAAGACGCCCCGCACCGGCCTCACAGAGGGTGCCTGCAAGGATGCGCACCATGTTGTAGAGGTAGCCGTCCGCCGTCACCGTGATGTCGATGTCGTCGCCCCGGCGCTGAACGTCACAGGCCGTGATGGTGCGCACGGTGTCGCCGTGAGCCGCAGCCGAGCTGCCCGAGGCGCAGAGGGCGAGGAAATCGTGCTTTCCCACAAAATACTGCGCCGCCTGCTGCATCCTGTCCGCGTCCAGCCGCCCCGGCACTTTGGTGTAATACCGCGCGGCAAAGGGCGAGTCGATGGGACTGTTGTGGATGCGGTAGAGATAGGTCTTGGTGTGGGCCGCATAGCGGGCGTGAAAATCGTCCGGCACCACCCGCGCTTCCAGCGCCCGGATGTCCGGGGGCAGATGCTGGTTCAGCGCCAGCGGCAGCTTTGCCGCCGGGATGCGGGTGTCGGCGTGGAAGTTGAGCATGAAGCCCAGCGCGTGGACGCCGGCGTCGGTGCGGCTGCAGCCCTTGATGTCGGGCCGACAGCCCAGCACCGCCTCCAGGGCGTCCTGAAACGCAGCAGCTACGCTCCGCCCGTTGGGCTGCACCTGAAACCCGCAGTAGTTCGTGCCGTCGTATGCTAAAGTAAGAAGATAGTTCATCAATGAAATTACAACTTTCCCGTCCGTATCATTCAAAATCGGAGAAACGAGAAAAAAGCGTTTAGCGAAGCGGCTAGCTTTTTTCTGTTTCGACCTCTTCTTTGGGGTCTGAAAGGGGCGAGCAGCCCCTTTCTCGTGCCTCCCTGTCCTTGCCGCGCTAAACACGCGGCATTTGCTTCGCAAACCGGACTGTCGGCTTGAAAGCCCCACTGGGGCT
>ENA-UEPG01002097-UEPG01002097.1-human-gut-metagenome-genome-assembly--contig:-NODE-2097-length-13333-cov-4.679164_pt1 | contig 13333 bp, 7 predicted proteins | sample MGYA00242893_ERZ507902 | MGnify/ENA primary metagenome ERZ507902 (study PRJEB26167, sample SAMN06115491) | human gut metagenome | host: Homo sapiens | place: China:Gansu | collected 2015-04-23 | study... | reverse complement strand
CCGGACGGGGAATGAAGTATTCCCTGTCGTTTCCGGTAGAGAGTCATGTGAGTGTCACCTCTCCCCGCACAGGAATAGTATGGAACATTATGATCATGCTTGAAGATCCAAAGGTCATTCATTATGCCTTTTATACCTTCTATACCAACGAATATGGTGAAAGAGGCATCTACCTCATCGACGAATACAGGTGTAGCCGGGTGACGCCCCACTATATGAAGAGGCTCAACAGCCGGTATCTGAAGCCCAAAGGTATCCGGTATAATGACGAACATGACATAATCAGATTCATCTACCTGTCTCTTCTGAAAGATACCGTCATGTGTGGGCATCGCAATACAAAATACCTGGCACACAACGAAGGACTAAGTGTAATAGACCACGCCGGAAACGGAACGGTTACTTACATCACTTTTGTAAACAAAGAAATGCTGCGGGAATATCAGGAACCTTTTGACAAGCGTCGGAAGCTGATGTACCTCATCAAAGAACACCCGAATGCTAAAGAACCACGCCGGCAGCTAAAATTATTAATGGAAGAATTAGGACTCGATTTTCCCACAGAATATTCCAGTATCAAACCCCGCCGGAAAGATCCCATGCAAGCCATGCAAACAGCCTGCGAAAAGGCGCAAATGAGACAGGTGAGAATGCCGGAAACGGGAACCACTATTGGATGCGGACGCCCGTCAAAACAGCAATGGATCAATGAATCGGATATAAAAAAGTTATTAAAGAAATGAGCAAATTAACTACTACCTGGTGGATTGTATTCTACAAAGACCAGCTACTACTTAAAAAGCAGAATAATAAGTTGACAATCCCTTGTAACGAACAACCTCCTCTACCTATCCCGGCAGATACCCATGTACACGAAATATGTATTCTGGAGGGACAGCCCTGCAAGGCCTTCGTAGTCAGCCATCCCATAGAAGAATCCGACGAATATTGTATGACCGGGCTACGTGCTTCTTATGATTTTATCCCGTTGAAACAATACCATACAGCAGGAAAAGCTTTCGAAATACTACATTGGGATCAGCATAGCCGTTTTTGTCCCGCGTGTGGTATGCCTACGGAACATAAGACCCCTATCATGAAAAAGTGCCCTTCGTGTGCTTACGAAATATATCCACCTATTTCTACAGCTATCATTGTACTAATACGCCGCGGGGAAGAAATCTTGCTGGTACATGCCCGCAATTTCCGCGGAACATTCTATGGTTTGGTAGCCGGTTTCCTCGAAGCAGGAGAAACTCTGGAACAATGCGTACAACGCGAAGTGATGGAAGAAACCGGATTACGAGTGAAGAATATCACTTATTTCGGCAACCAGCCCTGGCCCTATCCCAGCGGACTGATGGTAGGCTTCATTGCTGATTATGAAAGTGGGGAAATCAAGTTACAGAAAGACGAGCTCAGTGCCGGAGCATTCTATTCAAAAGAAAATATGCCGGAAATTCCACGAAAACTGAGCATAGCACGAAAAATGATAGACTGGTGGCTAAGCAATAATTAAAAGACGGAAATCATTCAAATAAAAACAGATTGCGGAGGACATGCATTCAACAAACGAACAACTACGAATGAAACGACTCTCATTCACATCAACCAATTAGCATGCAACCGCAATCTGTATATTTTCTCATCTCCCGGTCATTCGACCTTCATCAAGTAATTCTAAAATATATCCATCAGAAAAAAAGAGGATAGTAGCAATTTATCTCAACCGATGCTTTCACTATTGAAAACGCTCTTACGCCACTAATTGCCAAAATCCCCTTTTATCATCCTGATGGATATTACTAAGGTTTAGGTTAGGTTTATACGTTGCATATAAAACGGCATTTAACAGAGAATGATTTCAGAGTTGACTTAAAGAAAGCAAAAGAACCTTAAAACGGAAAGAATGTCCACGCTAACGGATAAAAAACAAAAAAGGTGCAACCCTTCGCAGGATTACACCTTTCCTTCTGCCTTACAGCAGTTTATCTTTCTCAGATGCCGAGTGATTTACGTACTGCCACCACTTTTTCTTCTGCTTCAGCATCAGCACTGGCGTAGCATTTCGGGCAACCCATTTCGCCCTTCACCTCGATATAGAACTTGATTTTCGGTTCTGTACCCGACGGACGAACAGAAATCTTTGTACCGTCTTCCGTGAAATACTGAAGAACATTTGAAGTCTCCGGCATATCCAGATCAACAGCATTTCCCTGAGCATCGATCATCTTCAATGCCTTATAATCCTTGATCAATTTGACAGGTGAACTTCCGATTTCCTTCGGTGGGTTAGCACGGAAGTTATCCATCATGGCTTTGATTTCATCCGCACCGCTCTTACCGGGTTTCACTACGTTTACAGTCGTTTCTTTAGAGAAACCATACTCTACATAGATATCCATCAGCACATCATACAGCGTCTTGCCCTGATCCTTAGCCCAGGCGCAGATCTCAGCCAACAATGAACAAGCAGAAACGGCATCTTTATCACGAACAAAGTCTTCTGCCAGGAAGCCGTAGCTTTCTTCACCGCCACCAATATATTGCTGCTTGCCTTCGCTCAAACGGATTTCACGTGCAATCCATTTGAAACCGGTGTAGCAATCACGCATTTCAATCTTATTCTTATCAGCGACAGCCTTAATCAGTTCAGTAGTTACAATGGTCTTCACAATAAAGTCATTCGGCTGCATCTTACCCATTGCAATACGATTCTTGATAATGTAATATAAGAAGATCAGACAAGTCTGATTACCATTGATAAGCACCCACTCACCTTTATCATCTTTGCAAGCCATACCTACACGGTCAGCATCCGGGTCACTGGCCATTACAATATCAGCATCGATCTTCTTCGCCAATGCGATAGCCATAGAAAGCGCCTCAGCATTTTCAGGGTTCGGAGATACCACTGTCGGGAAATTACCATCCTTCACCATCTGCTCGGGTACACAATTCACATTCTCAAATCCCCATTCCTTCAGAGAAGAAGGAATCAGCACACGACCTGCACCATGCAGAGGAGTATAAACAATGCTGAGATCTTTCTGACGCTTGATAACTTCCGGATCTATAGAAATAGAATGAACCATATCCAGATAAATCTTATCTACATCAGCACCAATGATCTGAATCAACTCTTTGTTACCTTCAAACTTGATATCATCAACAGTCACCTTATTTACTTCGTCAATGATAGCGGTATCGTGCGGAGCAAGTACTTGTGCACCATCATCCCAATAAGCCTTATAACCATTATATTCTCTCGGATTATGACTTGCTGTGATATTGATACCACTCTGGCAACCAAAGTGACGGATAGCAAAAGAAACTTCCGGTGTAGGACGCAAATCGTCGAAGAGATATACCTTGATACCGTTTGCAGAGAAGATATCTGCAGAAATCCGGGCAAACTTGTCGCTATTGTTACGGCAGTCATAACCTACCACTACAGAAATCTGTTCTTTATCCTTGAAGCATTTGTTCAGATAGTTGGAAAGGCCCTGTGTAGCTGCACCTACCGTGTAAATATTCATACGGTTAGTTCCTGCGCCCATTATACCGCGCAAGCCACCCGTTCCGAACTCCAAATCCTTATAAAAGCAATCTATCAATTCGGTTTTATCTTCGTTCTCCAACATGCGTTTCACTTCAGCCTGAGTTTCGGCATCGTATGCCGGGGTGAGCCATCTCTGGGCTTTCTCAGTTACCTGTTTGATAAGTTCCTGATTTTCCATATAATCATTGTTATTTTAGAGGTTAAAATATATCTGTTATTTACAAGACACAAATGTAGGCGAATAAGTTCAAATTTCCTACATTTTCATTAAAGATTTACACTGTATTATTCCGGCATCTTATAGCGATCACCGGTTTGTTTTACGTATTCCTCAAGGAATTCTTTCGGATATCCGGGACGTATCACACCAGCCGGCTGACCGATGGAATTACGTTCGAACTTACCGTCTTTCATACGTTTCACCACACCATCGTTGTATTTTACGATAAGGAATTCGCCGAGACGTTTCCAGGTATCGAGCGTACTCTGTGCAGTCATATTCGTGTAGTTAGTCAGAAACTCTTTTGCCCGGGCAGGATCTTTGGAATACAGCTTGGATGCAGCTGATTCGATTCCTTCCTGTGCATCATTGAAAGTGGTTTCCATCTCCGACTGGCTTGCACGTACATCTCCAATCATCAGATCGTAACGGGGATAAACCATATTCGCCACCCAGTTGAAGATCCAGAAAGAAGAATTCCAAGAGAAAGTAATATAGTCGGCGCCATCTACGCGAGAGTAGCATACAGGCACTTTATCGGTACAGCAATATACAGGTGTGAACACTGTCATATTAGCATCATCCGTACCGAACCAGAGCACACCACCGATAGCATCGGGCATGGTAGAACGCATCTGAGATACGAAAACAAAACCGGACTGCTGGGTAGAAATAGGACGTTCGTTGAAATATTCCTGACCATTCACTTTAAAAGAAAGCGGAGAAAGACGATAGGGAGTGTGATAAGGACCTGCACCGAAATCCTTGCTGATATCCAGCGGAGTACCTTCGTAATGGTCGCGCATGGCATTCTTCACATCTTGTACGGAGATTTTGCGGTTTGCCTTCAAATAGAGCGGCATGGGTTGATTAGTCTTACCTTCTATGTATGGCAGAAACTCCTCACCACGATCGGTAAACATATTGAAATAGCTCCATACGCGGGCTTCGCAATAGCGACGCGCACCGAAATCCAGAGGAGCATACGCATCAGCAAAGCTGAAATCCTTATTCACACCAGTGAAGTAGCCTTTTTCACGAGCGAAAGAAATCACATCGGAAGAATAGAGGCAGTTATTCTTATCATTCATATCGAACTGGTGGATACGGGACTGGTTGGCATGAGCCGAGATACAATCATCCGGAATGCGTACTGCCACCCATACGGCACCACGTACACCAGGACCTTTACCTATCATTTCCATAATCCATATTTCGTTAGGATCGGCAATCGTGAAAGATTCCCCACTGCTGTAATAACCATATTCCTGCACAAGATCAGTCATCACCTTGATAGCTTCGCGGGCCGTACGGGCACGTTGCAGTCCCAAATAAATCAGACTGCCATAATCGATGATACCGGTAGTATCTACCAATTCCGGACGACCACCGAAAGTGGTCTCGGCAATGGTAAGCTGGAATTCGTTAATGTTACCAATAACATTGTAAGTCTGACGAGCCTGCTCTATCTGGCCCAGATATTTACCGGTATCCCACTCGTGTACATCCATCAGAGTACCTTTCTTATGTACGCCGGCAGGATAATGGTATAACTCACCGAACAACCCGTAGGAATCGGCAGAATAGGAAACGATGGTAGAACCGTCAGTAGAGGCATTTTTACCTACAATAAGATTGGTACAAGCCAACGCATGCGCTACGGCTGCCACCATACATAAGACGGAAAGAGTCAGTCTTTTACTTTTCATACTTCAGTTATTTTAATTATCGATTAATATATTCCATTACCAGACAAACTCAAATCGCTCCGTCGTCTGATTACCGCAACCATCCGTTACGGTCATCTCCACAACATGCCGCCCCCCTTTCTTCACATGTTTCGGATCGAGTTCGCAAACCAGATTTCCACTGATGGAATTGGGCTTGCCAAACAAAGCATATTTTCCGTCTATGGTTCCCCGGTAGCTACTGATACCGGTTTCTCCATCTTTTGCCTTGAAAGTAATGCGTCCCGCGCTCCCCCATTGTTTTGGATTGAGCGGAGTGATTTGGGGCGGTACGGTATCAATGGCAACAGTATAAGTGCCCAGTTCACGGATCATCGTCTTCATGAATCCGTCTTCATACTTGCCACCTATACTATATTTCTTTCCACGATTACTCACACTTGCTACATAATATTTCGTCATATCTTCCAATGGACGGCGGCGCAATCCGATAGTTAATTCGCAACGTCCATGCAAAGGTATACGGGTATCGTTCAACTGATAGGTAAAAGCAATGTCTCCACTGTCAGCCCGCACGGCATAATTCAGATATGCGTCATCATAGAGCATTCCTCGGGGGATAACCAGATTCAAACCGGGCTCTTGCAGGATATTTACTTTATTCCAGTGAAAAATGTACTTCTCCCGGTGCTCCACAGGTTTTATTTCCGCACGCTTTCCATGTATCGTAAAACGTACTTTGGAAGTATTTCCCAGCGCATCTTTCAGTGTATAAACGAAGCGGTAGGGACGCTCTTCATTAATATCAACCAGTCCCCGGTTTCCATTGGGAGCATGCAGCATACGTAATGTATTTCCCGGCTCGATGAACGACTTCATATATTGACCGTATGTCCACGAATTAATCATCCGGTTTTCATATTCCGAGAAACGGTCTACCACACTACGAAACACTTCCACACTATCTACTTCCAGAATGACAGTATGTACTCCGTAACGATTGCTCACCCCGTCCATATAATCATAGGCACGGATAGCGGAACCTACCAATCCCCAAGCAGTAATAGGTTGTTTTGGGGTAAGCGGAAACGCCTGATGCTTCTGGTTTCCGTCTACTACTCCCCTGCCCGGTTGAGGAAAAAGCATAATGCCTTCGGCACGGGGAGCCGTATTATCTTTCACTTTCTTCTTAAAGAAGGGCAACGGGTCGATATAATCGTCCGTATCCGCCTCAAACATATCCAGATGCAGGTGTGGCCCGAAAGAATAACCAGTATTACCACTCAGAGCGATCACCTGCCCTGCCTTCACCGGATATTCACCCGGTTCGGGAGTAATCTCCACTTCCCATGATTCCTTTTCATATTGCAGGTCTTCCACACGGCGGGCCACATCACCCACAAAAGCACTGAGATGCCGGTTGATGGTTTTATATCCGTTATTATAAGCTACATCGAGCACATATCCCGAACCATGCGTGACGCGAATACGCGAAATATATCCTTCGGCCAGGGCATGTACCGGTTTGCCGATGGTTCCTCCTGTTTTGAAATCCAATCCGCCATGAAAGTGGTTGGCACGTATCTCACCGAAATTCCCGGAGAAGGTGATGGGGAAATCAAAAGGAGGGGTAAAAGTAGCATCGGAAGGCACATTCTCCGTTGTTTGCGGATAAGCCTGCGCTCCCCATGCCAGAAGTATAAGGGATAATATAGTATGTTTCATATAGGTCGATAAATAATTTGTCGGGCAAATGTACATTATTCCGGGTAGATTATAAAGAAATGCAAGCAAATATTACCCGATAAATATTTATCGTATATAAACAACCTGAAGACGGAAACGAAGGAGAAGAAGGAGGCGAAGCTTTGAACACTCTCCCTTGAGATAACCAAGAGTACGTATCCGAACGCTTACTACCATGCGCACCTGTAGACTTAGTACAACGCCACCGTCAGTATCAATCCCTGGCAGGAAAGTACGAACAGCGAAGGAGACGCAGGGATGGAAATTTGATTAGGAATATGCTTGCAGGATCCGCCAAAAGCCATATCTTTGCAGCACAAACTAATTAAAAACACCGTACAGAAGTTTATGAGCCATACTATTTTTATTTATGCAAGCATTGTCTTAGTAGTGCTTATCATTTTAGGCGTCGTATTTACGATTATTACTATGCGCCGTTTGCACAGTACACAAAAACAGTTGCAAAAACAGGATAAAGCAAGTACCAAGGAGAAAAAATACGACTGGTATGGGCACTAATCATTTCATATTCATACAAGAATTACCTCCTGAGCAAAATATTGAAACTCAAGGGGCATTCGATTATTCCAGATTAAAACCTGTATAAAAATACTGTTGTAAAACACCTATTCCCGAAGTACACCGAAACACGGAAATCGCTACATTGCGACATGTTTAACCCCCAATTAAAATTGCAAGGTTATGATTATCGGAGTACCTAAGGAAATCAAAAACAACGAGAACCGTGTAGGAATGACCCCTGCCGGAGTAGCCGAGTTGGTGAAAAGAGGTCATACAGTGTATGTACAGGCATCTGCCGGTGCAAACAGCGGTTTTCCTGATGAAGAGTACATTGCAGTGGGTGCGAAAATGCTGCCAACCATCGAAGCTACGTATGCCGCAGCTGAAATGATTGTGAAGGTGAAAGAACCTATCGCCCCCGAGTACAAACTGATTAAAAAGGGTCAAGTGGTATTTACCTATTTCCACTTCGCCGCCGATAAAATACTTACCGAAGCCATGATAGAAAGCGGTGGTATCTGCATCGCTTACGAAACCGTAGAGAAAGAAGACCACTCCCTCCCATTGCTCACCCCCATGAGTGAAGTGGCCGGACGCATGGCTACACAGGAAGGTGCCCGTTTCCTGGAAAAGCCGCAAGGCGGAAAAGGGAAATTACTGGGTGGCGTACCCGGTGTCCGTCCTGCACGTGTATTAATTCTGGGTGGTGGTGTAGTAGGAACCAATGCTGCACAGATGGCCGCCGGAATGGGTGCGGAAGTATTAATCACCGATATTAATCTGACGCGCTTGCGCTACCTCAGTGAAGTGTTACCCAAAAATGTAAAAACTCTATATTCTTCTATGCATAACATCAAAATGGAATTGCCCAACATAGACCTCGTGATTGGTTCCGTACTGATTCCGGGAGATAAAGCGCCACATCTGATTACCAAAGATATGCTGAAGATGATGAAACCGGGAACCGTTCTCGTAGATGTTGCCATAGATCAGGGCGGATGCTTTGAAACCTCTCATCCTACCACCCACAGCGAACCGACGTATGTAGTGGATGACATCGTGCACTATGCGGTAGCCAATATTCCGGGAGCAGTACCATTCACTTCAACTATGGCACTGACGAACTCCACACTACCTTATACCGTGGCATTGGCAGACAAAGGCTGGCAAAAAGCATGTAAAGACGATCCCGCTCTGGCACTGGGACTGAACGTAGTGGAAGGTAAAGTTACTTATAAAGCTGTAGCGGATGTATTCGGACTGGAATATGAACCGATAGAACTATAACAAGTAGCTATAAATACAAAGAAAAGGAGTTCCGTTTTTATGGAACTCCTTTTCTTTGTATAAATGATCAATTACAATTTATCCCTGAACAGAAAATCCGTCTTCCTCCTATACACCCATATCAATGCAAGTATCGTAATGCAAAGGTTAAAGATAAATGGAAACTCCTGCGAACGTACATGAAACAATGATTGGAAGAAATCTACAATAAACGGACAAAGCAGCACAGCCAAGTAGTTCATTGCCATCACAAAAGCCAGTGCCAGCGTGGTTTTCTGGGGAACAGCCGTATCCACCGTTTTATCATAGATCAACGGCTGAATAACACCATAGCCCAATCCTACCAGTATGCAGCCCGGTATGATCAGCCATTCTTTGGGAGAAATCCATATCAGTGCCAACCCCAGTGCAATACACAGCAGGCTGTAAAACTTCGTCTTTTCCTTCAGATACTTTATAACATGCCCCAGAAAGAAACCGGGTGCCATGATAGCAAGGAAGAAAAGGGAAATCATCATCCCCGAGTTCCCGCTGGAAAAGTGATGTTCTTCCATCAAGAACGGAAGGTTGAACGTCACGATCAATACGATATAAGTGGTAAGCCCGTAGAAAAGCATTAGTTGCAGCAGATGACGGACATGAATACCATACTTACCGGGGATAGCGGGAGCAGCCGTTTCTGCCGATGAAGAAATATCGGCAGGAGATTTATCCGATGACGTGACTTGTGCTTCACCATCCGCATTTTCGTCTTTCAGATGGATGGTGAGTATGATGGCTACCAAAGGTAATAAATAAACCAGGAAAGGCAGATGCCAGTTCACTTCTGCCAAATAGCCGGTAACAGCGGTTGCCACCACCAGCGTAACATTTGTAATGGCGGAACTGTATCCAAATTGCTTCACCCGGTAGGTTCCCGTGAAATAACGGGAAATCAATCCGGTAGAAAGCGGAATAATCAGTCCCGCACCAATTCCCAGCAGGGCGCTGACAGCTATTAATTGCCACATTTTTGTGGAAAACAGGTACAGCACCCCGCTCGCGGCGAACATCCAGAGCCCCGCGCGTAACAGACGGACAAAGTCGCGTTTCTCAGCCAACTTGCCCGCCAACAAAATAAAAGGTATAATCAATAACGACGGTAAAGAACTAAGCATCTGAATATCCAGTTCCGAAGCATCCGGAAAAGTAGTGGAAAGCTGTCCCAAAATAGGAGAAACAGCCAATCCCGGCAAAGAGGTCAATGCAGAAATAGACCAGATGCCGATCAATGTAATAAGAGGAATGGTTCCCCGGCCGGTATTGATTTTCATATACACATATATATTTATAGGGTTTGAAATAGTGCAAGAGAAACAATTATGGTTATAGAAAGTTCAAAAAAGGAGGAAAGGATAAATAATCATTTAACGGAGAGAGAATGTCAGTCGGGAGTATCTTAAACTCTCCTCCTCGGAGGAGGAGGGGAATTGAGATAGTCAGAATATCAATAACTACACTCCTAAATTATCATTTACCTTCCCTTTAATAAACGCCAAAAGATGTAAAACGTCGGAACTTTCCTCTGCAAACGCCGTTGTTCTGGGAAATTCGACGGGGAAAATCCTCGCCGCCTAAACCTAAACTAAAACATTAGTAAAATGGAAGATGTAAATTTCAGAAAAGGTGATGCCAAAACAGAGGTTTTTGGATCAAACAGAATGTTGCAACCCTCTCCGGTAGAGAAGATTCCTGACGGACCTACTACTCCCGAGATTGCTTATCAGATGGTAAAAGACGAAACTTTCGCTCAAACTCAACCCCGTCTGAACCTGGCCACTTTCGTTACCACTTATATGGACGATTACGCCACCAAGCTGATGAACGAGGCGATCAACATTAACTACATTGACGAAACGGAATATCCCCGTATCGCCGTGATGAACGGAAAATGTATCAACATCGTAGCAAACTTGTGGAACTCTCCTGAAAAGGATACGTGGAAAACAGGTGCGCTGGCCATTGGTTCAAGTGAAGCATGTATGTTGGGCGGCGTGGCAGCTTGGCTGCGTTGGCGTAAAAAACGCCAGGCTCAAGGCAAACCTTTCGATAAACCTAATTTCGTTATCTCAACAGGTTTCCAGGTAGTATGGGAAAAGTTCGCACAGTTGTGGCAGATTGAAATGCGTGAAGTACCTTTGACCCTTGACAAGACTACTCTTGATCCGGAAGAAGCCTTGAAGATGTGTGATGAAAACACCATTTGTATCGTACCTATTCAGGGTGTGACATGGACCGGACTGAACGATGACGTAGAAGCACTGGACAAAGCTCTCGATGCTTACAACGCCAAGACCGGTTACGATATTCCTATCCATGTAGATGCTGCCAGTGGTGGATTCATCCTGCCGTTCCTCTATCCTGAAACGAAATGGGACTTCCGTTTGAAGTGGGTTCTTTCTATCAGTGTCAGCGGACATAAATTCGGTCTCGTTTATCCGGGTCTGGGTTGGGTTTGCTGGAAAGGTAAAGAATATCTGCCCGAAGAAATGTCATTCAGCGTAAACTATCTGGGTGCAAACATTACTCAGGTGGGATTGAACTTCTCCCGTCCTGCTGCTCAAATCCTGGGTCAGTACTACCAATTCATTCGCTTAGGATTCCAGGGATACAAAGAGGTACAGTATAACTCACTGACCATCGCGAAGTATATCCATGATGAAATCGCTAAGATGGAACCGTTCGTCAACTATTCAGAAGAAGTGGTGAACCCGTTGTTCATCTGGTACATGAAACCGGAATACGCCAAGAATGCTAAATGGACGTTGTACGATCTTCAGGATAAACTGTCGCAACATGGTTGGATGGTACCGGCTTATACCCTACCTTCTAAACTGGACGACTACGTCGTAATGCGTGTGGTAGTACGCCAGGGCTTCAGCCGCGACATGGCAGACATGTTGCTCGGCGACATCAAGAATGCCATCACTGAACTGGAAAAATTGGATTATCCTACTCCTACCCGCATGGCTCAGGAAAAGAACTTGCCAGTAGAAGCTAAAGTGTTCAATCACGGTTGTAAAGCTCACAAAGCAGCGAAATAATTAAGGGAACCAATCAACAAGGGGACAAGCCAACTCGTCCCCTTGCCAATTCTAAAAAGAAAACGTATGGATAAAAAGATTTCAATCTCTCAACTAAAAGAGGTTGCCCAGGAAGCCTATGAACAGGTGAAGGGTAACACCGGGGGAAAAAATGCCGATTACATCCCCTACCTTGCCAACATCGACAAGAATCTGTTCGGCATCAGCATCTGCCTGATGAACGGACAAACCATTAATATAGGTGACACTGACTACCGTTTCGGTATAGAATCTGTTTCCAAAGTACATACAGCCATCCTCATCCTCCGTCAATACGGAGCACAGAAGGTGCTGGATATGATTGGTGCAGATGCTACAGGACTACCTTTCAACTCAATCATCGCCATTTTGCTAGAGAATGACCACCCTTCTACCCCATTGGTAAATGCAGGTGCCATCTCAGCATGTTCCATGGTTGAGCCTGTGGGCAATTCAGATAAGAAATGGGAAGCTATCGTTCAGAATATTACTGATTTGTGCGGTTCAGCTCCACAATTGATTGATGAGCTGTATAAGTCGGAAACGGCTACGAACTTCAACAACCGCTCTATTGCATGGTTACTGAAGAACTACAACCGTATCTACGATAATCCGGATATGGCACTCGACCTGTACACTCGTCAATGCTCATTAGGTATCACTGCCGGACAACTGGCGATTGCTGCCGGAACCATCGCTAACAGTGGTGTAAACCCTGTCACCAAGAAAGAAGTGTTTGAAGCTTCATTAGCTCCGAAGATTACTTCCATGATTTCTACCGTAGGTTTCTACGAACATTCAGGTGACTGGATGTACACTGCCGGTATACCTGCCAAGAGTGGTGTAGGTGGTGGAGTTATGTCTGTACTGCCCGGTGTATTCGGCGCAGCTGCATTTGCACCTCCTTTGGACGAAGCAGGAAATTCTGTTAAATCACAGCTCGCCATCAAGTATATCATGAACAAATTAGGTTTGGGCGTGTTCAATGGTGACCGTGTGACTATTGTAGAATAAGACAATCTCTCTTTTTCATAAATAAAAGGCGTCGTCAGTCCGGAGAGGATAGGCGGCGCCTGTACTTATATATACTCAATATACGGCTTGTAAACTATAGAAGCTATCAGCTAAATTAATTCATTTCTTTTCGGTTATGAATTAATTCACCACAGATTACACAGATTGACACAGATTCTATTTTACTGATTAT
>ENA-UEPG01002095-UEPG01002095.1-human-gut-metagenome-genome-assembly--contig:-NODE-2095-length-13341-cov-2.422346_pt1 | contig 13341 bp, 14 predicted proteins | sample MGYA00242893_ERZ507902 | MGnify/ENA primary metagenome ERZ507902 (study PRJEB26167, sample SAMN06115491) | human gut metagenome | host: Homo sapiens | place: China:Gansu | collected 2015-04-23... | reverse complement strand
CAGCCCCCGGGAGCTGGAGGAGCAGCTCCGGGAGGCATGTCCGCATTTGAAGTGGGAGGGATCACCATGACTGTCATCGGCATCACCGGCCCTACCGGGGCGGGGAAGACCACCGCGCTCCAGGCCCTGGCGGAGCTGGACGCCCATATCATCGACGCGGATGCGGTGTACCACGCCCTGCTGGAGTCCAGCGCCACCCTGCGGGCGGAGCTGACCGCCCGGTTTGGCCCTTCCATTCTGGACGGGGAGGGCCGTGTCAACCGCAAGGCCCTGGGCGGGGTGGTATTCGGCGATCCGGCGGCCCTGGGAGATCTGAACGCCATCACCCACCGCTTCATCCTGGCCGAGATCGACCGGCAGGCCGCCGGGGCGGAGGAGCAGGGGCGGAGCGCCGTGGCCATCGACGCCATCGCCCTCATTGAGAGCGGCCTGGGGGAGACCTGTGGCGCGATAGTGGGCATACTGGCCCCCAGGGAACTGCGTATCCGGCGGATCATGGGCCGGGAGGGGATTTCGGAGGATAACGCCCGGAAGCGGGTGGAGGCGCAGCAGGGGGACGGCTTTTTCCGCACCCACTGCGATTATCTCCTGGAAAACCGGGCGGACGACACGCCGGAGGCCTTTCAGGCCCGTGCCAAGCAACTGTTTGAGCAGATACTGAGCAATCGGAACTAGACGAAGGAGGAATTCAAATGGAAGAGAAGCAGAAGACGGCGGGAGAGCTGCGGCGCGAGGCGCTGCTCTACCAGCCCAAGAACGGCTACGACCGCCTGAGCGCCCAGGACGAGGCGGATATGAAGTCCTATTGTGAGGACTACAAGAAGTTTTTGGACGCAGGCAAGACGGAGCGGGAGTGCGTAACCGAGGCGGTGCGCCTGGCGGAGGCTAAGGGCTTCAAGCCCTTCACCCGCGGCATGGCGGTCAATCCTGGCGACAAGCTGTACCGGATCAACCGGGGCAAGGCCTTGATGCTGGCCGTGGTGGGTACCAGGCCCCTCAGCGAGGGCGTCAACATCGGCGCGGCCCACATCGACTCCCCCCGGCTGGATCTCAAGCCCAACCCTCTCTATGAGGACGCGGAGCTGGCCTTTTTCAAGACCCACTATTACGGCGGTATCCGCAAGTACCAGTGGGTGACTATCCCCCTGGAGCTCCGCGGCGTGGTGGCCCTGAAGGACGGCTCTACCGTGGCCGTGTCTATCGGCGGCGCGCCGGAGGACCCCCAGTTCACCATTGACGATTTGCTGCCCCACCTGGGCGTGGAGCAGTCCAAGAAGCCCCTGGGCGAGGCCATCCCCGGCGAAAGCCTGAACCTGCTCATCGGCAGCCGCCCCTTTAAGGACGACGAGGGCTCCGACCGGGTGAAGCTGGCCGTCATGGACTACCTGAACCAGAAGTACCACATCGTGGAGGAGGATTTCATCTCCGCCGAGCTGGAGGTGGTGCCCGCTTTCAAGGCTGCCGACATCGGCTTCGACCGCTCCCTGATCGGTGCCTACGGCCACGACGACCGGGTGTGCGGCTTTGCCTGTCTGGCGGCCCTTCTGGCCCTGGGCACCCCCGGCAAGACCGCCGTCTGTATGCTGGCGGACAAGGAGGAGATCGGCTCGGCCGGCGTCAGCGGCATGAAATCCGCAGCCTTTGATACCTTTGTCAGCGACCTGTGCGACGCCCAGCGGGTGCCGCTGAAGGCCTGCTACGAGAAGTCCTTCTGCCTGTCCACTGACGTGACCGCGGCCTACGACCCCAACTTCGCCGAGGTCTATGAGAAGCGCAACAGCGCCCGGGTGAACTACGGCATCGGCCTGTGCAAGTACACTGGTTCCCGCGGTAAGTCGGGCGCCTCCGACGCCTCTGCCGAGGTGGTGGCCTATATCCGCAGGGTGCTGGACGAGGCCGGCGTGGTGTGGCAGATGGCCGAGCTGGGCAAGGTGGACGCCGGCGGCGGCGGCACCGTGGCCTGCTATATGGCCGAGCGCGACATCGACACCATCGACGCGGGTGTGCCCGTGCTGAGCATGCACGCCCCCTTTGAGACAGTGGGTAAGCTGGACTGTTATATGACCTACAAGGGAATCAAGGCGTTCTACGAGAAGTAAATTTGCATAGGAAGCAAGCGCACCTGCGGGATGGCCGCAGGTGCGCTTGCTTTATACCTCTGGGGTATGAGCCGTAAAAAATAAGTAAAAATGAAGCAACCGATACTATAGAATCTGGCCCAAAATAGTAATCTCTCCTATGCTATGGAAAAAGGAGGGATTTTATGTTGAATTTTATAGAAATCGGTAGAACTGTTGTTGTAATGCGCGAAAGAAAGGGGCTGACACAGGAAAAACTGGCGTTGGAGGCGGAGATGAGCGTGACTTATCTGCGCAGGATCGAGCACGGCCGTGCAAACCCTACGCTTCGCGCCCTGGATCGGGTGGCGGCCATACTGGGAATGGAGCTCTCCACACTTCTGCAGCTCTCCGAAGGAGGACAGAAATCTCGGGAAGAATCGCGGGCGCTCTGCGATGGTGAGGAAGCGCGACACGCCTGATGGGGGAGGGACAGTATGAAAATTCATTCGGAGGACGCATATCATCTGCTGTATCGGCTGGGCGCAACGGCCAACTATACCGGATTTTCTTATCTGGTACGGGCGCTCCAGCTTTGTGCAGAGGAGCCGGAACGTCTGCTGCTGGTGACAAAATGGCTCTACCCGGATGTAGCAAAGCAATACGGAACGAACTGGAAGGCAGTGGAGCGGGATATCCGTACCGTGGGCCGTGTGATTTGGAATTCAAACCGGCCGCTTTTGGAGACTCTGGCCCGCCGGGAACTCTCCCAAAAGCCGTGTACGGCGCAACTGCTCGCAATCCTGCATGCCAGCCTGTTGCCGTCCGGTTCTAGTACGGATGAAGAGTAGGAAAAGTTTTTGTAGCAAAGGGGGGAGGAACATGGTCTAATAGACAGGAAGTGAAAGGGGGGACGGGATGTGGAGAAGCCTTTCATCTCAGAGTGCGGAGAGACCATGGATCTGGCCGGTCTGCTGGAGGAGCATGGCGACCACCTGCTACGGCTGTGTACGCTCTATCTGGGAGACCGGAGCCAGGCGGAGGACGCGGTGCAGGACACCTTTCTGCGTGCGCTGAGGGCTTGGCCGGGGTTTCGAGGAGACTGTGCCGTGGAGACGTGGCTGGTGCGTATCGCTATCAATGTGTGTAAGCGCCAGCTCAGGAGCCCGTGGAGGCTTCTGCGGGCGCCGCAGGAGAGCCTGGACAGCCTGCGCATGGAAGGACCGGAACCGCCGGACGACACCCTGGTACGGGCCATACAGGCCCTCCCGCCAAAATACCGGGAAGTGATCATCCTTTACTATTACCAGGAGTGGAAGGCCTGGGAGATCGCCCAGAGGCTGCACGTTCCGGTCTCCACCGTGACGGTACGGCTCTCACGGGCCCGGGGACTGCTGAAGGAACGTCTGAAGGGGTGGTACTATGAGCAGGAATAAGCAGAGCATGCACGCCGAGCTGGAGACGGCGCTCTCGGAGCTTCACCTGAGTACGGAGCGGTGGGAGGCAATTTTGGCCGCGGCGGGGCGCATGACGGAGAGAGAAAACCGCCGCCGTCCGCTGCGTACCGGCCTTATGGCGGCGGCTATCTGCGCCGCTCTGGCCGTGACCGCCGTCGCAGTCTCACCCCCTCTACGGGAAACGCTGATCCAATTCCTCGGCAGCTTTGAACCCTACGCTCAGGAGGTAGAGGGGGTGTCGGCTACGGACCAGGGCATCGAGCTGCGGGTAGTGCGGGTTTTGGCGGATAAGAATGGGGGCACTGCATACCTGGAGGCGGAGGATCTGGTGGGGGAGCGGCTGCACGAAAGTGCTGCCCTGGAATCCTACCGCGATCCCTGTATTGCCTACGACGCGGAAGCCGATACGGTACTGTTTGCCCTCGCGCTGGACGATATCGCTCCGTGCCAGATGCAGACGGGGGATGTGTATACAGTAGAATTCTCCCGCGTTCTCCCCGCAGTGGAGCCATTTTTCGCACCTCTTCCGTGGGAACTTCTGACTGGAGAGCGGCTGGATACCCTGACCGTAGCGACAGAGAAGTACATATCGGGAGAGAGACGGGAGGAAACCAGAACAGTGCTGGTCCCCGGCCAGACGCCGGCGGAATTGGGCACGGAGCTGTGCAGCCTGTCCTCCATGGGGTTTGACCAGGACGGGGCCTTTCACATTCAACTCCGGCTGGCGGACGGCGTCGGCGGGGAATACGGCTACCTGCAGACGGGTATGCCGCAGGTGGAGTGGGAGGTGGGCGCCATTGGGGAGATCCACACCACATTCCAGTGGGAAGGAATATCGTACTACGATATCCGGTTCCGTACGCTGACGGCGGAGCATTTCGGCCAGTTCCGCATTGACCACATATGGGGCGAGCTGACCATGGGGCAGCCCATTGAGGGGGAGTGGACCCTGAGCTTCCCGCTGGAGCTGCTGCAGGAGCGCACGATTGCGCTGGAGGAGAAGCTAAACAGGCAGGTGATACGGGAGATCACCCTGACGGCTACCAGCCTAAAGACACACGCTCAATTTGAAGATTCGGACTACCCCACCTGCAATGGGTTTCCACTTACCGTCTATTTGACGGACGGCAGTACCATGGTGATCCCATATAACGGAAACTGCGACCGCAGGACAGTCTTTTTCACGGAGGAGGACACCCTGACCTATTACGCTCCTGGAAACAAGGACCGCTGGGGTGAGGATATCGTATGGTATTTCCCGAGAGCCATCGATCCGAGGGAGGTAACAGGTATCGCGATCGGCCAGCGCTATCTGCCGATGAACCAGGACGGCACCGCTGGGCCGGGGTGCTGGCTGGACCGGCTTCCGGAGTAAGGCGCGCTGCGGCGGTTGCATAAAATTGCCCCCGCCGGCTCATACTGAATCCAAACGACATTTTGGGAGGGTATGGGCATGGATGAGACGAAGCAGACTGCGGAGACCGGAAGCGAGGAGGGCGGCGACCAGCGCCAGCAGCAGATCGTGGATATGGGCTCCTCCACCATCCGGACGGAGCGGGGGACCATCCACACCCTGACCATTGTAGGACAGATCGAGGGCCACCAGGTTCTGCCCTCCTCGGCCAAGACCACCAAATATGAGCACGTCATGCCCCTGCTGGCGGCCATTGAGGAGAGCGACGAGGTGGACGGCCTGCTGGTGCTGCTCAACACCGTGGGGGGCGACATCGAGGCGGGCCTGGGTATCGCCGAGCTGATCGCCTCCATGTCCAAGCCCACCGTCTCCCTGGTGCTGGGGGGCGGGCACTCCATCGGCGTGCCTCTGGCGGTGTCGGCCAAGAGGTCCTTTATCGCCCCGTCGGCGGCCATGACCATCCACCCGGTGCGGCTGAACGGCCTGGTGATCGCGGTATCCCAGACCTTCAACTACTTTGCGCGCATCCAGGAGCGGATTATTCAGTTTGTCACCCGGAACAGCCGTGTAAAACGGGAGGACTTCACCCGGCTGATGCTCCAAACCGGGGAGCTGGCCGCGGATGTTGGCAGCGTGATCTACGGGGAGGAGGCGGTGCGCCTGGGACTGATTGACGAAATCGGCGGCCTGTCCGACGCGCTGGCCTGCCTGCACCAGATGATGGATGAGCAAAAAACGGGGAGCGCCGCAGAATAATCTGCGGCGCTCCCTTGTCTGTTGCCTGTTTATGACGCCTCCCGGAACCAAAAGCCCTCGAAGTCACCCTTCATGACACGGTAGCCATTCATCATACAGTCGTAGGAGAAGGCGCGGATCAGGTTGCCTTCGCTGTCATACTCGCCGAATTCATGGGCCACACCGCTGTTGACCACATAATTGCCGTCAAAGGACTGGGCGTTTGAAACGATGCTGGAATAGGTGACGGGAAACTGCTTGGCCAGAGAGAAGGTTTTGGCGTTGGAGTCCACCAGATAATAGGTCACATAGGAGTGGATTCCAGACCCACCTGTGAGGCTGGTTCCAACACTGTCGGGCAGCTCAGGCTCGTAGTCGTCCCGGGTGCTCAGACTCCAATAGTTGTTGTCGTACATGCGCAGAAGGTATTGTCCCTCCGGCAGGCTGTCATCCTCAACCAGCTCCACGTCATGCTGGCCGTACTGGGGGACAAAATCCCCTTGGGGCTGATAGGAGAGCGACTCATACTCCGTCCCCGCCCAGAACGCGGGATCGCCGATCAGGGCGGTGAGGGTTGGTGTGCTGTGGACGCCGGATACCTGCACAATGGTGGAGGTCTCCCGGGAGCTGACCAGGATGCTGTCGTCCGCCTGCCTGTATTGAACGGAGTTGAGGTGGAGCCAGTCGTCCTCGCCGGCCTGCCAGAAGGAGGAGCCGGTGAGGGGAACGGGATGGGTCATGGCGCCGTAATAGCCGTCCATCAGCGTGGAGAAATCCACGAGCTCGGTAACAGCGCCGGTTTCGGGGTCCAACTCGACAACCACATCCATCACGGTGTCTTGTTCCGTGTCGTTGACCAGGGCCAGAATGGTGCCGTCCGACCCCCAGTTGATGTCGTGGTGCAGCTCATACTGGCCCAGGTCATAGATGCGGATAGCCTGACCAATGGGGGTCAACAGCGCGATTTTTCGGCTGCTGACGCAGGTGTAGAGTCCCATGTCGGTGTAGAGGAAACGGTCGGAGTGGAAGCCCTCCAGTACCATCTCATAGCGCAGCACACCGGAGTTATCAAAGAAGAAGGTGTAGCCGTAATAATCGCCCAGTCCGGTGGCGTAGAAGAGGCCGTCGCTCAGTGCGGCGGCGCTGTCCCCGTCGGTGTATGTAAGCCGGCTGTCATAGCCGGAGCTGGAGGGGGGCATCTCAATGGTGAAGGTGGCGCGCTCCTGTACCTTGCCCCACTCGCCTATGGCCTCCAGTGTCACCTCCTGGGTCTCGCCCGGGACGAGACCCACCAGCAGGAAGCAGTGCTTCCTGCTGAACTGCTTGTCCCCCAAGCCCTGCGCTGTTGCGGTATAGTCAGGCAATTCTGCGCTGGTGGTGTGGATGGTATAGCGGATTTCGCTTTTCCGGTCCGTCTGGAAGGCGAGGAGGAGCCCGTTGCTCCCGGTTCCAAAAGGATTTAGGAGGGCCAGCGGCGCGTCGATGGCGGCGTTCCCCTGTTGCTGTACCAGTTCCATCAGCTCCTGCCCCAGCCGGTGCTGAACCGACTCGTCGTAGTAGGTGAAGCCGTCCTCCTCATACTCATCCGGCACCATCCGGGAGACGGGAATGCTGGCCTCGCAGGGGGCGGAGTAGAGGGAAACGCCCCGCTCCTCACTGGCATACATACGCTCTCCCAACTGGATGTTCCAATCGTCCCGGCTGCTCATCTCAGAGTCCATCAGCACATGGACGATGATTTCAAAAATGGCAAAGCCGCAGAGCAGAACGGCCAAGGTGATCAGCAGGCGTTTGATCCACTTTTTCTTATTCATCGCACGACATCCCCTTATGTAAAGTCCATAGCTTCCTCCTTCCATATAGTAGCCGACGCAGCGAAAGTGTCAAGAGTTAAAATGTAAATTTTGAGAGACGGGCTCAGAAAATGGGCGTAAACAGAACGGGTCCACAGCCCGAATCGGGCTGTGGACCCGGCTATTCCCACCGGCATCCGTGTGCGATGCCAGTGATAGTACCGATACACTTCAGAGAGTCGTTCTCATGGATGATAATGTCTTTGAAGTTCAGATTAGGGGCGACCAGTTTGGTGATGCCCCGTTTATAGTACAGGCGGCGAATGAACGCCTCCTGATTGAGAAGAAACAGGCCATATTCCTGGCGGGAGGCATGCTCCCTTTTGCAGAGCAGAATGGTTCCGGCGGAGTAGAGCGGCTCCATACTGCCGTTGGTGAGCAGAACGGCAAAGTCTGCCTCACGGGCGGCGGCATCTGTCTCGGGGATCAGTACAGGCCGCAGAAAAAAGGAGTCACCCAATGGGTTGGAGTCCCCGGGAGGAGCGGTTACATAGCAAAAGGTCCGCTTGACCGGCAGATTTCCTGCCAACCGGCCAGGCGGCATATTGAGAAGTTCGGTCATGGTATCCACCGCCCGCTTGCTGTGAGGCTCCAGATCCCGGTATTTCATGAGAAATTGAATCTCCTCTGAGGAGAGCAGTAAAATCCCATCGTCCGTGGAGGTGCTGACATGGTATTCAATCGGAAGCTCGTCATCTAAAAGGTAGTGTATGGGAATGCGCAGGACCTGAGTGATCTTGTCCACAGGCCCGACGGCTGGATTTTTGGTTTGACCGGAAAAGATTTTGTTCAGAGTCCCCAGCGGAACGCCTGACTGCTGTGCGATCTCCTCCGTGGTCAGGTGGCGCAGCTTCTTGATGTAGGCCAGTTTTTCGGTCATGGACATGGAACACCCCTCCTGTACGAACATGAGTTAACCGGATGTGGTAAAAAAATCCGGTGAACCGGTCAAAATAACCGAATTGTATTGACATTCCTCTCGAAATACATAATATAGGGATTAGCACGGAAGGAAATACAAGATAGGGGGATGGTCGAAAAACACTGACCTTGAAAGGGGCAACGGTTAGTATACCACGGCAAAGGAGAGAACCTGGTCGAATTCAGTCGTTTATCACCGAAAAGTATTAGGAATGAGGAGAGAGCTTACATGAGAAACAACCACAAGACGTATTGTGTATTCCTGGATGTGGCCTCCCACCCGCAGATGTACGGAATTCGGGGGACGAATGGCATTTGCGTGGGACGGATATCCACGGACTTCCAGGAGGTAAACCGGCTGGCCGAATGCTGCAACAGCGCGGGATTGTCACCGGTACATCTGGCCGACGTGGTGGAGGACTTCCGGCACTCGTGAAAGAGCGGGGCGGCGGGCCGCTTTGCTCTTGACCACAGAGCGGGAAGCGAGTAAACTAATGTATGGCATTCGGCTGTCGAACATGAGAGAAAGGCCACCCGCCGGGGTGGCTTTTTCTTTGCACTTGGAAGGGGATGAATGGATGGTTCAGGAGAAGAAGGGGAGGTGGCTGGCCCTGCTGCGGAAGGAGCCGGTACTCTGTATCGCGGCGGTTTGCGCGGCAGCTTCCACGCTTCTCAATCCGCCCTCGCCGGCCTATCTGAACTATATTGACTGGCGGGTACTCACCCTTCTGTTCTGCCTGATGGCGGTGGTGGCGGGACTGCAGGAGTGCGGTGTTTTTGCAGTGCTGGCCCAGCGGTTGCTGGCGGGGGAGCGGCGGATGCGCCTGGTCAGCCTTGCCCTAGTGCTGCTGCCTTTCTTTGTGTCCATGGTGGTGACCAACGATGTGGCGCTCATCACCTTTGTTCCATTTGCGGTTCTGGTGCTGGGGCTGATCGGACGGACGGAATACCTGGCCCCCCTTGTGGTGCTCCAGACCATGGCCGCCAACCTTGGGAGCATGGCTACCCCGGTGGGTAATCCGCAGAATCTCTATCTTTATGCCGACTACGAATTGACGGCGGAACAGTTTTTTGGGACCATGCTTCCGCTGACCCTGGTCAGCCTGGCTGCGCTGACGGCCGCATCCCTCCTGTGTGTCCGGGATGAGGGAATTCAGGTCCGGTTTCAGGAACAGGCGGAGCTTCGGAGGCCGGGCCGTCTGGGGCTGATGGCAGGCCTGTTTGTGCTCTGCCTGCTGTCGGTATTCCGGGTGCTGCCCTATCCGGCGCTGTTGGCCGTGGTGGCGGGCGGTCTGCTGCTCTTTGACCGGGGATTGTTTCGCAGGGTGGACTATGGCCTGCTTGCTACCTTTTTCTGCTTCTTCCTGTTTGCCGGAAACATCGGGGCCTGCGGCCCGGTACATGCCGCCCTGGCCTCCTTGATGGAAGGCCACACGGCGCTGACCACCGGCCTGACCAGCCAGATCATCAGCAACGTTCCGGCAGCAGTGCTCCTGTCCGGATTTACAGCGGACTGGCGCGGCCTTCTGGTGGGCTCCAACCTGGGCGGGTTGGGGACCCCCATTGCCTCGCTGGCCAGCCTCATCTCGCTTAAGGTCTACCTGCGTACGCCGGGGGCCAGGCCGGGGCGCTATCTGCTGCTGTTCACTGCGGCCAACGGGGCTGCATTGGTTCTCCTGTGCCTATGCGCTGCCCTTCTGGCCGGGTAGATGGAAAGATGGAATGCAATTCCTTTTGAATGGGGGTTGCAAGGCGGGAAAAGACATAGTATAATACAATTTACTGCATTTTCTATTGATTTCGAGATACATGGAGAGGGTTCGGCATGAATCGTACTTTGGAACACATCCTCCCACGGGTTCAGAAGCCCGCCCGGTATACGGGAGGGGAGTATAACGCAGTGGTCAAGGACCGGCGCGCGGTGGATGTGCGCTACGCGCTCTGCTTCCCGGACACCTATGAGATCGGCATGTCCAATCTGGGCGTGCGTATCCTTTACGGGCTAATGAACGAGATGGATGGGGTGTGGTGTGAGCGCGTGTTCGCCCCCTGGGGCGACATGGAGGAGGAGATGCGCCGGGAGTGGATTCCCCTGTACGGCCTGGAGAGCGGCGATTCCATCGCCGATTTCGACCTGATTGGCTTCTCCCTGGGCTATGAGATGGCCTATACCAATGTGCTCAACATGCTGGATCTGGCTGGCCTTCCCCTGCGCAGCGGGGAGCGGACAGAGCTGTCTCCCATCGTGGTGGCGGGGGGAACCTGCGCCTTTAATCCAGAGCCCCTGGCCCCCTTTGTGGATCTGTTCGTCCTGGGGGAAGGGGAGGACGTGAGTGTGGAGATTATCCAGCTCTACCGCCAGGCCCGGGAGGAGGGCTGGGGTAAGGAGGAGTTCCTCACCGCCGCGGCCCGGATTCCTGGCGTCTATGTGCCCTCTCTTTACGAGGTGAGCTATCACGGCGACGGCACGGTGGCCGCCGTCACCCCGCTGGAGGGGGCTCCGGCCAGGGTGACCAAGCGCATCGTCCAGGACTTTGACAAGAGCTATTTCCCGGTTAAGACCATTGTACCCTCCACCGAGATCGTCCACGACCGGGTGATGCTGGAGGTGTTCCGCGGCTGCATCCGGGGCTGCCGCTTCTGTCAGGCGGGCTACGCCTACCGGCCGGTGCGCCCCCGCAATCCCCAGCGGCTGGTCCAGCAGGGCATCGAGGCGTGCCGGGACTCCGGCTACCAGGAGATGACCCTCTCCAGCCTGTCCACCAGCGACTACCGGGCATTGGAGGGGCTGTGCGACGGCCTGCTGGAGTGGTGTGAGCCCAACAAGGTCTCCCTGTCCCTGCCCTCCCTGCGGGCGGACAACTTCTCCCTGGGCCTGATGGAGCGGGTGCAGCATGTGCGCAAGTCGGGGCTGACCTTTGCCCCGGAGGCAGGCACCCAGCGCCTGCGGGACGCCATCAACAAGAATGTGACGGAGGAGGAGATCCTCCGCTCCTGCCGCACCGCCTTCTCCGGCGGGTGGAGCAGCGTGAAGCTCTATTTCATGCTGGGCCTGCCCACCGAGACCGACGAGGATGTGCTGGGCATCGCCGAGCTGGCCGAGAAGGTATACAAGGCGTGGAAGGAGTGCACCCCCAACCCCAAGCGGGGGGTGACCATCACCGTGTCCACCGCCTGCTTTGTACCCAAGCCCCACACCGCCTTCCAGTGGGAGGCCCAGGTGAGCATGGAGGAGTACCGGCGGCGGGTCAAGCTGCTGCGGGACAACATGCGGGGCCGTTCCATCCGCTACAACTGGCACGATCCGGACACCAGCTTCCTGGAGGCGGTGTTCTCACGGGGGGACCGCCGGGTGGCCGACGTGATTGAGGAGGCCTGGCGCCAGGGCGCCAAGTTCGACGCCTGGAGCGAGTATTTTGACTTTGACCGCTGGATGGCGGCCTTTGGCGCCTGCGGCCTGGACCCCGCCTTCTATGCCAACCGGGTGCGGGAAAAGGACGAGGTGTTGCCCTGGTCGGTCACCTCCACCGGCGTGACCACGCCCTTCCTGTGGCGGGAGCGGGAGCGGGCCTATCAGGCGGTGATCACCCCCGACTGCCGGGTACAGTGTACCGGCTGCGGGGCGGACAAGCTCTATCCGGGAGGGAAATGCGATGCCGAAGCATAGATTAGCGTTCAGCAAGGCGGACACCGCCAAGTTTATCTCCCATCTGGATCTGATGCGCACCTTCCAGCGCTCCTTCCTCCGGGCGGGGATCGCCATCAAGCACACCGAGGGCTTCAATCCCCACGCCTTTGTCTCCATCCCTCTGCCCCTGTCGGTGGGCTTCTCCAGCGGGTGCGAGGTACTGGAGTGCCAGGTGCTGGACACCCCGCTGGATCAGGTGCCGGCGAAGATGAACGCCGCCCTGCCCGCGGGCATCACCATCCAGCGTTGCTATGAGGCGGTGCGGCCGGTGAAGGAGCTGTGCTACGTCAACTATATCGTCACCCTGGAGTATGAGGCGGGGGCCCCCTTCGGCGCGGAGAGCGCCATCCGGGATTTGCTGGCCCGGGACTGCCTGGTGATGACCAAAAGGAGCAAGAAGGCCAAGAGCGGCTTTACCGAGGTGGACCTCATTCCCCTGATCGCCAGGGCCACCGTGGAGGAGCGGCGGGACACCATCGCCCTGGACCTGGTGCTCCGGGCCCAGAATCCCGGCCTCAACCCGGAGCTGGTGGTGGCGGCCATCCGGGAGCACTGCCCCGACGCCGCCCCCGACTTCGTCATCTTCCACCGCCGCGCGGTGCTGGACGGCCAGTTTCAGACCTGGGAATAAGAGACAACGAACAAAGCCCGCGGGATATAAAATCCCGCGGGCTCTGTTCGCTTCAGGCCGGAAGCCTTACCAGAAGTACCAGAACAATGACACAGAGATTGTTGCAGGCATAGGCCGCGCCTGGACCCAGCCAGTCGGCCAGGACTCCGGTATAGGAGATGCCCAGGGGTATCAGTATCCCGGAGAAGAAGGCGAGCAGGGCAAAGAACCGCCCCTGCTGTTCCAGCGGTACCCGGGTTTGGAAATAGGAGATCAGCGGGACATTGATGCAGGCGGTGAGCCAGCCGATCAAAAGCTGGAAGGTGAAGAAGAGGACAAAGTAAAGCTTTGGAACGGAACGCAGAAGGGGCGCGGCCAGACCAAGGGCGGCCATCAGGGCGCTGTTGACCAGAAACAGGGCGCGCAGGTGTTCCAGGGGGCGGAGGTGGGCCGCCCGGATCAGGAACAGGCTGGCCAGCAGGGTTCCGGCGGTGGAGGCGGAGACCGCCAGGCCGTATCGGGACTCTGGTTTATTTTATCAATCTTACATGGAATTCCAAAAGAATGCTGAGCCACAACTACTTTTGTCCGATTCGTAATTTTGGA
>ENA-UEPG01002090-UEPG01002090.1-human-gut-metagenome-genome-assembly--contig:-NODE-2090-length-13367-cov-4.502935_pt1 | contig 13367 bp, 9 predicted proteins | sample MGYA00242893_ERZ507902 | MGnify/ENA primary metagenome ERZ507902 (study PRJEB26167, sample SAMN06115491) | human gut metagenome | host: Homo sapiens | place: China:Gansu | collected 2015-04-23 | study... | reverse complement strand
GTCGGACGCGGATGTTTCATCATGGAATCAAGCATCTGAGTCGCTGTGATAACCTTCTTGCCTGCATCGTATACTTTTTTAATGATCATCTTCTGGATCACCGGTACATCCTCTAACGGGATCTCAACACCCATATCACCACGCGCTACCATGATTCCATCGGAAACACGGATAATATCGTCAATATTCTGTACACCCTGCATATTTTCAATTTTTGCAATGATATTGATATCCTCGCCGCCTTTTTCTGCAAGGATCTTGCGGATTGCAAGCACATCATCTGCGGTACGGACAAAAGATGCAGCAATAAAATCATAATCATGCTCTACCGCAAATACGATATCACCATAATCTTTTTCGCTGATATATGGCATGGACAATTCTACATTCGGAACGTTCACGCCTTTTCTGTTGGAGATCACACCGCCATTTAACACCTGGCAGATGATATCTTTTGGCTTATTGCCATCTTTATCTGCCTTTGCACCAGATGTCACCTTGATTTCTTTTACTTCCATTCCGATCAGACCATCATCGATCAGAATATGATCGCCCGGCTTTACATCATCTGCAAGATTTTTGTAAGTGATTGATACGCGCTCATCTGTTCCAGGAATATCATCGGTTGTCAGTGTAAAAGTCTGACCTGTCTTTAACTCTGTTTTTCCTTTTTCAAATTCTACGAGACGGATTTCCGGTCCCTTTGTATCAAGTAAAGCTGCAACATATTTTCCCAATTCTTTGCGCAGTTTGCGGAGCATTTTTAATCTTCCCATCTGCTCATCATGCGGTCCATGCGAAAAATTGAAACGTGCAACGTTCATTCCCTCTTCGATCAATGCTCTCATCACCGCTTCATTGTCGGTGGATGGTCCTAACGTACAGATAATTTTTGTTCTTCTTGTCATAAATTCTTCCTTTCTTTTTATGGTTTCATTTTTCAAGTGTTCCTGCTTCCTGCTGATTTTTATTCATTCGAAATGCATATGCCTCTCCTGATTTCTGTTATAGTTTTAACAATCTCCCTAAATCAGCACGGAGCCGGCGAACCAGGTTCTGCAAAACTTAAAACTTATACACTTTTCACAATAATACAGTCTCTTCTTTCCGTTTTAATTCGTATTCTTGTGAAAAATGTATAATAAATTTTAAATTTCTTCTTTGGTACGGCGACTCCATCTACGGAGAGATTATACGAAATAAACATAAAAAAAGCAAGCTTTCTTTTGTAAAAAAACCTGCTCTTTTTGTAAACATTATGTCAAAAACATTATTTTGTGATCATGGTTCCCATACCGCCATGAATATTAGAACCATCTTTGTTCAATTTTGTGATCAGAACGGATCTGATCGCAGAGTCACCGATAAAGTTGATGGCTGCCTCTATCTTAGGAAGCATATCGCCCTCACCAAACTGTCCCTGCTCCATGTATTTCTTTGCTTCTGCAACAGTCATGGTTGATAATGGTTTTTCATCCGGCTGTCCATAATTTAAGCATACATTGTCAACACTTGTCAAAATAACAAGCATGTCTGCATCCAGCAGTTCTGCCAGTTTTCCTGCTGCAAGGTCTTTTTCAATAACAGCACTGGCACCCTTTAAGTTGTTGTCCTGCATTAATACCGGGATGCCGCCGCCTCCACAGGCAACTACGATCTGGTCAGCATCGGACAATGCTTTGATTGCATCGATCTCCACGATATCCATTGGCTTTGGCGCTGCAACGATTCGTCTGTACCCGCCTTCTATTTTGACAACGTGATTTCCTTTTTTCTCCTCTGCCTCTGCTTCCTCTTCCGTCAGCACACGTCCAATGACTTTGCTTGGTTTGTAAAACGCCTCGTCATATGGATCAACCACAACCTGTGTAAGGATCGTAGAAACGGGTTTATAGATTCCCTTGTTCAATAATTCCGCACGGATCGCATTCTGTAAATCGTAACCGATATATCCCTGACTCATTGCAGAACATACAGACATTGGTGTTGCAGTATATTCCGGATATAATTTACAAAATTCATTCATAGCAGTATGGATCATACCAATCTGTGGTCCGTTGCTGTGTGTGATCACAACCTGATAATCTTCACGGATAAAATCTGCCACTGCCTTTGCTGTTCGTTTCGTTGCCTCTTTCTGTTCAGGAAGTGTTGTTCCCAATGCTTCATGTCCAAGAGCAATCACAATTTTCTTCTTTTTCATCTCTACCATCCTCCGATGCGCCTTTATATTCACAGAATAGCCGGAAAGTATCTCCGGCTGCTTTTGTCTTGTCTGACACTTATACTATTATTTTACCATGAACGATTTTGCAGTGCAATGTCATTTTTCCTCAGTTTCCTCCTGTGGCAGAACAAAGGAATCAATAACCTCCCACAGTTCATCCCTTCCCTGCTTTGTCTCGGAAGAGAATGGAATGATCACCGTACCCGGCTTTACTTTCAGCCCTTCGCGGATTGCTTTTACATTCTTCTGGATCTGGCTTCGTTTGATCTTATCAAGCTTTGTGGCAATGATAATCGGTGTAAATCCCTGATAAACCATCCAGTCATACATCATTTTATCGTTTGCAGACGGATCATGACGGATATCGATCAGCAAAAAGACTGCCTGCAGTTTTTTAGAGGTATGAAGATAATTCTCGATCATTTTTCCCCATTTTTCCTTCTCGCTGGCAGAGGTCTTTGCATATCCATAACCGGGCAGATCGACCAGATACATGGCATCGTTGACATTGTAAAAATTGATGGTCTGAGTCTTTCCCGGCTGCGCCGATGTCCTTGCGAGCGACTTGCGGTTTAACAGCGCATTGATCATGGACGATTTTCCTACATTTGACTTTCCTGCAAATGCCACTTCATTAAATGGATTGTCCGGTATTTTACTTGTGATACCACAGACAGTCTCCAAATTCACACTTCTAATTACCATTGTCTTTTCCTCTTCTTAATTCACTTCTTTACAAACGCCACATCCAGCACGTCTTTCATCTGCTCTACAAACACGATTTCCAGACCTTTTTTGATCTCCGGTGAAATCTCATCAATATCCTTCTCATTCTTCTTCGGTACACAGATGGTCTTAATCCCTGCATTTTTGGCTGCCAGTGTTTTTTCCTTCAGTCCACCGATCGGAAGCACACGGCCGCGAAGCGTGATCTCGCCTGTCATTGCGACATCAGCACGGATCGGTGTCTTCGTGATCGCCGATAGCATGGCTGTCGCCATCGTGATCCCGGCAGACGGTCCATCCTTCGGCACTGCACCCTCTGGGATGTGGATATGGATGTCATTCTCCTGAAAAAACTTTTTCGGAATGTGATATTCTTCACTGACCGAGCGGATATAGCTGATCCCTGCCTGTGCAGACTCCTTCATCACATCCCCCAACTGTCCCGTCAACTGGAACTCACCTTTTCCCGGCATGATGTTGACTTCAATCTCTAAAGTATCTCCACCAACGCTTGTCCATGCAAGTCCACGGACGATTCCTACTTCATCCGTATCATTTTTCTTATCAAAACTGTATTTCTCTTTGCCGAGGAACTTTTCAAGATTCTGTTCTGTAACTTTAATCTTCTCTTTTTCTCCCTCGTAAAGCGGTCTGGCTGCTTTCCTGCAGATTTCGCCAAGCTTACGTTCAAGATTACGCACACCGGCTTCCCTTGTGTAACCACTGATGATCTTTGCCATCGCTTTGTCCGTAATGGAGAGCTGCTCCGGTCTGATTCCATTGCGCTCCATCTGCTTTGCGAGCAGATGCTCTTTGGCAATGTGAAGCTTCTCATTCTCTGTGTAACTGGTCACCTCGATCAGTTCCATACGGTCTAACAGCGGTCTTGGAATATCCTGCACCGAGTTTGCTGTTGCAATAAACAGCACTTCTGAAAGATCGATCGGTATCTCGACATAATGATCCCGGAACTTCTTATTCTGCTCCGCATCAAGGACTTCCAGCAATGCAGCTGCCGTATCCCCTTTGTAATCGCTGCTCATCTTGTCGATCTCATCTAACAGCATGAGCGGATTTTTCACGCCTGCGCTGCGCAGTCCGTTCACGATACGTCCCGGCATTGCTCCGACATAAGTTCTTCGGTGGCCGCGGATTTCTGCCTCATCCCGGACACCTCCGAGACTGATCCGCACATATTTTTTATCTAACGCTTTTGCAACGGATCGTGCAATACTCGTTTTACCGGTTCCCGGCGGTCCTACCAGACAGATGATCGGGCTTTCGCCCTTGCTGGTGAGATTGCGGACAGCCAGAAATTCCAACATACGCTCTTTTACTTTTTCCAGGCCGTAATGATCGGCATTTAAAATCTGTTCGGCATTTTTCAGATCCTTGTTATCTCTGGATATCTTATTCCATGGAAGCTCCAAAAGTGTTTCAATATACCCTCTCGCCACAGCGCTCTCAGAGGAGCTGGAGCTGATATTTTTAAAACGGTCGATCTCTTTTTTGATCTTCTCTTTCACTTCTTTGTCTGCCCTGATCTTACCCAGAGCATCCATAAAGTGATCTGCGTCTGATTCCGTATTATCTTCGCCAAGCTCCTCACGGATTACTTTCATCTGCTCTCTCAGCAGATATTCTTTCTGGTTTTTATCCACATGCGCCTTGACTTTCGCCTGAAAATCATTCTTGATGGCTATGATCTCGATCTCTTTTAATAAGAGTGCCATCAGAACCTCATAACGTTCGGTCATAGAAACCGCATCTAAGATTTTCTGTTTTTCCTCAAAATGTACCGGAAGGCTGTTGGCAAGCTGATTCATCAGTTTTTCCAGATCTGTGATCTCACTTAACTGGCGTTGCAGCTCTTTTCCCATTTTGGGATTGACGACCACATATTTACCAAATGTCTCCTGAATGCTCCGAAGCATTGCCTCCTTCGCTTCTTCTGGCAGTCCGTCATCCACTTCCTCGTCAAATCGAATGATCTCCGCAAGCAGATAGTCCGGATTTTCAAGAAAAGCGGACAATTCTGCCCGCTCTTTCCCTTCTACCAAAATGCGTACAATATTATTTTGTAACTTAATTACCTGCTTTACCTCAGCAATGATCCCGATCTTAAATAAGTCCTCGATATCAGGATTTTCCTGTTCCACATCTTTCTGTGCCACAAGAAAAATCTTCTGCTCATCCATCATCGCCTCTTCCACTGCCTTGATGGATTTTGCACGGCTTACGTCAAAATGGGCTACCATTCCCGGCAGGATCACCATTCCACGAAGGGCAACTGCAGGCATTTTCATAATCATTGTATCCATTTTCTATAATTCCTTTATCTGTAACAGCTTTTCCTGCTGTTATCTTTTGTTTAAGAAGCCTGTTCTAACTTCTCAACAAGTGCTTTTTCTTCTTTCTCTTCAATTGCAAGATTCTTTTCTACATCTTCTTTGGTGATCTCACATTTTGTAATGCTCTCATCGGATGGAATATGATACATCAGATCTAATGTAACAGCCTCCATGATTGCACGAAGACCACGCGCTCCGGTCTTTCTCTCAAGCGCTTTGTCCACGATTGCTTCGAGTGCATCCTTGTCAAATTCCAGACTGACACCGTCTAATTCAAACAGCTTTTTGTACTGTTTTACAAGTGCATTCTTCGGCTCGCATAAGATACGGATCATCGCATCCTTATCTAACATATCCAGTGTTACGGTTACCGGCACACGACCGATAAATTCAGGGATGAGTCCGAATTTCACAAAATCCTGTGGAAGTACATGTTTTAATACTTCCCCTACATTGTACTCATCTTTGGCGTGTACTTCTGCATTAAATCCAATGGATTTCTGGTCGAGACGTGTCTCAATGATCTTCTCTAATCCATCAAAAGCACCACCACAGATAAATAAAATATTGGTAGTATCAATCGGGATCAGTTCCTGCTGCGGATGTTTTCTTCCACCCTGTGGCGGAACAGAAGCAACCGTTCCCTCTAAAATCTTAAGTAACGCCTGCTGTACACCCTCGCCGGAAACGTCTCTTGTGATGGAAACGTTCTCAGATTTTTTTGTAATCTTGTCAATCTCATCAATGTAAATGATACCGTGCTGTGCACGCTCAATATCATAATCAGCAGCCTGGATCAGTTTCAAAAGGATATTCTCGACATCTTCACCCACATAACCTGCCTCGGTAAGTGTGGTTGCATCTGCGATCGCAAACGGAACATTCAACACTCTCGCCAAAGTCTGTGCTAAAAGTGTTTTACCGGAACCGGTTGGTCCGAGCATAAGAATATTACTCTTCTGCAATTCTACATCTGAATCTGATCCTGCCATAATTCTCTTGTAATGATTATAAACTGCAACGGACAAAACTTTCTTCGCTTTATCCTGGCCAATGACGTACTCGTCTAAAAATGCCTTCATCTCCTCCGGCTTGATCAGATTGATCTGCTCCGCAGGTTCTTCCAGATTTCCGTCAAATTCATCATTCTCCAACTCTTCGTCTATAATCTCGGCGCAAACGTCTACACACTCATCACAGATATAGGCTCCGTTTGGTCCCGCGATCAGTTTACGGACCTGATCCTGAGTCTTACCACAAAATGAGCAGCGCAGTCTCTCGTCATTTCTTCCTGTCATTTCTTATTCTCCAATGTCTCTATTTATTAGCGGCTTGTGATCACATTATCGATCAGTCCGTATTCCATTGCTTCCTGAGCGGACATATAATGATCTCTCTCTGTGTCCGCTGCGATCACGTCATAAGGTTTTCCGGTGTTTGCAGCTAAAATCTCATTTAATTTCTTCTTTGTCTTTAAAATGTTTTCCGCTGCGATCTGGATCTCCGTTGCCTGACCTTTTGCTCCGCCGGATGGCTGATGGATCATAATCTCTGCATTCGGAAGCGCAAGTCTCTTGCCCTTTGCTCCACCTGCAAGTAAAAATGCTCCCATGCTGGCGGCCATACCGATACAGATGGTAGATACATCACATTTGATGTACTGCATCGTATCATAAATAGCAAGACCTGCTGTTACCATTCCACCTGGGGAATTGATATATAAATGAATGTCTTTTCCAGGATCCTCGGACTCTAAGAAAAGTAACTGTGCAACAACAAGGCTTGCTGTTGTCTCATTCACTTCTTCTCCAAGGAAAATAATTCTATCTTTTAATAATCTGGAGTAAATATCGTAATTACGCTCTCCTCTGCTTGTCTGTTCAATGACGTAAGGTACTAAACTCATATCTCTTACCTGCCCTTTCCTTTTCATAAATATGGTTGGAATCGCACTATGATTGAATCCACACTTTTTTCACTATTGCAATATATCGGTCATACACTGCACTGATAAATATTATCCCACAAATGCAGAGACGTTGGAATAGGAAAAAAACATGTTTTATGAAAAATTAATATCTTGTTCGAATTTTAAAAAATACTGAACTTTTTTCTCATCAAATGCATTCTGCCATAAATCTCAAACAGACCGGCTCATAAGAGCCAGTCTGTGATATTTCCGGTCTGCATATTATATGCAATCCTCTGTCTGCTGTACGCTGCCGGAATTATTCTTCTGTTCCTTCTTCTGCTTCAGCTTCTTTTTCTTTCTTTGTCTTAGCTTTTGCTCTTTCTTTTACGTTCTCCATAATTAAGTCAACTGCTTTTGTCACAGATAAATCTCTCTTAATGGATTCTTTCTCAGCTTCTCCTAAGTACTCTTTTAACTTGTCAGCTTCCATTCCGTACTGAGCTGCCATCTTCTCAACTTCTGCATTGATCTCATCTTCAGAAACTTCGATGTTCTCTTCTTTTGCGATCTGCTCTAATACAAGGCTGCTCTTGATACGAGTCTCAGCTTCTGGACGAACCTGCTCTTTTAATCCATCGATCGTCATACCGGAGAACTGCATGTACTGCTCCATGGAAAGACCGCTCTGTGCGATTCTCTGTGCGAACTCATTGATCATGTTCTCGCACTGTGTCTCGATCATAGCTTCCGGGATCTCCATTGTGGATTTGTCGATGATCTTCTTGATTGCTTCATCTTCTTTTGTACGTTTTGCTTCGTTCTCTTTCTCAACTTCAAGATGTTTTCTTAAGTCTTCTTTGTACTCAGCTAATGTATCAAACTCAGATACTTCAGAAGCAAATTCATCATTTAATTCTGGAAGTTCTTTTGCTTTGATCTCGTTGATCTTAACTTTGAATACGGCTGGTTTTCCAGCTAAATCAGCTGCCTGATATTTCTCTGGGAAAGTAACGTTAACTTCTACTTCATCCCCTGCATTGTGTCCTACTAACTGATCTTCGAATGTATCGATGAAAGAGTGGGAACCGATCTCTAATGGATGATTCTCTCCTTTACCACCTTCAAATGCAATGCCGTCAACAAATCCTTCGAAATCGATGACTGCTGTATCACCGTTTGCAACTGGTCTGTCTGTTACAGTTACAGTTCTGGAGTTCTTCTGCTGCTCTTTCTCAAGTGCTGCTTCTACTTCTTCGTCTGTTACAGTTGTGTCGATCTTAGTTACCTGAACACCTTTGTATTTTCCAAGTGTCACTTCCGGTCTTACAGCCACTTCTGCTGTGAAGATGAAAGGTTTTCCGGATTCGATCTGAACAATGTCAATTGTTGGTCTGGAAACGATGTCCTCTTTGCTCTCTTCCATAGCTGCTGCATAATTATCCTGAATTAAGATGTTTGCTGCTTCTTCATAAAATACAGCTGCACCGTACATTTTCTCGATCATAGCTCTTGGAACTTTACCTTTACGGAAACCAGGGATGCTGATTTTGTTCTTCTCTTTCATGTAAGCAGCCTGTAAAGCTTTTTCTACTTCCTCTGCTGGTACTTCAACAGTAAGTTTTGCCATGTTTTTTTCTAATTTTTCAACCTGTACACTCATTATAATGATTTTCCTCCTTATATATATAAAATATCCATGTACATTTCACGCTTAATGCGCTAATCGAGCCACGTCCAAAGTCGCATAAACCCGCGGTTTTTCTGGCTCTGCCTAAAAATGGGCGTACTACGACTATCGCAGTCATTCTAGGATTATAGCACACACTTTTGCAAAATACCAGTGTTTTTTATGGTTTTACGAGGTTTTCTGCGATTTCTGCTCTTTTGCCATGCAATTTGTCATATACGACATTACAAACCACTGTATAAAGAGAGGCAGTCACATTGATCCCTGTCCGAAGCAGCAGCGCCATCGGCAGTCCGAACAATGAAGCTGCAATTGCAAGCGCTCCAAACGTGTTAAAAACCGTCTGCCATTTATATCCGGCAGAATAACCCACGCCGATCCCACCAATAATTCCGATCATACTTCTTCCTGACTCCGGCAGTATCAGATAAAGGACGAGAAACAGCGCACATCCGGCAATATTAAACACGCCCCTGTCTACCGCCCTCATTTTTCCATCCTCTGTAAATGGAAGGCAGACTGACATACATGCGATCCCTGCCCACATTGCTCTCGGAAGTCCAAGCAGTGAAACGATCAGCATTGCACTTGAGACGATCAGTGTCAGTTTCAGATACCATTGGTTTCTCGCAGACCGAACATCAAATTCCCGGAATAAATCCTTAAATGTCCTGCGATAAGGTCTGTTTTTCTGATTTTTATAAAAAACCGCCATGCACACAAGCATTCCCGCCGTAAGTCCGATCACCCGCATCTCAAAAGCTCTGCCACTCACATCATATCCATATAAGAGCAGATACCCGAGCACAAACGTGGAATGATTATGCATAATGACATTGTGACACCCAAAAATCATAAGAAGCAGGATACAGACACAATTTATAAAAAATGCTCCCACCGGAGATACCATATTTGCCAGTCGCGGGCCAGCCATCATGATCGTAAATATTCCCACAATGGACAACAATCCATGACTCGTCCGTATGCCAAAATCTGCCTGTCTCAGCACAAGCAGCGCCAACAGGACCGTTACTCCTACAACGCTGTTTTCCTGCCCTGTCAGTTTTGTATACAATGTGACAACCGCCACACAAAAAGCCATAACAAGATATACTTTAAAATTATAGATAAGAATATGACGCCATTTTTCTTTTTTGTCTGTCGTATTTTTGATCAACTGTTTTGAACCGGCAGAACTAAGCTGTAACTCCTGATAAAATGTCATTTTGTTGTCTCCTTCTCTTCTCTTTTGAATCAGCAAAGCGAAGAGTACTATACTTCAAAACATGGAGTCTGGCAAGTATAAAACCTCATTTTAGAAAAATTTTGGAATGTTTACTGTTTTTTCATATAGAAATATTTTCCGAACAGACTTGATTTATGCTAAAATGTGATTATCCGGAAAGGTCTGCACAAATGAGGAGAAAGCTATGGCAATCACAAAATCCAACGAAAGAACAAAATATGAGCTGGCAGATGCCATGAAACGCTGTATGAAAACTGCACCTGTAGAAAAAATCACTGTGAAGGAAATTGTAGAAGCATGCGGTGTCACAAGACAGACTTTTTACCGCAATTTTCAGGATAAATATGACCTCATCAACTGGTATTTTGACAAAATTCTCTTAGAATCCTTTGAACATATGGGGGAAGGAAAATCTGTCTATGAAAGTCTTGTAAATAAATTTACCTATATTCAGGAAGAAAAGCTGTTTTTCAAGGCTGCATTTAAAAACGATGACCAGAATTGTCTGCGCGATCATGATTTCCAGTTGATCACCGCTTTCTATACGGATCAGATTGAAAGCCGTACCGGCAAAAAGATTTCTCCGCATCTGCAATTTCAATTGGAAATGTACTGTCAGGGTTCTATCTTTATGACTGTCCAATGGGTACTTGGCTGCCGGAAATGCACACCGGAAGAACTGGCCAGATCACTGGCCGGCGCTATGCCGGCAGAACTGAGTGAAGTATTCCGTGAGGTTGGACTGATATAAACCGGAGTTTAACTTATGAACTGCCGCCTGTAGGTGGTGTTACGGATTTCCGCAGGTTATGTCAATTGCATGCCAACAAAGTGTATAGAACTATAAAAAATAGAACTGTTTGTTTTCAGGAGCGCTTCCGCTTGTTGTCGCTGGCAACGGTACTAAGAAAGTATCCATCGTGATTTCAAAATCCAATTGACATTGTCTTTTGAAATCGCAATGTTTACTTTCTAAGGACCGGCCGCTCCCAAAATCCTGAAAACAAATCAGTTCTATTTTTTATTAAGCCAAGACTGTGTGGCATGCAATATCCAGATTGTGAAAATCCGTCAATCCAGGTTATGAGCGGCATTAATCAAAGCTTAAACTCCGTGAGTTCCATAACGTAAATTGCAGATTCTGTGGTGCATTTCACAGCGTAAATTGGGCATGTATAAGCGTCCTCTCGCAAGTCATTCGTAACGTAAATTAAAAGAAAAACGATATAAACAAATATTATTTTCTTCGTGAGCTATGAAGATGGGATTCTAAAAATATTGGAAAGCCTCTTGCTTTCCAATATTTTTGCTTAGAAGCCCATCGTAATGTTCAGCGAACAGAAATATAATATTTCGTTTATACCGTTTTTCTTTTTCATTACATATAAATTTGCCTTGTGAGAGGACGCTGATATCTGCCCTTCACAACCTATAAAAGCACCACAAAATCTGCGACACTACGTCACCTAAACTCCGGTTTACATTAATTTACGGAACAATGCTTTTAAGTCCTCTACACTTGCATCTTTTGGATTACCTGGTGCGCATGCATCTGCATGTGCAGACTCAGCAAGGAAATCTAAATCTTCTTCTTTCAAAGCTTCCAGTTTTGTTGGAATACCAACATCGATGGATAATTTCTGTACAGCATCTACTGCTGCTTTACGGTACTCTTCCACAGACATATCATCCACACCTTTTACTCCCATTGCACGGGCAATCTCACGATATTTTTCACCTGTGCAATCTGCATTATACTCCATAACAATTGGAAGCATCATCGCACATGCAACTCCGTGTGGTGTATCATAAACTGCACCCAAAGTATGCGCCATGGAATGAGCAATTCCAAGTCCTACATTTGAGAATCCCATTCCTGCAATATACTGTCCAAGGGCCATGCCTTCACGGCCTTCTTTTTCATTGGCAACTGCACTTCTTAACGATCTGGAAATGATTTCAATGGCTTTTAAGTGGAACATATCTGTCATTTCCCATGCAGCTTTTGTTGTATATCCTTCAATGGCATGTGTCAAAGCATCCATACCGGTAGATGCTGTTAATCCCTTAGGCATGGAAGACATCATATCTGGATCAACAATTGCAATGATCGGCATATCATGTGGATCTACGCAGACAAATTTTCTCTTTCTCTCAACATCTGTAATAACATAGTTGATGGTAACTTCTGCTGCTGTACCTGCTGTTGTTGGTACTGCGATGATCGGTACACAAGGTTTCTTTGTAGGAGCAACGCCTTCGAGACTTCTTACATCTTCAAACTCCGGATTTGCAATGATAATTCCGATTGCTTTGGAAGTATCCATGGAAGATCCTCCGCCAATTGCGATAAGATAATCTGCACCGGATTTTTTGAATGCCTCTACACCATGCTGTACGTTTTCAATGGTTGGGTTTGCTTTGATATCAGAATAAATTTCATAAGCAAGACCATTTTTATCAAGAACATCTGTCACTTTCTTTGTCACACCAAATTTGATCAGATCTGGATCGGAACATACAAAAGCTTTTTTGAAATCATGTGCCTTTGCTTCATTTGCGATCTCTTCAATCGCACCTGCTCCGTGATAAGATGTTTCGTTTAACATAATTCTGTTTGCCATAATAACCTTCTCCTTTTTCAATACTTATGATACTTTGATTGTAACAGGATCCTATCGTTTTCGTAAGTGACAAAACAGCAAAATTGTAACAAAAAACCTGTATCAGCAAATTACTGATACAGGTCATGTTATGATCCATTATTATACATTGATTTCCGCTTTTACACCAAGTTCTTCCTTGTTTGCATCCAGAATCGGTTTTACCACATTTGCAATGAATTTATCCACCTGGATCGGTGCACGTCCCACATATTTTGCCGGATCCATCGTGGACTGCAGTGCCTCTAATGTCAGGTTAAATTCAGGATCTGCAGCGATCAGTTCAAGCAGATTGTTGTCTTTTCCTTCCTCTTTTACAGTCTTTCCTGCCTGCATGGATAAGGTACGGATCTTTTCATGTAACTCCTGACGGTTGCCGCCATTCTTTACAGCGTCCATCATAATGTTTTCCGTTGCCATAAACGGGAGTTCTGCCATTAAATGTTTGGTGATTACTTTATCATATACAACCAATCCATCCACTACATTTAAGCACAGGTCTAAGATACCATCGATTGCAAGAAATCCTTCCGGAATGGAAAGTCTCTTGTTTGC
>ENA-UEPG01002083-UEPG01002083.1-human-gut-metagenome-genome-assembly--contig:-NODE-2083-length-13413-cov-9.374400_pt1 | contig 13413 bp, 7 predicted proteins | sample MGYA00242893_ERZ507902 | MGnify/ENA primary metagenome ERZ507902 (study PRJEB26167, sample SAMN06115491) | human gut metagenome | host: Homo sapiens | place: China:Gansu | collected 2015-04-23 | study... | reverse complement strand
TGCACCGATATTCGGAACATATCAAAGTTGTTCCGCGAAACGGAAATTCTTGTTCCTTGAGATGCGCCGGGTACAGAGCTTTATTCATCCTGCCATGAATAGGTATGAGGTCATCAGGGCCTTTAGGGAATAACTAAAACGAAGAAATAGGAAATACAACGGCCAAAGAGGAGAAAAACAAAGGTGAGAAACGAATGACCTAGTATCTGATGGTGAGATGAAGTGTAGCTGCCACCATCAGGAACCCATACCGAGGGGTACAGCAGCCGCGTCCAGCTCGGCCTGTGGATTAACGGCAAAAAAGAGCCAATCAACTCTTCACAAAACAAGGAATAATCGGTGGAAAATGCAAGCACTCTTTCATTCAGCAGGTTGAGCGGTCCACGATTGTTAAGTTTTTTCAACCCCGCTCGCGCGGGGAACTCAATGATAGCCTGAGCTGTAAAACGCCAAGCGGCGGTTCATCCCCGCTCACGCGGGGAACTTTATGAAAATCTTGAGACCAAACGGAGGTTTCACGGTTCATCCCCGCTCGCGCGGGGAACTTAATTAAAACAAACCAAAGACCGCCCATCCCAAATTTAGCATTTAATTAAGTCCCTTGCTTTACTCATATGGGAGCGAGGGGCTAAAGCCTAATCCTCAAAGCTAGAAAAGACTCGAGGACCGATCCTCGTCGGTCCTCGAAGTGCCATCAAGATTTAATAATCAATTTAAGGACTATTTCATTACATTCTTACCCGCTTCATTTCCAAAAGTTAAAGCGTCTGAGATAGCATTACCACCAACACGATTGGTACCATGGATACCACCGGTTACTTCACCAGCCGCGTAAAGCCCGGGAATCGGCTTACCATTAGCATCTAAGGCCTGAGAATTTACATCAACCTGGATGCCACCCATTGTGTGATGAACTGAAGGGGTGCGAAGTTCCGCAAAATATGGTCCTTCATACATGGGAATATTTGGAGCACAAGAAGGACGACCAAACTCTGTATCCTGGCCTTGTGAGCGACAGAATTCATTGAATTTGTCAAATGTTTCTTTCAAAACCTTCGGATCTACGTTGATCTTCTTAGCCAAATCGTCTACGTTTTCGCCGCGGATAACTTTACCATTCTTGATAAATGTCTCAATCGGAAGGCCGAGAGTAGTCATACCGTCTTTATTCAAACGAGCATTTTTTACAGTGCACATGCGATAGAAGACACCGCCTGGTTGAGCCAATGCTGCTTTAGAAAGTTCGTCACGACGTCCCATTTCATTGACGAAACGTTTACCTTCAGTGTTGACGTAGATGGCCGTACCTTGACAAATACCGCTCACAGTACCGTTCTGCGGATCCGTTACGGGAAGCAACTGGATATAACCCATATCGATGAGTTTTGCACCTGCCTTTTCGGCCATCAACATACCTTCGCCGGTAATCGCCCGACTGTTGGTTGTACCGATATTCTTACCAAGCTTTCCGCCCCAGATAGTGTCATATTTCTGGCGCATTTCAACATTGGCTCCGAAACCGCCGGAAGTCATTATCACACCCTTCCGGGCATTTAATGTAACAGATTCTCCGTTGGGGCCTTCAGCTTTAACTCCGACGACACGACCGTCTTTCTTAATAAGCTCTTTTGCCTTAGTCTGAAGAAGAATTTGAACAGGAAGCTTCTCTTCTGCAATCGTCTTTCTGAATGTGTCAATATATCCTTGACCACTCGTGTAGTTAGCTGCATCATGGCAGCGAGGCCAAATAGCACCAACATACTGACTCGAAAAATCATTCCACTTCAAGCCCATCTTTGCCAAGCGGTCCACAGTTGCGGGTGCTAATCGGCTCAACTTATCTATAAGCTGAAGATCTGCTGCATAGTCACCTGCTTTATAAGTTTGCAGAGCATGCAGTTCGGGGCAGTCAAAAAGAATGTCCGGGTTCTTCTTAACGGCAGCGTCCCATTGCTTCTTCAAAGAGGCTAATAGCTGTGCTTGAAGTTCATTTCTTGGTTTTTCAGCCAATAATTCGTCAACCATTTTCCTTTGACCAGCGGACATCTTTTGCTTAGCTTCAAGAGCTGGGTCGGCCGCATTGAGAGCGCCGCCGGCAAGAACTGTATTTCCTCCTAAGAAGGACATTTTCTCAATTAAGACGACCTTACCTCCAGCCCTTGCTGCCGCTACTGCAGCAGCCAAACCAGCACCTCCTCCTCCTACAATAACTACGTCAGAATCAGTGCTAGTCGGAACTTGGACTTTATGTGCGATTCGTTCGCCTTTCATGTATTGCTGAGGATCAACTCCAGCCTTTCCTAGGGCACTTCTTACAGCATTCAATATGCCCATGCTTGTAAACGTAGCGCCTGAAATGCGGTCAACCTTAAGAGACTGGTTGTCGACTATCATCTGAGGGATAACTTTTTTCGGCAATTCAGAGACTGCCGGTGTCTCAAAATTCTTGAGGATCTTGACGGATGTAATTTTGTTGTTGTCGAGCGTAACCGCCACATCAATTTCGGCGTTATGGCCCATAGCCTTCCCTTCATAGGTACCGGTCGCAGCTAAGGCAGCAGAACAAGCGAGCGTCAACGCCGACGCAACAAATAGATATGTTTTCTTCATCTCTTTCTCCTTTGGATAACTTATGCAGTCATATTATGTCGACGCGTTGAGAAAGAGAATAGACACTTTAGTTTTAGAGCTTTGGTATGTAGACAAGCTGCAGGCTTTTTGATAGGGCTTTATTTAAGTTCAGCGCAGGCCCTTCCGGAAATCCTTCCAAACGTAAGTGCTTCGGTTAAACCATTTCCGCCAAGACGATCTGACCCATGGGTCATGCCGGTGATTTCTCCAGCCGCAAACAAGCCAGAAATCGGCTTACCGTCTTTATCGAGAACCTTCCCTTCCTGGGTAATCGCTAAGCCGCCTAACGTATTGTGAATCGCCATAGGTGCATAAGTTCCCCAAAAAGGAGGCGTTTCAATTTTATGAAGAAGTTTTTCCTTACTTTTGCCTAAAGGATCAATTCCCATATCCACGCATTTGTTGTACTCTTCTATCGTTTTTTTGAGACGACTAGGGTCGATTTTGAGCTGCTCCGCCATTTCTTCTATCGAATCAGCCCGAAATACATCACCTGTTTCTACGCCTCTAATCGAATCCCTCTGAATGCCCAGAGAATAACTTTTGAAACCAGAATTATCGATGACAAGGTAAGCCATCTTCCCAGGTAGCTTCAAAACGGCATCCCTAATTTCACTGCGTTTAGCATCCTCGCGAATAAAACGTTTGCCATCAGAATCTAGGAATATAAATCTAGAACTATCTCCATGAAGACGCCCCCGCACTGTAGAGCCTTTTCTGGCACCCGGCAGACATTCGATTTCGGACATATTCACGAGTTTTGCACCAATTTGCTCTGCGCTTAAAAGAACCTCCCCCGTATTTTGAGCAAGATTATCATTCGTAAGATCAGACAATTCCGGCGCTATCTTCCGGATCAACTCGGGATTAGCACTAAATCCACCAGCCGCCAAAATAACGCCTTTAGTTGCGAATATTCTTTTTTCTTCTCGGTCTTCATCTTGGTAAGCAACACCGACGATCCTTCCGTCCTCTCCTTTGAGAAGCTGCTTTACCGGCGCTTTAGTTTGAATTTGAACTCCTCTTCTTAATGCATCAGTAGTCAGGACTCGAATGAACCCTTGACCATCTGGTTCAAGCGTCAGGTAAGAACGCCTCCAACGTCCTCCAAAACTCTCAGTAACTAACTCTTGGAATCTAAGCCCTTTGTTTTCGAGCCACTTCATTGTTTCAAGAGACTCTTCGGCAAGCTTTCGAACAATTTCTGGAGAATTTTTTCCGCCTCCGCTCTCCAGCATGTGCTCAATATAAAGTTCTTTAGAATCCACAACTCCTGCTTTTTTCTGTCTTTCCGGGTTGACAGCATTAAAATAACCACCAGAAAAAAATGCATTTCCACCGAGCGAACTGCTCTTTTCCAAAAGAACGACTTTTGCGTTATGTTCCGCAGCGGAAACCGCAGCAGCAAGACCTGCAGCGCCTCCTCCCACCACAACGACGTCAACTGTTGTCAAGCCGAAAGCTTCTAGCGGAAGGAGTGAGCAGCAAAACACCAAGGTAAGCTTTTTAAGAAACAAGGTTTAAGCCTCCGAAAGCATGGTGAGCCTTGTTAGCCCGTCATTATCATTAGTAATTTCATGTTCCAGCGTTTGAAGGATCTTAGAAAGTTCCACCGGAGAGCGAACATCTAATTTTTTAAAAATATTACTTCGATGAATCTTGATCGTTTGCTCGGCTAATCCAAGTCTTGCTCCAATAACTTTATTAATTTGCCCGGCTGCGATCTCAGAAGCCACTTCTTTTTCTCGTGGAGAAAGGGTATTAAATCTTTCCCGAAGTTTTCGACGCTCGATGTCTTTTGTGCATTTTTCTAAATGATACTTTGTCAGCTTCTCAACACATCGCTGAAGCTCTGAGGGTTCGACGGGTTTTTCCAAAAAATCGAACGCTCCTCGTTTCAACGCTATCACAGCTGTATTTACTTCCCCATGACCAGTAACAAAAATGACCGGAAGATCAATATTTCTTCTTAATAATTCTGACTGAACTTCTAACCCTGACATTCCTGGCATTTGAAGATCAAGAATCAAACAACCAGGGCGCCTAAAGTCATCCCTCGCTAGAAAATCATCTCCATTGGAGTAACAAGCGACCTCAAAGCCTGCTAGCGTCAATACAAACCGGCGAGAATCTCTAACACTTTCTTCATCGTCAACCACTCGCACTAACGGGTTAAGCTTTGGGTTAGTCATATTTTTCTATCCTTGGTAGTGTGATTAAGGCTTTCAAGCCTTTTTGTACACCAGGCTCAAAATCTAATCTTCCGCCGAGCCCTACTAAAATTTGTCTACATAGACTCAAACCAATTCCCAGTCCGTCTTTTTTCGTACTCTTCAGCGGTTCTATCAGGCTAGCCTTATTTTCTTGCGGCAAGGTCGGCCCGCTGTCCGTCACAGTCACAATAACTTTATTGTTGGCTGAGCTTTTAGCATGAATCTCTATTTTCTTTTCCTCTTCATTTTGCATAGCCTCTGAAGCGTTGCGGAATAAATTAATGAGTACGAGCTCTATCTCAAGTGGATCCGCCTCAATATACAACCCTTCTTCGACGTTCTTAACGAATCTTATGCCAGACGATTTAGGTGAATGAGAAAAAGTTCTAAGCGCACTGTCAATTAAATCGGAGACTCGAATAATTTCAAGTTCCTTTTTAGAATTCTTAGCGTACTGGCGTACTCGACCAACAATGCCTGAAATCCTTTTTGCCTCCGACGATATTGCCTCAGATGCCGCATCAACAATTTCATCAGACTTGCCCTTTTTCTCCAAGTACATTTTTAGTCCAGCCGTGTAATTCAGAAGAGATTCAACAGGCTGTCGAACTTCGTGAGCGAGCATCCCTGACATTTGAGAGATAACTCCACTCCTCTCCAATTGAAGTATCTTCTCCTGGCTTTCCTTGGCTTGTCTCTCCAATTCATTTTTTGTCCTCAAAGCTGTTGAGAGTTCTGCGGTTCTTTTGGTTACCAACGCCTCTGTTCTAAGGGTATGCAGAACTAAAAGTGCGAGAAGAGAAAAAGCCCCTAAGAGCCAAAGCGAATACCTTCGAAGAAAGTCCTGCCAGGTGATCGGCTTAACAAACGGCTCTAATCCGAGTTTTTCATACAAGCTGATTGCTTTGGAAAAGTCATTTGCGACTTCCCAGCCAGAACCGCTCTCAAGATTATTCATAGAGAGCAGGCCTATTGTCATTTCTTTCACCTGATGCAAATTTGAAGTCGGCAATGAAGCAAAGACGTATCCAGGATACAAATCAGTGGAACGAGCGCACCCAAACGAATTGTCTTTTTTACGGCCAATCACTTTGAATGTGTTTTCCGAAAAGGCCTTCTGAGAAATCAGATCCTCCAACCGGCAAACCGCCATAAAGCCGATATCAACAACACCGGAAGCAACTAGAGTTGGAACGTCTGGGATTTTGTAGTTAGTAAAGACAGTATTCTCCACCAATTGGCGAAAAGTAAGACCGTGATTAATAGCTTCAGCAACCGGTACCAACCATTCCTCAAATGACTCTTTATCATTAGCCGCAATCTTTGCATTTTTAATGTCAGCAACTTCTTGATATCTATCATCACTTTTCCTAGCGATGATGACCGCACCAGAGGATTCATTTGAATTAAGTGCCCTTCGGTGAGAAAAACTTGCTAATAATCTGGCTCCAAAAGCTCTTTCGAGGTAAGCATAAACACCACCTGGCACGATTACGTAATCAATTTTCTTGTTTTTTATGCTTTCCAAAAGATTGGGCAAAGCTAGCTCTTTGCTTCTGATGTCCGTTCCCTTCATCCTCTTGCGTAAAAAGGCCATGGTTGGGCCAAAAGTATCAATAAAAAAAAACGGATCGTTAGTTCTAAGAAATCCGACTGTTACGGTTTCTGCATTTTTTGGAATAGGATTTGCAAATGACAAGGAAGCCGTGAATAAAAACACAGCAGCAATAGGGAAAAAATTTACTAACAATGAAAACCTTGCCGTCATCGTCCAGGGAGTTTCTTTTATTATTCTTTAAATTTTAACAGAGGGACTGTCCTCAGCAGAAACTTGAAAAATAGACCATTTGGTAATCAATCACCAAGTTGTTAGTTGAGTGAAGATCCCACCTTCTGACTCTCATCGAACAGAACAGCTCAACTAACTGCATACACAAAGAAATTGAATCTATTAAGTTTTTGGATTGAGTTTAATTGTCGGCTTCAATTTCCTCTTAATTACGCATGTTATACGCTACGCCAACAATTCTATGAAACCGTGATACTTGGAAGTCAATCAAGGAATTTGTAATAAGCTGAAGTGTCCAATAATTTAGCTTATCGGGAGCAGAACGGAATTAAAGGTTCGCCGCTGGATTGATCAGATTAAATCAAGACGAGGGTGGAATGGTGGCCCCAACTGGACTTGAACCAGTGACCAATCGATTATGAGTCGACTGCTCTAACCAACTGAGCTATGGGGCCTCAATGGCAATAAAAACGCCGTTGCGGAGGCGTAATTCTATCAGAAGTTCTGATATATCGTTTTTAACAATACGATGTAATTGAAAAATTTTTCAGTTTCTCGGCTACAGGTAAAGCAAAGGCCGGAAAGTTCCGACCCCTACTTCGTGTTTTTAAATCTTAGTTATTGCTCCCGCCTTCCATGAAGCTCTTCAATTTATCCGAGCGGCTCGGATGACGAAGCTTACGGAGAGCTTTGGCTTCAATCTGACGAATTCTTTCGCGAGTGACATCGAACTGACGACCAACCTCTTCCAGAGTATGGTCAGTACTCATTTCAATGCCGAAACGCATTCTCAGAACCTTGGCTTCTCTCGGAGTCAGAGAATCCAGTACTTCCTTAGTGATCTCGGTAAGACTGGACTGCTGAGCGGCTTCCGCAGGAGCAACAGTTCCGAAGTCCTCCAAGAAATCTCCAAGGTGAGAATCCTCGTCATCACCAATCGGAGTTTCCATAGAAATCGGTTCTTTAGCGATCTTCAGTATCTTACGGATCTTGTCTTCCGGCATATCCATTTTCTCTGCCAATTCTGCCGGATCCGGTTCAACACCGGTTTCCTGAAGGATTTGGCGAGAAATACGGTTCATCTTATTGATGGTTTCAATCATATGAACCGGAATACGAATTGTCCTGGCCTGATCAGCAATAGATCTCGTAATAGCCTGGCGAATCCACCACGTGGCATAAGTAGAGAACTTATATCCGCGGCGGTACTCGAACTTATCAACAGCCTTCATCAAACCGACGTTGCCTTCTTGGATCAGATCCAGGAACTGCAAACCGCGGTTGGTGTATTTCTTAGCAATAGAAATCACCAGACGAAGGTTGGCTTCGGTCATTTCGCGCTTAGCTTTTCTAGCCTTAGCCTCACCGGTTGCCATCTGGTTGTAAACGTCCTTCAGATCCTTCAGAGGCAGTGTTACAGCATTCTGAATGTTCTGCAGCTGCTGCTGGAGATGCTGAATTTCGGGCAGCTTACGCTTAACGTCGATAGCATAGGGCTTATCGCTTTCCGCAATTGCCTGAGACCAAGCCAAATTTGTTTCGTTATCAAGGAATTCCTTGAGGAAGAGCTCACGAGGCATCTTTGCGCGGTTGACAACAATGTCATAAATACGGCTTTCGTACTTACGAACTTCTTCAACCTGCGTTTTCAGCATGGTGCACAAGCGTTCAACTGTGTTAGCCGTAAAGCGCAGAGAAAGCAGTTCTTCCTGAATTGCGTCCTGAGCCTTAATGAAGGCAGGAGAGCGGTAACCCTCTGCCTCGTAGGCATGCTTCAGATCCTGATAAAGCTCTTTGCAGTGATCCAGTTTGGCAAGAACAACTGTCTTGAGTTCGTCAATCTGACCTGCCGTCATACCGGAAGCACCGATGTCTGTGCTTTCATCGTCTTCAGCCACCTGCTCACTGGCTTCTTCATCCAAACCGTCAACCAAGCCGTCAACGATCTGGTCAATCTGCATCGTGCCGTTTCTAACCTTTTCAGCGTCTTCCAAAATGGCAACGATGGTCGTCGGGCAGCCGGAAATAGCGTGAACCATGTGCTTCAGACCGTCTTCAATTCGCTTAGCGATTTCAATTTCGCCTTCACGAGTCAGAAGCTCGACAGACCCCATTTCTCTCATGTACATTCTGACAGGATCAGTCGTACGACCGAATTCGCTGTCAACGGTAGCCAAAGCGGCTTCTGCTTCTTCTTCAGCAGCGTCGTCACTGGCTGTCGGAACAGAGTCGCCGATAAGCAAATCGTCGGCGGTCGGAGCCTGTTCATAGACCTGAATGCCCAGGTCGGCCAATGTCGAAATGATCTGGTCAATCTGATCCGGATCGACAATGTTTTCCGGCATGTGGTCGTTAACTTCAGAGTAAGTCAGATATCCTCTTTCCTTACCCATGCGGATTAACGCCTTGAGCTTGTTCAGACGAGTTTCTTTATCGTCTTCTTCATGATGAGCATAGCTGCGGTTCAAGGCCTCTTTCATTGCCTTGTCACGAGCTTTGCCTTTTCCGCGAACAGACACCGGCGGAACATAAGATTCAGCGATTGCGACTTCTTCGTCGATAGAATCATCATCGCTGTCACCAACCAAATCGTCTTCGGTTGTTTCAACTTTTGCCTTTCTGCCGGGACGGCCGCGCTTAGCTTCAGGTTTTGCCTTCGCAGTTGTCTTTTTAGCTGCTGTTTTCTTTGTAGGAGCTTTTTCATCAGCTGCTTCGTCAGCTGCGGTAGATTTAGCAGTAGTCTTTCGAGTTGTCTTTTTTGCAGTTGTCTTTGCAGGAGTTTCTTCGGCTGCAGCTTTAGTGGCTTTAGCTGTCGTTGCCTTCCTCGTCGTTTTTTTGACGGGTTCTGCAGCTACTTCGGCTGCACTTTCTTCAACAGCTGCTTTCTGAGCACGAGTTCGCTTCGGGGCAGCTGTTTTCTTTACAGCAGTCTTCGTCGCTGTAGTTGTTTCGGTCGCCTCTACTTTTTCTGTAGTATCGACGCCGACGTTGGTAGTTGTCTTCTTAGTTGTTTTTTTGGCTGTTGCCATGTTCCACCTTATGATGACTACGCATCAAACGATCGAAAAAACAAAAGCGGAAAAAATGCACCGCAAAACTGCTCGTGTAAAATTCCGCCTGTCTTTAACGAATTAACCTGAAACGGACGGTCGAAGGAAGCAAAAAATTCAAGCGGCCATGGCTTTTGACCGATACGTAAATCCTTCAACACCCGACTCAATTTCAGGGTTTTTAAAGCGCCTCCGATCTATCCTCGATCTCCTGGGCGCGCAAATAGCCCTACCGACTATCTTGGTGAGTTAATTTTACCATGCCTGTCAAGTCCATTCTTTTTGCGAATTCGTCGCAAATTGAGGACTATTTTTGATAATGAGCTTAGGGAACTGTTGGGTAGGTTTTGCGAAGAACTTTTTCGACGAGAATGCCCCATACCGGAAGCAGCCAAAGAAAGACCGCGGCAATAACGCAGCTTTCAGGCGCACCGATCGTTGCCACTGGTACAGCACCGGCGATGGACCATGGAATCAACGGGGCAATGACAATCGCGGTGTTTTCCAAAGAAGCGGCCATTTTGATCTTGTCCGGCTGGATCTTATTGCAAAGCTGCTCGGTCAAAATAACTGCAAGCATTTGGTTGCAGGATAAGGCCGCTGTCGCCAAAGCGGTCAGCGTAATGGTTAGGAAAACGCCTGCCTTCGCACCGAGATAAGCAATGCCGCTTTCCAAACGTCTCAGCATCCCCGTCAACTCAAAAATCCCGGCAAACGTGCAGGATATCGAGATGATGCAGCAAACCTGAATCATCGAAATGACTCCGCCGCCGTTCATGAGACGCCCAACCTCAGGAGAACTCGCCTGGTATCCGCTGAATAAAATCTTGCAAAGTTCAATAGAACCTAAATCTCTCAGAAAAAGCGCTGTGACGAAAGCCGATGCGATACTCGCGATCATAGTGAGCTTAATGTCGGCCTTGAGCATGACCATCGTTAACAGAATGACGGCCGGAATCAAGGTCCAAGCTGAGAGGACATATTCCTGACTAAAAAGTTTTGTCAAGTCAATATCCGCGGCCTGGGCGCCCTGCCCGTTTCCTACAAAAAAGTAAACGAGGCACGCGAGGAGGAAGGGGATCAACCCTGTCCTCAGCATATTTTTAATGTTTTTATAGAGCTCCGTACCGGTAACGGCGCAGACTAATTGCGCGCTGGTAGAGACCGGAGAGCAGCGATCTCCGACATAAGCTCCGGCAAGAGCGGCTCCGCCGGCCCAAAACGGAGAGACGCCCATACCGACACACAGCGACATGGTGACCACCCCCATCGTCGCAGCAGTGCCAAAGGAAGTTCCGATCAGAGAACTTAAGGCCGCGTTCAAGATGAAGGTACCCAGGAGACTCCAAGAAGGAGAAATGATCTCGGAGGCATAGCTGACCAGGTAGGCGATCGTTCCGCTGGCTCGCCAAGAGGCGGTCAACGCTCCGATTAAGAGCATCACTATGATGATGTTGCTGATCTTGGAAATGCTTTGACGACAAGCCTTTCCGATTTCCTGCAAGCTAAAGCCGCGGTAAAGAGCATAGCAGCAGAAAAGGAAAAACGCGAAAATCAGTGCGTAGAGGATCGATGTACCCGTGAAGAGGCAGTAAAAAAGAGAGGCACAAAAACTACCGACTGTCAGAACTTCTAACATTCCTACTTCTCTCGTTTTCTCAACAGAATATCGTTAATGCCCGCATCAATGGATTTGATTTCTTTTTGGAGATCCTGATCGAGCTGCATCAAATCTCTAAAAACCTTTCGGTCGGCGTCGTCTAACGTGCCCTTTGTCGACAAAGCCCGACGCTGTACCTCAACACGATTCAATTCCATCTGAAGAAGAATTCGGCGGCATTCCAAACGTGCTGCTTCCAGCGGTGTTTGGAGAATCTGTCCTTGACTTAGCCCTTTTCGAATGACGGAATCAATGCCCTCTTCCAGTAAGAAGGTAGAAATCATTGAACGGGCCGAATCCATTTCTTTTTCGAAATTTTCATCGGCCGGTCCCGGGAGGTCTGCTAAGAATTGAGCAAGTGTGTGGCCGCTCTCGTCCTCGTGCGTCACTCGCTCAATCACTTTGAACAGCAGTTCCGAAACCGGAGAATTGCTCTCAGACAGCTGCTCGGCGAGCATGCCTTCAAATTCCAGGGCCAGCTGAGGAAAACGCAGAAAGTTTCTTAGGAGTGCCATTAAAGGGGCGTCTGCCGTCGGAGGAATACTTCGTCCGGTCGACGTCGGAATCCGCGGCGTCTTATACCGGTCGTAGCCTCTTCCGAAGCTGTATCGCTGATTGCCAAAGCCGCTGGGTCTCTGAGGAGCCGCCGGCGGCAACACAGGAAAACCGAAATATTTACGGAGTTCGTCGGAATTCTTATAGCCGACTGCCGTGCTCAAACGTTCGATTAAGCCATCGCGCAGAAGCGGACTTTTTGTCTTACGAACGAGCGGAGATGCTTCTTCAATAAATGCGTTGCGGTCTTCAAGAACGGCTAAATCCAGTCCTTGAGACAATGCTTCAATCAGGTAACTGGAAAGCGGCAGCGCCTTTTTGAGCATCTCTTCGAAGGCGGGAGCGCCGGACTTCTTGACCAAACTGTCGGGATCTTCGCCCTCGGGCAGGAACACAAAACTGACTTTCTGAGCATCATCCAAGAGCGGAAGCGACAAATCCATCGCGCGCTTTGCCGCCTTACGCCCTGCCGCATCTCCGTCAAACGAGAAAATGACGTGATCGGTCATCTTAAGAAGGCGTTCAATATGCTCAGCTCGAATCGCTGTACCCAGTGGTGCACAGGCCTCTCCGAATCCGGCTTGAGAAAGCTGAATCACATCCATCTGGCCTTCGACCACGATGACGCGCTTTTTATCCTGAATGCTTTTGCGCGCTTCGTACAAACCGAAGACTTCGGAGCCTTTCGTAAAAATCGGAGTGTCGCCTGTGTTGATGTATTTAGGCTCTTCCCCGATCATGGTTCGCGCACTAAATGCAATGACTTGTCCGCGAATATTGCGGATCGGGAACATCAGGCGGTTGCGGAAGAAATCGTAGACGTTTCCGCTCTGACCGGTTCTCTGAAGACCGGCCTCTAAAAGCAAGGGTTTGAGGTCAGGTGTGAAGACGGCGTCTAAGTTATGCCAGGCATCCGGCGAGAAGCCGATGCCGAAACGCTCGATGGTTTCGTCTTTGAGTCCGCGGTTATGGAGGTAGTCTTGGGAAAACTTGTCGCTGTTGAACTTATCGCGGTAAAACTCCATCGCCCTCTGCATAATCTCGGACAAACGCGGTTTACCGCTCTTGGGTTTAGGTGCGCCGCCTTCGTAGCGAACCTGCATGCTGAATTCAGAGGCGAGCTTTTCGACTGCATCGACAAACGGAAGATTCTCATACTTCATTAAGAAGCTGATGGCGTTGCCGTGTTCTCCGCAGCCGAAGCAGTGATAAAAACCGCGTTCGCGGTTCACTGAAAAGCTCGGACTCTTTTCATTATGGAAGGGACAGCACGCCCAAGCCGAAGCGCCCTTTTGCTGCAAAGGAACTCTGCGGTTAACGACCTCGTAAATGTCTGCTCGGTCAAGCAGTTCTTTAATAAAAGACTGTGCGATCAAGAATCAAACTCTCACAAGAAAAGGCGGGGATGGAAACTGTTTTGAAAGATCCTGCCGCTATAAAATCGAGTAGGGGAAGCTTTCACCTACCCCTCTCACACCACTGGGCATGCGGGTCTCGCACCCAGCGGTTCCAATT
>ENA-UEPG01002081-UEPG01002081.1-human-gut-metagenome-genome-assembly--contig:-NODE-2081-length-13451-cov-2.855092_pt1 | contig 13451 bp, 9 predicted proteins | sample MGYA00242893_ERZ507902 | MGnify/ENA primary metagenome ERZ507902 (study PRJEB26167, sample SAMN06115491) | human gut metagenome | host: Homo sapiens | place: China:Gansu | collected 2015-04-23 | study... | reverse complement strand
GGCGGCGGGTCAGTACCTCCAGGCCATGTTCGGCCTCGGCGCCGGGAGGTGGGACGATCTTACCGCCCTCTACCTGCGGGAGAACTGGACGGTGCTGGCGGCGTCGGTGCTCTTTGCCGGCCCGCTGGCCCCCCGCCTGCGGGACTGGGCCGCGAAAAAGGACAGCCCCCTGCTGGACGCGGGCTACGCCGTACTGGCGGCGGCGGTGTTCCTGGTGTCGGCGGCCTTCCTGATCAAGGGTACCTACAACCCCTTCATCTACTTCAATTTTTGAGGAGGCAGAAGCGTGAAGCGACGCAATACCATGACCGCCGCGGTCTTCCTGCTGGCGGTGGCGGCGGGGTTCCTGCTGCTGGCCACCTCCTTCTTCGGAGGGGAGGGGAAGTTTGAGGCCCTGCTCAAGACCTTCCTCCGGGAGAGGGACGTGATGGCCTTTGTGGATGGGGCGGAGACCGCCGTCAACGGCGATCTGGATCGGGATCACCTGTTTATTCAGCTCTACGGCGGGGTGCAGCGGCTCTCCGGCCGCCGGGTGGTGGAGGACGCGGTGGGGGAAAATACCGTAGTCCGGTTATCCACCGGCGGACTGAATTTTGTGGATCTTCAGGCCGCGCCCGGCGTCGGGCCGCAGGTGGCGGAGAACGCCGCCGCCACGGCGGCGTTTGCCCAGAGCCTGGAGGCTCTGGGCATCCCCTATCTCTACGTGAACGCCCCACAGAAGCTCCAGCGTGGGGAGGCGCTGCTCCCGACCGGGGTGGAGGAGTACGGCAACGAGAGCGCCGACGCGTTCCTGGAGGAGCTGGAGCGGCAGGGAACGGACTATGTGGATCTGCGCCCCCTGTTTGAGGAGAACGGCATCTACTCCAACTGGTTTTTCCGCACCGACCACCACTGGAAGCCCGAGGCGGCCTTTTTCGCCTGGCAGGCGCTGACGGACGAGCTGGAGGAGCGGTACGGCCTGGCCGCCGACCCGGCCCTCACCGATCCGGCCAACTGGGATACCCGGGTGCTGGAGCACTTCTTCCTGGGCAGCCAGGGCAAGCGGGTGGGCTCCCTCTACGCCGGGGCGGACGACATCACGCTCTATACCCCAAAATTCGATTCCGAGCTGACCTATTCCTGCCCCGCCTACGGCTTTACCCGCACCGGCCCCTTTGAGACGTCGGTGTGCTTCCCCGAGCGGGTGGCCCAGCAGGACTGGTTCAACGGCAACCCCTATACCTACTACGCCGGCGGCGACTACCCCATCGCCACCATCACCAACCACAAAAATCCGGACGGGCCGCGGGTGGTGCTGCTGCGGGACTCCTTTGCCTGCGCCCTCACCCCCTTCCTGGCCCTGTCCTGCTCGGAGCTGACCACCATTGATCTGCGGTATTTCGAGGGGGATTTGCTGGACACCATCGCGGGCCTGGAGCCGGATATAGCCCTCACCCTCTACGCTGCGAGCACCACCCGGCTGGACAACCTGTTCCAATATGAACATACGGAGGAATGAGCCTTGACCATACAGAGACAACCCTCCCGCCGGCGGCTGGACTGGCACTATATGGCCATGCAGATCGGCTTTTGGGCCATGTTTGCCTCCATCGTGGGGTACCAGACCGCCCTGCTGCTGGACCGGGGCTTTTCCAACGGGGAGGCCGGGCTGATGACCTCGGTGCGCTGCCTGGCGGGCATTGTGTGCCAGCCCCTGCTGGGGGGCTTTGCCGACCGGCACCCGGAATTCCCCCTCAAGCGTATCGTCTCCCTGTCCATGCTCCTCTCCCTGGGGGTGAGCGTCTGGTACTGGCTCGCCCCGGGCATGGGGCTGGGGGAGACCGCCCTGGTGTGGGCGGTCATCGGCGGGCTGGAGGTGTCCTCCTACCCCCTCATGGACGCCATGGCCATCCAGTTCATCAACGACGGCGTCCCCATCCGCTACAGTCTGGGCCGGGGACTGGGCTCCCTGGCCTACGCCCTGACCTGTGTGTTCCTGGGCTTCCAGGTGGGGCGCTCCGGGGTGGAGAGCACGCTGCTCACCCATGTGGTGCTGGTCGCGGCGGAGATCGCCCTGGTGGCCACCTACCCGCCCTACCGGGGCAGGCCCCGCGCCCGGGATGCGGAGGGGCCGAGGCCACAGTCGGCCCTGGCCCTGCTGCGGTCCAATCCGTCCTTTACCCTGATGCTGGCCGGGGTGCTGCTGAGCCTGACGGCGGTGCTCCCCCTGTCCAACTTCCTGGTCAACATCGTCACCAGCCGGGGCGGCACCGATGCCGACTTGGGCCTGGCCATGTTTGTGATGGGGGCCTTCGAGCTGCCCACCGCCTTTCTCTTTCCACGGCTGCTCCGCCGGTTTGGCAGCGGGCGGCTGCTGGTGCTCAGCGCTGTGTTCGGCACCCTCAAGGCCGTGGCGCTGCTGTGTACCTTCAACTACGCCGGCGTCCTGCTGGCCCAGCCCCTGCAACTGCTGGGCTACGGCCTGTTCACCCCGGCGTCGGTCTACTTTGTCAATGAGTCCGTGCCCGAGGCTGACCGGGTGCGGGGCCAGACGGTGATGATGGTGGCCTCCAACGGCATGGGCGGAATGCTGGGCGGCCTGCTGGCCGGCTGGACCTTGGATATGGGCGGCGCAAACTGGATGCTCGCCGCCTGTATCGCCTGCGGCTGCGCCGGCGCGGCCCTCTGCTGGGCGGCGCTCCGGTGTCCGGCCTGGCGGACGGTTTGAAAAAATTGTAGGCGGAAATCATAAATTTAACCCATTTCACCCTTCCCAAACGGGGCGGGATGGTGTATGATATCTGCGGATTTTTGTTGAGACCTGGAGATTCGGATACCCGACGGAGGGACGATTGTATGAACATGAGAAAGACCAAAATCATCTGCACCCTGGGGCCTGCGGTGGATCATGCGGAGACCATTGAACGGCTGATCCGGACCGGCATGAACGCTGCCCGCTTCAACTTCTCCCATGGCAGCCACGCCGAGCAGTTGGCCCGGCTGAATATGTTCAAGAAGGTGCGGGACACCCTGGGCGCCCCCGTGGCCACCATTCTGGACACCAAGGGCCCCGAAATCCGTATAAAGACCTTTGCCGACGGCCCCGTGACTCTGGAGCAGGGCCAGGGATTTATCCTGACCACCGATGACGTGTCCGGCGACGGCCGCCGGGTGAGTGTCACCTATGCCAACCTCCACAAGGAGGTGGGGCCCGGCTGCCGCATCCTGGTGGACGACGGCCTCATCGAGTTGCGGGTCCAGAAGGTAGAGGGCCACGAGATCCACTGTGAGGTGGAAAACGGCGGCCCCCTGTCCAGCAACAAGTCCATTAACATACCTGATGTGCACATTCTGTTGCCCTCCCTCACCGACAAGGACCGGGAGGATCTGAAGTTCGCCGTGGACAACGACTTCGACTTCATCGCCGCCTCCTTCGTGCGCAAGGCCAGCGACGTGGAGGACATCCGCGCCGAACTGCGCAAGCACGGCGGCGACAATATCCGCATCATCGCCAAGATCGAGAACCGGGAGGGCGTTGAGAACCTGGAGGGCATCATCGCCGCCTCCGACGGCATCATGGTGGCCCGGGGCGATCTGGGCGTGGAGATCCCCGCCCACGAGGTGCCCATCCTCCAGAAGAAGATGATCAAGGCCACCATCCGGGCCGGCCTGCCGGTCATCACCGCCACCCAGATGCTGGACTCCATGATCCGCAATCCCCGTCCCACCCGGGCCGAGGTGTCCGACGTGGCCAACGCCGTGTTCGACGGCACCTCCTGCGTCATGCTCTCCGGCGAGACGGCCTCCGGCAAGTACCCCATTGAGGCCCTGTCCACTATGGTTAACACCGTCACCGCCGCGGAGGAGGCTATCGACTATTGGGGCCGCTTCCGGGAGCGCAGCCTGTTGCCCGTGGTATCCGGTATCAGTGACGCAATCACTCACTCCTGCTGTCTGACAGCCATGGATCTGAACGCCTCGGCCATCCTGGCGGCCACCCGGTCGGGCTACACCGCCAAAGTCATTTCCCGCTTCCGCCCTGCCTGCCCCATCGTGGCTCTGTGCCAGAATGAGTCCACCCGGCGGCAGCTTGCCATCTCCTGGGGCGTGCACCCCTACCTGTCCGGCGAGGTGGATTCCACCGACCGGATGTTCTCCCTGGCTGTGGATGTGGCCCGTAAGGAGAACGCAGTCCAGATCGGCGATACGGTGGTGATTACCGCCGGCGTACCCCTGGGACAGTCCGGCACAACCAACCTGATCAAGGCCCAGATTGTGGAGGGTGGCCTGTAAAAAACTGTAAGAAGGAACGCATAACAAGAACCGGACCGGCTCCTACGTGTGCCGGTCCGGTTCTTTCTGAAGGGCCCGCGGCCCCTCAGATGGTGCCGCCATAGTCTATCACAGGGGGTTCGTCGTGTCAAAGGCGGCGGCGTTCTCTGGGGAGAAGATGGGGACGGCGATGCAGCAGACACCGGCGCTGGCGTACTGGATGGCCGCGTTCCTGGTCATGCCGATCACCGCTATCCTACGGTATACTGGATGCTTCCACAAAAGAAAAGGGACCGCACGCAGAGCCGCGGCATACAAATGGGAAAAGGGGGGAGCATATGGAGAACCGCATTCTGGCCCGGCTGGACGGCCGGGCGGACCCGGAGTGGCTGCTCACCCTGCTCAGCGTGCTGCCGCTCAACACCTACACCCTGGAGGAGTGGAACGAGGCACTGTCCCAAGCGGCAGGGAGGCGGATCTTCTGCCCGTCTTACCGGACGTTATCCGACTATTTACACCGGCTGGTTTTAGGAGTACAATAGCCTTGTAGAAACTGCACAAGGAGGTGCCCCATGAAACTGACCTTTTTCGGCGCGGCAAGGGCCGTCACCGGAAGCTGCCACTGTGTGGAGTGCGGGGGAAAGAAGATTCTGGTGGACTGCGGCTTGCAGCAGGGCCGGGACGAGCGGGACAACCAGGAGCTGGACTTTGCCGCCGGGTACATCGACGCCGTGGTGGTCACCCACGCCCACATCGACCACTCCGGCCGCATCCCCCTGCTGGTGAAGCAGGGCTTCACCGGCAACATCTACTGCACCCGCCTGACGGGGCAGCTTCTGTCCATCATGCTGCGGGACTCCGCCCACATCCAGGAGAGCGACGCCCAGTGGCAGAACCAGAAGGGCAAGCGGGCCGGGGAGGAGCCGGTGGAACCCCTCTACACCGTTCACGACGCGGAGGAGGCGGTCAAGCGCATCGTCACCTGCGAGTACGGCACCACCCTCCAGATCGCCGACGGGGTGAAGGTGCGCTTCGTGGACGCCGGGCACCTGCTGGGCTCGGCCAGCGTGGAGATGTGGCTCACCGAGGGGGACGACACCCGCAAGGTGGTCTTTTCCGGCGACATCGGCAACCGGGATCAGCCCATCATCCGCGACCCCCAGTACATCAGGGACGCCGACTACGTGCTCACCGAGAGCACCTACGGCGACCGGCTCCACGACATGGACAAAGACCCGGACTACACCGCCGATCTGGCCGCCATCATCGACGAGACCCTGGGCAATGGGGGCAACGTGATCATCCCCTCCTTCGCCGTGGGCCGCACCCAGGAGCTGCTGTACTTCATCCGGGAGATGAAGGAGCAGGGCCTCGTCAAGAGCGTGCCCGGCTTTTCCGTGGTGGTGGACTCCCCCCTGGCCGGCGAGGCCACCCGCATCTTCTCCGGGGATCTCCACGGCTATCTGGACGAGAAGGCCATCGCCGCCCTCAAGGGCGGGGCCCTGTTCCAGTTCCCCGGCCTCACCATCACCGAGAGCAGCGATGAGTCCCGCGCCCTCAACCTGGACCCTACCCCGAAGGTGATCATCTCCGCCTCCGGTATGTGCGACGCCGGCCGTATCCGCCACCACCTCAAGCACAACCTCTGGCGGCCGGAGTGCGCCGTGGTGTTCGTGGGCTATCAGGCCGAGGGCAGCCTGGGCCGACGGCTCCTCAACGGCGTCGGCTCGGTCAAGCTCTTCGGCGAGGAGATCGCCGTGCGGGCGCGGATCGTCAACTTCCACGGCCTCTCCTCCCACGCCGATCGGGACGGCCTGCTGCGGTGGATCGAGCACTTCAGCCCCCGGCCCAGGCAGGTGTTCGTGGTCCACGGCGACCAGGAGGTGACGGAGGTCTACGCCAACACCCTCCGGGAGAAGGGACTGGCCGCCCACGCCCCAAACTACGAAGAGGTCTACGACCTGCTGGATAACCGGATGCTCTCCCCCGGCCTGCCGCCGGAGAAGAAGCCCGAGCCCGCCTCCGGCGGCTCGCCGGCCTACCAGCGCCTGGAGGATGTGGGCCGCAGGCTCATGGAGGTCATCGCCCACAACAAGGGCGGCACCAACAAGGATCTGGGTCGGTTCGCCGACCAGCTCCGCGCCCTCATCGAGAAGTGGGATCGCTGACGCGCGTCCCAAACCCCCGGCCCGCAGGGCCGGGGGTTTTCCGCGCCCCGCATCCGCGCAAGAGCGCCGCCAGCTTTGCTGGCGGCGCTCATTTTGTATTTATTCGGCCAGGCTGCTGTGGCCCCGCTTGAGGTAGCGTCCAGCGCCCCGCTTGCCCACGAACTGGTTGTCCCGGGCCACCACTTCTCCGCGGGAGAGCACCAGGTCAATGGCCCCCTGGAGCTCCATACCCTCATAGCAGGTGTAATCCACCGCCGAGTGCAGCCCGGCGTGGGTGAGGGTGCGGCGCTTGGCCGGGTCGAGGATGACCACGTCGGCGTCGGCGCCGGGCTGGAGGGTGCCCTTCCGGGGGTAGAGGCCGTAGAGGCGGCTGGGGTTGGCGCACAGCAGGCGCACCAGCTCGCAGATCGACAGGCGGCCCTTGGCCACCCCCTCCGAGTACAGCACCGGAAGCCGCTCCTCCACGCCAGGGGCGCCGTTGGGGCAGGCGGTGAAGTCACCCGCGCCGAACTGCTTCTCCACTGCGAAGCGGAAGGGGCAGTGGTCGGTAGCCACGGCGTCGATCACCCCGTCCTGGAGCCCCTGCCAGAGGGCGTCACAGTCCGCCTGGGTCCGCAGGGGCGGGGACATGACGGCCTTCAGGCCCTCCTGGGGGTCTGCGTAGGCGGCCTCGGTGAGGGTGAGGTACTGGGTGCAGGTCTCCACGCCCACGCCCTTCTGCCGCTGGGCACGGGCCTTGCGCACCTCGGCCAGGCCGGCGGCGCTGGACAGGTGCACCACGTACACTGGCGCCTCCCCGGCCATGGCGGCCAGGTGGAGCAGGCGGCTCACCGCCTCCGCCTCACAGCGGGCGGGGCGGCTCCTGGCGTGGTAGATAGGCTGGGTGAGGCCCTGGGCCTTGTACCAGCCCCGCAGGTAGTTGACCACTCCATCGTTCTCGCAGTGGGCGGGGATCACGATACCGTCCTCCTTGGCCTGGCGGAGCACCTGGAACAGGGCCCCGTCGTCCAGGCCAAAGTCATAGGTCAGATAGGCCTTGAAGCTGGTGATACCCTCCCGGTCGGCGAGTTCCCCCATCTCCCGGCGCACCCGTTCATCCACATGCTGGAGCACGCCGTGGAAGCCGTAGTCGATGACCGCCTTTCCGTCGGCCAGACGGTGGTACTCCTCCACCTGGTGCCACAGGGAGCAGCCCTTGGGGCCGAAGGCCATGTGATCCACGATGGTGGTGGTGCCGCCGCAGGCGGCGGCCACGGTGCCGGTGTAGAAGTCGTCCACCGCCCGGTGGGCCCCGGCCTGGAGATCCATGTGGGTGTGCACGTCCACCGCGCCGGGCAGGACGTACTTGCCGGAGGCGTCGATCACCTGGGCGTCCGGGACCGACAGCCCCGCCCCCACGGCCTTCACCACGCCGTCCTCCAGGAGCAGGTCGGCCCGGAAGGCGGCGGTGTCGCTGACAATGGTGCCGTTTTGAATGATGGTACGCATAAGAACCCCCTTTATCAGATGTCGGATGTGGAAACCAATGTGTTCAGCGGTCCTGGCGCTTGCACAGGGCGCTGTAAATCACGAAGGCGAACACACAGCCCAGCAGGTAGGAGCTGTCGTAGATCCACCTGAGGACGGGAATAAACTGGCACACGAAAATGAAAATGAACAGGACTGCCATGGTCACCAGGGCCAGCACGTTCCAGCCGCCCTGATAGTAGTAGGCGCCGCCGTCCTGGTAGTAGAGGTCGGGCAGGCGGAGACGGTTGCGGTACTGGCTCCACAGGGCCGCCAGACAGATGCCGGTGATGGGACCCAGGAACACGGCCAGGGTTCCATTTAAAGTATACACGTAGCTCTCGGGATTCTCAACCAGTTTCCAGGGCAGGAAGCAGATGGAGAGGATCGTGGCCACCACGACGGCCTTTTTGTAGGTGAGCACCTTGCCAAAGAGGGAGGAGAACACCACGGAGGCGGCCGCCAGGTTGCAGGCTACGTTCGTGGTCAGGGTGGCCAGGATGATGAACAGGGAGAAGATGATCACCACAGCGGGATTGCCGAAGTGGGAGACCAGAATGCTGGGATCCCAGAAGGCCTCGCCGAAGGCCAGCTCGGAGCCGGAGGTGCCGCAGATGCCCACAAAGACGATGAAGGCCGTCATGATGGGCGCACCGATGAGCTGGCCCTTCACCTGGGCCCCCTCAGTCTTGGCGTGGCGGGTGTAGTCGGAGAAATTCAGGGCGATGGTGGCGTCAAAGGCGATCATGGAAGTCAGGGAGGGGAAGAACTGAGACCAGAAGCTCTCGCCGTTGCCGCCTGCCACCTGAGTGGTGAACAGTGCGGCAAATCCTCCCTTCTGACTGGCCAGCCAGAAGGCCCAGACAATGACTACGCCGCTGAGAATGATCAGGATGGGGGCGGCGAAATCCTCCAGGAAGCGGATGGCCCGGCTGCCGTGGTAGCCGATGTAGAAATTGATGAGTACAAACAGGCCGAAGCTGAGGAAGCTGTGGAACGCCAGACCGGTGTAGGCCGGGAAGATGACGGCGATGATGGCGTCCAGAGCTGTGCCGCCGATCCAGTTCTGAATCCCGAACCACAGGCAGCCCATGAAGGCACGGATGATGGTGGGAATGGCCGTGCCCTTGGGTCCGAATACCATCTTGGACAGGACGGGAAAACTGGCGCCGTAGCGGGAGCCGAACTTTCCCAGCAGGATGGAGGGGATGAGGACCAGCGTGTGGCCCAGCACGCAGATAAACAGCGCCTGATACCAGGTTAGGCCGGCGGACAGCAGGGCGCTGGCCATCATATACACGGGAATGGAAACCAGGATGCCGGTCCAGAGGGTTATGTAGTTCTTGGTGGACCACTCGCGGCCGGACAAGGGAATGGGCTTTGTGTCCTCGGTGTAGATATTTTTGTGGGACTGGATTTCCTGAACGCCCTCCGGGGTCAGCTCAACCACGAAGGAGCGCTCCGTCTGGAGCTCTGCCATAGAATAGCCTCCTCTGTTAAATGGATAAAACAAAAAATAATTAGCGCTAAATATTTTTCAGATCAATAATATACCGGAGAACTCCCGTTGTAAAGGTCAAATCTGATGAAACACCAGTAAATTTTTTGTGCAGAAAAGCAAAGAAAAGAGAGCCGTATAACTTTCTCCTGGTCTGCCATACTAACCCCATCAAGGAAGAAACAGGGGAAGCGCGATGGAACGATTTCAACTCAAGCCCACAATTTTCTTTGGATCGGACGCCCTGGCGGCCCTGGAGGGGCTGGCCGGGCGGCGGGTGATGGTGATTACCGACTCCTTCCTGGCCCAGTCCGGCCTGCTGGAGCGGGTACGCGCCCGCCTGCGGGACTGCACCGTGGAGGTGTTCGACCAGGTGGTGCCCGACCCGCCCCTGGAGCTGGTGGCCCAGGGGGCCAGGGCGCTGGCGGAGTTCCGCCCCCAGGCGGTGGTGGCCTTCGGCGGCGGCTCTCCCATGGACTGCGCCAAGGCCATGCTGGAGTTCGGCAAGAAGCTGGGGACCGGGGCGGACATCCGCTTTGTGGCGGTGCCCACCACGGCGGGTACCGGCTCGGAGGTCACCTCCTTCGCCGTGCTGACCGACCGGGCGAAGGGAGTCAAGTACCCCCTGGTGGACGACGCCCTTCTGCCCGACGAGGCCATTCTGGACCCCTCCCTGCTGGCGGGGGTACCCCCCGCCGTGACGGCGGACACGGGCATGGACGTACTCACCCATGCCGCCGAGGCCTACGTGGCCCGCGGGGCCACTCCTTACACCGACGCCCTGGCGGAGAAGGCGTTTACCCTGGCCTGGCAGAACCTGCGCCCCGCCTGGGAAACGGCGGGGGAGAGCGGGGCCAAAGGGAACATGCTGCTGGCCTCCAACCTGGCGGGCATCGCCTTTAACGCCGCCGGGCTGGGCATCTGCCACAGCCTGGCCCACGCTCTGGGCGGGCGGGTTCACCTCCCCCATGGACGGCGCAACGCCCTGATTCTGCACGACGTCATCCACTTCAACGCCGCCGATGGGACAGCGGCGGAGAAATACGGACGTTTGGCCAAGCTGTGCGGCCTGGCGGCCAATCCGCGCTCCCTGGCCGCGGGACTGAACCGGCTGCGCGCCCAGCTCAAGCTGCCCGAACGCCTGAGCGCCTGCGGAGTGGAGGGAAAGGAGCTCACCGCTGCGCTGGACGGCCTGGCCGAAGCGGCGCAGGCGGATCTCTGCGCACCCTCCAACCCCCGCCCCGCGGCGGCGGAGGACTTGAAGAGTCTGCTGAGGGAGCTGGCGTGATGGAGGAGACCTTATTATCCGTCGGCATCGACACCGGCGCCGCGTCTCCCCAGACAGGCCAGCCTGTTTGGGGGCCCCATGTGATGTTCGCATCCTCGGCGGAAGTGAATTCCGTCTGCGGAAAATCTCCGCGTTGCGTCGATTTTACGGGCATGTGCCCGCCCCGCAGAGCGGGGGCCCGGTGGTGGAGGTGCCGAAATGAGTGAAACCCTGTTATCGGTCGGCATCGACATCGGCACCTCCACCACCCAGCTCATTCTCTCCCGCCTGACCCTGGCCAACCGGGCTAACCCCTTCTCGGTGCCCCGCATCGCCATCGAGGATCGGGAGGTGCTCTACCGCAGCGGGATTCACTTCACACCCCTGCTCTCCGACACCGTGATCGACGCCGAGGGGGTGCGGACCATCGTGGCGGAAGAGTACCGGAAGTCGGGCTTTGCGCCGGAGCAGGTGGACACCGGGGCGGTGATCATCACAGGAGAGACCGCTCGCAAGGAAAACGCCCGGGAGGTGCTCTCCGCCCTCTCCCAGTTCGCCGGGGACTTTGTGGTAGCCACCGCCGGGCCGGATCTGGAGTCCATTCTGGCCGCCCGGGGGGCGGGCGCGGATGAATACTCCAGGGAGCATCACACGGATGTATTACACTTTGACATCGGCGGCGGCACATCCAACCTGGCGCTGTACTCCCACGGAGAGCTGGCGGCCACCGGCTGCCTGGACGTGGGCGGGCGGCTGATCAAGCTTGACCGGGAAGGAACCGTGACCTATGTCTCACCGGTGCTGAAGCGCGGGGCGATGTGGGCATCGCCTCCTACCGTTGGGCAAAAGGCCGCGCCGGAGGGGTTGGAGCCCGTCATCCGCTCCATGGTGGAGGCCCTGGAGCAGGCGGCGGGCCTGCGGCCTGGGCGGGACCGGCTGGACGCCTTTCTCACCCAGGGAACCCGCTGGGAGCCCCGGGCGGTGCCGGTGGTCTCCTTCTCCGGCGGCGTGGCCGACTGCATCTACGCGCCCCCCGGCGACTGGAAGGCCTACGGCGATATCGGCGTGCTGCTGGGACGGGCCATCGCGGCCTCCCCGGCCTTTCAGGGCGCGGGGCGCTTCCGGGGGGAGGAGACCATCCGGGCCACGGTGGTGGGGGCGGGGAGCCACTCCACCGAGCTGTCCGGCTCCACCATCTACTACCGGGACATCGCCTTCCCCCTGAAGAACCTGCCCATCCTCAAGCTGACTGGAGAGGAGGAGCGGGGGGACGCCGCCGCCCTGGCACAGTGCATCCGGGACAAGCTGGGGTGGTTTGCCGACGAGGGCGGGCTGAGCCCGCTTGCCCTGGCCCTGCGGGGGGAGGGAAACCCCTCCTACGCCCGGGTGGACGAGCTGGCCCGCGGGATTGCCGGGGGGCTGGAGCCCCTGCGCGCCCAAGGGATCGCCCCCGTAGTGCTGGTGGAGGCCGACCAGGCCAAGGTGCTGGGTCAGGCCATGGCCCAGAGGGTGGAGGGCCCCCTCCTCTGCCTGGACAGCGTGGGGGTGGACAACGGCGATTATATCGACATCGGCGCGCCCGTGGCGGGCGGCGCGGTATTACCAGTTGTCATCAAGACGCTGGTATTCAACAAATCGTAACCGCGAAGGAGCGATCACATGATACTCAAAACAAAGCTGCTGGGGCACGTGTATGAGTTTAAGTCGGTAAAGGACGCCCTGGCCAAAGCAAACGAGGAGAAGTCCGGCGACCGGCTGGCGGGCATTGCGGCGGAGAACGCCGAGGAGCGGGTGGCGGCCAAGGTGGTGGTGGCCAACCTCACCCTGGCCGATCTGCGGGCCAACCCCGCCGTCCCCTACGAGGAGGACGAGGTCACCCGCATCATCCAGGACGATGTGAACGAGAAGATCTACGATGAGATTAAGCACTGGACGGTGGCCGAGCTGCGGGAGTGGCTGCTGGATGAGAAAAACGGCGGCGACGCCATCCGCCGGGTGAGCCGCGGCCTGACGGCGGAGATGATCGCCGCTGTGGCCAAGCTGATGAGCAACCTGGATCTCATCTACGCGGCCAAAAAAATCCGCGTCACCGCCCACTGCAACACCACCATCGGCCTGCCCGGCACCCTGTCCTGCCGCCTCCAGCCCAACCATCCCACCGACGATCCCGACGGCATCATGGCCTCCCTGCTGGAGGGCCTCACCTTCGGCGCGGGGGACGCCGTGCTGGGCCTCAACCCGGTGGACGACAGCGTGGAGAGCGTCCGGCGGGTGCTGGACCGGTTCCAGGAGATCAAGACCCGCTGGGACATCCCCACCCAGATCTGCGTGCTGGCCCACGTGACCACCCAGATGGAGGCGGTGCGCCAGGGGGCCCCCTGCGACCTGATCTTCCAGTCCATCGCCGGCAGCCAGAAGGGCAACGAGGCCTTCGGCCTGGACGGCAAGCTCATCGAGGAGGCCCGCCAGCTCGCCCTGCGGGAGGGCGCCGCCACCGGCCCCAACGTCATGTACTTCGAGACCGGCCAGGGCTCCGAGCTGTCCTCCGAGGCCCACCACGGGGCCGACCAGGTGGTGATGGAGGCCCGGTGCTACGGCTTCGCCAAGCGGTTCCAGCCCTTCCTGGTCAATACGGTGGTGGGCTTCATCGGGCCGGAGTATTTGTATAACTCCAAGCAGGTGATCCGGGCGGGCCTGGAGGACCACTTCATGGGCAAGCTCACCGGCATCCCCATGGGCTGCGCCGCCTGCTACCCCAACC
>ENA-UEPG01002076-UEPG01002076.1-human-gut-metagenome-genome-assembly--contig:-NODE-2076-length-13491-cov-4.196586_pt1 | contig 13491 bp, 13 predicted proteins | sample MGYA00242893_ERZ507902 | MGnify/ENA primary metagenome ERZ507902 (study PRJEB26167, sample SAMN06115491) | human gut metagenome | host: Homo sapiens | place: China:Gansu | collected 2015-04-23... | reverse complement strand
GGAGGGGATACTAATGATAACAACGAGTGAGCTTTTGCAGTTAATGAGTTTGTTAATTAGTGTTGCCGGATTATTTTACCTCATTGGAAAAGATAATCATAGCAAAAAGAAATAACCGCCCTCTGCCCAAAGATTGCGGTTATTTCAAATAACTAATATTAAATCGGGCTAACCGTCTATCGGCAGCACCTTTTTATGTTTACATTATATCATGAAGCAAAGCTTCATGATCGTTATCTACACTCGCTTCGCTCGGCAGTCTTTATTATATCATAAAGACAAAAAATGTAAACCATCTATTTTTTATCTCCTTTACTGCTGTGTCAAAACAGAAATATCTCCTACTCCTGCAGTCAGTTCCACTTCTGCTCCGCCGTTGCTGCCGGTCTCATACTCCGCATCAAAAGCCCCTTTCGATTGCCCGTTCAACCTGATTTCTCCAAGTCCGGCAGACAGATCAAATGCATAGCTTTTCTCTGTTCCGGTAAGAGAGACATTGACATCGCCGGTTCCTGCCTCCACTTCCAGTTTGTTTGAAACGCTTCCGCTGAACACGGCATCTCCAACTCCTGCTTCGATAGACACTTTCGGGAACTGTCCATTCAGAATCGACACATCTCCTGTACCAACTTCAAACACGGCTTTCTCGCTGGCTGAAATCTGATTCACAGAGAGTTCTCCCACTCCAACAGACACATTTACTTTTCTTGCCGTAAACGCTTCGCTTTCCATGGAAATATCCCCGGCTCCCACTACAATGTCCAGTGTCAGATTTTCGCACTGTCTTGGCAGAACTACCATAAAGGTCGGTCCTTTCTCAAAATGGTGGTGTCCGCTGTGATAGGATACCTTCAGATTGGAATCCTTCTGTTTTGTAGAAAGATAATCCTGATACCCATTTTCCATTTTAATACTGATCTCATCCGCAGAACCCGACACTTCAAAAATAAGTTCATTTACCACATCCAGTTCCAGTTTCAGGGAAGCAGCTTCTGATGCCGGATAAGGTATAATGCAGCTTTCCGTTCCTGCCGGTTCACTCTTCAAATCCGTAAGATTCAGGATCCAGGAACCAAAACTCTCCACCGCCCTATTATCATCCATGAGCTCGTCATCCTCATCATCCCAGTCGTCGTCGTCCCAATCATCATCGTCATCATAATCATCATCCCAATCATCATAATCATCATCCCAAAAATGATCCAAGATGCCATGTCCCTGATCATAAGCATAATAAACTCCATTGCCAATATGCCAGTTGCCAAAATCAAGTTCACCGGCAAGTGCTTTCCGGTGGATGGTTGACCATCCGGCTCCCATCACTGCGGCGATACCACAGAAAATAATTCCAAGTGCGGCTAAAATTCCCGTAATGATTAATATGATTTTTGTAAATTTCTTCATTACGCCTCACGCTCCTTTCTCTTCTCAAATGGCTTTTTGCAGAGTTTTACAATGCCTTTCACTGCCCATGGGACAAACCAGCCAAAGCACCATACCACAAGCCACACTGCAAGTATTCCAAGCGCAAGAACCAAAAGTCCACCGCCTAACAGTCCAAGACCTACTGCCACGCCTTTTGTGAAAAGATATCCGACACCAATGCCTGCCAATACAAATCCGGTGATCACTAACGCCGCCATCACTGCAACAATGCTGACTGCCACTGCAAACACACACGCTAAAATTGCTACAAGAATCGCCGCCAGAACCGCTGCAACCGTGATCCAGACCGGGCTTGTCAAAACTGCGAGGATCACCCATAAAACTGTTTTTTCTGTTTTATTCTTCTGATTTTCCTTTTTCAGTTTCTCCATATCGATCTGGCCGGACGTATTCTGACTGCCATAAGTTCCTCCGGCATAAGCAGTATTTTTCTGATTATAACTGCCAGAACCATAGGTACTGCCTCCATATAAACTGTTCATATATGGATCATCCGTTCCTGTCTCTGTCTTCTGACCATTTCCAGATGTTTCTTCTGTATGTGCCTCAACTTTTTCACCGCGCACATCCGCCTCGTGTGTTTCCACATCAGCCGCTTCACTCACCCCAAGATCTTTCTTGATCACTTCCGCCACCTTCTCCGGCGACTCCAGTTCCTCTAAAATTGATGCCTCATTTCCAATTCCGGCATCCTCAAAATAACTTCTGTAAAACGTAAGTGCATCCGCTCTCTCTTCCTCTGAAATGTCCGAAAGCAGCTCCTCCAGACGTTTTAAAAATTCTTCTTTATTCATTCTTCTGACTCCTCTCCCGAAAATAATTCTGATATTTTCGAAGAATACGATTCCCACTCGCTGCGGTATTCTGCCAGCTTCTCTTCGCCGGTCTCCGTAATCTGGTAATATCTCCGGTTTCTTCCTCCGCATTCCCGGTCATACACGATCAGGTATCCATCCTTTTGCAGTCTTCGCAAAACCGGATACAGTGTGGACTCTGAAACTTCAATTGCCTTCCGCACATCCTGCGTGATCTTATATCCGTAGGTTCCTTCTTCCTCCTTCGACACGACAGCAAGAACAATCGCATCCAAAAGGGCTGCGCCTGTATTAAATACCATGTACTCACTCCTTATTATTTTATTTGTAATATTATTTCTTATTTAATACTATACATCATATAGTATTGTTCTGTCAATATTATTATATATTTAAAACTGGCATGGTCAATTTGTTTTAAACTGGATTTTTAATTCATGACAGTTTTTGTATATAGTAATTCCAACAACAATCCTGGGAATTGAAACAAATAAGAACCATAAAAAGGAGAATTTTATTTATGAAAACATCAACTACCTCTACAGCACAGACTGCTGATTCAAAATCTTTATCAAATATCCGTTTTATCACGATCACGGCTCTTTTTATTGCCCTGACCTACGTATTCACTGCATTTATTAATATAAGACTTCCAATCACTGCAAACGGTGGATTGATCCATCTCGGAAACGTACCTCTTTTTATCTGCGCCATTATTTTTGGTAAGAAAAGTGGTGCGATCGCCGGCGGAGTCGGCATGGGACTCTTCGATCTGCTCTCCGGCTGGACTGCATGGGCTCCATTCACACTGATCATTGTCGGTCTGATGGGATATGCCGTAGGTGCCATTACAGAAAAACATCACGGTTTTGGCTGGAACACACTTGCGATCGCAGTTGCATGCGTGATCAAAGTCGCTGGTTACTACATTGCAGAGGGTATCATTTACGGAAACTGGATCGCACCGGTTACTTCCATTCCTGGAAACCTTGTCCAGATCGGTGTTGCTGCTGTCATCGTTCTTTTGATCGTCGGACAGCTTCAGAAAATCGTAAATAAAATGTTATAAGCTGTGTAACACCAATCTCATTTACAAAACAATCTATGAGAAAGAAGGAAGTAATTATGTATAAAGTCATGACTCCTGGGCCAACCCAGGTAAAAGAAAATGTGCGTATGGCAAGAAGCCTCGTATGTACCAATCCTGATCTGGATGAAGATTTCGTAGAATTTTATAAGGAAACCTGCGAACTGATCAGCTCCCTGCTTGGCACGAAAAACGAAACCCTCATTTTGGATGGAGAAGGAATTTTAGGTTTGGAGGCTGCCTGCGCCTCCCTCACGGAACCGGGAGATAAAGTGCTCGTCATTGAGAACGGCGTGTACGGCGAAGGCTTTGCGGACTTTGTATCTATGTACGGCGGTGTGCCGGAATTTTATCATGCCGACCGACTGAATGCTATTGACCCGGACGCTCTTTCTTCTTATTTAAAAGATCATCATGATTATAAATATGCGACCGTTGTTCACTGTGACACTCCAAGCGGTATGCTCAATCCGGTAGAGAAAATCTGTCCACTTTTAAAAGAATACGGCATTCTGACCGTTGTAGATTCTGTTTCCGGAATGTTCGGAAATCATATGGATGTGGATAAGTTCCAGATTGACCTTCTGTGCGGCGGTTCTCAGAAAGCGGTTTCCGCACCTCCGGGACTTACTTTTGTCACCATAAGTGATGCTGTGAAAGATGCCATGCATGAGCGTAAGACTCCAATCCGTTCCTTCTATGCAAGCCTTCTGGCTTTTGAGGGATATTACGAGAAAAAATGGTTTCCATATACCATGCCAATCAGCGATATTTATGGCTTACGCGCTGCTTTTGACAATATCGCTTCCGATCCAGAGTTAGAAGAACGCACACACCGTATCGCCGAAGCAGCCAGACGCGCTTTGACAGAAGCCGGTTTAAAGCTTCACTTGGAAAGCGGTTTCTCCGATACCGTCACTGTGTTTGACATTCCGGCAGAGACCACCTGCGATGCAATTCTTTCCCACATGAAAAAAGAGCACAATATCATGCTTGCCGGATCTTTTGACGATCTTTCCGGCAAAGTGATCCGCATTGGGCACATGGGAAATAATGCAAACTTTGAAGATATGACCGCAACCATGTACGCTCTTTCCGAAACGCTTACTTTCCTCGGTGTGAACTTAAAAGGAGATCTTGTGGGATTATTCTTAAAATATTATCATTAGTTCCGGAAACAGGAACTAAAAATCGCCCTGATAATTGATATGTACCCCTTTCACTGGATGTCCAGTAAAAGGGGTACATATCATATCAGGGCGATTTATTGTCATTCTTTTATTTTCATATCCTACATCGTTACTCTGTCAATGCATGCTTTATAATTCCGATCCCGATCGGATATGGTCCTGTGTGCACTCCAATGGTTGCACCGATCTGATAAATACCAATCTCATCAATTCCAAGACGTTCTTTGACCAGATCCTTTAACATCTCTCGAAACTCCAATGCTTCGTTATAATCATATCCATAACCGATACAGAAGCTGTACTCTCCAGGTTTTGCATTGACTTCATCTAAATATTCCCTTGTCATATCCACAACTTTTTTCATGGATTTGAGACGATTTCTTGTAATGCCGGAATTAAAGATCTCACCTTCTTTTAACGTGATCAGAGGTTTTATTTTTAATGCGCTGGCTGCAATCCCGGCTAATTTTCCAATCCTTCCGCCATGTTTTAAATAGTCAATACTTCCGATCGTGAAAAAAATTCTTCCTGTCTCACGGATCGGCAGTAACGCATCTACAATCTGCTGATACTCTAAGCCCATATCGCGCAGTCTGCATGCCTCTAATACATATAACCCCTGTAGCACAGTATTGACCGTAGAGTCAATGACCGTGATCTGTGCATCCGGGTATTCCTCTAATATCATATCTTTTGCAGTTGTCGCAGACTGCAGGGAGCCACTGAATTTTCTGGTGATACATATACAGATGACCGGCAGCTGCTCCTTCGCATATTTCTCGAACACCTCATAATAATCATGCACGGATGGCATGGATGTCTTAGGAAAAACGGTCGGGTGATCCACCATTTCCTGATAGAATTCCCTGACACCGACTTCTACCATTTCCTTCTGATACGTTTCACTGTCAAAGGACACGTAAAATGGAACAACCTCAATATCTTTTTCCTTTGTGAGTTCCTGTGAGAGATCCAGGGAACCATCACTGATGATCTGTACTTTTTTCTGCATCATAAATACCTCGTTTATTTACTACTGTCATCTGCAAAATAGCTTTATGACTTCTTATTCTTAGATATACGTTTTCCAACGTAGTTTTTAATACTACATTTCAAAACATTTTTATTATATCACAGGGTATTTAAGTTGTACATTACTTTTGCTATAATTTTCGAAAAATTTTATGATTACATTACTCTTCACTCGTATCTCGTTCCAGTAACATGATTCCTATTATCTGCAGCTTGTGCTGATGGATTCAATTGCCACCGCTCCGCCGCGCACTACCTCAATGGTCTTAAATTTTGATTTTAACAGTGCGATCAGCTCATTATTTCTATGGGCAGTCAGTTTGCATTCCAACAGGACACTGTCATTTCCGATATCGACCACCTGCACATTAAACACCTGTGCAATCTGGAATACTTCTTCTTTTTCCGCGGCATTCACGCGGAGAACCTTTGCAAACAGAATCTCTTTCATATGAATCGGCACATCTGTCAGATCAATGACTTTGATTACTTCAACCATACGGTTTAGCTGCTTTTTAATCTGTTCAAACGTGATGTCATCGCTGGTAACGCAGATGGTCATACGGGAAACCGTCTCGTCCTCTGTCGTTCCAACGGTCAAACTCTGTAAATTGTAAGACTTTCCGGAAAAAAGACCGGAAACCTTTGCCAGAACACCAACCTGATTTTCTACATATAGTGCAATCCATCTGTCTTTCATGATATTTTCCTCTCTCACCATATCTGTATCCGCCTATTTCAAAATCATCTCGCTCATCGGATTTCCGCCCTTTACCATCGGAAGCACGATCTCATCCGATGAGATCAGAAATTCAATGACTGTCGGTGCATCTTTGTAAGTTCTCGCTTTATCCAAAGCTGCCTGAATGTCTTCTTCCCGCTCTACACGGATGCCATGCGCACCATAGCTTTCTGCAAGTGCAACAAAATCCGGTGTATATGGAGGGCATGCTTCATTTGGTCCCTTGCAGTTTGCCGGACAGCTTCTTCTCTTTCTTAAGCATACTGCAGAATAGCGTTTGCCATAAAAAAGCTGCTGCATCTGGCGGACCATGCCAAGATACTGATTATTGAGCAGGCAGATGATAACCGGTGTCCCCTGCACGATTGCTGTTGCCATCTCCTGAATATTCATCTGGAAACCGCCATCACCGGTGACACAGACTACTTCCGTATTCCTGTTTCCAATCTTTGCACCGATCGCCGCTGGAAAACCGAATCCCATTGTTCCAAGCCCGCCGGAAGTGATCATCTGGCGTTTTTCGTCAATATCCAGATACTGCGTTGCCCACATCTGGTTCTGTCCTACATCCGTGACAAAAATTGCCGCGTCAAACGTATGGTTGATATGTTCCATGATCATCTGTGGTGTCATGCCGCGGTCTCTGCGCATCTCAAGTGGATTCTTCTCATTCCACGCCTTAATTCTCTCCTGCCATGCAGCCGTATCCTTTGGTTCTGCCCATTCCAGCAATTTTTCCAGGGCAAGTTTTGCATCCGATACGATTGGAACGTCTACCACAACATTTCTGGAAATGGAAGCAGTGTCCACGTCAATATGTACAATTTTTGCTTTTGGTGCAAATTCATTCAGATCTCCGGTAATACGGTCGTTAAATCTTGTTCCGATGGAAAATAAAACATCACACTCACTGACTGCTTTATTGCTTGCATATTTTCCATGCATCCCCGTATTTCCGATATAAAGCGGATGCGTTGTGGCAATCGCACCCTTTCCCATAATGGTCGTCACAACCGGAACATTCATTTTCTCTGCAAATTCTTTCAACAGCTCATTTGCTTTTGCAATATTGACACCGCCGCCAGCGAGGATCAATGGTTTCTTTGCTGACTTTAACAGTTTGTATGCTTTTTTCAACTGCCCGATATGCACACTCTCATTCGGTTTGTATCCACGGATCTGCACGCTGTCCGGATATTCCGCCGGTCCGCTCGCCGTCTGGATATCCTTTGGAAGATCAATTAAGACCGGTCCAGGTTTTCCTGTGCTTGCAATGTGAAAGGCCATCTTAATGATCTTTCCTAAATCCTTGCGGTCTCTGACCGTCACACCATACTTTGTGATACTTCTTGTCATTCCGACAATGTCAACTTCCTGAAAAGCATCGTTTCCGATCAGGCTTAACGGCACCTGTCCGGTAAAACAGACAAGCGGAATATTGTCATAATGTGCATCTGCAAGTCCTGTCATGATGTTCGTTGCACCGGGACCGCTGGTCACCAGACAGACACCCACTTTTCCTGTCGATTTTGCATATCCCTCTGCCTCATGTAAAAGTCCCTGCTCATGTCTTGGTAAGACAATTTCAATCTCATCCTGTTTATATAATTCATCAAAAAGATCCGTCACCGTTCCACCCGGATAACCGAAAATCGTATCGACACCCTCTTCCTGTAATGCCTTGACAAATAATTTTCTACCTGTAATATCCATCTTTCTGTCTTACCCTTTCCATTTATACTTCAAAATAATCTGTGCTTTCATAAAATGATACTTTCTGCTGAATATGTATCTTTTTTCCTCTGACTAACCGATATACCCTAATGTTTTGAGCAAAAAAATCCATCCGGTCAACGTAAACGCCGCCATCAATGTCGTTGTTACAATAACGCTCGCCGTCAGCACTTCATCATTGTTCATGCTCTTTGCCATAATATAACAGCTCGGCGTGGTCGGGGATGCCAGCATGATCAGAATTGCAATCATCTTTTCCCCGGAAAATCCCATCCAGGCAGCAACCGGCAGAAAAACAAGTGGCTGAAGCACCAGTTTGATCATGGACGCCGCCATGGTCGGTGCAATCTTCGCCAGCGCTTTTCTTCCCTCAAATCCTGCACCGATGGTGATCAGTGCCAAAGGGGTTGCCATCTGCGCCACGTTGCTGACCGTCTTATTTACCAGCGTCGGGAACTGAATCCCAAGCAGTCCCACGACCAGTCCTGCCAGGATACTTAAAATGATCGGATTCTTACATATATTAATCCCCGCCTGCCGGATCTTTGCCTTCTTATCGATCCCTGTGCTGTCATTTGCCTCAAATGTCAGCACGATCACAGAAAAAATATTATAGAGCGGCACTGCACTGACGATCATCAGCGGTCCCATTGCAGAGGAACCATAGATATTCTGGATAAAAGCCAGCCCCATAACCGCCGCACTTCCACGGAAAGACGACTGTACAAATGCCCCGCGGATCGTTTTGTCCCGCACCAGAAGCTTTGCTGTACCCCATACCACCCAGAAACAGATAGTACTCACGATCGCACAGAACAGCACATATTTAATATCAAATACTGCTTTAATATCAACGCCTGCAATGTCCTTAAACAGCATAAACGGAAGCGTGACCTTGAAATTGAACTTATTTGCCACTGTGACAAAGTTATCATTCAGCATTCCGATCTGCTTTAAAATGTATCCGATCACCATGACCAGAAAAATCGGCATTGTCACGTTGATACTATAGATAAAATTTTCCATTTTTTTCTTTTTCCTATCAGGAAACTCCTCATTCAAGTAAAGGTAAAACCCAGCAGTCTCTCTGTCTGGGTTTTAGCAATTATAAATCAATTTTCATCTTTTTGGTATGATATATTTTAACAACTTTATTGATATTATTTATTCTTCTCGTATTTGTAAAAATAATATTCCAGATCAAAATACGTCTGTTCCTCACTGTCCTGCGTGATTTTCCACTCCGGCATCTCATCGAGATTCGGGAAATAGGCATCTGCCTCAAATGCATAGTCGATCTTTGTGATATGCGCCACATCACAGTCATCGAGAAGCTGTTTATAAATGGTCTCTCCACCGATCACATAAATATCCTCACTTGGATATTTCTTTAACTCTTCCCGCAATTCTTCCATCGAATGAACGATAATGGCATCTCCCGCCTTAAAATTTTTATCATGCGTCAGCACGATGTTCACTCTTTTTTTGAGAGGCTGTCCGTTTGGAAAACTCTCCAACGTTTTTCTTCCCATGACGACCACTTTCCCGGTTGTCGTCTCACGGAAAAACTTCATGTCTGCCGGAATACTCACCAGCAGTTTATTCTTACATCCGATTGCCCAGTTTTTATCTACAGCTGCGATTAAATTCATATTTCCTCCAACTTTTCACTCTGTATCACTTGTCAGTGCCGTATTATTTTATCCTGTCTTTTATCCTCTCATAAAATATTCCAGTCAGGCTTATACTGCGATCGGAATATTTTTGATCTGCGGTCCCGTCACATAATCCTCAATGGTAATATCTTTTGTCGTAAACTGATAAAAATCTTTGATTTCCGGGTTTAATGTGAATTTTGGCGCCGGATGCTGCTCTCTCCCGATCAGTTCCTTAATGATCGGGATATGACGGTCATAAATGTGAGCATCCGCAATCACATGTACCAGCTCGCCGACCTGCATATCACACACCTGCGCCAACATATGCATTAATACCGCATACTGACACACATTCCAGTTATTTGCCGCTAACACATCCTGGGAACGCTGATTCAGGATAGCATTCAATGTCAGCTTTTCATCTCCCTCTTTGTGTGTCACGTTAAATGTCATACTGTAGGCACACGGATATAAATTCATTTCATGAAGATCCTGGTGCACATAAATATTCGTCATAATGCGGCGGCTGAATGGATTGTTTTTCAAATCATAAATCACGCGGTCAACCTGATCCATCATGCCTTCTTTATACTGATGTTTTACCCCTAACTGGTATCCATATGCTTTTCCAATGGAACCATCTTCGTCTGCCCATTCATCCCATACGGTACTGTTTAAATCATGGATGTTATTTGATTTTCTCTGCCAGATCCAGAGCATCTCTTCCGTACATGTTTTGATGGCAGTTTTTCTTAATGTAATTGCCGGAAACTCTTTTGAGAGATCGTAACGGTTGACCACACCGAATTTTTTGATCGTGTAGGCACTCGTTCCATCCTCCCAGTGCGGGCGGACTTTCTCACCCTCTGTGCTTGTCCCGTTCTCTAAAATATCTTTACACATATTTACAAAAATTTTGTCTGCAAGACTCATCTTTTTCTATCCCCATCTTTCTATCATTTTGCACATTTGAAAATCTCATTCTTTCGTACCTTTGCAGTAAAATGCCCATGTACGATCCGAACAGTACTATTCTATCCAATTTTCGTATAAAGTGCAAGAAATAACATCCCGACTGTTATTCGAATATTTTATGACTGCGATATATTTTTGTCATAAAGTTCATTTCTGTTTCCACCAATTTTCATTGATTTTTCCAGCAAAATGCAGTATAGTGAAGAAAGTTTAAGAAGTTAGGAGATTGATTATGAGTCAGGCAAAAGTAGACCGTTATAAAGAAGAAAAAAAGAATCGTAAAAAAATCATGGCAAAGGAAAAAAGAATGCGTATCGCCGGTTATGTCGCTGGCTGTCTTGTTGCTGCCGGTATCATCGGCTGGGCCGGTTACTCCGGATACAGTGCTTATGAGGCAAACAAACCTATGGAAACCATTTATGCAAACCTTGATTCCGTTACAGACTATATGAGTTCTTTAAATGCGGAATAAAAATTACTGGAACGAGGTACGAGTGAACAGTAACGATTAAAATAAATCAATAAAACAGATTAAAAATCGACCATTGACTTTACCAGATCAAAGTGCTATTTTGTTATTCAAACAGAGAACAAAATGCAACGAACAGAACAAGGTTATCTGATAAACCTGTATCACAGAGAGCTGCCGGCTGGTGTAAGGCAGTATACAGCTTCAGGAACTATCCTCTGCGAGCAGTGCACTGAATTTTCATAGTAAGTGTCACCGGTATTCTACCGTTATTTAGAAGCTTATTGTTGTAGGCATCTGGCCACAAAGATAAGACAGAGAGGTCGTATTTTACGGCAAACAAAGTGGTAACGCGGAAGCTTAAGCCTTCGTCTTTGAGATATGAATATATCTAAAGATGAAGGCTTTTTTTATGCCAGCAGACTGTGCGCAGGATGTGAATCCCATTGTTTCCACTTTGCACAATGTATTTTGTTCCCAGAAAAAATACATTTTCAGAAAGGAGCCGCCTTAAGGCGGAAAAAAGTTATGAATGGTTTAGTTATTGTTTTGATCGGTATCGTTGCACTTGGCGCTGGCTACCTCTTCTACGGACGCTGGCTTGCAAAGAAATGGGGAATCGACCCAAATGCAAAAACCCCCGCTTACACACATGAGGATGGCGAAGATTATGTTCCCTCCTCCAAATTTACCGTATTCTCACATCAGTTTTCTTCCATCGCAGGTGCAGGTCCTGTCACAGGTCCGATCCTTGCATCTGTTTTTGGATGGGTTCCGGTATTGCTCTGGCTCATCATCGGCGGACTTTTCTTCGGTGCTGTACAGGACTTCGGTGCTTTATATGCATCCGTAAAAAATGAAGGTAAATCCATGGGTATGATCATTGAGAAGTACATCGGTAAAACAGGCCGGAAACTTTTCATGTTATTCTGCTGGTTATTTACTTTATTAGTAATCGCAGCATTTACAGATATGGTTGCCGGAACATTTGTCGGAACCGGAGTTGAAGGTATGACAGATGCAACCTCTTACGCCAATTCTGCCGCCGCTTCGATTTCCATGTTATTTATCGTTGTCGCTGTTATCTTCGGTGTGATCCAGAAACACCTTGGAAGCAGGATGAACGAAGTGATAAAAGCAATCGTTGCAATTGTACTTTTAGTCGTTATGTTCATCATCGGTATGAAATTCCCAATCTGCACGACCAAAACTGCATGGATCTACATCGTAATGGCTTACCTGTTCTTAGCATCTGTTATGCCAATGTGGCTTTTAATGCAGCCTAGAGATTACATGACAACATTCATGTTACTCGGTATGATCATCGGTGCCGTTGTCGGTGTCATTGTTGCACATCCTTCCATGCAGTTAAATGCATTCAGCGGATTCAATGTAGGTGGAAGCAGTTTATTCCCTACTTTATTCGTAACGATCGCCTGCGGTGCTGTTTCCGGTTTCCACAGTCTGGTATCTTCCGGAACATCCTCTAAGACGATCAGCAGCGAAAAAGATATGCCTATGGTCGGTTATGGTGCCATGGTCGTAGAATCCTTACTCGGTATCGTCTCCTTAGTTGTTGTCGGCGCAGTCGCCGTAAACGGAACAAAACCGGATGGAACTCCATTCTCCATCTTCTCCTCCGGTGTCGCAGGATTCCTTGAAAAACTCGGTGTCCCTGTTACCGTTGCAACTGTATTTATGACCATGTGTGTATCTGCACTTGCACTGACATCCCTTGACTCTGTTGCAAGAATCGGACGTATGTCTTTCCAGGAATTGTTCTACGGAGATTCCACCGATCCTGCAGATATGACACCGGTACAGCGTGTACTGACAAATAAATATTTTGCAACTGTGATCACACTGTTTTTCGGATATTTGCTGACACTCGGCGGATACAGCAACGTTTGGCCGCTGTTTGGCTCTGCAAACCAGCTGCTTGCAGCACTTGTATTGATCGCCTTAGCGGTTTTCTTAAAAACAACCGGTCGTACCGGATGGACACTTTACATTCCAATGTTTGTTATGCTGGCAGTTACGTTCACTGCTCTGATTCAGAAAACAATTGCCCTTGTCAGCAACTTCATGAGCGGTAATGCAACACTTCTTGTAGACGGACTTCAATTTGTTGTTGCCGTACTTCTTATGGTACTTGGTGTTATGGTTGCATTCAGTTGTCTGAAAAAGCTCTTCGGCAGGAAAGCTGCGGCTTAACCGGAGTTTAATTGACGTAGTGTCGCAGATTCTGTGGTGCTTTCTTAGGGTGTGAAGGGCAGATATAAGCGTCCTCTCACAAGTCGTGATTTTATAGGTTTATGAAAAGAAAAACGGTACAGACGAAAT
>ENA-UEPG01002064-UEPG01002064.1-human-gut-metagenome-genome-assembly--contig:-NODE-2064-length-13561-cov-6.982720_pt1 | contig 13561 bp, 10 predicted proteins | sample MGYA00242893_ERZ507902 | MGnify/ENA primary metagenome ERZ507902 (study PRJEB26167, sample SAMN06115491) | human gut metagenome | host: Homo sapiens | place: China:Gansu | collected 2015-04-23... | reverse complement strand
GAGCAGACAGAACAGACAGAACAGACAGAACAGGACGAACAAGCAGAGAGACGAAGCAGACAGGCAAAGCAGACAGACTGCAGACTCCTCGCACCGCCATTCGGAAGATTCGCAAAACACCGGACTGAATCATGTCGCAGGCGAAAAAAAACGACAATCCCGCACCGGAGAAACCGGACGGGAGCGGAAACCGGGAGCGGAAACCGGGAGCGGAAACCGGGAGCAGATCGGACGGAAGTGGAGACCGGGAGCAGATCGGACGAAAGCGGATCGGCCAAAAAGACGATACGGAATCAGCGGACGATTATTTCGGTATGTCCGTCGGCGCTGACGCTCTGCGATGCGCGGCAGTAGACGGTCGTGAGCGGAGGATTGCCGCCCGCGTCGGCCTTAAGCCGGTCCGAGCAGGGCCGCAGGTCGAGCGTCACGAGCCGGTTGCCGCTGCAGTCGAGCAGGCGGAGCGCTCCGGCGGATTTGAGGTCCAGCTGCGTGAGCGCATTGTCCGCGCAGTTCAGCTCCAGAAGAGCGCGCAGGCCGTCCAGATCGAGCGAAGCGATGCGGTTACGGCTGCAATCGAGCGTCTGCAACAGCGTACACTTGCGCAAATCGAGCTGCGTGAGATCGTTGCCGCTGCAGTCGAGCCGTTCGAGCCGCGAGAATTCGCCGATCTCCCACATATGCGCGATGCCGCAGTCAGGGCAGTCCATTTTCAGGACGCGCTGCGCTTCGTAGCGCGAAATGCGTCCGTCGTGGTCGATGTCGAAATGCTCAAGGCAATAAGCCTCGAATGTGGGATCTGCAAAAGTGATGTATACGCGCTTGTTCTTGTCGTCGCGTTCGTCGTCCGCAAGGCCGCAGGCCGCAAGAAGCGCAAACGCGAGGAGAGGAACGAAGCGGGTCATAGGCCTCAGATGTTTACGTCGTCGTCGGAGTCGTCGCCGCCGTCGGAATTGCCGTCGTCCTGAATCTCGTCGGCACCCTTGATCTCGTCGTCGTAGTAGTCCTTGTCGTCGTCCTCCTGCGCATTGTCGTCGATCTTGACGTCGATCTTAACCATGTAGGCGATTTCGTCCGTATCGAACGGTACGGCATAGAAAAAATCTCCGTTGGGCTTGTCCACGCGCATCATCGCTTCGGTGAACCCCAGCGGGTATTTCTGCTTGACGGCCTCCTGCAGTTCGGGGGCCAGATTATGGAAGCTCGTTACGATATGTTTCTTCGTCGTATTCTGTTTAGCCATAATAATGTTTGGAAATTTTCTGCAATTATAAGCAAAATTTACATATCGCGCCACATACTCAATTTTTTTTTGCATTTTTTTTGAATTTGCAGGTAGTTACGAACAAAATACGTACCTTTACGCACGTTATACTTATATTATGATACGCGAGAGAATCGAAGAGCTGCGGCGGCAGCTTGAGTACCATAACTTCAGATATTACGTCGAAAACGCCCCCGAAATCTCCGACTTCGAATTCGACGCCATGATGCGCGAACTGCAGGATCTGGAGCGCGCGCATCCCGAAATGGCCGATCCCAACTCACCTTCGGTACGCGTCGGAAGCGACATCACCGCGGAGTTCCGAAGCGTGAAGCACCGGTTTCCGATGCTTTCGCTCGGCAACACCTATTCGCCGGACGAGCTGCACGAGTTCATCGAGCGGATCGAGAAGGAGACGGGTCCCACGGAATTCGTCTGCGAGCTGAAGTTCGACGGCACGGCCATATCGCTCACCTACGAGCATGGCCGGCTGTTGCGCGCCGTGACGCGCGGCGACGGCACGCAGGGCGATGACGTGACGGCCAACGTCCGCACGGTGCGGACAGTGCCCCTCAGGCTCAGGGGCGACGACTGGCCCGACTATTTCGAAATACGCGGCGAGATACTGATGCCCTACGCCTCGTTCGACAAGATCAACGCCGAACGCGAGGCGGCCGGGGAGACGCTTTTCGCCAATCCGCGCAACGCCGCGGCCGGAACGCTCAAGCAGCAGGCTTCGGCAGTGGTCGCGCGGCGCGGTCTGGACTGCACGCTCTACCAGCTGGCGGGCGACGACCTGCCCTTCACGAACCATTGGGAGAGTTTGCAGAAGGCACGCGAATGGGGATTCAAGATTTCGGACCAGATGCGCATATGCCGCAGTGCGGAGGAGATAGACGCCTACATCGCCCATTGGGACGAAGCGCGCAGGGAACTCCCCTTCCCCACCGACGGCGTGGTAATCAAGGTAAACGACTTCGGCGTGCGGCGGCAGCTGGGATTCACGGCCAAGGCCCCGAAATGGGCCGTGGCCTACAAGTTCAAGGCCGAGCAGGCTTTGACGCGGTTGGACAGCGTGGCCTTTCAGGTGGGACGCACGGGAGCCATAACGCCCGTGGCCAACCTCGAACCGGTGCTGCTGGCCGGCACGACGGTACGCCGGGCGACGCTGCACAACGCCGAACAGATGGCCCTGCTAGACATACGTCCGGGCGACATGGTATACGTCGAGAAAGGCGGCGAAATCATTCCCAAGATCACGGGCGTGGAGCTTTCGCAGCGGCCGGCAGACAGCAGGCCGTTCGAGTACATCACGGTATGTCCCGAATGCGGCACGCCGCTGGTGAAATACGAAGGCGAGGCGAAGCACTACTGTCCCAATCAGGGCGGATGCCGTCCGCAGATCATCGGACGCATCATCCACTTCATCCGCCGCAAGGCGATGGACATCGAGGGGCTGGGCGAAGAGACCGTCGAGCTGCTTTACGAAAACGGGCTGGTGCGCGACGTGGCCGACCTGTACGACCTGCAGGCTCCGCAGCTGGCGTGTCTGCCGCGGCTGGGCGAAAAGTCGGCCGACAACATCATCCGGAGCATCCGGGGATCGGTCGAAGTGCCCTTCAGGCGCGTGCTGTTCGGGCTGGGAATCCGCTTCGTGGGCGAAACCACGGCCAAATACCTCGCGGAACACTTCCGGTCGCTCGACGCGGTGATGAAAGCCACGCGCGAGGAGTTGACCGAAGCCGACGAAGTGGGCGGACGCATCGCCGACGCGATCATCGAATACTTCGCCGACGAGAAGAACCTCGCCATCATCCGCCGCCTGCGCGACGCGGGCGTGAAGTTCGAAGCCGAAGCGCGCGAGCTGGCGTCGGAGTCGCTCGCGGGAAAGAGTTTCGTGATATCGGGCAAATTCTCGAACCACAGCCGCGACGAGCTGAAAGAGCTGATCGAAATACACGGCGGCAGGAACCTCGCGGCCGTGTCGGCGAACGTCGATTACATCGTGGCAGGCGAGAATATGGGTCCGGCGAAGCTCAAGAAAGCCGAGAAGCTGGGCGTGAAGATCATCTCCGAAGAGGATTTTATCGCCATGATCGGCAGCGACGAAATACCCGCCGCAAATGCGGCGGAAAAGCGGACGGAAGGGGGCGCGGAAGGGGGCGCGGCGCACAAGGATGCGGCCGAGCCGGAGCTGTTTTAGCGGCAGGCGCAACCGGATAGGCCGTCCCCGCCGGTACGAAGAAACGGCAGCGGGAACGGAAGAGACGACAACGGCGGGAACAGAAGACGCCGCGGCGGCGGAAATGGAAACACGGCAGTGAAGGCAGAAGACGCAATGCCGAAAGAAGGCTAAAACGCAGGGCGGCAAACGAAGACGCGGCGGCAGAAGCAGGAAACACAACAGCAGAAGCAGGAAACGCGGCGGCGGGAACGGCGTAAGCGCCGGATCGCGGAAGACAGCCGTCGAAAAAGAAACTACGAACAAAACCGGAATACGATGATAAGAGAGAAACTGACAGGCGTGGGGGTCGCGATGATAACCCCCTTCACATCGGACGGACGCGTCGATTATCAGGCATTGGCGCGCATGATAGACTACGTAATAGAGGGCGGCGTGGATTACATCGTGGCGCTCGGCACCACGGCCGAAACCCCGACGCTCTACATGCCCGAACGCGCGGTGATCGCCATGTTCATCACCAACCATATCGCAGGCCGCGTGCCGCTGGTGATGGGCTGCGGCGGAAACTCGACGTCGGAGGTGCTGGACCAGCTCCGCGAATTCGACCTGCGGGGCGCGGACGCCATCCTGAGCGTGACGCCCTATTACAACAAACCCTCGCAGGAGGGACTTTACCAGCATTTCCGCACCGTATCGGAGCATTCGCCCCTGCCCGTGATACTCTACAACATACCGGGTCGGTCGGGCGTGAACATGACCGCCGAGACCACGCTGCGGCTGGCGCGCGACATGAAAAACGTCATCGGCATCAAGGAGGCGTCGGGCGACATCGAGCAGATGCAGCGCATCCTCGACAACCGCCCCGAAGGGTTTCTGGTGCTGTCGGGCGACGACGGCATGACGCTCGACCTGATGCGCCGCGGCGGCGAAGGCGTGATTTCGGTGGCGGCGAACGTATTTCCCAAACGTTTCATGCAATGCGTCGGTCATGCCAAGCAGGGCGATTTCGACCGCGCCGAAGAGGAGTACAGGGCGCTCGACGAAGCGGTGCACGCGCTCTTCGAGGAGGGGAATCCCGTGGGTGCGAAATGCGCGCTCTCGGTGATGGGCAAAATCGGCCCCACGATGCGGCTGCCGCTGGTCGAGGGTTCGCAGGCGCTGCGCGAAAAGTTCAGCCGGCTGATTGCGGAATACGATTTGCGCTGATTCCGCGTTAGTGTCTAAAATACGGACTAAAACACGGATATGAAAAACTTACTGCTGTTACTGCTTCTGCTTCCGGCGCTGGCCGCGGCGAAGGTTCCCGACGAGGAGGATATTCAGAACAAGACGATGGACGCCGAGTCGCCGTTCTACTATCCGTCGCTGATGATGCGCTACAACGCCGGCGACGAAACGCTGACCGACGAGGATTACCACTACCTCTATTACGGCTACGCCTATCAGGAGAGCTACAAACCGCTGGACTCGAATCCCGATCTGGACAAGCTGCTGTTGATGGCTTCGGGACTCGATCCCGACAAACCGGCCGTCGAGACGCTCGAAGCGATGCTCTACACGGGCGAAGATGCGCTGGCCCGCGATCCGTTCAGCCCCAAGATCCTCAACCTGATGGCCTACGCCCACGGCGCGCTGGGCAACAAACTGCAGGAAAAGATGTACTACAACCGGATGCAGGGCGTCATCCGGGCGATCCGGGAGTCGGGAGACGCGCTGACGCAGAAAACGCCGCGCCATATCCTGATGTTCGACCACGCGCTCGACGTGATGGCCACCGAAGGGCTTTCGTACGACAAGAGCCGCATCATCAGCCGAACGGTGGAGTTCATCCCGCTGACCGTACCCTACACGGTGGAGGGCAAGAAGCGCAAGGGACTCTACTACGACTTCGGACGCATATACTGGAACAAACCCGAAGGTTATACCTATAAACGCGACCGCACATGGCAGTTCAACAACCTCAAACCCCGTACGTACAAATAATCCGGCGCACGTTCGCCCTGCTGCTGGCGCTGGCGGTTTTCGCCGGCTGCGAAAAGGAGCGGGAGCCGGCGGAAATAACGAGCTCGCAGGAAGAAGCGGTGCTGCGCAGCACGGCCGGATCGGCAGCGGCGTTCACCGTGACGGCGACCGGACCGTGGACGCTGACCACCACGGGCAGCGGATTCGGCATCTCCCCCACCGCAGGCGGCCGGGGCGAGACGACGGTAACGGTGACGGCGTCGGACGGGAATCCGGGCCGCAGCCGCGTCAAGCTGGGGACGGTCGCGCTGACTCTGAACGCAGGAGGCGCGCAGTGCAGCGTCACCGTGTCGCAGAGTCCGGCGACGGCGACGCAGACCATGCTGCTCTACATGCCGGGACGGGATTTGCTGAAATTCTACAAGCAGAATATCGACGGCGTCCTGAAAGCCGTCGATGCTAACGTTCCGGGCGACGGCCGCGTATTGGTCTGCTATCAGCCCAACGCGCACTCGCAGGCCGAAATGTACGAGGCGTATTTCAACGCCGAAAAGCAGGCGGCCGCATTCGCGCTGCTGAAAACCTACGACGATTTCGCGGCGGCCGATCCCGCATGCGTACAGCGCATGCTGGCCGACGTGGAGGCGCTCGCCCCGGCGCAGCATTACGGGATCATCGTCGGCTGTCACGGCAAGGCGTGGGTGCCCGCGAATCAGGGAGCGCTCAGCTACTCGGCCCGGATGTCGAAGGAGCTGGAGGATTTATGGACCCCGGCGCCGGGGGCGCTGACGACCCGTTCGTTCGGCGACACGGGGCGGTCGATCGACATTACGGACTTCGCGGCGGCGGTCAAGGCCCAGAATTACAGGACCGACTACCTGCTTTTCGACGCCTGCTTCATGGCCAATATCGAGACGCTTTACGACCTGCGCGAATGCACGGACTACGTGATTGCCGCGCCCTGCGAAATCATGGGAGAGGGATTCCCCTACGAGCGGGCGATGCCGTGGTTCTTCACCGACGGCGGCAAAACCCGCGATCTGACAAAGGTGTGCGAAGCGTTCTGGAACTTCTACATGAACGACGCGACGACCCAATCGGGCTGCATTTCGCTGGCCGTGATGTCTGAAATGGAGGGCATGAAGGAGGTCATGCGGCGCATCAACGCAGCGTCGAAAAAGTCTTATACCGAGGAGCTGCAAAGCTACGAGGGAATGTCTTCGCACATATTCTACGATCTGGGCCACTGGGTCGAACTGGCCTGCGGCGACGCGGGGCTGAAAGAGGATTTCAAAGCGCAGCTGGACAAGGCGTTTCCCAAAGCCGCACGGCTCAGCACACCGGGATTCTACTCGGCGTACAACGGCCGGATGAACCCCGTCGCCTACTATTCGGGAGTGTCGTTCAGCGAACCGTCGGACAAATACGTCGAGGAGAACAAGCAGACGAGCTGGTACCGGGACACGCATTGAATGAAAAAGGGTGATTCTTGCGAATCACCCTTTTTCGTTATTCGTACTGACCGGACTTGAGCCGTTCGACCTCCTCGCGGGAGAGGAAACGCCATGCACCGCGCTTGAGGTTCTTTTTCGTCAGACCCGCATAGTAGACGCGGTCGAGCTTGGTGACGGTATAGCCGAGGAACTCGAAAATACGGCGCACGATGCGGTTGCGGCCCGAATGGATCTCGATGCCGACCTCCTGCTTGTTGTCCTTGACATAGGAGATCTCATCGGCGAAAATCTCGCCGTCTTCGAGCGTAATGCCCTCGGCGATGCGGTCCATGTCGGCGCGCGTCAGGGGTTTGTCGAGCGACACCTGATAGATTTTCTTCTTCCGGAAGGCCGGATGCGTGAGCTGCTTGGTCAGATCGCCGTCGTTGGTGAACAGCAGCAGTCCGAGGCTGTTCTTGTCGAGACGCCCCACCGGGTAGATGCGTTCCGTGCAGGCGCCCTGCACCAGCTCCATGACGGTTTTGCCCGCATGCGGATCGTCGAGCGAAGTCACATAGCCCTTGGGCTTGTTGAGCACAAGATAGACCTTCTTTTCGCCCTGCACACGGCTGTCGTTGAATTTCACCTCGTCGGTGGGCAGCACCTTGGTGCCCAGCTGGGTGACGATCTGACCGTTGACGGTCACCAGACCCGCCGTGATGAAATCGTCGGCCTCGCGGCGCGAGCAGAGTCCCGACTGGGCCAGAAAGCGGTTCAGGCGCATTTCGCCGATCTGCTTTTCGGGCGTGAACTTCGGATAGGAAGCCGGCTTGTCGTCGTGCTTCCGGAATCCGGGCTTATAGGGTTTGTCGCCGAACCTGCGGTCGCCGGACTTTTTGTCCGTGAACCGACGGTCGCCGGCGGATTTGTCGCCGAATTTACGTTCGCCGTAGGGTTTGTCGCCGAACCTGCGGTCACCGGACTTTTTGTCTGCGAACCGACGGTCGCCGGCGGGCTTGTCGCCGGATTTACGTTCTCCGTAAGGTTTGTCGCCGAACTTGCGGTCGCCGAATTTCTTGGGGCCCCGGTTGTCGCCGTAGGCGGGTTTTTCGCCGCGGGGCTTATCGCCGAACGAGCGGCGCGGTTTGTCGCCGTCGCGGTAACGTTCGTCCGAACGGGCGCGGTCGCCCTGCCGTTCGTCGCCGAAACTGCGGCGCGGTTTGTCGAATGCAGGACGGTTGTCCTCCGTAAAGTGGGGGTTGTACGACGCCCGCTTGACGGGCTTGCGGTCATCGGACGGCTGCTCCGAATCGGCAGCATCACGCTGCAAACGCGGGCGACGCTCGACACGCTCCGCCGTAGCGGTCACGGTACGCTGACGCTTGTCGCGTCCGAAACGCGTAAGCACCGAGGTCGAGTCGTTTTTAAAGTCTTTCATAATCAGTTTGAATGTTTACGCGGCAAAGTTAATCGAATTTTCCGGATAAAAGCATATTGCATGCCCGATTCGGAGATAAAAGCCGCAGGCCGTTACAAATTCGCCGCTTTTGCGTTATCTTTGCATCCATAAACAACGCCCGGCGCCGTTTGCCGGGTATTTCCCCCGTCGCTTTCCATGAACATGAACCGTGAAATACTGCGCATTGCGCTCCCCAATATCGTCTCGAACATCACCGTGCCGCTCATGGGCATCGTCTCGACGGCGATCGCCGGGCACTGGGGTTCGGACACGGCCGCGACGATCGGCGCGCTGGCCATCGGCGTGTCGATCTTCAACTTCATCTACTGGAACTGCTCGTTTGTGCGCATGGGGACCAGCGGACTGACGGCGCAGGCGTTCGGCGCGGGCAACTTCCGCGAATGCACCAACATGCTGGTCCGGGCGCTGCTCGTGGCCGGAGGAATGGGCCTGCTGATGTTGCTGCTGCAATACCCGCTGGGCGAGCTGGCCCTGTGGGGACTCAACGGCAACGACATGACGCGCGAGTACTTCTACGCCCGCATCTGGGCCGTGCCGGCGGGGATTCTGCTGTTCGGCTTCAACGGCTGGTTTACGGGAATGCAGAACGCGCTGATACCGATGTTCACGGCCATCACGGTCAACGTGGTCCATGTGCTGTGCAGCCTCTGGTTCGCATTCGGACTGGACATGGGGATCGTCGGCATCGCCTACGCCTCGGTAATCGCGCAGTGGACGGGCGTGGCCCTCTCCGCCCTGCTGCTCTTCGCATGCTACCGCAGGATACTGACCGGAATCGACTGGGCGGAGGTGGTGAACCTGAAACCGCTCAGGACCTTCTTCATCGTAAACCGCGACATCATGCTGCGCACGTTCTGCATCGTGGCCGTCTACACCTTCTTCACGGGGGCGTCGGCCCGCATGGACGAACCGGCGCTGCTGGCCGTCAACACGCTGCTGCTGCAGTTGTTTACGCTCTTCTCGTACATGAACGACGGATTCGCATACGCCGCCGAAGCCCTGACGGGCCGATTCATCGGCGCGCGCGACGAAGGGGCGCTGCGCGACTGCCTGCGCCGCTGCATCGCGTGGGGCACGGCCGTGTCGGTGCTGTTCGTCGGCATCTATATCGGCTGGTGGCGCGAACTGGTGGGGCTGTTCGTGGACAGCACGGCGCCCAATGCCGCGACGATCGTGGAGCTGGCGGGAGAGTATATCGTATGGATCATCCTGATTCCGGTCGCCAGCGCCATGCCCTTCATCATGGACGGCATCATGGTCGGAGCAACCGAGACGCGCGTCATGCGCAACTCGATGTTCTGGGCCACGGCGGCCTACTTCGGCATCTTCTACGTCGGCTACGCGATAATCGGCAACAACGCGCTCTGGCTGGCGTTCACGCTCTACATGTTCCTGCGCGGGGTGCTCCAATACTTCATGACGCACCGCCTGCGGTCGATCTATGTGAAAGCGACAGTCTGACCGCCATGGAACTGACTCCTGATTCGCTCTACATCAAATACGTCCGCCTGAAAGAGGAGGACGAAACGCCGCAGACCTATCCGTACACCGTTCCGGCGCTGGCCAACTTCCGGCGGCTGGAATTCCGCAGGCCCGTGACGTTCATCATGGGCGAGAACGGCATGGGGAAATCGACGCTGCTCGAAGCCATAGCCGTCAAAGCGGGATTCAATCCCGAAGGAGGGTCCAAGAACTTCCGGTTCGCGACGCGCGCCAGCCATTCGGGCCTTTACGAACATATCGTTCTGGGACGCGGTCTCCAGCCGCGCGACGGCTATTTCCTGCGGGCGGAGAGTTTCTACAACGTGGCGACGGAAATCGAAAACGTCGCCGACGGCGTACTGAAATATTACGGCGACAAGTCGCTGCACCAGCAGTCGCACGGCGAAAGTTTTCTGGCGCTGCTCGGACACCGGCTCTTCGGACACGGACTTTATATTTTCGACGAGCCGGAAGCCGCACTGTCCCCCTCGCGCCAGATGTACATGCTGTGCCGGATGAAGCAGCTGGCCGAGCAGGGGTCGCAGTTCATCATCAGTACCCACTCGCCGATCGTCATGTCCTACCCCGGCGCCGAGATATACGAAATCACGGACCGCGGACTGGAACCGACCGAACTGGAGGAGACCTCCCACTTCCGGCTGATGAAGCGTTTTATCCTCGACCGGCGGGGAATACTGCGGCAGATGGAGCTGGAGAAGGAATAGCCCCCGAATTAAGTTCGGGGGCTATTCCTTATTCGGAGTGCGCACCGGACATAGCATCGAATAAAGCGCCGGACAAAAGAGCGCAAACAAAAACCACCCGGCTCCTGCGAGTCGGGTGGTTCTATATTGCCGGCGGGCTGTCCCGCCCGTTATGCGGCGGTTATTCGCCCTTGGCGGCTTTCCAGAGCGGGAAGTATTTGTCGTACTTCTCCTGAATGCCGGGTTCGTCGCGCAGACGGAAGCAGAGCTGCTTGAGCATGTCGAGCGTATTGAAGTCGTCGGCTTTCAGCTCGTGGGCCTTCTCGAACCACGGAATAGCCTCCATATAGACCGCATTGGCGGCTTTCAGGTCGGCATCGTAAGCGGCCTGACTGCTGTACTGCTTCTCGTTCATCACCTTGTTCATCTCGTCGGCCTTGATCGTGTAGAACACGCCCAGATAGTAGTTGCCTTCGAAGAGGTCGGGTTTCAGTTCGACGACCTTCCGGAACGATGCGATGCTTTCGTCGTACTGCTTCAGCGCGAAGAAGATACGGCCGCGGCCGAACCAGAGGTCCACATTCTCCGGATTGCTCTCGATAGCCGCGTCGATCAGCGCCACCAAGTCGGCGGGGTCGCCCACCGAATCCTCAGGATTGGTATAGAGCTGCACCAGACCGTCGAGAATACGCTCGTTCTTCGGGAACTTCTTGATACCGGCGACCAGCGCATCCTTGGCTTTCAGGACATTGGCCTTGTCGGCGTCCTTCTGGCCGTAATAGCAGTGGAAAAGGTAATAGTAGATATTGCCTTCCTCGTCGTTATAGCCCAGTTCGAGCGCCTTGTTCAGGTAATCGGCACCGATGACGAACGAAGCGGGGTTCGCAGCGCCGTCCACCGTGCGCAGGTAACCCGCATAGTAGAGCAGCGCGGGTTCGGGATTGCCGTGAGCGGGGCTGGACTGGGCTTCGAAAGCCAGTGCATAGGCGTCGGCGGCATCGGCGTAATTGCCGGTGTCGATACCCGTGTTGCCCACCTGCGAGCAGAAGTCGCTGATCTGCTTGAGACCCTCCTTGACCTTATCGGCCGTCTTGGGGTCCATTTCGTAAGCCTTGTTATAGGCTTCGATAGCCTTGGCGGGAGCGTCTTCAATCACCCACTGCGTCTGGCTCCAAGTCGCGATCTTGCCGTCCTTGATATATGCCGTGAACCAAGGATAGACCCAAGCCTCGTAGGGAACGTTGACGAGCGTCGCCGATTCGGTCGAGGCGGGTTCGCCGACGGCCAGCTTGAGCATCGCGGCGTCCATATTGACGAAAAGGTTCTTCGTCGGTTCGATAGCCGCTTCGTAGAAGGCTTTGCCGCGGTTGATCCACGTCGCAGCCTTGGCGCCCTTCTTCGCATCGGCGATGTCGGCGTCGCTCTTCTCGATCTTGGATACAAGCGCCGACTTGTTTACTTTCTGGGCCTGAACGGCAGTAACTGCTACGAGAGCCACCGCAAGGACCGTCAAAAATACTTTTTTCATAACAGATTGAATTTTAATGTTTTAAAGTCATTTCTTCGTTACTCCTCCGCCGGACGGTCCGCTTCGGGAGTGGCGTCATTCCCGGTTGCAGCGACCTCTGCGGATTGTACTTCTTCGTCTTCATCGCCCGCTGCCGGCACGGCCATCACCGAAGCAATGGCGTCGCCCTCGCGCAGGTTGATGATACGTACGCCCTGCGTCGCGCGGCCCGCAAGGCGGATCTGCGACACTGCCGTACGTATGGTAAGTCCCGAACGGTTGATAATCATCAGGTCGTTGTCGTCCGTAACGGCCTGAATGGAGATAAGTTTGCCGGTTTTCTCCGTTACATTGATCGTCTTCACACCCTTGCCGCCGCGGTTGGTGATGCGGTATTCGTCCAGATCGGTACGTTTGCCGTAACCGTTCTCACTCAGCACCAGTACGTCCTGCTTCGAATCGGGTTCGACACATATCATGCCGACAACTTCGTCGCTCTCCTCGATCGAGATGCCGCGGACACCCGCACCGACACGTCCGATAGGACGCACCGTGCTCTCGTTGAAGCGGATGGCCTTGCCGTCGCGGGCCGCGATCATCACCTCGGCCTGACCGCTGGTGAGCTTGGCCTCGATCAGCTGGTCGCCCTCGCGGATGACGATGGCGTTCACGCCGTTCTGACGCGGACGCGAGTAGGCTTCGAGTTTGGTCTTCTTGATCGTACCGTCCTTGGTACACATGATGATGAAGTTGTTGTTGACGTACTCCTCATCGTTCAGACGCTTGACGTTGATGTAGGCGCGGACCTTGTCGTCGGGTTCGATCTGGATGACGTTCTGGATGGCACGGCCCTTCGAAGAGCGGGCGCCTTCCGGAATCTCGTACACCTTGAGCCAGAAGCAGCGGCCCTTCTCCGTGAAGAAGAGCATCGTATTGTGCATCGAGGCCACGTAGATATGTTCGATGAAGTCTTCGTCGCGCGTGGCGCTGCCCTTGGCGCCGACGCCGCCGCGGTTCTGCGTGCGGTACTCGGCAAGCGGCGTACGCTTGATATAGCCCATGTGCGAAATGGTGATGACCATGTCGTCGTCGGCGTAGAAGTCTTCGGGGTTGAACTCCTCGGAAGAGTAAACGATCTCCGAGCGGCGTTCGTCACCGTATTTCTCCTTGATTTCGAGCAGCTCGTCCTTGATGATCTGCATCTGCATGCCGACGTTTTCGAGCACCTCCTTGAGGTAGGCGATCTGCTTGGTAAGTTCGTCGCGCTCGGCGATCAGCTTGCCGTATTCGAGTCCGGTCAGGGCACGCAGGCGCATCTCGATAATGGCGGAAGCCTGAATGTCGCTCAGGTCGAAGCGCTCGATCATCGTCTGCTTGGCGGCGTCGGGCGTCTGCGACGAACGGATGATGTGCACGATCTCGTCGATGTTGTCCTGCGCGATCAGCAGACCCTGCACGATATGCAGGCGTTCCTCGGCCTTCTTCAGGTCGAAGCGCGCACGGCGCACCACCACGTCGTGGCGGTGATCGACGAAATGCCTGACCAG
>ENA-UEPG01002052-UEPG01002052.1-human-gut-metagenome-genome-assembly--contig:-NODE-2052-length-13617-cov-3.565288_pt1 | contig 13617 bp, 10 predicted proteins | sample MGYA00242893_ERZ507902 | MGnify/ENA primary metagenome ERZ507902 (study PRJEB26167, sample SAMN06115491) | human gut metagenome | host: Homo sapiens | place: China:Gansu | collected 2015-04-23... | reverse complement strand
GGAGAGGCATTTTCCCGTATCAGTAAAGGTGAATATTTCGATATTTGCTACACCCTTCAGGAAAACGAATTCATGGGGAAAAGCGACATTCAAATGATGATTCGGGATTTAAAATTCAAAGAGGAATAAAACATGCAATCTTTATCTTCCAAACTATTGGAAAAAGCAGTGGAACAATTTGCATCCCTTCCGGGAATCGGACGCAAAACAGCTTTGCGTTACGTACTACACATGCTGCGCCAAAGCCCCGAAGAGGTAAAGCAATTTACAGCCAGTATCACCGCCTTGAAAGAATCTATCAAAGAGTGCCAGTACTGCCATAACATTTCAGACAGTGACACCTGCGAGATTTGTTCCGACCCGAAACGGGACTCTCAGACCATATGTGTCGTGGAAAACATAAAGGACATCATGTCCCTTGAAGCCACGGGCCAATACCACGGGCTTTACCACGTTTTAGGAGGGATTATTTCCCCCATGGACGGCATAGGCCCATCCGACCTTCACATTAATTCTCTACTAGAACGAGTGGCCAATCCTTCCGTGAAAGAGGTTATTTTCGCCTTGCGAGCCACCATAGAAGGTGATACCACGGGTTACTACATTTTCAAAAAACTCCCCCGCCGGGATGAAATCACGGTCAGCACCCTTGCCAAAGGTATCGCCATAGGTAATGATCTCGAATATACCGACGAACTCACTCTGGGACGCTCCCTCGTAAACCGGGTAAAATTTAGTCTAAATGGATGATTTTCCTACATATTAAAAAGAATCCGGACGGAGTTCCGTCCGGATTCTTTTTTTAATTACACTTTGAACTACATGATAATTATTTCACCAATTGTTCCAACTGCATCCGCAATTTAGGATCCGAGGGACGTTTGGCATTCGCATCCACAATTTTCCCCTCTTTATCCACGATCACAATACGAGGAACCCCACGAATCAGGTATTTCTTTACCAGATCCGATTTAAAACCTCCCGGCACGTTCAACTGTAACTCGGCACCTTTCTTATCTTTAACCATCTTTCTCCACAAAGCCATCAACTCATCTCCCGTATCCACGGACATCGAGATAAACACGATATTTTCCCCTTGCATATCATCAGCCAACTTCTCCATATAAGGCATCTCCGCACGACAAGGAATACATCCCGTAAACCAAAAATCCAACACCATCACCTTGCCCTTAAAATCAGCCGAAGTATATTCTTTTCCCTTCACGTCAACCGCCTTAAACTCCGGGGCCATCTGTCCTCTTGCGATGATTTTATGGGTTTCTTTGGACTCTTGGTAACGAGCCTCCAAAGCGGGTAATGCCGCCAATGCCTCCGGATGGGTAATATATTGACGAACCCCTTCCAGATAAGTCGGGAAATCATCAGAATATCCTTTCTGTAATGTAAGATTCAACAATTCCACCAAGAACATAGAACGAACCTTCTCATCCCCGATCTTCTTCGCGTAAATTTCCATATATCTCTCCGGAGAAATCTCAATCCATCCCTTCTTTTCCATCTGTTCAAATGTCCCCAACATCATGTTAAACCATTTTGGTATCTGCACGAGAGATGAATCCGAAAAGTTCACCTCTTTCATGAAATCATAAAAATTATCTGCCAGTTCAATCTTCAACTGAGGAGCAAACATCGCAGTATTCGCAGGACCATTTAATCTTTGCAAGTAAAAATCACAACGATACTTTAATTTTTGCAGCCGAATAAAGTCCTGATCCAAACCGGAAGTTTCCAAATTTCCAATCAAACGATTCACCTCCTCTGTGTTCAGTCTCACCCACTCTGCCGAGTAAAGCGAAACATCCTCAGGTACAGAACCTAAATATACATTTTCAGACAAAAACGTATTCTCGGCAGCATGATCTCCCACAAACACAACACCATCCGCACCTTCTTGTATCTCTACCCGTGCACCCGGAGTCAAATAAACCAAATAAAATTTCTTGTTCACCCCTACATAACGGAAATAACCCGGTACATTCAAATCCACCTCATAAGCATAATTTCCCAAAGAATCCGGTTCCATTTTCGTGTACCCAGCTGTAGACCCCTCTGGAATAAAAAAGAAGTTTCCTTCAACCGTATTCTTAAACTCCACTCTCGCCTTAGTAGATGATTCCGTCTTATCCTGACATCCGGTTCCGGCAAAAGCCAGAACCGTTAATATCAAAAATACACAACATATTTTATTCATATGAAATATCATTTCGTATTTTGAACCAAATTGCTTGTCTCCATCGCTTGCTGTGGGAAAGGCCACACTAACAGAGGCGAATCCGGGCGCAAAGAATACGTTTTAGTTTCTCCGGCCTCATTCACATAGGTCTTTGTCAACGTTTCATTAAATTCTGTACAGAAACGTCTCATATCAAAGAATCCGTTATAAGTCAAAACTAATTCTCTCTTTCTCTCCTCACGAACCAATTTAAATGCTTCATCGGCATTAGCAGCAGTTAACTCTGCCGTTCCAGGGAACACCCGATTCCGATACAAATCATTCAGGTATTTCATCGCATTATCTTTATCGTCCTTTCTTGCATAACATTCAGCTATCATCAAGTAAACTTCTGACAAACGCATACCTCCCGGATTCCACTTCACATTCATACTTCCAAACATAATAGCCCCTGTTTCTGCCGTAGGACGTGCTGGCATATAGTATGCCCAACAAGTGATATAACGCAAATCATTATCCTTATCATACAAATCGATCATTTCTTTCCGCGCATACTGCGGGTACGGATCTGTATTAGTATGTGCAAACTGATATAATAAATGTTCTGGATTCGAATCCTCAAGTTTAGCAGACATCATCCATCCGCTTGCCATTGATGGAAGCAAAGGATTTTGTGCAAGCGCCTCATTATACATCTCATTTATATCCCAAAGTTTATGATAGCTTGACTTTAAGGCATTCAACCCGGACTCCAAGGCCAAGTCGATCTCTCCTTTATACAAACGCACCTTAGCCTGCAAAGCATACCCGAAACCCTTGGTCGGACGATAGGAATTCAAAGCCTGTTCTGGTAGATCAGCTAAAGCCTCCTCTATATCCTGTTCAATAAATTCATAAACTTCCTTAACCGTATATTGCTTACTTTCAGACTCCAAATCAAACTTTTTATGAATAATAATACCCATATCGGTTGCCGCAGTCTCTTTCTTATAAGGTTTTGCAAAAGTGTTCACCAAGAAAAAGTAATTATACGCCCGCATTATTTTAGCCTGAGCAATTCCCAACTTTTTATCCGTATCCGGTCCCTCTGCATCATTCATATGTTCTACTACAACATTGTACGACGCAATTCTGGAATAACAATCAGAATATAACTCTGCAATCTCTCCATCTACCATATAATTATAACGATCAACACTCTCATCCCAAAAGAACCCGATAGAATACATCGGATACAAGTAAGATTCCAACTCTGCCTTTTTATAATAGGTAACTTCATTTGCCATATACCAAAAAGGAGTCATAGAAAATTTCGGACTAGCCGCTTCGATCAACCCCAAATAATCATCCGTTGAATTCAACACGGCTTCCCCTTTAGGTACAACATCCAGATAGTTATCACAGGACACAAGCCCCATAACCAAAGATAACCATATAATTACTATATATTTTTTCATACATACACTCAATTAAAAGTTAATATTCAAACCAAGACTATAGGTCGGCATCAGCAACTCCGTACGAGTTCCCGCATTTGCATTGAATGATTCCGGATCAATCCCTTCCCCGTTACTTGCCCAATAGAACGGATTATCCACTTGAGCCCGAAGACTAACATTTTGTAAATTCACTTTCTTAATCAAATCTTTAGGTAAAGAATAGGTAATCCCGATATTACGACATTTGATAAAAGAAGCACTCAACACGTGTACATCGGCATATTTCCAGAGATAATTACGATCCGTGTTTGCCCCGTACGCTCCCATAGCAGGAATATCCGTGTCCTTATTCGTCTCAGTCCACCGTTTCGCCATATCTTTATGCATACTGCCCGTGATATCCGTGTAAGTAGAATAAAGAGGTGTTACATCATTTCTCAAAGAATGTCCCGTGTAATACACGAACTTCGTAAAGAATTCTAAACTCTTCCATCTTAAGTTGATCGTCAAAGCCCCGTTCCATTTTGGAGTCAATTGCCCGGCGTTTACCAAAACAGCAATATCACGTACAGGTTCATTTGATTTTATCTCACCATTCTGGTCATACACGGAAGGATCTCCTGTCTCCGTCAAACCTGCATAGCGATAAGCGTACACCGAATTATAAGAATCTCCCTTCAAATAATTACTTCCCGGATATTGCAACATATCAATGGCATTAGAAGGCACGTAACCCACTTTTTTAATCACATTCTTATTATTAGCCGCAGTTAACGTCGTGTTCAAAGCCCAATCCTTCTTCTTTAACCAATCGTATGACACAGAAATTTCCAAACCGGTATTTCTCATGGCTCCATTATTTACCCTGGCAGTCTCGAAACCTAATGATGGATCTAACGTCTTATTAGCCAATAAATCCGAACTATAGCGACGATAGAACTCCAAGGATCCGCTCAATCTTCCGATTAACGCAAAATCCATACCCACATTAAACGTGGATGTTTTTTCCCAACGTAACATTTTATTAGGAGCTTGCGTGATTAAGGTGATGCTGGCCTGCGTGTAAAGCGAGTTCGCGTAAGTTCCCAGCAAATAAGGAGAAGAAGACTGATCCACGTTACCCGTAATACCATAAGTAACACGTAATTTCAACATATCCAACCAAGCGATGTCATTCAAGAATGATTCCCGGGTCATCAACCAGCTCGCCCCCACGGACCACAAAGGACGATAACGATATTTCGGGTCTGTACCGAAAAGGTCTGCCTGATCCACACGAATACTTGCATTCAGACTATATTTAGAATCATAAGTGTACCCGGCATTAGCATAAGCTGAAACATAACGGTGTTTCGTATTCGTCACATTCAACAATTCAGACTTTTTCTGAAGAGCATCTGTCAATTGTCCTTGTACACCATCCGTCATCAATGTTTCCCAGTTCACTTGCTTATAAGTCAATTTTCTACCATCATAACCGTAACGTTCACTTTGAGATTCATTCCATTCATCTTGGCGAATTTCACCTCCGGCAAGTACCGTCAAATCATGCCTATCAGCAATTGTTGTCTGGTAATTCAATTGTGCTCGGAAATTAAAGAACTCCGAATCAGAATGTTTTTCAGCCAAATGTCCTCCTTGAGGAATATGATATACAAATTTCCCAACAGAACCCGATGCGTAACGATTCACCATGTCCCGCATAATATAAGAATCCGCCTCGTCATATTGCTTAGCATCTGATTTAGTACGTTCATACTGGAATTTTACTCCTAAATCCAATCCTTTGTATAATTTGAAATCGGCATTCGTAAACAAACGTACGTACACACTTTTCGTGGTAAGCATATTTTTATACATCTCCTCTTTCAAATTATACCCCATAAATTCCAACCCTTCTGTTTCATTTATATCCATAGCACGATAATAATTTACCTTGTATTGGTAAACCGGATCACCCTCATCAGACACAACCCGCTCGTACGGCATCGCATCCAGCCAAGACACTCCTGATTGAGATACTTCTGTCTTGGTAAGGTAAACATTAGACCCGTATGTTAATGTGAACCAATCCGCTAACTTCAACTCGTTTTTCAGATAAATACTATACTGATTAGCCGAATTCGATCTTAAATATCGTCCGCTATCTTCATAACGAAGTGAAAAATACAAATTAGACTTTTCCCCTCCTTTTAGTAAGGACAAATTATAATTCTGGCTCAAAGCCGTGTGCGCCAATACTTTTTGTGCTTCTCGACGATAATCATTACTTCTCATCGCATTTATCGCCTGATTCACTTCGCCTTCTGTCATATTGCCGTCGAGCATCTCCCGGTAATAACGTTCAATGCGAGTATATGATCTCGGGGAATTAGAGGCATCTTTATTGGCAAAATACCCACTGGGATCACTTCCATATTCCGTATGATTAAACAAGAAATCTTGTTCAAAATCAATAATATCACTCGTGGATGCATAATCCATATAACTGATTTTAGGAAGTGGATTTATGTAAAAACTAGCGGATAAATCAATATTCACTTTATCCCCTTTTCCTTTTTTCGTCGTGATTACGATCACACCATTAGAAGCACGTACCCCGTATAATGAAGTGGCCGCAGCATCCTTCAACACGGTTATCGTTTCCACATCATCCGGGTTGATGGAACTCAAAGATTGATTCATCACGATTCCATCTACTACAAGTAAAGGGGTTGAACTCACCGCGAAAGAAGATGCTCCCCGAATCTCCAACTCATCCCCATAAGTAGACAAACCGGGAGTCAAACCTTCAATCTTGGAAACCAAACTCGTACTTTGTACTTTTCCTAAATCTTCCGCTTTCAAAATCGTCACAGAACCCGTTGAACGTTCACGAGAAATCGTCTGGTAACCGGTAGCCACCACTTCTCCCAACATCTCAACCTCTTCCTCCATCGTCACGTCCAATAATTTATCCGAACCATCATACAACAGTTCCTTCGTCTTCATTCCAACAAATGAAAATACCAAGGTAACGTTCTTTTCTGTTAATTTAAACTCGAATCTCCCATCTACATCGGTAGCCGCTCCCAACGTCGTACCTCTCTGAATCACCGCTACACCGGGTAGAGGCATCCCTGTCTCATCCTTCACCACTCCTCGAACCGTGTAAATTTTCTTCTCGTCATTACTTTTATAGGAAATAACAATTAATTCTCCCTCATCGCTCTATTTAAAAGGCATTCCCTTTAACAAAATATCCAAACATTCCTCCACACTCTTATTTTCCAATTTTGCAGACACTTTATAACTATTCAAGTCATCATAATTGAAGATAAACTTACAATCAGCTGCTTCACTCAAACTTTTCAATGCTTTCGACAATTCCACGTTTTCAAAGTCCAAGCTCACCACCCGATTTTGAGTCACACCGGATGCGATACTCGTGAAAAAACACAAGGAAAACACGAATTGTATCAAAAACATTTTCCTGTCAATGGAACGCTTCTTACTCAAAAGTATTGCCATAAATGATAGTTTTGGTTATAAATTAAAATGATTACTTATTTATCTAATTACCTCGGAAACGACTAACGTCTTTCCATTTACCTTTACTCCAATTCGATTCGTCTTCATCAACAAACCGGTAATCACCGAAATCTCGCTATCCCGACTTGCCCACAATTCAAATCGATAATCTCGAACCTTATCCCCCACGTACATGACATCAAAATCATACCACCGTTTCAAATCATCCATGATAGATTCCAATGACTCGTTCTCGTAATAGAAATACCCATCCTTCCAAGCAATATACCTGTTCACGTTCACCTTCGTGATCTCCGGCACGCTCTCGGCGAAGCGGGCATTCTCTCCCGGGTTTAACGTATACTCCGAACCGTTCTCCGTTTTCTTCACGGCAACCCGGCCCTGTACCAATGTCACGTGAACATTCTCCTCTCCGTAAGAACGTACATTAAATTCTGTCCCGTACACCTTCGTGTAAATATCAGAAGACACGACTATAAAAGGATGTTTCTCATCGTGAGCCACGGAAAAATAACCTTCTCCTTTCAAAAATACCTCCCGTTTTTCACCCACGAAAGAAGTTGGGTAACGCAATTCCGATTCAGAATTCAACCATACAACGGTTCCATCATTCAAGGTCAATTTATACTCTGCCCCCTTGGGTACTCGAAGCGTGTGATAACTGACCACAGCCCCCTTGGCCAAATTGTAATTAATCCCTCTCAGACTATCGTACTCCACACGGATACCTTCACCCAGCTCCCGACTTTCACTCCCGGATGCACTCAAAACAAGTTCCTCTCCGGATTCCGTAATCAACACAGCTTGATTTTTTCCGGGGACAATGTGCTCTGCCACCGGAATCACCTCTTGCTTTTTCGACGACAACGAATTTTCCAACAACCACCAACTGGCGGAAATAAGTATAACCACGGCTGCAGCCACAGAAAACCAAGTCATTCGTCGAGACCGACCACCGGATTTCATCTTCCGGGTAAAATTCCGATATTCTCCCTCCACATCCAACTGATCACCCACGGTCAGCCGAAGCCCTCCTTCCAAGTACCTCCGACATTCCTCGTACAAATCCTTGTTACGGGGTTCTGCCAACCATTCCTGCACCCGAACTTCCTGCAATAACTCAGGATGATTCAGTATCTCAATGACAAAATTTAAACGATCTTCTTCTTTCTCGAATTTCATAACTTCACGTTCATTTTACTATTACACGTAAAGCATGGTAAATGATGTGGGTCAAAAAACAATATTTTTTATTTTTTTAAGAAAAACGCATATAACAATATCATTTCGACATCAGACATTTGTCCCCTTAATATACTGATTGCCTTCGTTATATGCCAACGAACCGTGTTAATAGAAATTCCCAACTCATCCCCCGCCTCTTGATATTTTTTCCGCTCGATAAAACATTTTTTGAACACAGTAGCTGTCTGTTGGGGCATATTCTCAATAATATGCATCACCTTTTCGATGAGTTGCTCATACTCCACGTATTCCTCCTCCTCTTCGGGAAAGGTCTTTTTATAAGCCAAAAACTTTTCTTTTGTTTTTTCCTTCCTCAAAAAATCAAGAGAACGGGAACGAACCAGTGAATATAAAAAGGGACGCAGAGAAACCGAAGAATCCAATTTTTCAAAATTCTTCCACACGTATTCATAAACATCCGTCACGATGTCTTTTGCTTCTTCTTCATCCCGAACAAAGCTTAAAGCATGAATATACAACTCTTTATAATGAGTTTTATACAATAACTCAAACGTGTCCCTCTTTTCTTTATCCACTATAATCTTTCAATTTGATCCATACTTTTTGCATCGATCCTTTTTTCCTCATGTCCAGTTCAAAGATAAATATTTTTATTTTAATCATAATCTTATTCAACAAACCTTCTTTCCACAAAAAACAAATTCCCCTTCCATCACATTTTATTTACATCACATTCCCGATTACAAAACAGATCAGGGGGAAATAAGGCCACACGCACAGATCACAGACGTTTCGTCCTCGTTCGATAATCGCTCCCCTTGAACGTCTTTACACCGACGGGGACACGCCTATCTGAAATCTGTATGCCCTTATTTCCCCCCATCCTCGCGGAGATCTCTTCCCACTCTTTAGCCGTAGACCGATCTCACGCATAACAAAGAGTAAAAAGAGAATTTATCAAAAGGAAAAGAAATCATCTTTTAAACAACTACCTCCCCTAACCCCTCCTTACACAGGAGGGGGAACCGCTTGGTAATCATCCCTTCCCCTGTGTAAGGGGGAGTTGGAGGGGGTAGTCATTTAAAACAAGACTTCTAACACTTTTTCTCTATCACGTTATCGCCGCTCACGATACACGACATCCTTTATCTTTGCAAAACCACTGTATTCCGCCCTTTTCGTCACACTATTATTCACCCCATCCACCGGGTAGAACCCTAGCTTCCCGCCATTGTTATCCGGAGCCGCCGTATTATACGAACCCACCATCAACTCATACTGCCGAGCCATAAACTCGTCGGACTGATTATTCAGATCGCTTAACGAACATTGCCTGTACAGGTTAAATTTCAACATCGTAACAGTCTCGTTTTCCCCTAAAGCAATATTATTCATCGGGTAAGTCGTGTTTGTTCCTAAATTATGCAAATACACCTTATTCCCCACGGCATAGAACATATAAGGGAATTGAGAATGGAAAGCAAAAATCGTCGCCTTGTCAAAATCGGGTGCATTCAAATTCTCGTACTTCGCCTCCTGTACGAAACCGTTATTCGACATATTGATCCCGTAAATACAACGCTTTCCTCCGGCATCCTGCAAAACGGAGTATACCAAACCATTGGAATAACGGGTACTCTCCATATACACCAGCTCCATCCCCGTCTTGAAACTGAACAAACTGTTCTCCGGGTCAGCCACGGGAGTCAAAGTTTGCATGGCATCGGCAACATAACCATACTTCCATCCCATGAAACGCTTGTTGTCCATGTCATAAAACAGAGCCGTTTTCCCGTTACCCAAGCGGGCCATGCTCACACCCACGTACGGGGCTACCCGGTACTCCGGAGCTTTCCCTCGTTCCGACGTGTTGATCGGGTACTCGAAAGCGGCCCCACCATAATCCAGTACCTGTGCGTAGGCATTTCCGGCATCCGTCACGCAAAGGCAGGCCAACGCACCCGCGTTACTCGCGTTATTTACCGTCTCATAGCGTACGACATACTCTCCTTCCGGGGGAAGGATAAAATCGACAAACCCGATCTCCCATGATTTATCCGTCTTGAACGTTTCCCGATCCAGTTTATACGCCCCCTCGCCCGTCATCACGTAGATCAGGTCGTTGGGACTATAATACCGGTTCGGGTAGAATGCGATTCCCTTTGCCCCCTTCGATTCCGGTAACCCCAAGGGTGCCAACAAGTCATAAGCCGGTATAATCCGCTCGGCCGAGATCACGGAAATCATATCCATCCGCACTCTTGCGTTCTCTCCCTCCTCACAAAGTATCATCCATCCCTCGTAAGTGGGGGACGAAACCCTTATATCGAACGTTGCGGACGTCTGTATGCCGGAGCGTTTGTCCGTCACGGCAAACCAACCGATATACGTATCAGCGGAAAAAGCGGCCAACGTGTCCAAGTTCAACGTCCCGGCAGGATTCAGGTTTACCCAATTTTGGTTAAGCACGATCGTTCCCCCGGATTTTTTCTCAATCTTGTAACTAAACTCGAAATTGGTGTTCCCCGTCCCGATCTCTCCTTCCAGTGAAGAAACCACCTTAGGATTCACGATGATATGATCGGAATTTCCCAGCACCTCAATCACCTCCGGAACATTCTCAATGGTTATTTCCGCCACCTCATGGTAATCGTAATTTCCCTTGTCATCAAAGCAAGCACAAAGAGAAACAACAAGTAAAAACAATATAATATAATTCATTTTCATAACATCTCGTTTTAATATTATTCATACCGGGAGTAATCGACCGAGTAGGACGGGTCAAGTTGCATATATTCCCCGTCAGAGTCCAGTTCCGGGGTTCCGGCATCCGCCTGTTCCTGCAAATATTTCTGCACGGCGAGAGCGAAAAAATTAAACCGTCCGTATTGCACCTTCGCCCCGGCATACCCAGCACCACTCCAATCCGTGGGAGTCAACCCACAAACCGAGTTAACCACGACATACTTTTCAGGTGTCCAATTCCCGAAAAATTCTGTCCCGAAATCCGTCCAGTAGCCCGGTTCCGTGTACATCTCGCTCACCGAAAAGGCAAACAGATTCCCGTGAATCATCACCCCCGTGGACGAGTACGCATTCGTGTTCTTGTACTCCGGAAAATAACACTTAAAATATTCGTTATCTTCCAGCCGGAGAACCAACCGTATCGTTCTTTTCATCAAGTCTGCCGTGCGAAAAAAACGTACACGCACTCTCGCGGAACTCTCCCCCGCACGAACAACCAGCGTGTCCAGGTCGATCTCGTAATGCTCGCCTTCAACAGCCGTCGAACCTTCTTTATCCACGACTACCTTGAAAGGACGATCATAGTCAGCCACTTTACCCATCGTCCGAACCGTAGCGGCAAGCACCGCACTCTTCGCCGAGGCTCGAACAGACGCGAAGGAAGAAGAGAGCGAATCCGTGTAATATTCCGTGGTCGTCCCGTAAATAGACATCGTCACCATTTGAAAATAAATCCCGGCATCATCTGTGGTAAAAATCGAGCTATCCTGTTTTTCACAAGCACTTGCGACAAAACCCAGTCCCACGATCAATAAAATATTTTTCCATTTCATAACCTTGTCATTTTAACGATTAGCAATTTCCTTGGAAGGCACCGGTAGCACGTAGCGTTCTTCCCGGGCCCCGTAAGTATTGGTATCATACCCGTTCTCGTAACTATTGATATTTATATACAGCCGTTTATACATGAAAAAGATTTGCCCCTCGCCGATAAACTCCCGCACGTACTCCGAACGCAACCGCTTCATGAAATCATCCTCTGAAACGACAGGCGCGTCGGGTAACCCTCTCCGGGCTCGAACCCGGTTCAGCCAACCATACTTGTCCGCCAACAGGGGCTCGCTCTCCGCCGCGATGTAATATACTTCGCTCAACCGGATCAACGACATGAAAACAGCGTAGAAATACTCTGATCCCGCCGTCCCGTCAGGTTGGTCTATCTCCTTGTATTTAATCATCACGTGACCGCTCTCACCCACGCCGGATGCTACCTGCCACCACGTCTGGAATCGATAATCCTGTGTCTCTCCGGCAAAAAGGCTCGTTCCCACGAAATCTTTCCGGGGATGCAGGAGATTATTTCCCGCCTGCTCCGAGCTGAAATAACGGGTATAAATCTCCTTTCGGTCCTTTTTATAAATTCCCGTCAGTACTTCCGTGGAGAATACCCGGTCGGGATTGCTCTGGTTGGCCAGCAGTTTATTCGGGTCCACCGCCGGGAAATATTCATCCACTTTCGGGTCCGTCAACAGTTTCCGGGCAGCAGCCAGCGCGTTCGCCTGTTCTCCCGCGTACAGGTACACCCTCGCCTTCAATGCCAACACGGCGTAATAATTCATCCGCAACTGGCGATAGCGCAGGTAAACTTCCTCGTCTTCCCCGAGAGAGGCCATCGGCCCGTTCTCGATCACCGGGTCACTATCCGCCAGTAACTTCTCGGCCTCATCCAGATCCCGCAATATTTTCTCGTGTAACACAGAATCGGCCGTCATTAACGGCAGGGCCGCCACTTTCGACGATTCGTTGTAGGGAATGGATGCCGCCTCCGGGTGGAGCTTGTAAACCGGACCGAACAAACGCAACATATCAAAGTGCAGGAAAGCTCGAACGGCCAGCATCTCGCCTTTCAGCACGCGATACTCCTGCCCCTGCAACACGCCTTCGCTCTCTTCAAGATTCTCCAGCAACACGTTGCAATTCAACACCGTGTTGTAAGCCGTCGTCCACGTGTTCTCCAACTCTTTCTCGACCTCTTCACCCGTGTAAGCAAAGGTACTTAACGCGGTCAAGTACGTGTTCACAGAGAGAGGCAGGTAGCGTTTCGAAATCACGTCCACCAACTCGTAGGAAAGATTTTTCCCGTAAAGAGCCGTGGAGGCCACCTTGTTATATATCCCGTTTACCGCCGTGTAGAATCCGCCTCTCGTAGCGAATAATTGTTTCTCCGACTGCTTGTCCTTGGGTTGCACGTCCAGAAAGCTCGAACACCCGGCACCACACACGAGCATGACCCCGATCCAAATGATATTCCATAATTTCATAACCATTCTTCTTTAAAAATTAAACGAAAGTCCTGCCTCCATACTCCGGGCAAAAGGATAAGATATTCCTCTTTCAGACCGGATTGTCGATGCCCGGAACACGTCACGCATGGAGAATTGTAGTTTCAGGCTACTCAAGCCAAGTTTCTCGATCCACCCGTTGTAAAACTCGTACCCCAGA
>ENA-UEPG01002051-UEPG01002051.1-human-gut-metagenome-genome-assembly--contig:-NODE-2051-length-13617-cov-4.422895_pt1 | contig 13617 bp, 10 predicted proteins | sample MGYA00242893_ERZ507902 | MGnify/ENA primary metagenome ERZ507902 (study PRJEB26167, sample SAMN06115491) | human gut metagenome | host: Homo sapiens | place: China:Gansu | collected 2015-04-23... | reverse complement strand
TTTTGCTCAGAAGCCCAGCGGAATGCCCGGCGAACAGGAACATCATATTTCGTCTGTACCGTTTTTCTTTTTCATTACATATAAAATCACGACTTGTGAGAGGACACTTATACATGCCCCTTCAGCCCCTGAGAAAGCACCACAAAATCTGCGACACTACGCTAATGAAACTCCGATTATTTAAACAGATTTTTGAAGAACTCCCCAATCGCACTAAAGATATTTCCAAAGAAGTTACCAATAGATGCCATGATTCCGGAAGAGCTTCCTCCATTTTTAAAGGAATTGTAAAGAGATGCTGCGTAATCCACCAGTCCACTTAAATCAATTCCAAGAGAAGTAATTTTCAAAAGAAGATCAACGATTTTCTGTCTCTCATCATCAGATAAAGTGACGCCATATTTATCACAGGCTTCATCAATTGCTTCGTTGATACTCTTCTCGTCAGTCAGTCCTTTTTCTGCGATCAGTGACTTGATGTAAGCAATAAACTCCTCCACTTCCTGATCAGTCAGACCCTGAATGGAAGCTTCCAGTTCTCCGGTGACAACAAGTTCATTTAACGCTGCATCTACAACGTTATCCTGTACTGCTTCCCCGGTCATTGCCTCATATGCCTCAAAGATTCCAACCAGTGCAGCGGTTCCGGAAATTGGCTTAGGACCTGCAACGATGATATCTGCATCTGTAATTCCAGCAGTTGTCAGCGCATTTTTGTACATACCAACGGTACAGTATGTGATATTGTTCGTAGAAATGTTTAATCCATTTCCTTTTTTACGTTTTACGATCACGACAGAAGACCATGACTTGCTTCCAATTTTGGAAGAATCCACATAGGAATCCAGATACTGATGCTCCTGTGCATTTGTAACGTAAGTCACGTTATAATTTGCCAGATTGGCAGGATCGATTCCCATAAGGGATAATACGGTATTTTTCTGGTCATCGGACAAATCCGCGCCGAGTGCAAGATAAGGTTTATCATCTTTCTTAATCTCAACATTATCGTTATTCTCATCCACAATGACATCTCCAGTCACATTTTCTGTGGATTTTTTATCATCTTCTACCGTTACCCCACCTGTAACATTATCGGTTGTGCCACTGGTGGAAGTATTTGTGCTGTCAGAATTTGTTGTTGTACTGCTCTGCGAATCTGAAGCAGCATTATTGGTTGTATTGCTCTGTGAATCTGAACCTGTACTGTTCTGTGTATCTGAACTTGTGCTGCTCTTTGAATCTGAAGCTGTGCTGTTTTGTGTATCCGATCCTGTATTTCCAGTCGAACCAGCATTGGTATCTGTACCTGTTGTGCTGCTGTCATTCTGCGTTGCCGCCTGATTCTCCGACTGTGTTGTCTGGGAATCACCGGATGTGGCATTGCCTGCCTCCTGCCCTGCGTTATTCTGCACAGAAGCATCTGCTGCAAATGATGTCACATGTGTTGGTATCATCATCACTGCTGCTAAAATAATTGCTGCAATTCTCTTTGTCATTCTCTTTCTCTTCACTTTTTTTCCCTCTCTTTTTATTTACGTATCGATCCGCACTCTCATCCATGCAAGAAGATCTGCATACACTTTATCGCGGTCTGTCTCATTTAAGATTTCATGTCTGTCATTTTCGTAAAGCTTATATGTAATGTCCAGAGAACCTGCCTCTTTAAATAGATCATACACTTTTTTCACGCCGACACCATTATCTCCCACCGGATCATCCTGACCGGATACAATAAAAATTGGAAGCTTGTTTGGCACTTTCTTCACATTTTCCAACTGATTATCGTAGAGAACCGCTTCCATCAGCCCCAGATAGCCGTTTAATGTAAACTTGAACGTACACCGCGGTTCGTTATAATAGAATTTTACAATATCCTCATCTTTTGTAAGCCAGCTGTTGGAAGGTGTTTTTCCGGAAAGATCATATTTCTTATATGGTCCGCCAAAGGAAAGTGATTCAACCAGTCTGCTTCTGTGATGCCAGCCAAAAATTTTTGCAAGGAATCTGCATACATTGATTCCGAGTCTGGTCATACTGTCCGGCACACAACCGGTTCCCATAATGATCGCCCCTCTTAAATCATCATTGTAAACGGTGAGGTATTTCCGAAGCATATAAGATCCCATACTGTGTCCCATCATAAAATAAGGAACACCCGGATTTTCTTTCTGAACCATTGTGCGCAGTGTATGCATGTCTGCGATCACCGTGTCACTCGGATTTTCCGCAAAATATCCCCAGTCATCTTTGGATGCTACGGAATCCCCATGTCCTAAATGGTCATGTCCCACCACCATAAAGCCATTTTCTGTCAAAAATTCAGCAAATGGTCTGTAGCGTTCTACAAATTCGATCATGCCATGTGTGATCTGTAAAATTGCCTCATACTTTCCATCTTCCGGAATCCATTTGACTGCATGGATGGTTGTTTTGCCATCCGCTGATAAAAATGTAAACTTCCCCTCTTTTGCCATACTTTTTCCCCTCTCTTACTCTTTTTGTGATTGTAAGTAAATGCTGTTTTTTAACCTATGGCTTCTTTATTCTGTCTGGACGAAACGATGGACTTCCTCCACATTACGTTCTAATTCATCCGCGCATTCTTTGTGCTCTTTCCACTCCTGACGCAGTGTTTCCGCTTTGGATAACACTCTGCTCTGCACTTCGAAAAATTCATTTTCACCCTGACAGAGACTTTCTAATATTTCTTCAATATCGGTTTCTTCTTCCACATTTTCATGATCTGTTTCCGCCACCTCTGTGTCTCTGCTTTCCAGAAGTTTTACCATGGCGCTGTTATTTTCTTTTAAAAGATCATTTAACAACTGGATCTGTTTTTCCGCCTCTGTGGGAGTTTCCTCAAAAGCGCTGATCCTCGCAAGCACATCCGCAACCGCTGAAGTATACTGCTCTGCGTTCACACGCACTTCCTCTGCCGCTGTCACAAATTTTCTTCCGCCTTCTCCCATGCGTCCTGCTTCAATTGCTGCGCCAAGTGCCAGAACTCCCATATTCTGTGAGATATCTGCCAGTTTCTGTAACGCCTCTTCAACAAACTCTCTCTCCTGACAATATGCCTCATAGAACGATTCTATCTCCTTCATGGGTGTGGTGACGTACTTGTTCTTCTCTACAACTTTTGCAATTTTCTCGTGCTCACCCTCCATTTGCTGGCAGAGTGCTTCTTTTTCCTGCTGCAATCTGATATTCTGTTCATTCTTTTTTGCAAGCTGCTGTTTCAACAGTACGGTCTGTCCTGAATTCGCCTCTGAACACTCCTTTAACAGTTCCAATTCCTCTGAAACCGCCGTGATTGTCTCATCCAGTTCCGTTTTTGAGATCGTCATCTGCACCAATGTCTCTTCTGCGCTGTCTTTTGCTTTTGTAATATTAGAAATCTGCTCCTGCAGACGGTTCTGTTTTTCCTGTAATGCCAGAAGTTCCTCTTCCAGTTCTTTTGCTTTTTTTCCACCAAACATATGCCATCCTCCAGTTTTACTGATAATTTCGAATGATAACCTGTACGCTTTCCACTCCATTATACTCGTTAATCTCCGGATAGTACACAATCATTATCCTCAATTTGTTTATCTGTCCGCGAAAAGCTTTTTCCACTTCCGCACTTCCATACTTTTCCGCATAATATGCTTTAAACGCCTCAATATCGCCAAAATAGACTGCCGTCACTGTCTCACCGGCGGCTGTCAGCAGGTTCAGCCGCAACACATTCTGATTTTTTCCGACCACAAAAGCCTTTGTGATACTCAGGTTTTTGTCGGCAAACTGTGGTTTGATATTGGCTTTTCCAAAAGGCTCTAACACTGCAAATTCCCGGATAAGACCGGCATCCGCATACGCTGCTGGCATCGGAATATCAATTTTGATCTTCGGAATCAGGTCATCCTCCGTGAGATTTGCACAGGCATTGATTTTTTCACGGAACTTATCCACGTTTTCTTCCGGAAGAGATAATCCTGCCGCCATCGGATGTCCGCCGAATTTTTCCAGAAGTTCCCTGCACTTACATAGTTCCTCATACATGGAGTACTCCTCGATGGAACGCCCGGAGCCCTTCACGCCCTCCTCCGCCTTCGTCAGCACAAATACCGGCTTATGATAAGCCTCCCGGATACGCCCTGCAATGATTCCTGCAAGACTTTCGTGCACCTGTGGCAGATAAATGACAAGCACTTTATCCGACATGTAATGTTCCTCCACCACACGTTTTGCCTCCTCGACGCCATCTGCTGTCATATCTTTGCGCTGCTGGTTTAACTCCACAAGCTCCCTTGCCGTTTTTGCTGCCTCTTCCTCTCCCTGTAAAAAAAGAGACAGAGACAGTTTTGCTGTATCAAGTCTGCCACTCGCATTGATGCACGGTCCTAACACAAAACCAAAATGATATGCATTGATCTGCTCCGGTTCTAAATGATTCTGAAAGATCAGGGCGCGCATCCCCGGATTTTTTGTGCGGTGAATGCGGTTTAATCCCTCTTTCACCAAAATGCGGTTTTCGTCTGTCAGATCCATAACATCGCCAACGGTTGCAAATGCGACATTTTCCAGAAATTCATAGGTTTCTTCCAGGGCAAAACCCATTTTTTCATACAATACCTGCAGCACTTTCCATGCGACTGCTGCTCCACATAACTCTTTAAAAGGATACGCACATTCCTGCTGCTTTGGATTCACGATTGCATCTGCGTTGCTGCGAAGGAACTGCTTTTCCCCATTCTCCTCTGTATAGGGAATCTCGTGGTGATCGGTCACTAACACGGTCATCCCAAGTTCTTTGGCATGCGCAATCTCTGAGATTGCAGCAATTCCGTTATCGCACGTAAGAATGGTATCCATTCCGTCTCTTTTTGCCTGATCGATCAGATTCTCATTGATTCCATAGCCATCCTTCATGCGGTCCGGAATCTGCGTGGAAACATTTCCACCACAGTGTTTAATTCCCCGGTATAAAATATAGGTTGACATAACTCCATCTATATCATAGTCGCCGATAATACGGATCGGCTTTTGCTCTTCTATTTTAACTTTTAAAATATCTGTCAAACAATCTGCATCTTTCAATAAATGTGGATCGTATAAATCCTTTAAACTTCCATTCAGATATCTTTCAAATGCCGCCTCCCCGATCACCTCACGGTTTCGGATAAGACGCGCTGTGACAGGGCTGATCCCGAACTCTTTTCCAAGCTTTTCAAAATCAGCCCCCTTGTTGATTACAAACCATTTTTCCATGTAACACCTGCTGCCTGTTTTTTCTTATGAATTTATCTTTTAATAATGCACTTCCATGAGCATCAGTCCGCATGCCGGTGCTGTATAACCTGCGTTCTCCCGGTTTTTGCTCTCTAAGATCTGCGGCAGCTCCTCCGGTGCTCTCCTGCCATCCCCAACCTCGATCAGCGTACCCGTCAGGATCCGCACCATATTTTGCAAAAATCCATTGCCCCGGTAATCAATCCAGAGATCATTCCCTTTCTTCGTAAAATTGATCTCATAAATTGTGCGGACTGCCGTTTTTTTCATTTTCTTATTTCCGCAAAATGAAGTAAAATCATGTGTTCCGATCAGATAGGAAGCGGCTTCTTTCATGCTCTCCACATCGAGTATTTTCTCATACTGGTACTCATATTTCCGCTCGAAAACATCCGAGATCTCTCCCATATGGATGTGATAGCGGTAGGTCTTTTTCTTTGCGGCGTAACGGCTGTGAAAACGCTCGTCCACCTGCTCAATCGCAATGACTGCAATGTCATCCGGCAGATAATGATTCAGATAGGACATGATCTTTCCCTCCGTAAAATGCTCCTCAATATGAAAATTTGCCACCTGGCCTTTGGCATGCACGCCCGCATCCGTTCTCCCCGAACCAATAACTTCCACCGCATGTCCTGCCATCTGTCCCAGCACTGCTTCTATTTTTCCCTGGATGGTCAGACCGGTGCTGTTCTGCCCCTGCCAGCCCTTGTATCTTGTTCCGTCATACTGGATTGTGATTTTATAGTTGTTCATACTTTTTATCCCTGCTTTACTGCAATTTAAACTGTCTTTTAGTTTAACACACTTTCCACTCAAATCCTAGTCTGCGATCTGTTCCTGAAACGTTTTTGTGCCGGGGAACTGAAAAATACCAATCCCCCGGCACATTTACTCCGCATTTTATACCAGTTCTGCAATCCTTGTCACCGCAACATAGATCTCCGATATTTTATACCAGGTACGGTAATCTACCACCCCCGTCACAGGCAATCCAAAAATAGACTGGAATTTTTCTACTGCTGCCCTCGTTGCTTCTCCGTAAATCCCGTCCGGTGTGATTGTCGGGATTGCCGGATAAGCCTGCGAGATTCTCGCTAACTGTTCCTGGATCTGCCGCACCTTATCTCCGGTAGAACCCACTTCCAGATTATACCGCGGCCAGGATGCCGGGATACCGGAAATCTCCTCGGCTGTATTGATAAACATATTATCACCATAATAATAACGGAGAATTTCTATCGTTTCGTAGTTCTGATCCCCAAGATATTTGCTTCCCCACTGGCTCAGCCAGTTGCTGCACGTCACGCGCTGTCCGTCACAATACTGTGTCAGGATTGGCTGTCTCACATTCGGTCTGGAAAGATAATTCTGGAACATTTCATCTACCACATCCGAGATACTCTGGAAAATATTTCTTCCATAGACGAATTTCTGGTCGTAAGCAGTGGATGTCGTGATGGTGAAGTTATAACCTTTATTCCGGTACCATTCCGTGTAAACCCTGTTTAATGTAAAAGACATGATCGCAAGGATATTGGCACGCAGCGTGCTGTCCGGCCATGTGCTGTATATCTCGCTGGATGCCACGTTTTTGATGTAATCACGGTAACGCACATAATAATTTGCCGCGTTGTTATCCGAAGGAGGTCCGTCGTGAACGACGACAAACTCCGGGATCACCACTTTGCTCAACACGATCTCCCCGGATTCTGAGACAGGCTTGATCTCGGACTCTGCTATTTTCGGTGGAAAATCTCCAAACAGCGTATTCACCGGAATCACAATGGAATCTATCTGGGTTTCCTCTTCATTTTCTTCCGCCATTCGCACCTGTTGCAATGCGAGCTGCTCTGAAAAAATCTGAACGCCCGAAATACTGACGGGACGATATCCCGGTGCGGTAACTTTAACCGTATATTGGGCAAACGGCTGATTTTCGGAGGGTTCCATCGAGTATTCAAGTGGAGGCGCATCAAGCGTAAGTTTCTCCGACATTCCTGAATCATCTGCGCTTACCTCCTCCACTGTGGAATCCGGCTCGCCCGAATAGGAAATAGTGATTCTTGCTCCCTCAATCGGTCTTCTGGTCCGGTTTGTAAGTACTTCTACTTTGAGGCTTCCTTTATCTACAGCCTCTGTCTGGGCATATTTGATATCTGGCATGAACAACCTCTTCATACATTTCCTTATATTATATGCTCAGACATGCAATCCTGTTCTGCTTCCTGTGCAAAACATTCGATTTCCCAACTTCTCATTTTCTATTTCCGTTCTTTATCCAAATCCCCCAAAACTTAATTCTTACTCTACCGTAACTACCTTCGCCAGATTTCTTGGCTTATCAACATCAAATCCCTTATCGGATGACACGTAATATGCTAAAAGCTGTAATGCAACCGATGCAGGTAAAACCATAAATTCATCCTGCATATCCGGAAGCTTGATCACCTGATATTCGGTATCAAGATCACCGGAAAGTGCCTCTTTGATAAATAATACAATATCTGCACCTCTGGATTTTACTTCCTTAATATTGGAAAGCTCTTTTGACATGAGTTTTTCCTGTGTTACCGTTGCAACAACCGGTGTGTTAGTCGTGATCAGTGCAATTGGTCCGTGTTTTAATTCGCCGGAGGCATAAGCCTCAGAGTGAATATAAGAAACCTCTTTCAGTTTCAATGATCCTTCCAGTAAAATAGAGTAATCCAGTCCACGTCCGATCATAAACAGATCCTTTGCTTCCAGAATCTTCTTTGCGATCACATGGATGTCACGTCTTTTCTCCAATACTTTCTGCATCACTTCCGGAACACGCTCTAATTCTGCGATAAAGCTCTTTGTCTGCTCCTCTGTGTAGACACCTCGCAATAATGCCATTTTTGCAACCACAAGATAAAATACGGAAAGCTGTGTTGTGTAAGCTTTTGTACTTGCCACTGCAATTTCAGGTCCTGCTGCGGTGTATAACACATAATCACTTTCTCTTGCAATGGAAGAACCTTTTACGTTGATAACGGATAAACATTTTGCGCCCTGTCTCTTCGCATATTTTAATGCTTCCAAGGTATCAATTGTCTCACCGGACTGTGATACTGCGATCACCAATGTTTTCTCATCAATGACCGGATCGGAATACATAAACTCTGATGCAAGTTCTACGTCCATCTGCACATGAACGATAGATTTTACCAGAGCCTGTGCCACAAGTCCCGCATGCATGGCTGTTCCGCATGCTACCACACAAATTCTGTCACAGTCTGTAAAAAGAGAATCCGGCACACCATCCGCGGTAAAATCAGGCAGACCGTTCACGATACGGTCTTTGATCGTATTCTTGATTGCTTCCGGCTGCTCCATAATCTCTTTTTCCATATAAAATGGATAACCATTCTTTCCCGCGCTGTTCAACTCCCAGTCAACGGACAAAAATTCCGGTTCTACCACATTGTCATTTAAATCCGTAAGTACCACATGATCTTTGTGCAACTCTAAAATGTGATATTCCGGTACAACAAAGTATTCATTTGTAAAACGGCAGAGTGCAGTCAGATCTGATGCAAGCATTGCTCCCTCTTTGCATATGGTTGCAACGATCGGGCTGACATTCCGGATCGAGTAGATCACATCCGGCTGATCTTCAAACAGGATCACAAGCGCAAAGGTACCCTTTAATTTGCTCACTGTTTTTTTGATCGCTTCCTTTGGATCTCCCTTGTAATAATGATTTAATAATGCAGCCGCAACTTCACTATCTGTTTCAGAATGAAGGATTTCCTGCAAATCGTAATCGGCGATCAGCTCACGATAGTTTTCGATGATCCCGTTATGAACCAGAGTCACTTTTCCCTGCTGATGCGGATGTGCATTCTGGTCTGTAACTCCACCGTGAGTTGCCCATCTTGTATGTCCGATACCGCAGGCAGACAAAATCTTCTTCGAATCACAAATTGCTCTTAAATCACTTACTCTTCCGGCACATTTATAAACATTTGTCACATGGGAAGTTTCGTCTTTCACTGCAATACCCGCACTGTCATATCCACGATACTCTAATAATTCCAACGCATCTAATAAAACATCTTTTACGTTTTCACTGCCTGTATAACCTATAATTCCACACATATTAAATTTCCTCTTCTTTTCTATTTAAAATTTAAATCATATTCGAATTCAATTGTCCCATTATACCGTATTTGTTTTGCAGTCACCTGCATATTTGCCGGCATATCTCGCACTGGGAGGTACGAAAGGGCGTCCGCCGAATTTTCGATAACCCTTTTCCTCGTTAACCTGTGTATGGTCGTCCTCACAGGTACATGGCGCTAGAAGAGAAACCTAAATGTCTGCAATCAGTCACAGACAGGATTGCATATCTGAAAATATAAACCTTATTCGATTATCAATGTGCTATATATATTGTAAATGCCTTCATAAATGCTGCTACATCTATGAAGGCATCTATAACATGATTACTATACTATGATATGCGAAAAATGTCCAGAAGTTATTTTACTTCTACTGTCCAGCCATATTTATCCGGGATTCTTCCCCACTGGATGCCGGTTAAGGTATCATATAATTTCTGTGTCAGTTCTCCAATCTCAAAGTTGTTGACTGTCACAACATCATCTTTGTAACGGAGTTCTCCAACCGGTGAGATAACGGCTGCTGTACCTGTACCAAATACCTCTTCCAATGTACCGTCATGTCCGGCTTTCATCAGATCATCTACGGAAAGTCTTGTCTCATTTACTTTGTAGCCCCAGTCACGAAGCAGATGGATCATGGAATCTCTTGTAACACCCGGAAGAACGGTTCCTTCGATTGGTGCTGTGTAGATTTCACCGGCAATCTTGAACATGATGTTCATGGTTCCAACTTCCTCTACATATTTACGATGCTCACCATCTAACCAGAGAACCTGTGCATAGCCAAGCTTCTCTGCTTTCACCTGTCCTAAAATAGAACCTGCGTAGTTACCACCACATTTTGTAAAGCCTGTACCACCTTTTACAGCACGGACAAGTTCATCCTCAACCAGAATCTTAACCGGATTAAGACCTGCTGCATAGTAAGCACCTACCGGACAACAGATAATCATAAACTTGTATGCGTTTGCCATATGTACGCCGAGTGCTGCTTCTGTTGCAAACATAAATGGTCTGATATAAAGGGAAGTGTTTGGTTCAGATGGAACCCAGTCAGCTTCTACTTTTACAAGTGCTTCCACTGCTTCGACAAACATATCAACCGGGAATTCCGGCATGCAAAGTCTTGCGTTGGAATTGATCATTCTCTTTGCGTTCATCTCTGGACGGAACAGCTGGATTTTTCCTTCTGCTGTACGGTATGCTTTCATACCTTCAAATGTTTCCTGTGCATAGTGAAGTGTCACACATGCCGGATCCATTGTGATAGGTCCTTCCGGAACGATTCTTGCATCTTTCCATCCGTCTTCTTTTGTCCAATCCATGACAAACATGTAATCTGTCATATACTTGCCAAAACCAAGATTCTTCTGGTCTGGTTTCTCCTTTAATACTGGTCTTTTCTCAAATCTGATATCCATAATATCCTCCTTTTCCCATTGCACTTTTAGGAAATTAACTTTGACAACCATTATGATACTTTCTTTTTTTCATGTCAAGATTATTCCGAAGCCTTATGTTATGTATAACTATTAGTTATTGTCTGTTTTATTTTCTATAACCTGATTTTATTTTCTTTTTCAAGTGACTTTTCCACTCTCCTGTAATATAATAAAACTACCTAAAAAATTTTGAGAGGTGATCCCTATGCATACATTTCAGCCAATTCCAGTTGACATGCTGGACATGAATCCATTTACAAAAATCGGCAAAGAATGGGCGCTGCTCACAGCCGGAAATAAACAGGAATCCAATACAATGACCATTAGCTGGGGCGGTGTTGGTGTTTTATGGGGCAAAAATGTTGTCTATGTTTTTGTCCGCGATTCCAGATATACCAAAGAATTGATCGATGAAGGAGACTTTTTCTCCCTTACATTTGTAAGCGACCAGTACCGTGATGCCTTGAATTACTGTGGCTCCCATTCCGGTCGGAACGAAGATAAGATTGCAAATGCAGGTCTTTCCGTGGACTACCGCCATGGAATCCCATACATTGACGAGGGAAATCTCGTCTTGGTATGTGAAAAAATGTCTGCTACCAGAATCACGGATGATTCCTTCCTTGATTCCGAGATTGCTGACAAATGGTACAAAGACGGTGACATGCACACCATGTACGTTGGTCAGATCATTGATGTGCTCGCAAGATAATCATCTCTGCCAAACTCTGATTTTTTGCAAAACACTACATTCATAATTCACAAAAAGCCTCCCGACAAAAATGATCCGGATTGCCATTCATCGCAATTCTCACATTTTCATCGGGAGGCTTTTTTCAACTCTATGAAGCAAATAACCGCTTCTTGTTTAATAAAAAAATTTATTTTATTTCAATGGATACTTTTCTGTCAAAGATTTCACGATTGCCTTTGCCTTGTCGGCTGCCGGCTCACCCTCTTTGATCATCACTGTGATTGCCTCTGCGATCTGATCCATATCATCCGTGTTTAATCCGCGGGAAGTTACCGCCGGAGTTCCAAGACGTACACCACTTGTCACAAATGGAGATTTCGGATCGTTTGGAATGGTATTCTTGTTGCAGGTAATATTTACAGAGTCCAGAAGTTTCTCAACTGCTTTTCCGGTAAGATCATAATTGGTCAGATCTACAAGCATGAGGTGATTGTCTGTTCCACCGGATACAATCTTAATTCCACGATCCATCAATCCCTTGCAGAGAGCCTGCGCGTTGTCAATAATATTCTGCTGATAAACCTTAAATTCCGGCTGCAATGCCTCCTTGAAGCAGACTGCCTTGGCTGCGATCACATGCATCAGTGGTCCGCCCTGAGTGCCTGGGAAGATTGCCTTGTTAAAGTTATACTTATCCGCAATCTCCTGACTGCTCAAAATCATTCCGCCTCTCGGTCCGCGCAGTGTCTTGTGTGTTGTGGTCGTCACAACGTGTGCATATGGAATTGGGCTTGGATGAAGTCCTGCTGCCACAAGTCCTGCAATGTGCGCCATATCGACCATGAGCACTGCACCACATGCGTCTGCGATTTCACGGAATCTCTTGAAATCAATGGTTCTCGCATAAGCGGATGCCCCTGCAATGATCATTTTTGGTTTGCATTCCATTGCAAGCTCTTCCACTTTATCATAATCGATGAATCCCTCGTCATTGACACCATATGGTACTACATGAAAATAAGTTCCGGAAAAATTGACCGGAGAACCATGTGTCAGATGTCCACCATGGTCTAAGTTCATTCCCATGATCGTATCACCCGGCTTTAAAATTGCAAACTGTACCGCCATATTTGCCTGCGCACCGGAATGTGGCTGCACATTGACATACTCACACCCAAATAATTCTTTTGCGCGCTCTCTTGCCAGTTCTTCCACAACGTCCACGCACTCGCAGCCACCGTAATATCTCTTTCCCGGATAACCTTCCGCATATTTATTCGTCAGGACACTTCCCATTGCAGACATAACCGCCGGACTCACCCAGTTTTCGGATGCGATCAGCTCAATATGACTGTTCTGTCTGTCAAGTTCATCGGTAATTGCCTGTGCGACTTCCATATCCACTGCCTGAATATCTTCTAATGTGTACATAAAATCCTCCTTGTCCTTCGACGGAAAATATATTTTCATTCTATCAGCTTTATCTTTTGATCATCTGAAAATTGATTTTCCTCAGTTGTCTTTTTGACAGAGACATATGTCTTTGCCAGATTTTAAACTTCATTATAAAGGACTTTCTGAAAATATTCAATTGCTAATTTATTTTTCTATTTCTTATAAAACATCGCAAACCATGCATTTATCACATCCCAAACCCATGCATATTCCCGATCAATGCCGCGATGCATATCTGCAAGATCAGTATCGCCGGCATTCCCACCACAAAATACCAGTGCTTTGTCTTATGATGAAACAGATACATGCCGGCCCACGTTCCGGCACTGCCTCCTAAAATACTCACAAGGAAAAGTGTTTTCTCCGGTATCCGCCATGTATGATGTCTCGCCTTGCTTTTGTCCATTGCCATCACTGCAAGTCCAATGAGATTCATAACGATCAGATAGATCAAAAGTCCTTTTTGCATTCTCCTGTCTCCCTTCGTTTTTTCTGTAAATGTGAAATGCAAAAACGGCCGCCAATATTTCCATCATTTTGATACTGTTAATTGGTGGAACGCCATTGTCAGCATAGTCAGCGTCCTGATTATCGCACTGAC
>ENA-UEPG01002043-UEPG01002043.1-human-gut-metagenome-genome-assembly--contig:-NODE-2043-length-13660-cov-92.556063_pt1 | contig 13660 bp, 8 predicted proteins | sample MGYA00242893_ERZ507902 | MGnify/ENA primary metagenome ERZ507902 (study PRJEB26167, sample SAMN06115491) | human gut metagenome | host: Homo sapiens | place: China:Gansu | collected 2015-04-23... | reverse complement strand
TAGTTTCCATTTTATGGACTTTCTTGCGGTTCATACTAGGATCTTCTATTTGTTTACAAAGGTCAATTATACCAATTTTCATGTTAGTTTATGTTTTAATATATCTTATAAAGACAAGAAAAAACAATCGATACAAACAGATAATAATACATTAATAACCAACAATATAACAAATAAACGACAAGGGATAGTATAATAAAAATATAATATATTTGCTTTGAAACACTTAGTTGAATTTATAGTTTCACCAAGGTGAAGCAAGCGTATCACTTGGGTGACTACGCCTCTCCACTTAGATGCCAATGTATTGTCACCTAGGTGAAACCACAAAAGAAGACAGACAAAAGATAAGCATCCGGGATTGTGCGTGTTTTTTCCAGTCATAACAAAGTCAAAAGCCTAACGTACTTCGTTTGGCTTTTGACTTTATAACAGCTTGAAGAGAAATACACAAGAGGCCGAATGCTTACAATTCTTCCATAAACTTGACCAACGAGTGAACAATGCTTCAATCCATATACACCCACGCAGGGTGTGACAGTTCATCCGAGCTATGATAGTGGTGGATTGCGTGTTTCAATCCACACACCCACGCAGGGTGTGACATTCCGCATCCGGGTGTATCTCCACAGACAGACGGTTTCAATCCACACACCCACGCAGGGTGTGACTTTGATTTCTGTCGCTTGCTGGCTGTTGTATGGTGGTTTCAATCCACACACCCACGCAGGGTGTGACTTGCTTCTGTCACCAAACAAAAGCAACATCAGCTTGTTTCAATCCACACACCCACGCAGGGTGTGACTATGATGATATTCAAAGTCTTGTTCTAAAGAATGTTTCAATCCACACACCCACGCAGGGTGTGACTTTGCTTGCTAAAAAAGGCTCATCTACCACGTCGGGTTTCAATCCACACACCCACGCAGGGTGTGACTTCATTCCACGTTCCGCCACAGCTTGATAAGCATGTTTCAATCCACACACCCACGCAGGGTGTGACTTTTGCCTCGTGGGCAAAAACGGCGCCGAACAAAGTTTCAATCCACACACCCACGCAGGGTGTGACAAACGATTGGCGGGCAAATTACAAGCTACGAAGCGTTTCAATCCACACACCCACGCAGGGTGTGACAATTAAAACTTAAATGTTATGTATTACGAAGCAAGTTTCAATCCACACACCCACGCAGGGTGTGACAAGAGGACGTTTTAAATTATATCAATGACAACGGTTTCAATCCACACACCCACGCAGGGTGTGACATCTGTTAGGGCAAGCAATTTCTGAAATATTGGACGTTTCAATCCACACACCCACGCAGGGTGTGACAATATAACAATTAAAAACGTAACATTATGGAAAGTTTCAATCCACACACCCACGCAGGGTGTGACAATACAAATAGGATCGGAAAAGTACAAGGAAATAGTTTCAATCCACACACCCACGCAGGGTGTGACTATAAGTACGATGGGATAACACCCACCAGACAGGTTTCAATCCACACACCCACGCAGGGTGTGACTTTTGTTTGGTGTGCTAGTGGTTGCTGTCACGAAGTTTCAATCCACACACCCACGCAGGGTGTGACCCTATTATATACCCTAGGGATCGTAGATCGTTGGTTTCAATCCACACACCCACGCAGGGTGTGACTTTAAAAACGTGATATACTACAACCATACCAATGTTTCAATCCACACACCCACGCAGGGTGTGACGATGTTTATCCACTAATTGGAGCGGTTTTAAAGAGTTTCAATCCACACACCCACGCAGGGTGTGACATATTGAAAAGTTTGGGAACGTGCGTTTTGATGTTTCAATCCACACACCCACGCAGGGTGTGACCCCGTTTTTTAAACAATTCTATCACGGTCCGAACGGTTTCAATCCACACACCCACGCAGGGTGTGACAGATATAAGTATCATAAGAGCATCAACATAAGGCGTTTCAATCCACACACCCACGCAGGGTGTGACACATTATATACGGGTGGATCTGCAATAATAGTAGTTTCAATCCACACACCCACGCAGGGTGTGACATTATTTACATAAAAACGAGCGTATATACGTTTTGTTTCAATCCACACACCCACGCAGGGTGTGACTGATGGCAATTATTTAGATGTTTATCCACTAATTGTTTCAATCCACACACCCACGCAGGGTGTGACACTGTTACCGGGAGCAATTTTTGACTTAAAAACGTTTCAATCCACACACCCACGCAGGGTGTGACTACATCAACGCGTTCAAGAAGATGGATCCCGAAAGTTTCAATCCACACACCCACGCAGGGTGTGACCAGATTTCGGGTTACCAACAGCTGAAACAGAGCCAGTTTCAATCCACACACCCACGCAGGGTGTGACAAGCCAGATGTTTTTCCCATTGAGAATTACTAAAGTTTCAATCCACACACCCACGCAGGGTGTGACGGCCAGTCTGGTTATTGGAATGCATCTACTGGTAGTTTCAATCCACACACCCACGCAGGGTGTGACTCTCTGGGATTCGAAAAATACTAATGTTCTTAAGTTTCAATCCACACACCCACGCAGGGTGTGACTTCAAGGTATTGGTAATAGTATTGGCCGTAAGTGTTTCAATCCACACACCCACGCAGGGTGTGACACATCTCAGCATTTGACTGGAGAGGCTATTGATATGTTTCAATCCACACACCCACGCAGGGTGTGACTAAAGATAAAGCTACGAATAGCATCCATACTAAGTTTCAATCCACACACCCACGCAGGGTGTGACGTATTAGCCTGGTCACCAGCGTTAGCCGTCAGAAGTTTCAATCCACACACCCACGCAGGGTGTGACCAAGCGGCCTATGATTTTGCAAACGAAATAAAAGTTTCAATCCACACACCCACGCAGGGTGTGACAAATTTGCCCAAATTTTTAGAAAAGCCCGTTAAGGTTTCAATCCACACACCCACGCAGGGTGTGACACAGGCTGCACAGCATGCTATACAATGGACAATTGTTTCAATCCACACACCCACGCAGGGTGTGACATTAACGATTAAATATTACAATTATGGATACAAAGTTTCAATCCACACACCCACGCAGGGTGTGACCAAAGAAACTACTATAAACTACCTACGTATTACCGTTTCAATCCACACACCCACGCAGGGTGTGACGGGCTAGGCAATGAGTTGCACGATATTGTTTGTGTTTCAATCCACACACCCACGCAGGGTGTGACAAAGAGCACGCAAACGACTATAAAACGTTAAATCGTTTCAATCCACACACCCACGCAGGGTGTGACTATTGTTATGGCTGATATACACGAAAAACGTAGGTTTCAATCCACACACCCACGCAGGGTGTGACTCAAATGAACTTGATTACTAACTTAAAAACAAAAGTTTCAATCCACACACCCACGCAGGGTGTGACACGTTCTATTTCTGTATGTCGTTATGCTTATAACGTTTCAATCCACACACCCACGCAGGGTGTGACATTGCTGTGGTTGTAGTATATCACGTTTTTAAGGGTTTCAATCCACACACCCACGCAGGGTGTGACTCTATATCTAATAACATATTATAAATCAGCAAATTTAATCCACTGTTATGCGAATCATCATTATTATTCAACTTCATAACGAAGAAATACTTTACAAATAATTTAATCTACTGATTATTAACACATGCGAAGATACTACTTTTTTTGTAACACACCACATTCGCATTATATTATAAGAGCCTCCTCAAGTTTATACGCCGTTTCAACACCTATTACTTCCACCCTCTTATTCTCATTTTTACTAAGAATATAAAAACGAACACTATCAAGAGACATATCAATAATATCCCTAACTCTCCCTTTTAGAAGAGAATATTGCGCTTCCGTCACTACACACTCAAAGACTGAGTTCTGCACCCTCTGTCCATAATCCAGACAAGCCTTGGCCACACATCGTAAACGGCGAGCCCCCTCTTTGCTTGTAGTATCCACATCGTAAGTCACAAGAATGTACATAATTAAAAATCATTTTATAAGAAATACCGGATAATCGTCAATATCCTGCCTGATATATCTTGCCATTAACATAGCCTGCACATAAGGCAGAAGCCCTATTTCAACTTTTTCATTAAGATAAGGATGAATTATCACTTCCCTTTTCCTTGCCTGCCATGCAGTAATAAAAGTCTTTTTCCCTTTATCTGTCATAACAACCCCATTATCACCTTGGAACAAGAAGTCTTTTACTGAAATCTGTCTTTTATTAATCAACGACAAAATAAAACGGTCGCCAAGGTAAGCACGTAACTCTTCCATCATATCTAAGGCCAACGATGTGCGCCCCGGACGGAGTGTATGGAGAAACCCGACGTATGGATCAAGGCCAACAGTTTCGAGAGCGGCCGCAACATCATTGGCTATCAACGTATATGCAAAAGACAACATGGCATTCACCGCATCCTTGGGAGGACGACGATTGCGACCATGAAATGGGAAATCAGTCTTCTGATTAAGTATCAAGATTGGCAATACCTCAAAATAGGCATTCGAAGCCATTCCCTCATAACCAATTAATTCCGTCTTATCTTGAGCCTTCAAAGCATCACGCTTGGCACGTTCCAATACTTGCACCGCCCTATTAATGTCTTCATTCTCACCATAATCACGAATATATCTCCTCAATATATTGCGATAGTTTTGAATCTTACCACCAATCATCAACCTAACCACATGCAACGACCAAGATGCATCGTCCGACAATTGGTACTGCTTTTTGCGTAACAGAACATTCCCTTTCGTAGCACCTTGAACCCTGCTGATAAATCTGCCTTGTGGAGAAAGAAATGTGAGTGATATACCATTGTCACTACACAATTTCATCACACCGGGACTTGCGCCCATATATCCGAACGTAACGATGCCCTCTATATTTATGACAGGAATACGAAACACCTCCTCCTGCTGAACAGATATAACGACATTCAGCCCATCCTTACTAAGATACGCTTCCGGTGTCGTCACATACAAAGTATTCAATAGTTTTCTCATAGATACAGATTTTTAGTAAGGTAATTATCTACCGAAGTACAATTATTTACCATTTCCGGCATGCAGATATCTTTCAGCGAGCACTTGTCACAATGTTTCCCATATTCAGCCTTCGGGATAACCGCTTTACTAAATATATCGTGCATATCCCGGGCACATTGTCTGACTATATTTCGCAGCTCCTCCGTTATATCCACATTAACCCGATGGCGAAGCTCCCCATAAAAGAAAGAGCCGTATGGTATATGGATAGCATACATTTCTTCTATGCACATGATTTGTGCTGCCAACTGCACTTCATCCACCTCGTTTCTTTTCGGTTTGCCATGCTTATACTCCACAGCAACCGGTTGCCATCGCCCCGGATAGTTGGGATGCAAAATCGTATTTTCAAAAGATGAGGAAGGAAGTAACTCTATGGCATCAGAGATTCCATAGAGTCCAAGTTCACGCGAAGCGATATTCACCGCACGCAATGTTATCTGGTCACCACACTTTTGTCTATAAAACGGATCATCTACATGCTTGTGCAGAATCTGTCCTTCGATGGTGAGACGATTATCATCCCATTGCTGCTCAATGTGTATCAAAGCCCATTGCCGGGGACAGAACCTAAAGTGCTGAATCCCCGACAACATGAGCATATCGTCTTCATTGTACATACGATGGAATTATATCAGTTCCTCAATAGTTACATTTGATGGAGCATTCTCCTTATCTATAGTAACTGAATAGTCGATGAATGAGCGTGGTGCTCCATCGCAGACTTTCTCCACTTTTACCAATTCAAACAACTTGTTGGCGGGAGCATTACCCAATATGGAGTCATGCTTGAAGACTATCAGTTTTTGAGCACTCATCAATCCACGTGCCGCCGAACGATCCACATCGAACATGTTCTTTAAAGCTTCCCAAAATAGTTCAAGGTCTTCTTCAGAAAATCCTGTCTGTTGTGCCAAGTTAGCGGAGATGAAGCCGTGACAGACATAGAGGCCATAAGGAATGGTCGCTTTACGTCCCTGTATTCCCACTTGTGATTCATAGGTCTTTTCTTCATCACGAGCTACACATACGGTTAATGCATGCTCTGCTGAAACAATCATATCTTGCGAACGGGCAAAAGTCATTTGAATCGGCCCCCTCACTTGTCCTGCGTTAGGTCCGGTTGAGAGTACTGCTCCAAAAGTCCTAACGTCAAAGAAGCGTCTGCACATAGCAATTTTACCAGCTGAACTCTTATCGGCAGGAGCTTTTTCTTTGATTTTTAGTTCTATTCCTAAATCTTCTTTGTACATTTTGCGGATTTCTTCATTAATAAAGACCTCTTCTCCAGAAATTTCTTTGGATTTGACAAGAATATCGTTACCTGCTTTTCCTGCTTGGGCTATTTGTACATAATTACGTACCTTGCGTTTCAAACAAACATCTGTAACAAGGCCTATACCAGTTTCAGCATCTATCCGAGGAAGATTACCTGCATCCGGGTCACCATTTGGATTACCATCTTGTACATCAAAAATGTAAACGAAATCAATTCTATTCTTTAATTCTGACATAATTGTATATTTTTAAAAATTATTCTTCAGTTTCTTGATTCTCTCTGTGAGCTTTCTGATGATAATAGCCGAGGAAGAATCGTCCTTGATCTTCCAAACTCAATGTATTAGGAAAATTTTGAATTAAAACTATTATCTCTTTCTTTTGATTATCAAAGAAATTAGCAAGGCCTTTCTTCTCTTTAGCCAATTTAGCATAATGACTGTTTGATAATTTGAGAACTGTTGAAAATACTGTAGATGGCGTAGATGAAGCCGCGTTCATGTAACTTGAACGAATGGAATCTTGTTTATTTGCTGCATATTGTAGGTTTTCCAACACGGCAAACAGCCTTCCACAAAGATACCCTTGATTTTGATTTTCTTTGTCTAACATAATATCTAATTTTTTATGGTTGTTATTTTCGTTTAGTCTGTTGAGATATGCCTTGATGATAGCAGCACGCACTATATTGACGGATTGTTCTGCACGTATGCGACGAATACATGCTTGAAAGAGAGAAGCCGGATACGGCAACCCTTGAAATATGCTTCTCACCACAGCATCAGGAAGGTTGGGAGTCGCATCACTTGACTTTCCTCCAAGAGTAACATTTCCAAGAATGGAATGCATTCCCACGTACGGCTTCTTATCTTTGCGAGTGTCAACCATCTCCATATCCGTAAAATGTTTACTTATCAAACCTGCAAATTCACGCAAAGGCATCTCATTCCAATATACTACCGCAATTCTTGCCGAATTAGGAGCCAAACCCAAAATGAAGAATTTGTCATCATCGTTTGCCGATAATTTTCCGTTATAGATAGACTGGAAAGTATCATATACTAACTTTATGCGCCTGTTTGAGTCGTCATTTTCTTCTTCAATCCGCCCCAACAAAGAAAATAGACTATTTTCGGACTCTTTTGAAGCCTCGCTATTGGAGGAAGCCCAGAAAAGATAAGTACGTGAGCCCACCATAAACTTATTGTGAGAATCCGAACGCAGCAAATGATTCAATGCGGTTGTATATGCAAATTCAGCTTCTTCTGATATTGGAGCATTGTATCCTTTAGATTTCCCATACGAATCATACCCGGAATTAACTTGAAATGCAACTAGTTTAGCTGTTTCTTGCCTTCCAAGTATCTTTGTAGCAGTTGTAATCTCTACAACTTTTGAATATCTCCCTGTTATCAAACAAAGATTTCCTGCCACGCCATGATTCTCGTCAAACAAATTTATCAATTCCCTTTTCGAAGCCACTATTTTCGTATCCCCTTCTATAAGGAAAGAAAAGGTAGAATATTTCTTATTAAGATTTTTGGCTATATCATCCCATAAAGAATCTTTCTGCATAGCCCCAACTATAAAAGAATGGTCTTGCTGATAAAATGCATAAACAGCTTTTATGTCCTCATTATCCGGAAAAGCATCATATATATCTTTTACTTTCGCCTTAAATACTTCAAAGTACTTACGTATCTTTTCCATATCCCCCTTATCGGAATAACCAAATACATATTTACAATTGTCATACAAATAGTTTGCAACAGGGGCACTTGACCGGCTAACACTTTTCTTAACAAGAAACCGCTGTGCCGACTTCTTATCTATGCGCCTGTCTTCAAAGCGCAGAAATTTTCCACATCTATCAATAACAATAATAAATCCAATCTCTTTGTATTCTAAACCAAAAGGGGCCACATCATCTCCACTTCGATGATAGTAATCATATAATGCTTTCAGTATCATCTCAACACCTCCTCACTATCTTTATCCGGTACAACAATCACTCCCTTTTTCATTTGGGCTCTATAAAACATAGCATTCGGTTTTTGTGGATTTTCCTCAAAGTCCATATCATAAAGCATAATGCCGAAATCCCTGTCTTCGGCTAAGGGATAATCAAGATTATCAGTACTTTCAATATACTTCCAGTTTGCAGAAAACTCACGACATCCGAGATAGGGCTGCGTAAAACATTGCCCTTGTGATGCCCTGCGTTCGAACATCTGATAATACTTCATAGGATTCTCGTCGGCACTTGGCTGATGCTTGGCAAAAGCCTCTTTCGGACGGTCTTTTACCGGAATAAATACTAACTTAGCATAAATTCGGTAACGCACATCCAACAGAAGCAACGTGTTCTTCTGCTGACGTTTATCTTCAATAATGATAGGTGATTTACTGGCAACTGCCCCCACCTCATTCCGTCTAATGGTAGCCCATTTAATAGGTCTGAGTACCTCAATCTTTGTTACCTGCCAACGCATGGCATAGCGTTTAAACAGTATCGCTTCAAAGATGGCGCGTGCCGCCGATGGCGTTATGACATCGTAACTCACACGCTCTACTTTCAATTCCGGACGAGTGAAACAAGCCCAATCGCCCCACACCTCCAGACAATATTCTTTATCTGTATATTCCATATCATTCATCGTTTTCCTTGTTTTCCAATAAATCTTCCGGCTTCTGACCTTCAAAAAACCTTTTTGCCGACAAGGGAGTTACCACTTCACGACCGGTTTTTTGCTCCAACTGTTCGCGTGCCACACGAGCCACATCACCACCGTCAGCCGCACACTGCATATTTTCACCCAATGTCTGAGGATTTTTAGCTTTAGTAATACTTGTCGTAGAGAGTTCGGCCAGCATATTAAGAACCAATTCTTCATTGGTCATATTGTCCCGGAGATTTTCTTTCTTCAAGCCCTTGAACTGTTTGTACTCCTTTGCCGACTTTCCGGTCCATTGCTGATAGATAATGTCTGTAAGAGTAGCATATTGAACACCTTCCTCTACATTATGTAGTTTCCATTGATCTGTAAGATCTTTACGGATTTCAATGCTCTTCAAGCGTTGGTTTATCCAGTTGTCAGAGTAACCAAGTCGCTTGTAGTCCATCATAGCTTGCTCAATACTCAACTCAGGGTCTTGCATCTGATCAAGACGTTCGGATGCTACATGTGCCATCCATTGCTTGAACGGTTCTGCCTTGGGAGATGGGATAGACTGAATGATACGTAGTAGTTGTTCTGTATCAGCCACATCTGTAAGTCGCATCTTACCGTCTGTGGCTTTCATTTTCAAACCGTGACAATTTGTCACGGTTTCATTTCCCTCTTCTTTAAGTCTTTGCTTTAACTTACGCCAATAAGCAGTTGCATCAACACTGTCTGTTAAAACTGACACCACATCAACTATCGAAAAATACCATTTTTCCTTTTCATCATCCCACACGGTGCGGACTTTACGTTCTTCAAACAATTTCAATGTTTCTTTCTTTGTCATATCCGTTTCTTTATATCATTAATACTTCCTCCAGCCAATGGTTATCAAGGCTGAGACCTGTGGTTTTATTATACTGAGACCTGTCTGCCAATACATATATTCCTTCCAATATTTCTTCGACAAGCCCATAGCCTTTCAGTTGCTTAAAATCATAGGAACGGATGCCTACAGTAAATTTCGCCAATTGCTTCACCAACGAGTAGGTACACCCCGATTCTTTCAACTGCTCTATAAGTTCCATGCTGTTTTCCCAATTTACGATAACATTTATACTTGTATCATCAATCAGGCGAAATTCTTTTGATGCAGTTTCAAAACATAACTCAGTAGGTTTGTAGAGCCAGTGCTTTATATCCTTTTCATCAAATGTTTGTTTTCTGCTATACAATTGACAAAAATAGGCTTTCATGGTAGAAGGAGCAAACCAATCACTATCTTCCGGCAAATTCAACCGAGCATTGTTGGAGTCAGCCATTGAACCGAAGAGCTTTCGCTTCTCTGCCGCCAGACTGAACACAAATGTATGTCCCATGGCACTTCGTCCTTCCCGATTGCACCGTCCCGCTGCTTGCAATACAGAATCGAGTCCTGCTTCTTGACGGAACACAACCGGAAAGTCTATATCCACACCGACCTCCACAAGCTGGGTTGCAATGACCCTGACAATCGGCTGCGACTCATCCTTCAATAAAGTTTTTATTTTACCAATAGTTTCGTGTAAGTGGGCAGGGCACATCATTCTAGACAAATGCAATTTCACTCCGTCATTGGGCAAACGGTCATACAGCTCTTTGGCATCTTTACGAGTGTTCACTATGCACAACACCTTATTATATTCAGACACCTTTGCAGCTATCTCATCGTATGTTTTTCCTGTATCATCGATTGACAACTTCACACGGCGAAGCTGGTCATGCAAAGCAAATTCTTCCGGAATAATTTCCTTGATATGTTCTATTCCCTTAAAATCAGCTTTAGGATTTGTTCCTTCTATCAGACCACTCAGTACCGGCTGGCTTGCCGTGGTAAACAATACCGAAACCCCGAACATTTCCTGATACGCTTTCAGCGCATCGACTATCGGCCGCAAGAAGCCGGTTGGCAACATCTGAACCTCATCCAAAACAAGAATTGAATTTGCCATGTTGTGCAGTTTGCGGCAATCAGATGTTTTATTGCTAAACATAGATTCAAAAAGCTGTACATTGGTAGTGACAATAATGGGATAGTCCCAATTCTCTGTAGCCAATTTTGCTTTTTCCCTATTTTCCTCGTCCTTAATATCATCGGGGTCGAAATTACTATGATGCTCCAATACATTTTCTTCACCAAAGATTTCCTTCAAAAGCCCTGCCGTTTGCACAATGATACTGGTATATGGGATGGCGATGATGATACGATTCATTGAATGGCTTACAGCATGCTTCATGGCCCATAACAAAGAAGAAAGTGTTTTACCGCCTCCCGTCGGAACTGTAAGACTATAAAATCCTTTTTCGCTTGAAGAAGTTCTACTGCATTGTTCTTTCACTTGCTGGCGGATGCGGTTCACTTTCGTATCGGCTGCATTCGATTGCAGTTTTTGCATATATGCCTCCAGCTGTGGAAGCAAATCGGCAAGCGTAGCCGAATTTCCCCGCTTCCGCCATGACTCTACATCCATAAACCGTTCTGTATCGAGCCGGTCGGCATCTACAAGACAGGAAAAAAGCATACGGGAAAGGTGATGAAAGTGTTTCCATTCAACCTTTGATTTAGAAAAAGGTGAATCAATAAATTCTTGGAATAATAAAGGTTTGTTTATGCTAATGTCACCCTCGTTTATTTCTTTGGACAATAGCCTCTCTTTCAATATGTTTTCCACATCCCCGAAATCATGTAACCCTGTGTGATGAGAAATAATTTGGTTTACAAGAAGATGGGAAACATCCTTTCCCATAAGTTCTTTTGCCAATATTCCACCCACAAAAGCATGGGTATGATCATCATAGCGCTTCTTGTCACTCGTAGGCAAACCATTCATCTTGCGTATGTATTGCTGGAATGCCGCCCGTTCCTTTCCTTTGTCATGAAGTAGGCCGAGCGCACGCCCCCAAGAAGGAAGTCCGAACTGCCCGGCGAAGGATGCCGCCATATCAGCAACCCCCTTTTGATGTTCATCATTGGTTTGTATCATCCATTGACCATTATCCCTATTTTGATACAAATGGGATATCAACTGATTTTCCTCTATCATCTGATTAAATTTATAAGGCTAGCATTCCACAAATATAGTGAATAATATCAGACTCTCGCAAAAGAAAATCATATTTCAAGTCAGCTCCATCAGTTTTCATCCTTAAAACAAGAAATACAACCAACAACGACAAGAACAGGCATTCCGCTTTGTCGCCTCTACGCGGGAAAAAGAGAACAAACCATTTCGGGGGGATACAAAAATTTCCGTCACTACACCTCTTTTAGAATCAGTAAGATGTAGTGACGGAAGAAAAAACAATCTGATTATCCACATAGGTAATCCAGCATTTATATTTCAAAACAAATAACGTATAAAGCAAACGTTATCGGGCATTCCCATGTGATGCAATCATCCATCAATGAAGCTTTTATGATATGATTGCAGATAATTAGTAAACATCAAGCTTTCACCACCGCCAGCAACTCATCCGGTGTAACCAGTGACTGCTCGCCTGTAGTCATATTCTTCAAAGTCAGTTTCCCTTCGTTCATTTCATTTTCACCAACAATAGCGACAAAAGGAATCTGCTTGTCATTGGCATATCCCATCTGCTTCTTCATTTTAGAAGCATCCGGATAAATTTCAGCGCGCACCCCTGCTTCACGGACTTTTGCCAGGATAGGCAGACAATAAGCAGCCTCTTTATCGCCGAAGTTTACAAACAACAGCTCGGTTCCGTTCACCGCTTCTTTCGGATACAAATCCAACTGATTCAACACATCAAAAATACGGTCGGCTCCGAAAGAGATACCTACACCAGACATACCATCCATACCAAAGACACCGGTCAGATTATCATAACGGCCACCACCACTGATGCTGCCAATCTGCACATCCAAGGCTTTCACTTCAAAAATTGCTCCCGTATAATAATTCAAGCCGCGAGCCAAAGTCAAATCCAATTCCACTTCACTCTTCACACCCAGTGCAGACACGGTTTTTAATATGAATTCACTTTCTTCCACTCCCTTCAATCCCGCTTCACTGGTAGCAAGGACAGTCTTCAAAGTTTCCAATTTCTCTTCATTGCTTCCACTCAATAAAATAATCGGCTGCAATTTATCAATAGCCTCTTGAGGAATCCCTTTAGAAGCCAATTCCGCATTTACATTTTCCAATCCGATTTTATCCAGTTTGTCAATGGCTACGGTAATATCTACAATTTTATCAGCCTCTCCGATAATCTCGGCAATACCGGTCAATATCTTACGGTTATTGATTTTAATTGAAACACGTACTCCGAATTTACCAAATACACGGTCTATCATCTGTACCAGCTCCACTTCATTCAATAAAGAATTGCTGCCTACCACATCGGCGTCACATTGGTAAAACTCACGGTAACGCCCTTTTTGGGGACGATCCGCACGCCAAACCGGTTGGATTTGATAACGTTTGAAAGGAAAACTTATTTCATCACGATGCATCACCACATAGCGGGCAAAAGGTACGGTGAGATCGTAGCGCAATCCTTTTTCACAGAACTTGCTCGCCAACTTTACCGCATTGCGGCTCAACAATTCCTCATCGGTAATGC
>ENA-UEPG01002038-UEPG01002038.1-human-gut-metagenome-genome-assembly--contig:-NODE-2038-length-13680-cov-3.675807_pt1 | contig 13680 bp, 5 predicted proteins | sample MGYA00242893_ERZ507902 | MGnify/ENA primary metagenome ERZ507902 (study PRJEB26167, sample SAMN06115491) | human gut metagenome | host: Homo sapiens | place: China:Gansu | collected 2015-04-23 | study... | reverse complement strand
ACCATTTTTCGCTCAGCAAATAAAGTGGTAGCTTCTATTGATTTCATTTGCCGGGAGGATGTGTTGAACATTGTCAGCAACACGAATTGGGATATGGTTATCTTTGATGAGGCTCATAAGCTATCGGCTTATGAATACGGACAAAAAACATATAAATCAAAACGATATGAAGCTGCACACTTACTTTCGCAACAATGTGAGCACATCTTGTTGTTGACAGCTACCCCACATAGAGGAAGAACCGATACGTTCAAGAAACTACTCCAATTACTTGATGAGGATATCTTTGCAACAGAAGATATTGCCGCCGACAGAGTAAAAGAGTTGAGTAAAGATGGGCTGAATAAGTTTTTCATACGTCGACTAAAAGAAGATATGAAAGACTGGAATGGTAACAATCTATATAAAGCCCGATATACAAGAACGGTATCTTTCCAATTGACACCGGAAGAGAAACGCCTCTATGACAACGTAACCAACTATCTGACCAAGCAAAAAGAAGAAGCTACCGAAACAAGAAACATTCATGTATCTTTGGCTTTAGCAGTAATGCAACGACGATTGGTCAGTTCTATTTTTGCCATCAAAAACACGCTGCATAAGCGTTGGATTGCGCTACAAGGCATTGTGGATGAAGTGGGTAAGAACCCCAATCTATGGAAACAACGCCAGAAGTTGGAAGATCTGGATGTAGATAGCATCGACCAATATGATGATTTGGAGGACGATGAACGGGATGCACTAGATGGTATCCTATCCGACCCTCGAAAATTCAAGTTGTTTACTACTTCGAAAAGTTTAGCAGAGATACAGACTGAAGCGAAGGAAGTAAAACGCTTGTACGAGATGGCTAACAATCTGTACAATCAAAACCAGGAAGAGAAAAAATACATAGAGCTAAAAGAACTTTTGAAGAGCCAGGGAGTTATTAATGGTGAAAAACTCGTTATTTTCACAGAACATAAGGACACATTGCTCTATCTGAGAGAACGCTTAAGCAACAATGGTTATAAAGTAGCAGTCATACATGGGGGATTATCTGTTGACGAACGTCGTCAGGCACAATGGGATTTTATGTCTCCCGAAACCCAAATACTTATAGCAACCGATGCCGCTGGTGAAGGTATCAATCTACAATTCTGTCGATTGCTCATAAATTGGGATATTCCTTGGAATCCTAATCGTTTGGAACAACGCATGGGACGTATTCATCGTTATGGGCAGAAAAATGATGTATTAGTCTTCAATATGGTAGCAGATAACACCCGCGAAGGGCAAGTACTCTCCCGCTTGTTGATAAAGCTGGACATTATTCGTCAAAGCATGGGTGACGACCGCGTTTATGATGTAATTCAGGATGTGCTGAAAGACGTTAGTCTGGATGCGATCATCACTTCTGTCTTCGATGGAAAAGAGTCCTCTTTTAATCAGTTCATTGAGCAAGATGAGGTCATTATTGAAAAAGTATTCCGGAATAAGATAGAAGAGCAGCAAAAAGTAATCGCCCATAGTGAAGTGGATTATAAAGATGCCCGGATTCTGAAAGAACATTCCGATGAGAAACGTTTGCAACCGATCTATATTCGCTTATTCTTTGAAAGGACCTTCAGTTATTTAGGAGGCAAATATCGAATGATACAAGATGGGATTTATGAAATAGAAAACATTCCGGAAGTATTATCTAAACGTTTAAAAGATGATTATAACATCTACGCTGAGAACATCAACAAGTTGTTATTCTGCTTCGATAAACACATATTCCTAGACTATCAAAACACCAATGCTATACTAGGCAAAGTCCACTATATCAATCCTGGCAATGCCTTGTTTGATGCACTCATTGATTGTGTACGCGATTCTTTCAGAGATGAAATGCTGAAAGGGACGATTTTAGTATCGCCAGAAGATACTGAAGACTATTTTGCTTTTTACGTCAAAAATCAGATTACAGACAACCGTCCTAACAAAGGAGACGATAGCATAGCCAATGAGCAGCTAAGTTTCGTTTATCAAACCAACAACGGAGAATTCCATGCAACTTCACCGGCCAAGTTCTTAGACCTGCATGCTCCACTTCATTTTGCCAAGCAGATCACTCTTCCGGCTGTTATAGGTAATGAAGAAGTCACCGAATGGGCATTCGAAAATATCACTTTACCACTATTCACTTCTACTCAAGAGATTGTAGAAACAGATGCTACAAAGCGCAAAGAGTATTTGCAAACCGCATTCAGTCAGATTATCATGGACCTGGATATAGAGATCAATGAGTTGCAAGGTAAAGTATTATTAGGAGATGTGAAGATACAAGAGAAACTGTTGCATAAAACAGAACGGAAAGCAGAGCTACTTCGCAAAAAAGATGAACGCATCCGCGAAATGGAACAAATGGTTCAAATCAACCCTAAAGCACCGGAAATATTAGGATGCGCTTATGTCGTTCCTCTCTCCCAGATGGAGTATGAGCAACATTACGGAATGAAAAGGGATGATGAAGTGGAAGCGATAGCTATGAATATGGCTATAGAATATGAAACAGCCGATGGCTGGGAGGCTGAAGATGTTTCATGCCAAAATCTGGGATACGACATTCGAAGCGTTAATAAGCTAGACATCAAACGATATATTGAAGTAAAAGGTCGTTCGGGACTTGATGGGGTGATGCTGTCAGAAAATGAAATGAACCGATTGGCACAATTGGGCAACAGCGCATGGCTCTATATCGTAGTGAATTGTAAATCAACCCCACAATTGTATCGTATTCAGAATCCCGCCAAGAAACTAACTTTCGAACGGAAAGATAAAGGGGTACAATACTATCTACCATTAGATGAGTGGAGAAATAAAACTGAAAAATAAGAAAACATAGATATGACAAAAGCAAAAAAGCTAATAGAGGTAGCTATGCCGATTAAAGAAATATCGGCTGAGAGCGTACGTGATAAATCCATTCGTCACGGACACATTTCTACTTTACATTTATGGTGGGCACGACGTCCGCTTCCTGTATGCAGGGCTGTCATTTTTGCCAGTTTGGTACCAGACCCATTGGACGAGCAATGCCCGCAGGCTTTCAGAGATGCTATACAGGAATTATTAGGTAACAATCCGCTTTATGCTCCCTATCCGGATATTCCTTATACTGCCATATACGATCCGATGCCGGACAATCTGCGAAATCGTTTGCTGATGTTTATAGGAAAGTTTTCTCCTGTTTGTCAGACAAATATGTTGAAAGGTAAAAGCACTGCTTCGAAAGAGCAGCTAAGTGAAGGTTGCCTGATAAAATGGGAAAGCAAGAATGACAAGGCTGTTCTGGCAAAAGCAAGAAAATTGATATGGACAGCGTACAATGCGGAACAAAATCCGGATGCTTCTTTTATTACATTAAGCCAGTCATTTGATGCAGCCTATCAGGCCATTGAAGAAGCTGAGAGCAACCTCTATTCTTGTATAGACCGCCATTTAGAAACTGCCACTATAAAAGAAAAGGAGACGGCATTACAAACTGCAATTGATAGTTTTCAAAGTCAGATGCCAAGTGTGTTTGATCCATTTGCTGGCGGAGGTGCTATACCTTTAGAAGCTGCACGTTTGGGATGTCGTAGTTATGGCAATGATATTAATCCGGTTGCTCATACCATTGAGAAAGGAAGTGTAGAATTTCCACAAAAATATGGGAAGCCTATACGATATACGGAAGAGGAGTTCCGTCGTATTTATGGAAAAGAGGGTGTGGACCTACTCATAGCCAAAGGGATTTCTATATGCAACGGCATTATAGATATTCCCAACAGACTTTCTTTTGATGTGGAATATTATGCCAAACAATTACTGGCTATGACAGAAAAAGAAGTCGGGTATTTATATCCTGCTGATGAAAATGGCAATAAACCAATCGCCTACTATTGGGCCAGAACTGCTACTTGCTCTAATCCAAGTTGTAAAGCAGAGGTTCCTTTACTGAAACAATTTTACTTGGCGAATACTTCATCAAAAAAAGTATATTTGAATCCTGTTATTAATGGGACGGATATTCAATTTGAGATTAAGGAAGGGACATGTCCTATTAAAACAGGATGGAATAATCGGGGGAACATGACATGCCCATGTTGTGGTAGTATTACAACCGTAGATCAGGTTAAACTACAATTTAAGACAAAGACATCTAAAGAAGTATTATTAGCAATCATTTCCGAAACTAATAGTGGAAAGTTGTACAGTTCTCCAACTAAAAATGAGTATATAGAACCACCAGCAGAAAATATAGATAAGCCTACTGATAGAATGGCTGTTGAAAATAATAGAAATTTCAATACTCCAGGGTGGGGAATAGAAATTTATGGTGATATGTTTTCTAATCGCCAACTTTACATGCTCCAAGCGTTTATAAAGAACTTCTCTATTGTAAAAAACAAGATAGAGTCCACACAATATGCTCAAACTCTTTACACTTACTTAGCCATTTGGATAGATCGAATTGCTGTAGCTAATACTTCATTGGGGAGATGGCATAACGGTCGTGAAACTATTGAACATCCATTCAGCAGACAAGCTATTGCCATGGTTTTCGATTATCCGGAGTCAAATCCTTTTTGCAATAGTTCCGGTAGTGCGACAAACCAACTCGAATGGATACTAAGATATATAGAATCAGAATCTAATTCTTCTTTCTGGACCAATTTAAAAAATGCATCTAGTGGAGAAAGAAATCAATTTGGAGCTAAACAATTAACAGCTGTGGTCACAGATCCTCCATACTATGATGCTATTGCTTACGCTGATATATCAGACTTTTTCTACGTTTGGCTCAAACGGACACTAGGTGATATTTATTCATTAAACTTCTCTACGCCACAAACACCTAAGTCAGAAGAATGTACGGCATTAAAGCATCATCATAATAATAGTGAACTAGAAGCCAAACTATACTTTGAAAAGAAACTTACGGATATATTTGACGCAATAGAACAGCAAACCTCTGATATTGTCAGCATAATGTTTGCCCACCAAACAACAGAAGCATGGACTACATTATGTAATTCTATTCTAAGTGCTCGAATGAATATTACAGGCAGTTGGCCTATGGATACAGAAATGGCAAATAGAAGTCTTGGGTTAGCAGGTGCCGCTCTCGAATCTTCAGTTACCGTTTCTTGCCGTCCCTCCGAACGTTCGAGTTATGGTAGTTTCAAACAAGTAAAACGAGCCATTGAAGAAAAAGTAAATAAAGAAGTCGAAAAACTTTATGAGTTAGGTTTCCGTGGGGCCGATCTGTTAACTGCTTGTTTCGGACAAGCCGTAAGTGAATTTGGTAAGTATGAAAAAGTAGAGAAAGCCGATGGAAGTGAAGTTACTGTAGCAGAACTTTTGGAACTGGCAAAAACTGCCGCTTTCAATGCTTTATTAAAAGGATTCGATGGTGATGAATACACCAAATTCTACATTGGCTGGCTACAAATGAATGGTATGGGCGAAACTGATTTCGATGATGCAGCTAAATTCACACGCATCGGAATGAATATAGATGTAAGTGATATATTTCATCATCATTTACTTATTAAAGATGGAAATAAACAACATTTGGCCTCCTATACAGAACGAATTATAGGTGAAGTACAAGGAACTAACATCGGTGACCCACTGATTGATCAGGTACAACAAGCCATGATGTTGTGGTCGAAAGAAAATCGTCCCAAACTATTGCGTCTTATCAAACTAGTAGGTTCGGAAGCTAATAATAGTTTTTGGCGTGTACTAGCCTCCCTGAAAGAGCTACTGCCTGATGGAGATGATCTGAAACAGGTAAATGAGTTACTAGCCAATAGCGAAGAGTTAATACAGTCTTGCCAGAAGGATATTACAGGTCAGGCTACACAAATGAATTTAGGATTTTAATAAATACAGAATGATTATGAATGATAATTTGTCCAAAGCACTCAGTATTTTTATTGAAGCCATGCGCCCGTTCGTCGTAGGTTTCTTAATGGAACACTTTAAGAATGAACCTTGGGAAGGTGTATTCTTTGCACGACTAAAACCAGACAAACAAAACACATGGAATAAAGCAATTCAGTCTCTATCAGCAGATAGCGACCGTAAGCAACTGGTAGATTATAACAATCTCTCCAATTTTGCCATTGCATTTAAGCAAGAGCTAACCGATGAATTTGGTAATAGCAAGGAAGCAAATAAGTTTATCAGCTATCTGCAAGAAATACAAGACGTTCGCAATAAATGTAATCATTATCAACAATTAGATGAAGACGAAATAGACAGAGCCTTTGGCACTATGAAACTGGTAGCCAAATTGCTTCAAATGCCCGATTTAGTAACAGAAATAGATACGATAAGAAACAGAGGCAGCATACCTACTATTCAGCCTGATGCACCTACCATCAAAGAAATCACATCTACAGTTTCTTTTTCCGAGGATTCTCCTCTGCCGGCATGGTATACAAACGTATATCCCCATTATGATATCCGCAACGGTTCACTGGATGAATCTGTTTTTGCAGCAAACCTCGGCGAAGTAGCTATGGGCATCGGGCAAGAGGTATATAGTAACCCAACAATGTTTTTTGAAAAGACCTATATCACAGCTGGATTGCGTGACATAGCCAACCGGGTGGTTCGTGCATTAAATGGTGAAGAAACCGACAATCGGGTCATCTCTCTACAAACTGGCTTCGGAGGTGGTAAAACGCATACGCTGATTTCTCTATACCATATTACAAAAACAGGAAAATCACTACTCTCTTCAGCCTACACCCAACATATCTTAGAGAGTAAGGTAACTCCGCAGTTTGAGAACGCACAAGTGGCAGTATTTACCAATAACACTACCGACGTATCACAAGGCAGAACCACCGATGATGGAATAACCATCTATACTTTATGGGGAGAACTAGCCTATCAATTAGGAGGTTTAGAGGGATATAACCTAATTCAGAAGAACGACATAGAACGAATTTCACCGGCTGCCAATTTATTCCGACCTATTTTGGAAAAGTCAGCCCCTGTTCTTATTCTGATTGATGAGTTAGCTGACTATTGTAATAAAGCATCGGCAGTTATGATAGGCAAGGGAAGTCTATCCGATCAGACAATCGGTTTTATGCAAACGCTGACTGAAGTTGTATCTTCTGTACCCCGCTGCGTGTTAATAGCGACATTACCAGCCAGTGCAACTGAAGTTGCCTCATCAGCCATCGGCCAACAGATACTGACGGCCTTAGAAAGCCGTATTGTCCGGGTTGGAACAAGCATTAAGCCCGTCGAAGATGAAGAAATATTTGAGGTAGTTCGTCGTCGTCTATTCGACAATATTGGAAACCCTGAAGTGATAGAATTGGTTTTAAATCGCTACAAAAACACATATCATAATCGACGTTCCGATTTACCAACCCAAGCCGATCGCATGGAGTATATTAACAAGATGCGCAAGTCTTATCCATTTCATCCGGAATTGATTGATATGTTCCGCTTGAAATGGGGACAAGATTCTCGTTTTCAACGTACGCGTGGAGTCTTGCGATTATTAGCATCTATCGTGAAAGACTTGTGGACGCGACGTGGCTCATTAACAGGCTCACAAGCATTGATCCATACCTCGGATGTCAACCTTAGTAATCTGCCAACATTAACAGGTACGATAACCAGCCTGATGGGAAGTCAGTGGGAAACAGTTATTCATGCCGATGTGATAGGAACCTCGAGCAATGCTTATAAAATAGATAATGAAGACCCAAACAACAATATTGGCAAATATAACCTGACTCAAGGCATAGCCACTACGATATTGATGGCTTCGTTAGGGAACTTGCAAAACAAAGGATTGACTATAGAGGAGTTAAAGCTATGTACATTAAAGCCCAGCGCATTCAATCACAGCGAAGTGAATAGCGCATTAAGCAAACTGGAGCAAGTCGCTCATTATCTCTATTCCACCAATGTAGGTTCACGTAGTTATTGGTTTCAATCCAAGCCCAATATTAATATTCTGGTGAATCAGGCTAAAGCAGAAATAAAGCATACAGATATTTCAGGAGAAATTATAAACCGACTGAATGCACAAACTCGCAATGTACCAGGATTAAAGGTTCTGATTAATCCAACGGATGATATACCCGAACAGAAAAGTCTTACTTTGGTGATACTTGGACCTGAGTATGCAACACAACCAGGAAATATGAACCCCAAAACACAAAAGCAAATAGAACAAATAGCTCAAAACAAGGGTAATAGTAGTCGTATATACCGTAATACCATATTCTATTTGGTATGCTCTGAAACAGGATTGGGCATGTTGCACGGAAAGTTGCTTGAGTATTTAGCTTGTACAAAAATACAAGCTGAATATAGTGGTCAGATAGAACCAGAACAAAAGAAAGATATTCTGGATCGTAAAGCCGAATATGATAAGCAAGCGAATGCTTTACTTATTTCCGCTTATAACATTGTGTGCAAATACTCTGTAAGGGAGGGACTGGAGAAAATTGAACTCAAAGATTTTGCTCAAGATTTTAGTTCTCAACTAAGCCATAACCTTTTTAACAATATAAAAGAAGAAGAATGGCTCCTAGAGAAAACGATTGGCCTTGGAACCTTACGTAGTAACAGCTTATATCCGACAATAGAGCAGCCCGTACAAGTAATAGACTTATATGAAGCCTTTCTGCGCTTTGATGACAAACCCATGATTTATGGAGTAGAAACAGTCAGTCAGAGTATCCAAAAATATTGCGAGAATGGGGATTTTAATGTTGCTTGTGGCGAACTGGGAAATTACAATCGTATTTACCATCATGAATCTGTTCCATTCTTAGATGTTACTGATCCACAATATTGGTTAGTTGATAAATCGATTAATAATCAACCACAACCTGAAGAAGGTTCTACTGATAAACAACCGACTGGCTGTAGTTCACCCACCGAAGAGAAACCGGAGAAAGCAGATTCCACCCAACCTGTAGATGAGATACGAAAATTCAAGTCTATCAAAGTATCCGGAAAAGTACCGGTTGAACGTTGGACTGATTTATTTTCCAGTTTTGTTGTACCTCTCAAAAACAATGGTCTGGAAATAGAAATCTCCTTTAAGGCTAAAACAACAAGTTTAAATCCATTGGATGAATCTGCTCAAGTTTACAAAGTAGTAAAAGAGTCGGCAATGCAATTGGGACTAAATTTGGAAGAAGACAGCTCGTTTTGAATCAACAGAAAAACAGGAGTAAGTAATAATAGAGCTATGACCAGAGAACAGAAAATATTATCCCTATTGACCCAATTCAAAGAGTTGGGTATAGACCAACAGATAGACTATAACAAGTTCTATCTCTACTCTATTATTACCCATTCAACAGCTATTGAGGGCTCCACTGTCACTGAAATTGAGAATCAACTGCTATTTGATGAGGGTATCAGTGCTAAAGGTCGCTCTATGACTGAGCAACTGATGAATCTAGATCTGAAAGCGGCATACGAACGATCGATAGTCTTTGCAAAGAGCCATAGCGATATTTCTGTTGATATGCTTAAAAAGCTATCTTCCATTATTTTGAAGAATACAGGTACTATATACAACACTCCATTGGGTGAATTTTCGTCAGCGAACGGTGACTTACGGTTATTGAATGTTACGGCAGGCACCGGAGGACGTTCTTATATGAATTACTCAAAGGTACCTACTAAGCTGGCGGAACTTTGCGATAATATAAACCAAAGACGAAAGTCTCTTTCAAAAACAGATATTATTGAGTGCTACAAGCTAAGCTTTGATGCTCACTTCCATTTGGTAACGATCCATCCGTGGGCTGATGGGAACGGTAGAATGTCCCGTTTGCTGATGAATCAGCTACAGTTTGAATTTGGCATTATTCCTTCCAACATCAATAAAGACCGTAAAGCTGAATACATTGAGGCTCTTATTGCTACTCGTGAGAATGACGATATCGAATTATTCCGAAACTTTATGTTTGAAGAGCATAGCCGCAATCTGGAACAGACAATTCGTAATTATCAGGTATCAATAGAGGATGAGGGAGTAAATACTCGTGTCGATGTCGGTATAAATGTCGGTATAAATGTCGGTATAAACGAGCAACGTGTATTAGAGCTTATTCGCAATAACAACCGAATAACTGCAAAAGATGTTGCAGAATCGCTTTCAATCTCCTTACGACAAGGGGAGCGTATTATGGCAAACCTTAAGGGAAAAGGACTAATCAAGCGTATCGGCTCTAATAAGTCGGGACATTGGGAGGTAATAGAGTAATCAGAATACAACGAAAGCACAAACGAATAATGCAAATTCGCTAACTATTGAAGCAACAAATGAAATCATGAACAACAGACAAGCTAGATACATCCATCTATCCTTCCCTTTTCGAGAAGAGTTGTGTTCCTACATCTTTGCTTTCGAAGATGAGGAAGAGAAACAACAACCACCTTTAGTCAACCTCGGTTACTGGCAAGGAACCATCGATTTGCAAGCCCATAAACTACTTGAATGGAAGCCTGATTTTGGAGAATGTTATCTCCAGGCAAAAGTATGTGATTCAGGCACCTATACTTTGCTTGATGCAGATAAGAAAACGATATGCACCCTTAAAGGATATGTGCCTAACGACGTAATTCCACCGAAGGATGGCGCAGGCGATTATATTCACTTCAGCATCAATGCAGACGGAACGGTAGAAGAATGGCCGGATATGTACGATTTTAGCGAATTCAATAAACGGGCAATCCCCTCAACAACACAGTCATCCCCTATCCTACCGTATGCCCAAGAGTGCCCGATATTAAAATTCAATACCATTGGATTATTCACCGACAAACAACCTCAAATGGTGGCTTTCTATCGGGATATCTGGGGATTCGAAACAACATGGAACGGCTATGAGCCCAACGTGGAAATGACCTACGGCTCTATGCGCCTGATTATGTTCTCCCGAAAGGAGTTCGAACACATGGTATCACAACGTTTCGATTACCCCAAAGGTTTGAACGGCACCATGGAATTCTCCTTTGACCTCCCTACATTTGATGCTGTAGACATTGAGTATGCCCGATGCCTGGAACTAGGTGTACAAAGCGTAATGCCACCTACCACAGAGCCATGGGGACAACGAACAGCCTACATCGCCGACCCGGATGGAAATCTGATAGAGATCTCCTCGTTTACTGAATCAGTCAAAAAAGAACAAAGAAAGAAAACATACACGCTGGATGACAAACGACAGGAACACGGGAATGCCTACCTGCCTTGGGAAGAGGAAGCCGATAGATATCTCATCCGGCTATATGATGAAGGGAAAAGTATCAAAGAACTTGCCGAAATATTTGAACGTAATAAGGGAGGGATACGTTCTCGATTAAAAAAGTTAGGGAAGATAGAGTAATCTATTTCACTGTAAATGATTATATTCGCAAAAAACAGAAAACGCATAATACCATGTCAAAAGCCCAACTTAAAAAACATCTCTCTGCACTGACCAAAGAGCAGATTATTGAAGTGATACTGGAACTTTATGATGCACGCAAAGAGGCAAAGGAGTATCTGGAATTTTACCTCAACCCCAATGAAGACGAAAAACTGGAGGAGTACAAAAGAATCATCCGCGACAAGTTTTTCCCTAAACGTGGCGAACCCAAATGCCGCTTCAATATCTGCCGAAAGGCAATATCCGATTTCAAGAAATTAAAGCCACACCCGGCTTGCCTGGCAGACTTAATGTTATATTATATCGAAATGGGATGCGAAATGACCAGTATGTACGGGGACATGTGGGAGCAATATTACATCACTCTCGAAACGAACTTCGAGAAGGCAATGGAGCTGATTGCTAAATTAGGATACACTGAACAATTTAGCGAACGGATTGAGCGGATGTTGAAATCAGTAGAAGATTGCGGATGGGGATTCCCCGACACATTGTATGACATTTATTATGGATACAAATAGTTAGTTCATTCATACAGCACCCCTATCATCGCCTCCGCAACAGATGAATCCATAATCTTGATTGCATTATCATCCTCTTCATTGTAGCCAAGATAGTTTACACTGCCATACCAAACCACGGATTTATCAATAATTGCTGCATGAAGAGACAATGCGTCTCGCACATTTACTTGTATGCCACTCAATAAGACCTTATCCTTATCTGAAAGTTGACGTGTGAATACAACAACTTCTACGCCTCGTGCAGCAAGTTCGGTCAATAGCTCAAGAATAGGAGCACGTTTCGCAAACCACAATTTCGTAGTTGATATGATTACTGATTTACAAGCTTGGGATAAGTCTGCAAAAAACGGTTTCTGATAGTTCTTGCCTGTAAAAATAATGCCTGGGTGAATTCCAAAAAGATCTCTCGAATCATTCTGCTGTATCTGATACCCAACAGATGCGTAACCTTTCAACCTGCGTTTGTACATCACATCACACATCGCAACATGAATGTCTATATAATCATAAACCTCGACACGCTTCTTATCGGGATATTCGCGATGCAAGCGACCGGCATATTGAGCCACTATCCCCTTCCACGAAACAGGTAATACCAGAAAGAGAGTATCAAGGCGAGGACAATCAAATCCTTCACCCACGTATTTCCCCGTTGCGATAATTACGAGTGGCTCCTCCTTGGGAATGTTTTGCAAGCGCTCCATCTTCAACCGCTTCTCTTTCGCGGATTCGGAGCCGATAAGTGTAATAACATTCCTGCAATGATCGGCAAGCATAGTCGATAACTTCTCTACATGCGAAGTTAGATTGGTCAAAACAATCGGCGTTTTTCCCTCACCCAATGCCTTACACACATCACCCACTATAAGCCGGTTTCGCAAATCGTCATCGGCCATTCTTTGTAGCATTTGCACATACATAGTCTTGTCATCCGTCAGTTCACGATAAGACGTGAAACGGGGAATGAGCAAACGTTCAAATGTTTGCGAAGCCATCTGTAGCTTTGCATCAGCAGAATACCTGATCGGACCGCATTGCATAAATATAATCGGCTGATGACCATCCTTGCGAATAGGTGTTGCCGTCAGTCCGTAAACATAATGAGCATCGGAGGATTTCAACACTCGTTCAAAATTCACGGCCGACACATGATGACACTCATCGACAATCACCATTCCATACTCTCTTACAAACGGCCTCACCTCATCTTTTTCAAGACAGGATTGTATCAATGCAATATCAACCATTCCATGAAGCCTGTTCCCATTTGAGTCCAAAGTTCCGAAGGGAGAAAACACGGACTTGCGTCCACGTTTATGAGAGGTGTTCTCTTCTACATAATCAATCTCCAAGAACTCTTCCAAACGAGATTTCCATTGCTCAAGCAACGCTTTGGTATGTACCAGAATTAATGTATTTACCTGACGCTTCGCAATCAGACCGATAGCGGTCACGGTTTTACCAAATGCCGTCGTTCCATGTAATACCCCGTTATCATAGGTCGTCAAACTGGTTATAGCGGCACTTTGTTCTTCGCGCAGCACTCCCTTAAACTTTACCGATATAGATTTCCCATGATTTGTTTTGTCTTCAAGATGATAAGATATGCGATAATCTTTCAACAATTCAGCAATGACATCCTCATCAACACCAATACCATTTTTGATATTACTATTGTTATATTTATTTTTAGTCAAATACGAAACAACACT
>ENA-UEPG01002036-UEPG01002036.1-human-gut-metagenome-genome-assembly--contig:-NODE-2036-length-13699-cov-2.867861_pt1 | contig 13699 bp, 8 predicted proteins | sample MGYA00242893_ERZ507902 | MGnify/ENA primary metagenome ERZ507902 (study PRJEB26167, sample SAMN06115491) | human gut metagenome | host: Homo sapiens | place: China:Gansu | collected 2015-04-23 | study... | reverse complement strand
GGATATGCTGCCCGGCGTGATAACCCACCCGTTCGCGTAACCAGACCACCCATGCGCGCAGTACAAAGGTCAGAACCAGTAACGTAAAGGGAAGCAGCAGGGCTTCACGGGGAATATTCTCCATAATCATATGTTGCAGAATTCGCGCCATGAACCAGGCCTGGGCAATGATCAATATGCCGCTCACAAAGCCCAGCAGACGAGAAATATTCAGCCAACGTTGGGAGATGACGCTTTGCTGTTTTAACCAGCGGGTTAACTCTTTTTGACGGGATTTATTCATTGCACGCTTAGCAGGTGAGTTATCAGAATTATTTGCAGAGCAATGTTACAACGAGGAAAAAATAAAGGCGACCCATAGTCGCATGGTGTCGCCTTCTTTACTTTTGTTACTGATTTGTAAAATTATTTTGCGTCAGCTAAACCATCGAGGTAGCGTTCCGCATCAAGTGCTGCCATGCAGCCTGTACCAGCAGATGTAATAGCCTGGCGATAAATGTGATCCATCACGTCGCCTGCGGCAAAGACGCCAGGGATGCTGGTCTGGGTGGCATTACCATGAATACCCGACTGTACTTTGATGTAGCCGTTTTCCAGTTCCAGCTGCCCTTCGAAAATGGCAGTATTCGGGCTGTGACCGATAGCAACAAACAGACCGGCAACGTCGAGTGACTCGATGTTATCGCTGTTTTGCGTATCGCGCAGACGAACGCCAGTGACGCCCATCTGATCGCCGGTCACCTCTTCCAGCGTACGGTTGGTGTGTAGAATGATGTTGCCGTTCTCCACTTTATCCATCAGACGCTTAATAAGGATTTTTTCCGCGCGGAAACCGTCACGGCGGTGAATCAGATGCACTTCCGAAGCGATGTTAGACAGATACAGCGCCTCTTCAACCGCGGTATTGCCGCCGCCGATGACCGCAACTTTCTGGTTGCGATAGAAGAAACCGTCGCAGGTTGCACAAGCAGAAACCCCACGGCCTTTAAAGGCTTCTTCAGAGGGCAGGCCGAGATAGCGTGCAGAAGCTCCGGTGGCAATAATCAGCGCGTCGCAAGTGTATTCGCCGTTATCGCCATTCAGACGGAACGGACGGTTTTGCAGATCCACCTTGTTGATATGATCAAAAATGATCTCAGTTTCAAACTTGGTGGCATGTTCGTGCATGCGCTCCATTAATAACGGACCGGTCAGATCGTTTGGATCGCCAGGCCAGTTTTCCACTTCCGTGGTGGTGGTCAGTTGGCCGCCTTTTTCCATGCCGGTAATCAGCACAGGTTGCAGGTTGGCGCGCGCCGCGTAGACAGCAGCGGTGTATCCCGCCGGGCCTGAACCCAGGATAAGCAGTTTACTGTGTTTGGTCGTGCCCATGAGATCCCCATAGTTGTTGGCAGACAATGGGCAGGATTGTAGGGAATTTACAGACGTAAAAAAAGAGTATGACGATTTTGTTAACAATTTGTGCAATCGGCAGTATCGATAAGCAGGTCAAATTCTCCCGTCATTATCACCTCTGCTACTTAAATTTCCCGCTTTATAAGCCGATTAAATGATGAATAAACGCCCCTGTTAATGAATATCTGGCATGTTGTACTAAAAATCGATGTTTTGCTTTGACAATCCCCTGGTGTTTTGCGAAAACATTCGAGGAAGAAAAAAAACAGTATTCTTATATGCGCATAACCATGCATGTAAATACCATGTTTACCGTGCTAGTGAAATCTACGTATGGCGTGGACAGACGCCATTCGTGATGTCGATAGCAGCCACAAGGCAACGGTCTTCTCACCGTAGACCCAGGCATTGCGCGCCGTGAATCTTCATGATTTCGGTCTATCGTGACGGGTAGCGACTCTGAACAGTGATGTTTCAGGGTCAGACAGGAGTAGGGAAGGAATACAGAGAGACAATAATAATGGTAGATAGCAAGAAGCGCCCTGGCAAAGATCTCGACCGTATCGATCGTAACATTCTTAATGAGTTGCAAAAGGATGGGCGTATTTCTAACGTCGAGCTTTCTAAACGTGTGGGACTTTCCCCAACGCCGTGCCTTGAGCGTGTGCGTCGGCTGGAAAGACAAGGGTTTATTCAGGGCTATACGGCGCTGCTTAACCCCCATTATCTGGATGCATCACTTCTGGTATTCGTTGAGATTACTCTGAATCGTGGCGCACCGGATGTGTTTGAACAATTCAATACCGCTGTACAAAAACTTGAAGAAATTCAGGAGTGTCATTTAGTATCCGGTGATTTCGACTACCTGTTGAAAACACGCGTGCCGGATATGTCAGCTTACCGTAAGTTGCTGGGGGAAACCCTGCTGCGTCTGCCTGGCGTCAATGACACACGGACATACGTTGTTATGGAAGAAGTCAAGCAGAGTAATCGTCTGGTTATTAAGACGCGCTAACACGGAACAGGTGCAAAATCGGCGTATTTTGATTACACTCCTGTTAATCCATACAGCAACAGTACTGGGGTAACCTGGTACTGTTGTCCGTTTTAGCATCGGGCAGGAAAAGCCTGTAACCTGGAGAGCCTTTCTTGAGCCAGGAATACACTGAAGACAAAGAAGTCACATTGACAAAGTTAAGTAGCGGCCGCCGCCTTCTGGAGGCGTTGCTGATCCTTATTGTCCTGTTTGCCGTCTGGTTGATGGCTGCCTTACTAAGCTTTAACCCTTCGGACCCCAGCTGGTCGCAAACGGCCTGGCATGAACCTATCCATAATTTAGGTGGGATGCCCGGTGCATGGCTGGCAGATACGCTGTTCTTTATTTTTGGCGTGATGGCTTACACCATTCCCGTCATTATTGTCGGCGGTTGTTGGTTTGCCTGGCGTCATCAGTCCAGCGACGAATACATTGATTATTTTGCCGTTTCGCTACGCATCATTGGCGTTTTGGCGCTCATCCTTACCTCCTGTGGTCTGGCGGCAATCAACGCTGACGATATCTGGTATTTTGCCTCCGGTGGCGTCATTGGCAGCTTACTAAGCACTACGCTACAACCACTGCTACACAGTAGCGGGGGAACTATTGCGCTGCTCTGCGTTTGGGCCGCGGGTCTGACGCTGTTCACCGGTTGGTCATGGGTGACCATTGCTGAAAAACTCGGCGGCTGGATTTTAAACATTCTCACCTTCGCCAGTAATCGTACCCGTCGCGATGATACCTGGGTCGATGAAGATGAGTATGAAGACGACGAAGAGTATGAAGATGAAAATCACGGCAAACAGCATGAATCACGCCGTGCCCGTATTCTTCGCGGCGCGCTAGCGCGTCGTAAACGGTTGGCGGAAAAATTCATTAATCCGATGGGGCGGCAAACAGACGCTGCGTTGTTCTCCGGTAAGCGGATGGATGATGACGAAGAGATTACCTACACTGCACGCGGTGTGGCTGCCGACCCGGACGACGTCCTATTTTCGGGCAATCGTGCAACGCAGCCAGAATATGACGAATACGATCCATTATTAAACGGTGCGCCAATTACCGAACCTGTCGCTGTAGCAGCTGCTGCTACCACGGCGACACAAAGCTGGGCTGCGCCGGTTGAACCTGTGACTCAGACGCCGCCTGTTGCCTCTGTTGATGTTCCACCTGCGCAACCTACAGTAGCCTGGCAGCCTGTACCGGGTCCACAAACGGGAGAGCCGGTTATTGCTCCTGCACCGGAAGGTTACCCACAGCAGTCACAATATGCGCAGCCTGCAGTGCAATATAATGAGCCGCTGCAACAACCAGTACAGCCGCAGCAGCCGTATTATGCACCTGCAGCTGAACAACCTGCGCAACAGCCGTATTATGCCCCTGCGCCAGAACAATCGGTGGCAGGTAACGCCTGGCAAGCCGAAGAGCAGCAATCCACTTTTGCTCCACAGTCTACATACCAGACTGAGCAAACTTATCAGCAGCCAGCCGCTCAGGAGCCGTTGTACCAACAGCCGCAACCCGTTGAACAGCAGCCTGTTGTGGAGCCTGAACCCGTTGTAGAAGAGACAAAACCCGCGCGTCCGCCGCTTTACTACTTTGAAGAAGTTGAAGAGAAGCGAGCCCGTGAACGTGAACAACTTGCGGCCTGGTATCAACCGATTCCTGAACCGGTTAAAGAACCAGAACCGATCAAATCTTCGCTGAAAACACCTTCTGTTGCAGCAGTACCTCCAGTGGAAGCCGCTGCCGCTGTTTCCCCTCTGGCATCTGGCGTGAAAAAAGCGACACTGGCGACGGGGGCTGCCGCAACCGTTGCCGCGCCAGTCTTCAGTCTGGCAAATAGCGGTGGACCGCGTCCTCAGGTCAAAGAGGGGATTGGTCCGCAGTTGCCACGACCGAAACGTATCCGCGTGCCAACTCGTCGTGAACTGGCGTCTTACGGTATTAAGCTGCCCTCACAGCGTGCGGCAGAAGAAAAAGCCCGTGAAGCCCAGCGCAATCAGTACGATTCCGGCGATCAGTATAACGATGATGAAATCGATGCGATGCAGCAGGATGAACTGGCACGTCAGTTCGCCCAGACACAGCAGCAACGCTATGGCGAACAGTATCAACATGATGTGCCCGTAAACGCAGAAGATGCAGATGCTGCGGCAGAGGCTGAACTGGCTCGTCAGTTTGCGCAAACTCAACAACAACGTTATTCCGGCGAACAACCGGCTGGGGCGAATCCGTTCTCGCTGGATGATTTTGAATTTTCGCCAATGAAAGCGTTGCTGGATGATGGTCCACACGAACCGTTGTTTACGCCAATTGTTGAACCTGTACAGCAGCCGCAACAACCGGTTGCACCGCAGCAGCAATATCAGCAGCCGCAACAACCAGTTCCGCCGCAGCCGCAGTATCAGCAGCCACAACAGCCGGTTGCGCCGCAGCCACAATATCAGCAGCCGCAACAACCGGTTGCGCCACAGCAGCAATATCAGCAGCCGCAACAACCGGTTGCGCCGCAGCAGCAGTATCAGCAGCCACAACAGCCAGTTGCGCCACAACCGCAGGATACCCTGCTTCATCCGCTGTTGATGCGTAATGGCGACAGCCGTCCGTTGCATAAACCGACGACGCCGCTGCCTTCTCTGGATTTGCTGACACCGCCGCCGAGCGAAGTGGAGCCGGTAGATACCTTTGCGCTTGAACAAATGGCTCGCCTGGTGGAAGCGCGTCTGGCTGATTTCCGTATTAAAGCCGATGTCGTCAATTACTCTCCGGGGCCGGTTATCACTCGCTTTGAATTGAACCTGGCACCGGGCGTAAAAGCGGCGCGCATTTCTAACTTGTCACGGGACCTTGCCCGTTCACTTTCGACGGTGGCGGTGCGTGTCGTTGAAGTTATTCCTGGCAAACCCTATGTAGGTCTGGAGTTACCGAATAAAAAACGACAAACCGTTTATCTGCGCGAAGTATTGGATAACGCCAAATTCCGCGATAATCCGTCGCCATTAACCGTGGTGCTGGGTAAAGATATCGCCGGTGAGCCGGTGGTTGCCGATCTGGCGAAAATGCCGCACTTGTTGGTTGCGGGGACTACCGGTTCCGGTAAATCTGTCGGTGTGAACGCGATGATCCTGAGCATGCTTTATAAAGCACAGCCAGAAGATGTGCGTTTCATCATGATCGACCCGAAAATGCTGGAGCTTTCGGTTTATGAAGGCATTCCGCATCTGTTAACGGAAGTCGTTACTGATATGAAAGATGCCGCCAACGCGCTGCGCTGGTGTGTTAACGAGATGGAGCGTCGGTATAAACTGATGTCTGCGCTGGGTGTGCGTAATCTGGCGGGTTATAACGAAAAAATTGCTGAAGCCGATCGCATGATGCGTCCGATTCCAGACCCGTACTGGAAGCCGGGTGACAGTATGGATGCCCAGCATCCGGTGCTGAAAAAAGAACCGTACATTGTGGTGTTGGTGGACGAATTTGCCGACCTGATGATGACGGTAGGTAAAAAAGTGGAAGAGCTGATAGCACGTCTGGCGCAAAAAGCCCGTGCCGCGGGTATCCACCTCGTACTGGCAACTCAGCGTCCATCGGTTGATGTTATTACTGGTCTGATTAAAGCGAATATTCCGACCCGTATCGCCTTTACCGTATCCAGTAAGATTGACTCACGTACCATTCTTGATCAGGCTGGCGCGGAATCACTGCTGGGTATGGGGGATATGCTCTACTCTGGGCCGAACTCCACGTTGCCGGTACGTGTCCATGGTGCTTTTGTTCGCGATCAGGAAGTTCATGCCGTGGTGCAGGACTGGAAAGCGCGTGGTCGCCCACAGTATGTTGATGGCATCACCTCCGACAGCGAAAGCGAAGGTGGTGCGGGTGGTTTCGATGGCGCTGAAGAACTGGATCCGTTGTTCGATCAGGCGGTGCAGTTTGTCACTGAAAAACGCAAAGCGTCAATTTCTGGCGTACAGCGTCAGTTCCGCATTGGTTATAACCGTGCAGCGCGTATTATCGAACAGATGGAAGCGCAGGGGATTGTCAGCGAACAGGGGCACAACGGTAATCGTGAAGTGCTGGCCCCACCGCCGTTTGACTAACTAATGCATCGTATGCCGGATAAGACGCGGTAGCGTCGCATCCGGCACTCTATCAACTGAAAATTCAGTATTTTCTTCTTTCCTCAAGCTGATTATTAGCCTGGAATAGAGAGTAGAGGGAACTCCCGATCGGGAGTGACGTAATTTGAGGAATAATGATGAAAAAAATTGCCATCACCTGTGCATTACTCTCAAGCTTAGTAGCAAGCAGCGTTTGGGCTGATGCCGCAAGCGATCTGAAAAGCCGCCTGGATAAAGTCAGCAGCTTCCACGCCAGCTTCACACAAAAAGTGACTGACGGTAGCGGCGCGGCGGTGCAGGAAGGTCAGGGCGATCTGTGGGTGAAACGTCCAAACTTATTCAACTGGCATATGACACAACCTGATGAAAGCATTCTGGTTTCTGACGGTAAAACACTGTGGTTCTATAACCCGTTCGTTGAGCAAGCTACGGCAACCTGGCTGAAAGATGCCACCGGTAATACGCCGTTTATGCTGATTGCCCGCAACCAGTCCAGCGACTGGCAGCAGTACAATATCAAACAGAATGGCGATGACTTTGTCCTGACGCCGAAAGCCAGCAATGGCAATCTGAAGCAGTTCACCATTAACGTGGGACGTGATGGCACAATCCATCAGTTTAGCGCGGTGGAGCAGGACGATCAGCGCAGCAGTTATCAGCTGAAATCCCAGCAAAATGGGACTGTGGATGCAGCGAAATTTACCTTCACCCCGCCGCAAGGCGTCACGGTAGATGATCAACGTAAGTAGAGGCACCTGAGTGAGCAATCTGTCGCTCGATTTTTCGGATAATACTTTTCAACCTCTGGCCGCGCGTATGCGGCCAGAAAATTTAGCACAGTATATCGGCCAGCAACATTTGTTGGCTGCGGGGAAGCCGTTGCCGCGTGCTATCGAAGCCGGGCATTTGCATTCTATGATCCTCTGGGGGCCACCGGGTACCGGCAAAACAACTCTCGCTGAAGTGATTGCCCGCTATGCGAACGCTGATGTGGAACGTATTTCTGCCGTCACCTCTGGCGTGAAAGAGATTCGCGAGGCGATCGAGCGCGCCCGGCAAAACCGCAATGCAGGTCGCCGCACTATTCTTTTTGTTGACGAAGTTCACCGTTTCAACAAAAGCCAGCAGGATGCATTTCTGCCACATATTGAAGACGGCACCATCACTTTTATTGGCGCAACCACTGAAAACCCGTCGTTTGAACTTAACTCGGCACTGCTTTCCCGTGCCCGTGTCTATCTGCTGAAATCCCTGAGTACAGAGGATATTGAGCAGGTGCTTACTCAGGCGATGGAAGACAAAACCCGTGGCTATGGTGGTCAGGATATAGTTCTGCCAGATGAAACGCGACGCGCCATTGCTGAACTGGTGAATGGCGACGCGCGCCGGGCGTTAAATACGCTGGAAATGATGGCGGATATGGCCGAAGTCGATGATAGCGGTAAGCGGGTCCTGAAGCCTGAATTACTGACCGAAATCGCCGGTGAACGTAGCGCCCGCTTTGATAACAAAGGCGATCGCTTTTACGATCTCATTTCCGCACTGCATAAGTCGGTACGTGGTAGCGCACCCGATGCGGCGCTGTACTGGTATGCGCGAATTATTACTGCCGGTGGCGATCCGTTATATGTCGCGCGTCGCTGTCTGGCGATTGCGTCTGAAGACGTCGGTAATGCCGATCCACGGGCGATGCAGGTGGCAATTGCGGCCTGGGATTGCTTTACTCGCGTTGGCCCGGCGGAAGGTGAACGCGCCATTGCTCAGGCGATTGTTTACCTGGCCTGCGCGCCAAAAAGCAACGCTGTCTACACTGCGTTTAAAGCCGCGCTGGCCGATGCTCGCGAACGCCCGGATTATGACGTGCCGGTTCATTTGCGTAATGCGCCGACGAAATTAATGAAGGAAATGGGCTACGGGCAGGAATATCGTTACGCTCATGATGAAGCAAACGCTTATGCTGCCGGTGAGGTTTACTTCCCGCCGGAAATAGCACAAACACGCTATTATTTCCCGACAAACAGGGGCCTTGAAGGCAAGATTGGCGAAAAGCTCGCCTGGCTGGCTGAACAGGATCAAAATAGCCCCATAAAACGCTACCGTTAATGTTATCGTTGCGGTAATGTTGTTACTGTATCCCTGTGGTCGCAGGCTGTGGCCACATCTCCCATTTAATTCGATAAGCACAGGATAAGCATGCTCGATCCCAATCTGCTGCGTAATGAGCCAGACGCAGTCGCTGAAAAACTGGCACGCCGGGGCTTTAAGCTGGATGTAGATAAGCTGGGCGCTCTTGAAGAGCGTCGTAAAGTATTGCAGGTCAAAACGGAAAACCTGCAAGCGGAGCGTAACTCCCGATCGAAATCCATTGGCCAGGCGAAAGCGCGCGGGGAAGATATCGAGCCTTTACGTCTGGAAGTGAACAAACTGGGCGAAGAGCTGGATGCAGCAAAAGCCGAGCTGGATGCTTTACAGGCTGAAATTCGCGATATCGCGCTGACCATCCCTAACCTGCCTGCAGATGAAGTGCCGGTAGGTAAAGACGAAAATGACAACGTTGAAGTCAGCCGCTGGGGTACCCCGCGTGAGTTTGACTTTGAAGTTCGTGACCACGTGACGCTGGGTGAAATGCACTCTGGCCTCGACTTTGCAGCTGCAGTTAAGCTGACTGGTTCCCGCTTTGTGGTAATGAAAGGGCAGATTGCTCGCATGCACCGCGCACTGTCGCAGTTTATGCTGGATCTGCATACCGAACAGCATGGCTACAGTGAGAACTATGTTCCGTACCTGGTTAACCAGGACACGCTGTACGGTACGGGTCAGCTGCCGAAATTTGCTGGCGATCTGTTCCATACTCGTCCGCTGGAAGAAGAAGCAGACACCAGTAACTATGCGCTGATCCCAACGGCAGAAGTTCCGCTGACTAACCTGGTGCGCGGTGAAATCATCGATGAAGATGATCTGCCAATTAAGATGACCGCCCACACCCCATGCTTCCGTTCTGAAGCCGGTTCATATGGTCGTGACACCCGTGGTCTGATCCGTATGCACCAGTTCGACAAAGTTGAAATGGTGCAGATCGTGCGCCCAGAAGACTCAATGGCGGCGCTGGAAGAGATGACTGGTCATGCAGAAAAAGTCCTGCAGTTGCTGGGCCTGCCGTACCGTAAAATCATCCTTTGCACTGGCGACATGGGCTTTGGCGCTTGCAAAACTTACGACCTGGAAGTATGGATCCCGGCACAGAACACCTACCGTGAGATCTCTTCCTGCTCCAACGTTTGGGATTTCCAGGCACGTCGTATGCAGGCACGTTGCCGCAGCAAGTCGGACAAGAAAACCCGTCTGGTTCATACCCTGAACGGTTCTGGTCTGGCTGTTGGTCGTACGCTGGTTGCAGTAATGGAAAACTATCAGCAGGCTGATGGTCGTATTGAAGTACCAGAAGTTCTGCGTCCGTATATGAACGGACTGGAATATATTGGCTAATACCCAATTTTTCTGAATCTAAAAAGCGCCTGCGGGCGCTTTTTTTGTCTCCCTTTGATACCGAACAATAATTACTCCTCACTTACACGTAATACTACTTTCGAGTGAAAATCTACCTATCTCTTTGATTTTCAAATTATTCGATGTATACAAGCCTATATAGCGACCTGCTATAGAAATAATTACACAATACGGTTTGTTACTGGAATCAATCGTGAGCAAGCTTGAGTGAGCCATTATGAAAACGAAAATCCCTGATGCGGTATTGGCTGCTGAGGTGAGTCGCCGTGGTTTGGTAAAAACGACAGCGATCGGCGGCCTGGCAATGGCCAGCAGCGCGTTAACATTACCTTTTAGTCGGATTGCGCACGCTGTCGATAGCGCCATTCCAACAAAATCAGACGAAAAGGTTATCTGGAGCGCCTGTACAGTTAACTGTGGTAGTCGCTGCCCGCTACGTATGCACGTCGTGGACGGTGAAATCAAATATGTCGAAACGGACAATACCGGCGATGACAATTACGACGGCCTGCACCAGGTTCGCGCCTGCCTGCGTGGGCGTTCCATGCGTCGCCGTGTCTACAATCCGGACCGCCTGAAATATCCGATGAAACGAGTCGGGGCGCGCGGTGAAGGCAAATTCGAGCGCATTAGCTGGGAAGAAGCCTACGACATCATCGCGACCAATATGCAGCGCCTGATCAAAGAGTACGGCAACGAGTCTATCTATCTGAACTATGGCACCGGTACGCTGGGCGGCACCATGACCCGCTCCTGGCCGCCGGGAAATACCCTGGTCGCGCGGCTGATGAACTGCTGCGGCGGCTATCTGAACCATTACGGCGACTACTCCTCCGCGCAAATTGCGGAAGGTTTGAACTATACCTACGGCGGCTGGGCAGATGGTAACAGCCCGTCGGATATCGAAAACAGTAAACTGGTAGTGCTGTTTGGTAATAACCCTGGCGAAACGCGAATGAGTGGCGGTGGGGTGACTTACTATCTTGAACAGGCACGCCAGAAATCTAATGCCCGCATGATCATCATCGATCCGCGCTATACCGACACCGGTGCCGGGCGCGAAGATGAGTGGATCCCTATTCGTCCGGGAACAGATGCCGCACTGGTTAACGGTCTGGCGTACGTCATGATCACTGAAAACCTGGTGGATCAGGCATTCCTCGATAAATATTGCGTTGGCTACGACGAGAAAACACTGCCTGCCAGTGCGCCGAAAAATGGTCACTATAAAGCTTATATTCTGGGTGAAGGGCCAGATGGCGTAGCTAAAACGCCGGAATGGGCCTCGCAAATCACCGGTGTTCCGGCAGACAAAATCATCAAATTGGCTCGTGAAATCGGTAGTACCAAACCGGCGTTTATCAGCCAGGGATGGGGCCCGCAGCGTCACGCTAACGGTGAAATCGCAACCCGTGCTATCTCGATGCTGGCGATTCTGACCGGTAACGTTGGTATTAACGGAGGCAACAGCGGCGCGCGTGAAGGTTCATACAGCTTACCGTTTGTCCGTATGCCGACCTTGGAAAGCCCGATCCAGACCAGCATTTCGATGTTTATGTGGACCGATGCCATTGAACGTGGCCCGGAAATGACAGCGCTGCGTGATGGTGTGCGCGGGAAAGATAAGCTGGATGTGCCGATCAAAATGATCTGGAACTATGCCGGTAACTGCCTGATTAACCAGCATTCTGAAATCAACCGTACCCATGAAATCCTTCAGGATGATAAGAAGTGCGAGCTGATTGTGGTTATCGACTGCCACATGACCTCATCAGCGAAATATGCTGACATCCTGCTGCCTGACTGCACCGCTTCCGAACAGATGGACTTTGCACTGGATGCATCCTGCGGGAATATGTCTTACGTGATTTTCAACGATCAGGTGATTAAACCGCGCTTTGAATGTAAGACCATCTATGAAATGACCAGCGAACTGGCAAAACGTCTTGGCGTTGAGCAACAGTTTACTGAAGGCCGTACACAGGAAGAGTGGATGCGGCATCTGTATGCCCAGTCGCGGGAAGCGATTCCTGTACTGCCAACGTTTGAAGAGTTCCGCAAGCAGGGGATCTTTAAAAAGCGCGACCCACAAGGGCATCACGTTGCTTATAAAGCCTTCCGTGAAGATCCGCAGGCAAACCCACTGACTACGCCATCGGGCAAAATTGAGATTTATTCGCAGGCGCTGGCTGACATTGCCGCTACCTGGGAATTGCCTGAAGGCGATGTGATCGATCCACTGCCGATCTACACGCCGGGCTTTGAAAGTTATCAGGATCCGCTGAACAAACAGTATCCGCTGCAGCTTACAGGTTTCCACTATAAATCTCGCGTTCACTCAACTTACGGCAACGTTGATGTGCTGAAAGCGGCTTGCCGTCAGGAAATGTGGATCAACCCGCTTGATGCCCAAAAACGCGGTATCAACAACGGCGATAAAGTCAGGATCTTTAACGATCGTGGTGAGGTTCATATTGAGGCGAAAGTGACGCCACGAATGATGCCGGGTGTGGTCGCACTGGGTGAAGGTGCCTGGTATGACCCGGATGCAAAACGTGTCGATAAGGGTGGTTGTATTAACGTACTGACCACTCAACGTCCGTCTCCTCTCGCTAAGGGGAATCCGTCACATACAAACCTTGTTCAGGTTGAAAAGGTGTAAGGAGTAACCGATGACAACCCAGTATGGATTTTTTATTGATTCCAGCCGTTGCACCGGTTGCAAAACCTGCGAGCTGGCCTGTAAAGACTATAAAGATCTGACGCCGGAAGTCAGCTTCCGCCGCATTTATGAATATGCTGGTGGCGACTGGCAGGAAGATAACGGTGTCTGGCACCAGAACGTGTTTGCCTACTATCTGTCGATTTCATGTAACCACTGCGAAGATCCGGCTTGTACTAAAGTCTGCCCGAGCGGTGCGATGCATAAACGTGAAGATGGTTTTGTTGTGGTCGATGAAGATGTGTGCATTGGCTGCCGCTACTGCCATATGGCTTGCCCGTATGGCGCACCGCAATATAACGAAACGAAAGGCCATATGACCAAATGCGATGGTTGTTATGACCGTGTTGCGGAGGGTAAAAAGCCGATCTGTGTTGAATCTTGTCCGCTGCGGGCGCTGGATTTCGGCCCTATCGACGAGCTGCGTAAAAAACATGGCGATCTGGCGGCCGTTGCGCCGTTGCCGCGAGCTCACTTTACCAAACCGAATATTGTGATCAAACCCAATGCCAACAGCCGCCCGACCGGGGATACCACTGGCTATCTGGCAAACCCGAAGGAGGTGTGAGATGGGAAGTGGATGGCATGAATGGCCGCTGATGATCTTCACGGTCTTCGGGCAATGTGTAGCAGGTGGTTTTATCGTTCTGGCTTTGGCGCTGCTCAAAGGCGACCTGCGAGCAGAAGCCCAGCAGCGTGTTATCGCCTGCATGTTTGGTTTATGGGTGCTGATGGGCATTGGCTTTATCGCCTCTATGCTCCATCTTGGTTCACCAATGCGCGCTTTTAACTCGCTCAACCGGGTAGGGGCTTCAGCACTCAGTAACGAAATCGCCAGCGGTTCGATCTTTTTTGCTGTTGGTGGCATCGGCTGGTTGCTGGCAATGCTGAAAAAGCTGTCACCGGCATTGCGTA
>ENA-UEPG01002035-UEPG01002035.1-human-gut-metagenome-genome-assembly--contig:-NODE-2035-length-13701-cov-2.884542_pt1 | contig 13701 bp, 10 predicted proteins | sample MGYA00242893_ERZ507902 | MGnify/ENA primary metagenome ERZ507902 (study PRJEB26167, sample SAMN06115491) | human gut metagenome | host: Homo sapiens | place: China:Gansu | collected 2015-04-23... | reverse complement strand
ATTCCCCGCAGTTACAGCAGGTGTTACCCGCTAACTGGTGGCAGGAAAACAATGTGCATCTGCATTCCGGTGTAACCATCAAAACGCTGGGTCGCGACACACGAGAGTTAGTGTTAACCAACGGCGAAAGCTGGCACTGGGATCAGCTTTTTATAGCAACCGGCGCGGCAGCTCGACCGCTGCCGTTGCTTGATGCACTGGGAGAACGCTGCTTTACCCTACGCCATGCCGGTGATGCCGCCAGACTGCGAGAAGTTCTGCAGCCCGAACGGTCAGTCGTGATTATCGGTGCCGGAACTATTGGTCTGGAACTGGCTGCCAGCGCCACGCAGCGCAGATGTAAGGTGACAGTGATTGAACTGGCGGCAACCGTCATGGGCCGTAATGCACCACCGCCCGTGCAACGCTATCTTTTACAGCGCCACCAGCAGGCTGGTGTGCGCATTCTGCTCAATAATGCCATTGAACATGTGGTCGATGGTGAAAAAGTAGAACTGACGCTGCAAAGTGGGGAAACGCTTCAGGCTGATGTGGTGATTTACGGTATTGGTATCAGCGCCAACGAGCAACTGGCTCGCGAGGCCAACCTTGATACTGCCAATGGCATTGTCATTGATGAGGCTTGCCGCACCTGCGATCCCGCGATCTTTGCCGGTGGCGATGTGGCAATCACTCGTCTTGATAATGGTGCACTACACCGCTGCGAAAGCTGGGAAAACGCCAATAACCAGGCGCAAATTGCCGCTGCCGCAATGTTAGGGCTACCGCTACCGCTACTGCCGCCGCCGTGGTTCTGGAGCGATCAGTACAGTGATAACTTACAGTTTATTGGCGATATGCGTGGCGATGACTGGCTTTGTCGTGGCAACCCGGAAACTCAGAAGGCGATTTGGTTTAATCTGCAAAACGGCGTGCTTATCGGTGCGGTAACGCTGAATCAGGGGCGTGAGATTCGCTTAATCCGCAAATGGATCCAGAGCGGCAAAACGTTTGATGCGAAACTGCTGACAGATGAGCACATCGCGCTTAAATCACTGTAACCAGGATAATTAGCGAATATCTCAATGCCTGGGGCGTGGCGAGGTGCAAGAGTGTGTATTACGTTTAAATCACATTATCTTGCAAAGGGATTGGTTATGAACACACTACGTTATTTTGATTTTGGAGCTGCCCGCCCCGTTTTGTTATTAATTGCCCGTATCGCCGTGGTCTTAATTTTCATTATTTTTGGTTTTCCCAAAATGATGGGTTTTGACGGTACGGTCCAATATATGGCCTCGCTGGGCGCGCCAATGCCGATGCTGGCAGCGATTATTGCGGTAGTTATGGAAGTGCCCGCCGCGATATTAATCGTGCTTGGCTTTTTCACCCGTCCGCTGGCGGTGCTGTTTATTTTCTACACGCTGGGTACGGCGGTGATTGGTCACCATTACTGGGATATGACCGGCGATGCGGTTGGGCCAAATATGATTAATTTCTGGAAGAATGTCAGTATCGCTGGCGCGTTCTTGCTATTGGCAATTACCGGGCCGGGGGCAATTTCTCTCGATCGGCGTTAGGAAAGATGCCGGATGCGGCGTGAACGCCTTATCCGGCATTTAATAAATTACAGCCACTCTACCCGCAACGACATCTCTGAAGTTGTTGATTCCCCTGGTGCTAGCGCAATGAGATCACCCCCTTCCGGGCGATGATGATCATCCGGCGCATGGCTCATCGGTTCCAGACAGAAGAAATCAAACGCATATCCTTTATCAAACGCAGGGTCGGAAACAAAGATGAAATAACACGGTGCAGGTGGCGTCGTTTCCATGATGATGGCATAACCTTCCTGCGGCTGCTCGATGCGGGCCTGACCATTCCATCCGGCAAAACCATTGTTCACCCACTGGCGCGGCAACGGCGCGGGCTGGTTAAAATCCAGTTCCTGCGGTAGCTGCTCGCAAAACTCACCCGCCAGCCACTGCTCCCGCTCCAGCCAGTAACCGCTCGCCTGTGCCTGAATCCGCGTTTGCGGCGACAACGGAAAATAAGGATGCCAGCCGGTACCAAATGGCAGCGTCTCTGCCCCTTGATTGGTGACAGAGAGCGTCACCGTCAGCGTATCCGCCGTTAAATGAAACGCCTGACTTACCCGATAGTGATAGACACCGCTGCGATGTTCATACACCAGACACAAACTATCATCGCTGTGCGAGACACATTGCCACTCGCCCAGCCAGCCATCGCCGTGTAGATAGTGCGCATCCCACTCAACATTCGGTTGCAGTTGATACTCACGCCCCTGCCAGACAAAACGATTGCCGCTCACCCGGTTTGCAAATGGCACCAGCGGAAAACATGAGGCATCGGTTGCCACACCGCTTTTTTTACCAGGACGTAAGAGCGGCGTCGTATCGCGCCAGAAGCCTTCGATTACGCCGCCCTGGTCAGAAACGTCCAGCTTTAGCGGCCCGTGAGATAAGGTATAGATGGTCATCCGCTAACTCCTTAATCCGGGAAGTTAATCACAACTTTCCCGCATTTGCCGCTCGCCATCAGCGCATAGGCATCACCTGCCTGTTCCAGCGAGAAGCGATGGGTAATGGCGTTACGCGGCCACAGCTTCCAGTCCGTCAGATCATGGGCGCATTTTTCCATATGGAACAGACTGGTCACCCAGGAGCCGATAATCCGCCGTTGATGGTGCATCAGATCGGCGCTGACCTCGAATTCCACTTTTCCGGTTTCACCAATGTAAACCACCCGTCCCCAGTCAGCGGTGGATTGCAGTGCCAGCAAGCGACCTGCGGCATTACCGGAACAATCGAGCGCAACATCCGCGCCACCGTGGGTGAGTTCGGCGATAATCTGCGGCAGACCTTCGGTGGTTGCTAAATAGCCGTGATCCATCACCCCTAACTGTTTTGCCATCGCCAGACGTTCCGGCAGCATATCAACGCCGATGATCCGTTTTGCACCGCGACCTTTCGCCAGCATCATCGCCATCATGCCGACTGGCCCCAGACCGACCACCAGCACGTTATCACTGCCGGAAACTTCGCCGCGCAAAATCCCTTCATAGGCCGTGCCAACGCCGCAACTAATAAACGCACCATCTTCGTAGCTCAGCGCATCCGGCAGGAGGATCAGATCTTTTTCTTCCGCCAGCAAGTATTCGGCATGACCGCCGTCACGCTGCCAGCCGTAAGCCGCTTTTCCTTCGCCAGTACAAGAAATAGGAAAACCGCGACGGCAGTTCGGGCAAAAACCACAGCCAGAAATGTGATACACCAGCACGCGGTCGCCCTCTTTAAAATGGCGGCAGCCTTGCCCCATCGCCACAATCTGCCCGCACGGTTCATGACCGTTGATAAAGCCCTGGTATAACGGTTTATCGGGTGCCGCCGCTGTGGCACGGTGTTGATGATAGATATAGTGGACATCGCTTCCGCAAATCCCGGAGGATTTCATTTTGATCAGTACCTGGTTAATCCCCGGCGTCGGCACCGCAACTTCCCGCAGATCGACGGTCGAATTTCCTGGTAAATAAGCTGCCAGCATCGTTTTCATAAATCCCTCATTAACAATACGATTAATTTTCATCCCTGCCGCACCCGCGCCAGGGGCGTTAAGGTTTAGCGTTTCGCTTTACTGCTTCGCTGGGTCAGCAAGATATTCGCCAGCACCGCCACCACGATGATGACGCCGCGTACCACCTGCTGGAAAAAGGAGTTAATACCGAGCAGCACCAGACCGTTACCGATTAGCGTAATCACCAGCACACCAAGCAATGTACCGAACAGGGAACCGCGACCGCCGGAAAGTGCCGTACCGCCGACCACGACCGCGGCGATGACGTCAAACTCCAGACCGTTTGCGGCACCTGCGTTACCAGAACCGAGGCGCGCCGCCAACAAAATGCCGGTCACCGCCGCTAATAATCCCGAAAGGGTAAAAATAAGAATGCGTACCCGACGAACGTTAATACCGCACAACTGTGCTGCAGTGGCATTACCGCCAACAGCAAAAACCGAGCGCCCGAAGGCGGTTTTGCGGCTAATGAACACAAACAGCGCAAACAACACAATCATGATCAGCGCGGATACCGGCACACCGAGAAATTGTCCGCCCAGCCAGTCCAGCACCTCGTTTTCATCAATCGGCACTGGCAGTGCGTTCGTCATAAACAGCCCCATTCCGCGCAGGGCGCTCCACAGCCCCAGTGTGGCAACGAAACTTGGTACATTAAACACGCCGCGCAGCACCCCGGCGAGCGTTCCCATCAGCGCGCCTAACAGCAACACCAGCAGGCACGCCACCGCCAGCGGAACTTCAAATTGCAGCAAAAATGCCAGGCACACCGAGACAAAAGCCACCATCGGCCCAACGCTGACATCAATTTCACCGGAGATAATAATCAGCGTCATCGCCCAGGCGGCAATCCCAATGGTGGCGGCATCGCGCAGCACGTTCATCTGGTTATTCAATGAGATAAAGCCAGGCGCGTTCAGGGAGAAGACCAGATAAAGAATGGCAATCACCACCAGCAAACCGATCTCATTAATATGGCGACTGACAAATTGTTTGAGCGAGACGCTCTTGCCCTGCGGCAATGGTAATGACGAAGCAGACATCTTCAGGTTCCTCGGTAAAATTCATCAGTGCACAGACAGAATGGCGGACATCAGCTCATCCACATTGACCGGAGCGTGAAACTCCTGCGAGAACGTGCCGTGCTGTAATAACAGGATGCGGTCACACACCAGCGGCAACTCCTCCACTTCACTGGAGATAAACACCACGCTTTTTCCTTCGGCAGCCAGCTCACGGACAATACGGTAAATCTGCTGTTTGGCTTCGATATCGACGCCGCGCGTTGGCTCGTCGAGCAACAAAATCTGGCTGGCAGCATAGACCCAACGACCGATCACCACTTTTTGCTGATTGCCACCAGAAAGCGTGCCGATGGGTGTTTCGCTACTGGCGGCCTTGACCGTCATCCGCTGCATCACCTCTTCGGTCAGGCGGCGGATGGTGGACCATTGCAGCACACCGTTGGCGCTGATTTTTTGCCGATTGGTCAGCACTGTATTTTCGTCAACGCCCAACCAGGGAATGATCCCCGCTTCTTTGCGGTTTTCTGGCGTATAGCCAATGCCGCGTTTCAGCATGTCGCCGTAATCGGGGCGCGTGATTTTCTCGCCGTTGATAACAATTTCGCCCTGTTCATACTCCTCCAGCCCAACAATCGCCTTCAGCAATTCACTGCGCCCTGCCCCCAGCAGGCCAGCAATGCCGAGTACTTCGCCACGACGGAGCGTAAAGCTGATATCCTCCAGCTTGGGCTTATGGCGTAACGCACGGACTTCCAGCACGGCCTGATCCACAATTTCCTGAGGGGCTACCGGCGCAATATCAACGTGATCGCGCCCGAGCATCAGCGACACAATATGATGCGTGGAGGTGTTTTCGAGCATCACATCGCCCGCCACCTGACCATCGCGCATAACGGTGGCACAGGAGGCAATGCGGCGAATTTCTTCCATCCGGTGGCTGACATAAATCACCGCCACGCCCAGTGCCGACATCTTTTTCACCGCGCTGATCACCAGTTCAACTTCCGCACTCGCAAGCGAACTGGTAGGTTCATCAAGAATGACCACGCGCGGCTCGCCCTTCATCACCCGCGCAATTTCCACCAGCTGCTTTTACGCCGGGCTTAGCGTTGAAACAAGTTGTTCAGGACTAACGTCAACGCCCAGCGCCTGTAAGCAACGTTGGGCATCCTGCGCCATTTGCAGGTAATCAATCATGCCGTTGCGGCGGGGCCACTGACCGAGGCAGAGGTTTTCCGCCACTGTCAGCCCTTCCACCAGACTTAACTCCTGATAAACCGCGCGCACCCCCAGTTCAGCGGCACGGCGAGTCAGCGTAGCTTCGTCACCTTCCAGTCGCGTCTCGCCAATCCAGATATCACCGCTATCCGGGCGTTCGCTGCCGGTAAGCATTCGAATGAGAGTCGATTTGCCCGCGCCGTTTTTACCTAACAGCGCACGAACTTCGCCTTTATTGAGCGTGAAGTTAACGTTATCCAACGCAACGACGCCGGGATAACGCTTATTTCCTGCCACCACTTTTGCTACCGGGACTGCCTCTGTTGCCGTGAACATAGGGACCTCTGCGAATCAGCGATTAGGGCAGACCATCAACGTGCGTTGCCAGCCACTGTTTACCGTCTTCCGTTTTGGTATAGAGATCGATTGGCACCTGAATCACTTTTTCACCGTCGGCTTGTTTATTGATAACCTTCAAAGTTTGCGCGAAAACAGCATTGCCCATTTTCTTACCGGAAATATCCACCACCGCTTTCAGCACCTGATTGTTTTCCAGCTCCTGAGCAATTTCAGTGGTCATATCCGAACCGAAAACAGCAATTTTTCCGGCCTGATTTTGATTACGTACCGCTTTTACCGCGCCGAGTGTCGCACCGCCCGATTCCCCCATAATGGCGTTGAGATCCGACGTGGAGATAATTAGTTTTTCACCAACGGAAATCGCTTTATCTAAAACAGTCCCTTCCTGATTAGCGACAATTTGCGCGCCGGGAACGCGGGCTTTTAATACTTCTTCAAACCCTTTACGTCGTTGCACACAAACTTCAAAGGCTTCGCAATTGATGACGGCAATTTTCGGCTGGTCAATTTTGTTGGCAATAAAATAATCGGCGGCAGCGTTACCCAGTTTTTTACCAAATTCCAGCGGGTCACCAACCAGATATGCCGAGACATATTTATCGACACCCTTTTGATTAATACAGGTGTTGTAGCAAATCACCGGAATACCCGCTTCACTGGCGCGACGAACGGTACGGCTACTGCCATTTTCAGACACTGCCGATAAAATAATGGCATCGACATTACGCGCCACGAGGGTATCAACAAAGGTACTTTCTTTCGAAATATCACCCTGGGCGTTAGTTTCTATTAACTGAACTTGTACTGAGGAATCTTTTGCCGCATCCTGAACGCCCTGACGCACTCCAGCGTAGTATCCCTGAGTATCAAGGTATATTGCGCCAATGGTCATTTCTTTTTCCGCAGCCCTGGCAAATAGTGCGCTACCTAATAGCGTAGCCATTAATAATAGATTACGGGTTGTTCTCATTTTTGTAGGCATAGAGCCTCCTGTAGGGTTTTTATTAACAACGGCTTATTCTAATTATTTTGTGATGAGCGGCAGCGCGTGCCGCTCAAATATTACAGTTAATAGGGTTTAGTGAACGCGGTTAAAAATAAAAGGCATCACGGTGGTGAATAATGCCGCTTTCGGCCAAGCCGGATTAATCGCCGTCAATTCAGCGCGAGCAGATTCATATTGCGCAACCTCCCCGAGTCCCGCGGACGCCAGCATCGCCACCATCAGGCATTTTTCTTTATGCTGCTGTTGTAAATCGCCATACAGCGACAACAAGTCAGGTTGCGAGACGGCAAAGAAATCCGCTTCGATACTGGTTTTCGCCATCTCTTGCGCCCACTGTTTCATTTCACTAAACAGTTGCTGTGCGGTTTGTTGTTCGCCCAGCAGTCGCAGCGCCATCCCTTGCCAGAAGAGATAATCAACCGGCTGATCGTTGTAATAACTGTGAATGTTAATAGTGCGATCGCCGGTCGCCGCCAGACGTAAACAACGCGTCGCTTCAGTTTCATCGCCCTGCGCGTTGGCGCATATCGCCTGCCAGAACCAGATGTCGTTATCAGTTTGCCCCGGTAAACGGCCTTCGCTTAAATTCTCCGGATAATGCAGCGCGGCATGAAGCAGTTCGCAGGCCTGCTGCGGCTGTCTGGCATCAAGATGCTGCCAGGCGCGTAATAACTGGTTGAGGATAAACTGACTGGTGACCTTCCCTTCCCCGCCTTCCCACGGGTGGAATTTGCGCGTGGCGAGAATGTCCGCCGCTTTGTCTGCCTGACCCGTGAGATGCCACAAATTGAGCAGTTCTGCGGTCATGTCGTCGCGTTTCAGCGCAATTTCCAGATTATTTTCCAGACGCGCCAGTCGTTTCTCCGGTGTGGCTCCACTTAACTTATCCAGCAAATCCCGTTCGAAAAGCAGACGTGCATCCTGCGGCGCAAGCTGATAAGCATTATCAAGATAACGCGCGGCCAGCTCATAATCGTGTTGCTTATTCCACGCATGGATCGCTAACCCGCGCCAGCCGTCGGCAAACTCCGGCGACATCTCTACGCAACGTTGCCAAAAGGCAATGGCTTTGTTGTAGCTACGTTTGTTGTAGTAGAAGCAAGCTAGTAAATGGCGAGCAAACCAGCACTCTTCAATACTCTCCAGCGCCGCCACTTCTTCCAGCGTATTCGGGAAACGGACAAACTGCGGGAAGACATCAATGGCTTTTGCGACCAGTTCGCCACGTTCGGCTTTCGGCAGCAAGCTGGCTTGCAGGTAAAGCGGCAGCGTGCGCTGGCAGTCCAGTGCGTTCAGCATCTCTGCCGCCAGGGTGGGCATTCCCCAGTTAATCAGTTGCCCGGCGGTCATCAGGGCGTTAACGTCGCGTCCCTGACACAGACCGCGCCACTGCGCGAGAGCTGATTCGCTACGACCATCGAACCAGTTCAGCCACCACAGAGTGGCGTTCAGCGGATAATCGCGCAGCAGTTTCTCGCGCTGCACACGCGCGTTGTCCTGACGACCACTTAACACCAGCAGCAGATTATGCAGGCAAAGCACTTCCTGATTGGTTGGGCAGGCGCGAAGACTTTGTTGGCAAAAATCCAGACCAGCGTCGAAGTTACCATTACGCGCCGCCAGTCGTGCCAGGCCATAATAGCCACCGGCTTTGCTGTTGCCGCTCCAGACCGCACGCCAGAAATCCTCTTCGGCTTGTTGATATTGTCCCTGACGTTCGTAAGCACTGGCGCGAATCAAACTGGCCTGTCCGCACTGCGGATTTTTGTTCAGCGCATGTGCGCGTTTCAGCGCCTGAGTGGCATACGCCACCGCTTGCGGGAAATCGGCGCGGTTATATTCCAGCATCGCCAGCGCCAGGTTACAGCGATAATCCAGCGGATCCAGCGCCACGCCGCGCAGGTAGTAATCGAACGGTGAACGGCTGGCGTGATGATATTGCTCCAGATGCTGACCGATAAACCAGGCTTCATCTGTACTGGTAATGTCTTGTGCTGCCAGTGGCGCTTTGGCGACGTCCGGTAACGGCAACGCTTGCGGCTGATGTTCCTGATAACTCAGTACAATATTGCCGTCGGCATCGGAGAGCTCAATGGTCAGCCTTTCAGGATTGATACCGTGCAACACGCCCTGGATGGCGGTCGCAGGCATCAGTGCCACGGCATCATCAAGTAACGCGTTGCATTTACCGATTTCGCGGATCGCCAGGCGGTATCCGTTCAACGGAGAGATGGCATACAGCCCCCACTCAATCCCCCGCTTACTACGCTGGAGTTTTATCACCGCATCGCGGGAGGCATTTTGCACCATGCCCAAAGAATGATAAGGCAGGAAATACTGCTCAAAACGCTTCTCTTCGTAAGCATCAAGCCAGGTAAAATCGGGCTGGTTATCGGCAAAAATACCGGTCATCAGTTCGATATACGGGCCGTTATTGTCGGTCAGACTCTTATCCCACGCCTGGCCAAATTCACTGTGTCCCCAACTCCACTGTTTTTTACCTGGCGCAATATGGTGGTTGGCAACGTGCAGCAAACCGCCATCTTCATCGTGACACCACGCGCCGACAAAATCGTACTGCGATTTTTCGGCCATATATGAGGTTGGAACAGGCACATTTTTATAGCGAGAAATGTCCACTCCAGCGGAGTAGTCCACTTTGTAGTAAGTGCCGGTAGCGATGGGGAAAGCGGAGACGGCCCGTTTGCCGTGATCAAACACCGCAGTCACATCCGGTGGGAAAACGCTCTGATGCCCTTCACCCCCTTTCACTGCCGGGTTGGCCCACCACAAGAAATGACGCGGCGTGGCGTTGCCGTTATAGACGCGGCTGGCGATTTCCAGCGCCGCCCGGTCAGGGCGCAGGGTGAAACCTGTCATCACCTGTAAACCATGCATCGGCTCCGTTTCGCCTACCCACACCGTCTGTGCACCGTCTTCATGGGCTTCGAGGGTGAAATCAACGGGCATAAAGGTGGTCGGGCGATGATGTTGCGGCCAGTTAAACTCAATCCCACCGGAAATCCACGGCCCCAGCAGCCCCACCAGCGCAGGTTTAATGACTTCATTGTGATAAACAAAATCGCGCTGTTTCACTTTATCCCACGCGCGATGCACCCGACCGCCCAGTTCCGGCAGGATCATCACTTTGATGTAGTCGTTTTCCAGCCACACCGCCTGCCAGGATTTCAGGGTTTTCTGCTCGCTCAGCGTATCGGTCACGCCGTAGGGATAAACCGCGCCGGACGATCCCTGATAAACGCGATTTTCCAGGAACATGGGATGTATATCCTGCGGCCCGGTTTCATAGGTCGGGATCTCAACGCGCTCTTGCCACACTTTTACTGGAGTCATGGTGCCCTCAATATTAACAAGACATACTGAATTAAAAGATTTGTGGCAGTGTATTGAACAATCTGGCAATGTTTTCGCGGAATAATCACGCAATTAACTAAACAAGGTTTAGTGAAGATGAGAGCCTGCATTAATAATCAACAGATTCGCCACCATAACAAATGCGTGATTCTGGAACTGCTGTACCGGCAAAAGCGCGCCAATAAATCAACGCTGGCCCGGCTGGCGCAAATTTCGATTCCGGCAGTCAGTAATATTTTGCAGGAACTGGAAAGCGAAAAACGGGTGGTGAATATTGACGATGAAAGCCAGACGCGCGGGCATAGTAGCGGTACATGGCTGATTGCGCCGGAAGGTGACTGGACGCTGTGCCTGAACGTGACGCCTACCAGTATTGAGTGTCAGGTCGCTAACGCCTGTTTAAGTCCGAAAGGCGAATTTGAGTATTTACAGATTGATGCACCGACGCCGCAGGCGCTGCTGTCCGAAATCGAAAAATGCTGGCATCGCCACCGTAAATTGTGGCCGGACCATACCATCAACCTGGCGTTGGCAATCCACGGTCAGGTTGATCCTGTGACCGGCGTGTCGCAAACCATGCCGCAAGCGCCGTGGACAACGCCGGTGGAGGTGAAATATCTGCTGGAAGAGAAGCTCGGCATTCGGGTGATGGTCGATAATGACTGCGTGATGCTGGCGCTGGCGGAGAAATGGCAAAATAATTCGCAGGAACGGGATTTCTGCGTGATCAACGTTGATTACGGCATTGGCTCGTCGTTCGTGATTAACGAGCAAATTTATCGCGGCAGTTTGTATGGTAGCGGACAGATTGGTCACACCATCGTTAATCCGGATGGCGTCGTCTGCGACTGCGGACGTTATGGCTGCCTGGAAACCGTCGCCTCGTTAAGCGCATTAAAAAAACAGGCGCGGGTATGGCTAAAATCACAACCGGTTAGTACTCAACTTGATCCTGAAAAACTGACTACAGCGCAGTTAATCGCTGCCTGGCAGAGTGGAGAACCGTGGATCACCAGCTGGGTTGATCGCTCTGCCAATGCCATTGGTTTGAGTCTGTATAACTTCCTCAACATCCTCAATATTAATCAGATTTGGTTGTACGGTCGCAGTTGTGCCTTTGGTGAGAACTGGCTTAATACTATTATTCGCCAGACAGGATTTAACCCGTTCGACCGCGACGAAGGACCGAGCGTGAAAGCGACGCAAATTGGCTTTGGGCAATTAAGCCGCGCACAACAGGTGCTGGGGATTGGCTATTTGTATGTTGAGGCGCAGTTACGGCAGATTTGATGGCGCGATAACGTAGAAAGGCTTCCCGAAGGAAGCCTTGATGATCATAAACGAAAAATTGCCTGATGCGCTACGCTTATCAGGCCTACACGGAGATTGCAATATATTGAATTTGCACTGTTTTGTAGGCCGGATAAGGCGTTCACGCCGCATCCGGCATGAACAACGAGCACATTGACAGCAAATCACCGTTTCGCTTATGCGTAAACCGGGTAACGTGCGCAGATGTCGAGAACTTTACCTTTGATGCGCTCGATAACGGCTTCATCATTGATGCTGTCCAGCACGTCACACATCCAGCCAGCCAGTTCTTTCGCTTCGGCTTCTTTAAAGCCGCGACGGGTAATCGCCGGAGTACCTACACGAATACCGGAGGTCACAAACGGGCTCTTCGGATCGTTCGGTACGCTGTTTTTGTTGACGGTGATGTTAGCACGGCCCAGAGCGGCGTCTGCTTCTTTACCGGTCAGGTTTTTATCAACCAGATCAACCAGGAACAGGTGGTTATCAGTGCCGCCGGAAACCACTTTGTAGCCGCGCTCGAGGAACACTTCTACCATCGCTTTAGCGTTTTTAGCGACCTGCTGCTGGTAAGTTTTGAACTCAGGCTCCATCGCTTCTTTCAGAGCAACCGCTTTACCGGCGATTACGTGCATCAACGGACCGCCCTGACCACCAGGGAAAACGGCAGAGTTCAGTTTTTTGTACAGCTCTTCGCTACCACCTTTCGCCAGGATCAGGCCGCCGCGCGGACCCGCCAGGGTTTTGTGAGTGGTGGTAGTAACAACGTGAGCATGAGGAACCGGGTTCGGGTAGACGCCAGCTGCAACCAGGCCCGCAACGTGCGCCATATCAACGAACAGGTAAGCACCGATGCTGTCAGCGATTTCACGCATTTTCGCCCAGTCCACCACGCCGGAATATGCAGAGAAACCACCGATAATCATTTTCGGCTTGTGTTCTTTGGCTTGTTTTTCCAGATCGGCGTAGTCGATATGACCGGTAGCATCGATACCGTAAGGAACGATGTTGTACAGTTTACCGGAGAAGTTAACCGGAGAACCGTGAGTCAGGTGACCGCCATGCGCCAGGTTCATACCCAGAACGGTATCACCTGGTTCCAGCAGCGCGGTGTAGACCGCAAAGTTAGCCTGGGAGCCGGAGTGCGGCTGGACGTTAGCGTAGTCAGCGCCGAACAGTTCTTTCGCACGATCGATCGCCAGTTGTTCAACGATATCAACATACTCGCAACCGCCGTAGTAGCGTTTGCCCGGATAACCTTCAGCATATTTGTTGGTCAGCTGAGAACCCTGCGCCTGCATTACGCGCGGGCTGGTGTAGTTTTCGGAGGCGATCAGTTCGATGTGCTCTTCCTGACGTACTTTTTCCTGCTCCATAGCCTGCCACAGTTCGGCATCATAATCGGCAATGTTCATTTCACGCTTTAACATCCGCATCTCCTGACTCAGCTAACAATAAAATTTTTGGCCTTTATAGGCGGTCCTGTTGGACAACGGCGAACAGTATAACCGAATCATTGTGCGATAACAGGTCTTGACAAAGGAATTTACGCAAACGATTACCTTCAGGCTGCGCAAGGCTTTGGAGAATAAAGAGCTTGCAACCGGAAACGGATTTCTTTTCAGGTTTGTGATGCAAATTTTTCACTTCATCACATTCTTTCTGAAAAACACCAAAGAACCATTTACATTGCAGGGCTATTTTTTATAAGATGCATTTGAGATACATCAATTAAGATGCAAAAAAAGGAAGACCATATGCTTGACGCTCAAACCATCGCTACAGTAAAAGCCACCATCCCTTTACTGGTGGAAACGGGGCCAAAGTTAACCG
>ENA-UEPG01002031-UEPG01002031.1-human-gut-metagenome-genome-assembly--contig:-NODE-2031-length-13739-cov-2.657005_pt1 | contig 13739 bp, 7 predicted proteins | sample MGYA00242893_ERZ507902 | MGnify/ENA primary metagenome ERZ507902 (study PRJEB26167, sample SAMN06115491) | human gut metagenome | host: Homo sapiens | place: China:Gansu | collected 2015-04-23 | study... | reverse complement strand
GAGTGTCAAGGTCGTTTTCGAGATCGCTGCGGGCGGTACCACGGCGACATGGACGCGATATATCACCATCCGTTGGGATATGGCGCGCGTGCGCAAAAGCCTCGAGGAGTTTGCCGGGCATAAGCTCAAGGCTTCGGACCTCCTGGTTTTTGAGGGCGGCGAGGCACATGACGATTCGAATACGGTCGAGGCGCGCAAGGATTTGGACCTCGATCCGATTCTGCCCGACTGGGTGGAGCTCAGCTGGCAGACGAGCGACAGCGGCGTGGTCGACGCCCAGGGCAAGCTTGCGCGCAAGCAGTCCGAGGATGTCGAGGCCGAGCTGACGGCGACGCTTCGTTTCACCGGCGCCACAGACGGAGAGCAATCGCCTACAGTCAACAAGACGTTCAAAGTCATCGTCAAGTCGATTGCCACTGATCCGACGGTTGAGGATCGTCTCGATGCCGCGCTTGGCAAAGTGCAGCTCAAGGATTTCGGCTCGAAGGAGCGAATCGACCCGGCGGCCGTGACGGGCGATATCCAGCTTCCCATCAAGAGGGACCTCGGTATTACCGCGCGGAAGTACCGTCTCCAGTACGAGGTGGAATCCGGCGGGGATGGCGCGTGTACGGTTGATGGGAGCCGTTTGCGTGTGACGCGACCGGCGCCCGGCTACCCCGATGCGTACGACACCCTCGTGGTGACGGTGAAGAGCGGAAATGTCGCTCGCACCCGGTCGATCGACCTGACCGTGAAGGCCTCGGACACCGCCGATATCGATCGCGAGCTCGCTCTTATGCAGCAGGTGAAGGACGGCTATGCTCAGGCGCTGTTGGGCGACAACGCCCGCCCGGGCGCGGTTTCCAAGGACCTTCGCTACTTCATGCAAGCTCGTCTGGACGAATCTGGCAATCTCGTGTGGGCGCGAACCCGTGCCGAGGTCTCTGGCACCGGCATCGTGCCCGATTCCATCGACCTTTCTCATCCGAGTGAGCAGTGGGACAAGTTCAAGTCGAGCGCTCCTTCGGTGATCGAGTCCGAGACGCTGCACATGTTGAAGGCGCCGACGTACAACACGCGCGTGACCATCACGAGTTGCCTGAAGAGTGAGAAGTACGGCGACTATTACGAGCGCCTCAAAGATGATCCGTCAATCAGCCCCGTCGTCCTCGAGAAGTATCGTGCGCTGAGCCGTCAGGAAGTCTCTGCGACCTTCGTTGTGCGCGGCACGACGGGTGAGGACGATCCAAATGCCGGCAAGGCACTCGCCGTTTCCGCGCGTGTGGTGGGCGTGGCCCCCGAGACCGACGAGGGCGTGCGGCGTGAAACGTGGATTCCTCTGACCGAGCTGACAGTCGAGCCCGATGAGGCCGCAACGGCATGGGATCTCTTTGCCAGGATTCTGACCCAGTCGGGTTACACCTACAGCCTCGAAGGAGGCGTGCCGTTCTCCATCACGACCCCCGGCGGTGAGCGCACGCTCGCGATGTCGTCTTCTGCGCCGTGGCGCTTCTGGAAGTTCGTCGTCAACGGCGAGGACGCCAAGGTGTATCCGGATGCGTACCAGGTCGCCGATGGCGATGTGATTGAGCTTGTGTACGAGGATGACTCGGGCGCCGTGCTTCCCGAGCAGGACATCGCGATCGATCCGGCCGCCCCACGTCCTGATTGGGAAAGCTCCTGGCCGAGCTTCACTACTTCGAACAAGCCGACGTCGTCTCTGACGCCCGTCGAGGCGGCGGAGGAGAAGTGGGTCGTCAGCGTGGGGGAGGGCGGTTCACAGGCCCCCGGTATCTCCGACCCCATCCTTGCGGGTGATTACCTCTACATTGCGTCGAATGACAAGCTGCTTATGAAAGACCCCGCCACGGGCGAGACGGTGCGCGAGGCACAGTTGCTCGTGCCGATCGATTCGACATCTCGCATGGTGTACGCGGAGGGCCTGATCGTCGTTCCTCTGGGCGGCGGTCGTCTGCAGGCGCTGACTGCCGATGCGCTCACCACCGTTTGGGTGACCCAGCCGGTGACGTCCGCGTCGGGCGATTCGAGGCCCCAGCAGTCCCTCGGCACGCTGACGGTGCGCGATGGCTACGTGTACACGGGCACCACGGATGGCAGCTATGACGGTTCGGGTTCGGGCTACCTGATGTGCGTGAACCTGCAGACCGGCGCCGTGCGCTGGCAGCATGAGGCCAAGGGCGGTTATTACTGGGCCGGAGCCTGTGCGTTTGGCGATTACCTGGTGGTCGGCGATGATGCGGGTTTGGTCTACGCCTTCGATCCCGCTACGGGCGAGACGGTGGGTACCCCGTTCAACGCGGGCGCTCAGGTCCGCTCCACCGTCGTCACAGACGGCTCGCACCTGTACGTTGCGGACTACAAGGGAACGCTGCACAAGCTCTCGATGTCCGCCGATGGGTCGATCTGCGAGGTGGCAAGCGTCACGTTCGGCAAGTACAATACGTCGACACCCGCCATCGTGGACGGCAAGATCGTGCTCTGTGGGCAATCTGCCACTCAGGGTCCGAGTAAATATATGAAGTACGCTGCGGTGTTCGTGATCGACGCCGAGACCATGCGGGTCGAGCGCGAGGTGTGCAAGCTCACCAACGGCGGTGCACTGCCCACGATGTACTCGCAGTCCTCCCCACTCGTGTCCGTCCAGGACGACGGGGCGTACGTCTACTTCACGGTGAATTGGAAACCGAGCTCCCTGTATCGCTATCGTATCGGCGATGAGGCGGTCGACGAGCTGTACACGCCCAGCGACGCAAACCAGGAATACTGTTTGAACTCCGTTATCGCCGGTCCAGATGGTTCGCTGTACTACAAGAATGACTCGGGCAAGCTCTTCGCTCTTAAGGGCGCGCCCTCATGGACGGTCACCATTGAGCCGAATAACGGCGCGCGACGCACCAAGGTGTATGTAAAACGCGGTGCGAAGCTTCCCGCTCCGGTCGAGCCTGTGCGCGAAGGCTATACATTCGAAGGTTGGTTCGTCGACGAGCAGCTCACGTGTCCGTGGGATGCCGATGAAGCCATCGCGGGGGATACGACTCTGTATGCCAAGTGGAGCAAGGTGGAGCAGCCGGGTGGCGGTTCCGATGGGGATGGCGGCACGACTGCGCCCGGTGGAGATGACGGAACGGCCCCCGAGGTCATCCCGCCGTCTGACCAGGGCGAGTCGGCCGGACAGCAAGCGGGCGGCTCTCAGGATCGGCCGACGACCGGACCTCAGCACGCGGCGCCCCAGGCGGGCGGTACGGCAAAACCGGCTGAGGGGCCCAGCAAGACCGCCGCGGCCAAGTCCGATGATGCGCGCGGGGAGGGCGCCGAGGATGAAAGGGCGTCCGATCGGGCAGGGGATGAGCGGTCCGAAGGCGACGCAGAGCCTGCGGCCATGCCTTTGGGCACCGCACGTGCCTCCTCGGTCATGGAACGAGCCATGGCAACCGCCGGGGTTGTCGGCGTTGTCGGTGTGGCAGCGGCAGGCGGTTGGCTTGCGGTGAGCGCATTCCGTCGTCGTTGATAGAAAGGCAGCCATATGGCAGATGCAGATAAGAAGATACACGAGTCGATTGATGAACGGGTGTATCCCGGCGCCCCCTCTCAAGGAGCAGACGGCGGTGCCGAGACATCTGACGGAGCACCCGGGGCATCCCGGTCTCAGATCCTCGCACGAGCGGTGCTTGCGGTTTCTCTGGTACTGGTGATTGGCTCCGGGGCATACTTCGCGCTCCGTCCGAGTCCCGCGCCTGAGGTTCAGCAAGCCGGATCGGCAGCCGTTGCGGCTGATGTGGATGATGCAGATGATGCGCGTGCGGACGACGAAACGGGGTCTTCCGACGCCGACCCCGACCGGGGCGACGGGGCAAAAGCTTCGGCTTCGACGGGTGGCGGCGCCGACAAGGCGGATGGCTCGTCCGGTGGTTCCGCTGCGCCTGCCGAGGGCGCTCAGGGGCAGTCCGCTGCACATTCCGGCTCATCGGGTTCTTCCGGCTCTTCCGATGGTCAGGCCGCCGGCAAACCGGGGGCTCCCAGCGGGTCGGGATCGGGCTCATCGGGTCAGCAGGCTGCATCTCCGCAGGCCCCGGCTACGATCAGTGTGAACGTCACGGTAGACTCCTCGTCGGTGGGAGGCTCTGTTTCGGCAAATACCACGGTTGCGCTCGCGCCCTCGTCCACGGCGTATGACGCCCTGTGCGCAACTGGGCTCTCCGTCAATTCCCGCAATTCGGCCTTCGGTGTGTACGTCGCGGGTATCGGCGGCTTGTCGGAGTTCGACCACGGCGGGGGAAGCGGCTGGAAGTACAAGGTCAACGGCACGTTCCCAAATCACTCTGCGAGTGTGTACGAGCTGCACGACGGTGACAGCGTCGTATGGGTGTACGTGACGGGATAGGTTTTCGAAAGCCCCGAGCTTGGACGATGGTCCGGGCTCGGGGTTTTGCATGTTGCGAAGAGCAAGTTCTTTGCACATGAAAAAAGGCACCGACGCGAAGTCGGTGCCTTTTGCGTACGCGATGGGTGCGCTGTTGGAATTAGCGGACCTGAGCCACGTAGGCGAGGTTGGTCGAGGAGACCTTGCCCTCGAGCTGGACGGAGAGGCGGGCGTCGCCGGCGGTTGCGACGGTGAGGTCGCCCTTCTCGACGAAGCCGAGCTCCTTGGCCGTCTCGACGGCCTTCACGATAGTGCCGTTGACGGTGCCCTGGGTAATCTCGGCCTGGCGCGGAATGACGCCCCAGTACATGATCATCTGCTGGACAGCCCACTCGTGACGGGAGAACGCCAGGATGGGCATGTTCGGGCGGAAGTGAGAGATCAGGCGGGCGGTGCGGCCAGTGGTGGTGGGCACGGTGATGCACTTGGCGCCCACGGCGGTGGCCATCTGGACGGCGGACATGCCCACGACGTTGTTGACGACGCGAGTACCGGAAGCGCCCTCGGGCATGGCGAGCTCGGCGTGAACGGCCATGTGCTTCTCAGTCTCGATGGCGATGGAGGCCTGCATCTTGACGGCCTCGACCGGGTACTTACCGGCAGCGGACTCGCCGGACAGCATAACGGCGTCGGTACCGTCATAAATGGCGTTGGCGACGTCGGCAACTTCGGCGCGCGTCGGGCGCGGGTTCTGCTGCATGGAGTCGAGCATCTGCGTAGCGGTGATGACGGGCTTGTAGGCCGCGTTGCACTTGGCGATGATTTCCTTCTGGATGTGCGGAACGAGCTCGGGCTTAATCTCGATGCCCAGGTCGCCACGGGCGACCATGATGCCGTCGGAAGCCTCGAGAATCTCGTCAAAGTTCTCGACGCCCAGGGCGCACTCGATCTTCGGGAAGATCGTCACGTGCTCGCCGCCGTTCTCGCGGCACAGCTGGCGGATGTCCTCGACGGCCTTGCCGTTGCGGATGAAGGAGGCCGCGATGTAGTCGATGTTCTGGGTGAGGCCGAACAGGATGTCCTGACGGTCGCGCTCGGTGACGGCGGGCAGGGAGATGTCGACGTTGGGGATGTTGACGCCCTTGCGCTCGCCGATAAGGCCGTTGTTGAGGACGACGCAGTGCATGTCCTGGCCGTCGACGGACTCGACCTCGAGGCCGACCAGGCCGTCGTCGATCAGGATGATGGAGCCCTTCTCAGCCTCAGACGGGAGCTTCTCGTAGTCGAGGGAGATGTGGGAGGCGTTGCCGAGCCAGTCCTCGCTGGTGGGCTGGGCGGTGACGGTGATCTTGTCGCCGGCGTGGACCTCGACCTTGGCGTGGCCCTCGAGCAGGCCGGTGCGGACCTCGGGGCCCTTGGTGTCGAGCAGGATGCCGACGGGCTTGCCGACCTTGGCGGCGCAGCGGCGCACACGCTCGATGCGGCCCTGATGCTCCTCATAGGAGCCATGGGAGAAGTTGAAGCGGGCGACGTTCATGCCCGCCTTCAGCATCTCGCAGATAGTCTCGTCGTTGTCACAGGCAGGGCCCATGGTACAAACGATCTTGGTGCGCTTCAGTTTCTGCTGCATTCAGACCTCCATCTGATGTCAGTGATAGGCGTTGTGGGCGAATACGTATGCAAGAGTCATTATAGGAAAACCTACGCCGCTTATCGACATGAATCAACCGTGTGCCGATTCAATTCATATTGAACTTGCTTCGAGCACTGCCTATCGTTCCGGTATGTGTGCATTGCGCCGAATCGCGTCCCCAGCTGGCATGGGGCCCGAAAGCTTGGGTACCATATCGACCATTGACAAGCCCTTGCCCAGATTCCGGGAATTATAATCGGGTGTCAGACTGTTGGATTGGGGCGCGGCGCGCCTGCGTCCCGCTTGGCATACTCCGGGAGGGGTTAGATTGAAAGAGTACTTGGCTTCGGCTGAGGAGGTTCTCGAGGAGCAGTCCACGAGTGCCGCTTCCGGCCTGACGGCCGCTGAGGCGCAGTCGCGCCTGGCGAGCGTGGGCCCGAACAAGCTTGATGAGGAAGAGAAGACTCCCATGTGGAAGCGCTTCTTCGAGCAGATGGGCGACCCGATGGTCATCATGCTGCTCGTCGCGGCCGCCATCTCCGTCATCACTGGCTTCATCCAGGGCGAGCCCGAGTGGGCGGACGCCGCCATCATCCTGTCCGTCGTCATCCTGAACTCCGTCCTCGGCGTGATCCAGGAGGCCAAGTCCGAGCAGGCCCTCGAGGCGCTGCAGGAGATGTCCGCGGCCCAGTCCAAGGTCATCCGTGACGGCAAGATGGTCCATATGGCGAGCTCCGAGCTCGTCCCCGGCGACGTGGTCCTGCTCGAGGCCGGCGACTCCGTGCCTGCGGACTGCCGCGTGATCGAGAGCGCCTCCATGAAGATCGAGGAGGCCGCGCTTACCGGCGAGTCCGTCCCGGTCGAGAAGCACGCCGACGTCATCTCCCTCGCCGAGGGCACCGACGATGTGCCGCTGGGTGACCGTAAGAACATGTGCTACATGGGTTCCACCGTCGTGTACGGCCGTGGCCGTGCCGTCGTGGTGGGCACCGGCATGAACACCGAGATGGGTAAGATCGCCTCCGCGCTCACCAGTGCCAAGAAGGAGCTCACCCCGCTCCAGATGAAGCTCAACGAGCTTTCCGGCATCCTGACCAAACTCGTGCTCGCCATCTGCGTGATCATCTTCGCCGTGGATATCGTTCGCCACTTCGGCGAGCTGGGCTCCAACCCGGCCATGATGCTCGACACCTTCATGGTCGCCGTGTCCCTGGCCGTCGCCGCCATCCCCGAGGGCCTGGTCGCCGTCGTGACCATCGTTCTCTCCATGGGCGTCACCAAGATGTCCCGTCGCCAGGCCATCATCCGCAAGATGACCGCCGTCGAGACCCTCGGCTGCACCCAGATCATCTGCTCCGATAAGACCGGCACCCTCACCCAGAACAAGATGACCGTCGTCAAGCACGAGCTCGCCGCCGACGAGGACAAGTTCCTTGCAGGCATGGCCCTGTGCTCCGACGCCAAGTACGACGCCGAGAAGGGCGAGGCTGTGGGCGAGCCCACCGAGTGCGCCCTCGTCAACGACGCCGCCAAGGCTGGCATGACCGACCTCGACTCGCAGCGTCCGCGCATCGGCGAGGCCCCGTTCGATTCCGGCCGCAAGATGATGTCCGTCGTGGTCAAGGACGTCGATGGCGACTACGAGCAGTTCACCAAGGGCGCTCCCGACGTCGTCATCGGCCTGTGCACCCATGTGTACGACAACGGCCAGGTCGTGGAGCTCACCGACGAGCGCCGCGAGCAGATTCTCGCCGCCAACAAGGCCATGGCCGACCAGGCCCTGCGCGTCCTGGCCCTTGCCAACCGCACCTACGCCGAGGCCCCGACCGACTTCTCCCCTGAGGCCCTCGAGCACGATCTGGTGTTTTGCGGCCTGTCCGGCATGATCGACCCGGTCCGCCCCGAGGTCACCGCGGCCATCGTGGAGGCCAAGGAGGCCGGTATCCGCCCGGTCATGATCACCGGCGACCACATCGATACCGCCGTCGCCATCGCCAAGGACCTGGGCATCGTCGAGGACGCTTCCCAGGCCATCACCGGCGCCGAGCTCGACAAGATCTCCGATGAGGACTTCAAGACCCGCGTCACCGAGATTTCCGTCTACGCCCGCGTCCAGCCCGAGCACAAGGCCCGCATCGTCGACGCTTGGAAGAGCCTGGGCAACATCGTCGCCATGACCGGCGACGGCGTGAACGATGCTCCGTCCATCAAGCGCGCCGACATCGGCGTGGGCATGGGCATCACCGGTACCGACGTCACCAAGAACGTCGCCGACATGGTCCTTGCCGACGATAACTTCGCCACCATCATCAACGCGGTGGAGGAAGGCCGTCGTATCTACGACAACATCCGCAAGGTCATTCAGTTCCTGCTGTCTGCCAACATCGCCGAGGTTCTCTCGGTGTTCGTGGCGACGCTGATCGGCTTCACCATCTTCCAGCCGGTCCAGCTGCTGTGGATCAACCTCATCACCGACTCCCTGCCCGCGCTCGCGCTCGGTATGGAAGAGGCCGAGGGCGACGTCATGAAGCGCAAGCCGCGTAAGGCCTCCGACGGCGTTTTCGCTGGCGGCATGGGCATCGACATCGCCTTCCAGGGCGTCATCATCACCATCCTGGTGCTCGCGTCCTTCTTCGCCGGTATGTACTTCCACAACGGCGCCATCGAGCTGTCCATGCTCACCGACGGCATCGCCGATCCGGAGGGCGTCACCATGGCCTTCATCACCCTGTCCATGGTCGAGATCTTCCACTCCTTCAACATGCGCAGCCGCCGTGCCTCCATCTTCTCCATGAAGACGCAGAACAAGTGGCTGTGGGGCGCTGCCGCTCTGGCCGTCATGCTGACGGTCGTGCCCGTCGAGGTCGACTTCCTGGCCGAGGTCTTCGGCTTCATGACCCTCGACCCGATCGCCCTGTTCACGGCCCTCGGCCTGGCCTTCCTGATCATCCCGCTGATGGAGATCTACAAGGCCGTTATGCGCCGCGTCGAGAAGAACCAGGACTAACGCGTGGCTGACGTCTTGGATCACATTCCGAGCTTTGGGGACCTGCGTGTCGATGACACGCAGGTCTCTGCGTTTGAAGCGGCGCGCTCGGAGCTTGCGGGGACGCTCGATATCCCCCTGGAAGAGATTGAGTTGGGCGCGGTCGTGCGTCTGGACCGCGGTTTTCCCATGATCGCCACGCGCAGCGGGGTCCTGTTGCGTGCCGAGCATGCGGTGGATTTCGCCAAGGGCAAACCGGGTAAGCGCGGCAAGCGCTCGAAGCGCGCCGCCGATGCCGAGGTAGCCTCCTCTGCCGGCGTGGACGGCATGTTGCCGAGCGTGGGCGACGTCGTGGCGGTCCGCGTGACCTCCGGTCACGATATGGGCGTTATCTTGCGCGTTTTGCCTCGCCGGACGAGCTTTGAGCGCTGGCGCGGGAAAAACCGCGGGGAGCGTCAGGTGCTCGCCGCGAACGTCGACGTGATCTTCATCGTGCAACCGCTGGGCGCCGAGCGCGATACCCTGCCGCTCATGCGCGACCGCGTCGCCCGCTCGCTTGTGCTCGCACGAGATTGCGGGGCCGACCCCGTCGTGGTGCTCACCAAGGTCGACCGTTGCGAGCCCGCCGAAGTGGCCAACGTGTGTGGCGCCCTGCGTCGCCTGGCAGGTACGGGTGTGCGCGTTATCGCGACGTCCTCGCTCACCGGCGAGGGCCTGGACGAGGTCCGCTCTTGCATCCCGCAGGGGAGCGTGGGCATGATTTTGGGCGAGTCCGGTGCGGGTAAGTCAACGCTGTTGAACACCCTGCTCGGCTCCGAGGCATTGGAGACCAACGCCGTGCGCGAGCGCGATGACGCCGGTCGGCATACCACGGTCGCCCGCATCATGGTGGCCCTCCCCGAGCCTTGCGGCGTGATTGCCGATTGCCCGGGCCTTCGATCGCTGCCTTTGGTGGGCCACGAGCGCGGTCTCGCTCGGAGCTTCCCCGAAATCGTCGAGGCTTCTCGTGCCTGCCGCTTCAACGACTGCACGCACCTCCACGAGCCGGGCTGCGCCGTCCGCGAGGGTGTGGAGTGTGGTGAGATCGAACAGTCGCGTTTGGATGCGTTTCTTTCGCTCGCCCGGGAGATGAGAGTGAGCGCGCAGAGCCTCGACCCCGATATCCGCCTATAGGGCAATCGTCCGTGCGGATGTGCGATGAGTCTTCTATCGTATGAGGCACCGCCGGAGATGGGGCCAGGGGCGTGGTTGACGCGCCGGCGACCTACGTGGTTGTGCCTTTGGCCTGGAAAACGTCGAGCGGTCCCTTGTGGCGAACGTCGTGCAACTTCAGTCGTACAACTTCATATGCCTGTTGCAACCGCCTGCCTCGTGCAGGCGGTTTGCTTTTCCACAGCCCTTTTCGGCAACGGACCGAAATCTGCCCTCATCCTGTCCGGTGCGGGCAGATTGCGAACAGCTACAAACACAGATGACCAGGCACTTTCCCAAGTCGATCCAGGCTCCTTGCCGCGTCGCGTCGACAATCGAATCACGGCACGTGTGCGGTGCCGATTGAACTGAGGCGAGGGGGTTTGGGTGAAAAGGACCGTGAGGTTGGGGCTGAGCGCGGTGATGGGTTTGAGTGCCGCGCTGCTCGCATGGTCGGCGGTCGCCGGGGCGCATGCGGAAGCCGAGCAGGCATCGAGACGGGCGCTTGAGCGCTACGGAGGCGATGTGACGCGAGTATGCGTTGCCCTGAGGGAGATCGAGCCCGGTGACGAGATCTCCGAGGGCAATGTGAAGGTCGTCGAATGGGTTTCGTCTCTCATGCCGGAGGATGCGCTGACGTCGATGGGTGATGCGTCTGGGCTAGTTGCGACGGCCCGCATTCCCGCCCACACCCCGCTCGCCAAGGCGCACTTCCTGCGTGATGAGAGGGTCGTGCAGGTGCCGCGCGGCACAGTGGCGATTTCGGTGGCAAGTGACGCGGAACACGCCGTGGGCGGCTCGCTCGCCCGTGGGGACGAGGTCGATGTCTATGTTGCAGACGCTTCGGTTGCGGATTGCCTGACGCGCGCCGAAGTGCTCGATACGAGTGTCTTGGCTGATGGCGGTGGCGATTTGAGCTGGGTGACGCTGGCGGTGGACGCGTCGGCTGTACGTGACGTCCTGGCGGCGACCACGCGCGGTGAAGTGACCTTGGTGTTGCCGGGGGCGTCGGCATCGCGGGAGGCGGCTCGATCCGAAAGGGCGAATAACGAGGGAAGCGAAGGGTGATGGACGTTATGTGGCTGATATGGGACGGAGGCGGCGCGGCCGCGCGCGTTCGCGAGGAAGTTCGTCTGCGCTGCCCCGACGCGCGCATCGTGTGCATCGATGATGCTGATGTGCTCGTCGAGCTTGCGCACGGACTGGGTGATGGCGTTCGGATTGCGTTGGGGGCGAGTCCTGGGAACGCTTCGGACTTGCTGCACGTTATACGTGCGGTGCGAGGCGGTTCGGCGGGGCATGCGGCGCCCGCGGTGCTCGCATGTATCGACGGGATGGACGCCGGACTCGTCTCAGAGCTCTTCGATGCCGGTGCACAGGAGGTCATCGCGACGGACGCGTCGTTGGCCGGAAGCGCGGACGCGCACGGTCAAGATGCGGAAGCGGCGCACATGGATATCGGAACGGAAGTCGCGACGCGTGGCACGGTCGCGTCCGAACGCGATGACCTGGTGCCGGATGATCCATTCGTGCCCATGGGATATGGGGGCGATGAAGTCCCCCCGTGGAGTACGGAGACGTGGGATGCGCTGGATGAGCCGGATGGGGATGCTGTTGTCTGCATCGGCGACGTTGCGGAGCAGACTGGGGATATCGTCGATTTGGGAGATGTTGTCCGACGCGTGCGTGAGCGGGAAGTGGACGATCACGGCGGTCCCCGTGCGCCAGTAATCGCGGTCGTATCGGGTCAGGGCGGTGCGGGTAAGACGACGCTGGTGGCGGCAATGGCCGCCTGTGCGGCCCGCACCGGCTTGCGGGCCGCCGTGATAGACGTTGACCTGATGTTTGGCGATTTGCCATCGGTTCTGGGCGTCGATGCGTTCAGGGGCCTCGAGGGCATCGACACGCACGCTATGGACGGCGAGCTCGCTGAGGAGGACATCGAATCATGCGCGATGCGCGTGGGGCCGGGGCTCACCCTGTGGGGACCACTTATCGAACCGGAACGCGCGGAGCTGTACGGGGCACCGGTCGAGCGGCTCATCATCGTCCTGCGCAAGGTCGCAGACGTGATTTTCATCGACACTTCGACGCATTGGGGCGATGCCGTCGCGGCCGTGGTTGCTCTTTGCGATCGATGCTTAGTCGTGGGCAGCGCGGGTGCGAATGCCGGTGCGTCTGCCACCCGGGTGGTTGGGCTGGCCACGCGCCTGGGCGTTCCCGCGACTCGCATGACGAGTGTGTTTAACCGCTTGGGGTCACCGGGTTGTGCGGAAGAGGATGCGTTGCGTTTCGAGATGGGGGCATCACTTGCGTCTCGTGCCCGAATTTCCTTTGGGGGTGAGGAGGTTGCCGGGCTCATCGGGTTTGGCCGATTGGATTCGCTTGTGGCTGGCGAGGGGCCGTTTTCCCATGATGTGCGCGATTTGACGGCGCGGGTGCTGACCGAGCTCGGGTGCTCCTTCGATGAACGACTCATGGGACTGGCCCCTGATGATCATGAGCGGAGGCCGCGTTTCAGGCTTCCGTGGCGGCGCAAGGCCGGTGAGCATCGATGAGCGTATACGAGCGCATGCGTGTTCGAGGCGGGGGTATCTCCTCCGGTCGCGGTGCGGCTTCGGTGGGGGCTCGTGCACGATCGGTCGGCGGCGTGATGTCCGAGGCGCGGATGCGGGCGAAGCATGCGGTTATGGAGCGGGTGGGCTATGTCGAGGTTGCGCGCATCGTGCGTGCCGGGTCGGCTGCACAGGCGCGGATGGAGTTGCGCCCCGCACTCGAGGCGGCTCTGAATGCCGACGTGTCGCTCGGGTTGGGTTTCGACGAGCGGAATGCGCTCATCGCCGATGTGCTTGACGACATGACCGGCTTGGGGCCTCTGCAGGCGCTGCTCGAGGACGATTCGGTAACCGAAATCATGGTCAACGGTCTCGACCGGACGTATATCGAGCGAGGGGGCGTGCTCTGCCCGCTGGGCAGGATATTCGAATCTGAGGAGCAGATCAGGATCACCATCGACCGCATCATCTCTCCGTTGGGACGTCGAGTCGATGAGCGGAGCCCGATGGTCAACGCCCGTCTGCCCAACGGGTTTCGCGTGAACGCGGTTATCCCGCCCATAGCCATCGATGGGCCCACGATGACGATTCGCAAGTTTTCCGACCGCATTAGCACGCTGGCGCATCTGGTCGATTTGGGGTCGATCCCGGATTGGTACGCGCATCTGTTGGGATATGCGGTGCGGTGCAGGATGGATTTGGCGGTGGCGGGCGGAACGGGCTCGGGCAAGACGACGCTGCTCAACGCATTGTCGTGCGAAATATCGCAAGCGGAGCGAATCGTGACGATCGAGGATTCCGCCGAGCTCAAGTTCTCCCGGCATCCGCATGTCGTGCGGCTCGAAGCGCGCGAGGCGTCGATCGAGGGGGCGGGTGAGGTGGCAATTCACGATCTGGTGGTAAACGCCTTGCGCATGCGCCCCGATCGGATCGCTATGGAAAGAAGGTGAAATAAAGCTGATTGTATGTCCATTGACGGATAGTAATGGTTTTATCATGGAGGTTTCGGGT